>ENA-ORNG01001126-ORNG01001126.1-human-gut-metagenome-genome-assembly--contig:-NODE-1126-length-20263-cov-13.157067_pt1 | contig 20263 bp, 21 predicted proteins | sample MGYA00242113_ERZ509018 | MGnify/ENA primary metagenome ERZ509018 (study PRJEB26280, sample SAMEA2338711) | human gut metagenome | biome: human gut; feature: human-associated habitat; material: faeces... | reverse complement strand
CAGCCGTTACCGACCTGGAGGGGGAGCCCATCCGCCCCGCCCGGGTGGAGGTGCTGCGGGAAACTCCCGGAACCGCGGTGCTGGCAGTGACCATTCATGAGGGGAAGAACCGGCAGGTCCGCCGGATGTGTGCCCAGTGCGGCCTGACGGTGAAGCGGCTGCGCCGGGTCCGGGAGGGAGCTCTGGAGCTGGGCGATCTGCCGCCGGGAAAGTGGCGGTATTTGACACAGGACGAGGCTGGGGCGCTGGGAGTCACCCCCTGACTGAAAAGCGGAAGGCGCCGCCCTGAATGGGGCGGCGTCTTTTCCATTCCGGCGGCGAGACGGAAAAATCCCGCAAAGCGGTTTGAATTTTGAAAAAACTGTGCTACAATAGACCGCGGAACGTCCGGCGGGCCAGCGGAGCTGCCGGGCAAGATCAAGAACGGCCCCCTGCAGGCGGCCGACGGAGGAAACAGCAGTGGCTAAGAGCATCCTACATACCATCGAGCGCAATATGCCCACCTTTTCCAAGGGACAGAAGCGGATTGCCGACTACATCCTGCAGAATTACGACAAGGCCGCCTTCATGACTGCCAGCAAGCTGGGGAAGCTCTCCGGCGTCAGCGAGTCCACAGTGGTACGCTTCGCATCGGAGCTGGGGTACGACGGCTATCCCAGTATGCAGCGGGCACTGCAGGAGATGATCCGCAGCCGCCTCACTTCCACCCAGCGCATCCAGGCGGCGGACAATCTGTTCGGCGGACAGGATGTGCTGTCCGCCGTGATCCAGTCCGATATGGACAAGCTGCGGATGGTGGCGGAAGAGGCGGACAGGACCGAGTTCAACAAGGTGGTGGACCTGATCCTGGGCGCCGGGCACCTGTACATCCTGGGGGTGCGGACCTCCTCCTTTGTGGCGGGGTATCTGAACTTCTACCTGCACCTGCTGTCCGAGAACGTGACGCTGGTGCAGTCCAACGCCGCAGGGGAGATCTTCGAGCAGCTGCTGCGGATCGGCCCCGGGGATGTGATGATCGCCATCAGCTTCCCTCGGTACTCCAAGGTCACTATGAACACAGTGAAGTTTGCCCAGGACCGGGGGGCTACCATCGTGGCTATTACAGACAATGAGCTGTCCCCCGTCTACCAGATGGCGGAGGCTGCTCTGCTGGCTCCCAGTGAGATGATCTCCTTTGTGGACTCCATGGTGGCGCCTCTGTCCCTCATCAACGCGCTGCTGATCGCCGTGGGCTCCCGGATGCGGTCGGACGTGTCCCGCACCTTTGCGGAGCTGGAGGACATCTGGAACGCCTACGGCGTGTTCGGGAAGATGGACGATGAGTAAGGGGCTGGTAGTGATCGGCGGGGGAGCCGCCGGGATGATGGCCGCTGTCTCCGCGGCGGAGCGGGGCGCACAGGTGACGCTGCTGGAGCCCAATGAGCGGCTGGGAAAGAAGCTGAACATCACCGGCAAGGGCCGGTGCAACGTCACCAACAACGCCGATGTACAGACCTTGCTGGCCAACGTGCCCCGGAACGGCAAGTTTTTGTACAGCGCCTTTTCCCGGTTCGACGGCCGGGACACCATGGCGTTCTTTGCGTCCATCGGCGTGCCGCTGAAGACCGAGCGGGGGAATCGGGTGTTTCCCGTCAGTGACCGGGCCTTTGACGTCAGCGCCGCTTTGGAGCGGCGGCTGAAGGCGCTGAAGGTCTCTCTGGTCCGGGACCGGGCGACGGAGCTGGAGATCACCTCCGGCGCCGTCACAGGTGTCCGGGGAGAGCGGGGGACATACCCTGCCGGGGCGGTAGTCCTTGCCACCGGCGGCGTCAGTTACCCCGCCACCGGCTCCACAGGAGAGGGGCACCGAATGGCCCGGGAAGCGGGGCATACGGTGACGGACCTTCAGGGCTCTTTGGTGCCGCTGCGGGATTACGGCCTGGGCCGGGAGCTCCAGGGCCTGAGCCTGCGGAATGTGGGGCTGGCGGTGTTTGAGGACCGGAAGAAGATCTACACGGACTTCGGGGAGATGCTGTTCACCCACTTCGGTGTCAGCGGGCCCCTGGTGCTGTCGGCCTCCGCCCACATGCGGCACTTCGGCAAAAAGACCTACCGGCTGGAGATTGACTTGAAGCCCGCCCTGGATGAGCAGGCCCTGGACAAGCGGCTGCTGCGGGACTTTGAGAAGTACGCCAACCACGACTTCTGCAACGCGCTGGACGATCTGCTGCCCCAGAAGCTGATTCCGGTGGCAGTGGAGCGGTCGGGCATCCCGCCCCATCAAAAGGTCCATGACCTGACGCGAGAGCAGAGGCGGGAACTGGTCCAGGGCCTCAAGCATTTTTCTGTGGAGATTGCCGGACCCTGCCCGGTAACGGACGCCATCGTCACTTCCGGCGGCATAAAGATCAGTGAAATTGACCCAAAGACAATGGAATCAAAACTTGTAAAGGGATTATACTTTTCGGGAGAAATCATGGATGTGGACGCCTATACCGGCGGATTCAACCTGCAGATCGCCTGGGCCACAGGCCGGGCGGCGGGACAGGCTGCGGCGGAGGCGCTGAGACAAGGGGAAGAGAACGCATGAGTGAGAACATTCGCGTGGCCATCGACGGGCCCTCCGGCGCGGGGAAGAGCACCCTGGCCAGGAGCGTGGCCGCCAGACTGAACTTTTTATACGTGGACACAGGTGCCATCTACCGCACCATCGGCTATGCCGTGTGGCGGAAGGGGATCGATCCCCGGGACCGCTCCGCCGTGGTGGCGGTGCTGCCGGACCTGGAGATTTGCCTGACCTATGGGACGGACGGCCTGCAGCACATGGAGCTGAATGGAATGGATGTGACGGCGGAGATCCGCCTGCCGGAGGTGTCCCGCTACGCCTCTCTGGTATCCGCCTATCCGGAGGTTCGGGCGTACCTGCTGGAGATGCAGCGCCAGCTGGCCCGGGAGAACAGCGTGGTGATGGACGGCCGGGATATCGGCACGGTGGTGCTGCCGGATGCGGAGGTGAAGGTGTTTCTCACCGCTTCCGCAGAGGAGCGGGCCCGCCGCCGGATGCTGGAGCTGGAGGAGCGGGGGACGCCGGAGCCTTATGCGGCTATCCTCCGTGCCATTCAGGAACGGGACTGGAACGATACCCACCGTGACGCCGCACCCCTGCGTCAGGCGGAGGACGCGGTGCTGCTGGACACCACGGCTCTGGATTTTGTCCAGAGCGAAGACGCGCTGCTGCACATTATCCGGGAGAGGACGGGACTATGAGCGAAAAGAGGCCGTTGAATGGATTTTTCGTATGCATCTACTATCTGGTAAACTTGGTGGCGGGGATTCTTCACCCGGTCACCATCATCGGGCGGGAGAACCTGCCGGAGCACGGCGCCCTGCTGTGTCCCAACCACAACAGCAACTGGGACCCGGTGCTGGTGGCGCTGAAGGTTCCGGTGAACTACCGGCTCCACATCATGGCCAAGAAGGAGCTGTTCTGCAACAAGGTCTTTGACTGGGTACTGCGGAAGCTGGGCGCCTTCCCTGTTGACCGGGGCGAGGGGGACATCGAGGCGGTGAAAACCGCCCTGAAGGCTATCAAGAGCGGGGACAACCTGCTGATATTCCCGGAGGGAACCCGGGTGGAACACGAGGGGGCTCTGCCCGCCAAGGGTGGTGTGGCCGTCATCGGCATCCGTTCCGGGGCGCAGTTCGTGCCGGTGTACGTGGAGGGGAACAAACGCCTCTTTCGCCGGACCCGCATCATCTTCGGCCAGGCATACCGGCCGGAGGCCACCAGCCGTCGGCCTTCACCGGAGGAGGTCCAGGCCATCGCCGACGAGGTGCTCCGCCGCTCCTACGCCCTGGGGAAGGAGGCGCGATGAAGGTCCTTTTGGCCAAGAGCGCCGGATTCTGCTACGGCGTGAAGCGGGCGGTGGAGTTGGCGGCAAAGACCGGGGAGGAGACCGGCGGATGCTGGATGCTGGGAGACCTGATCCACAACTCCCACGTGGTGGAGGATCTGGCCCGCCGGGGTGTCCGGAAGACCGAGGACCCGGCTGGCCTGGCGGCGGGGGACACGGTGGTGATCCGATCCCATGGAGAATTGAAATCCGTGCTGGACGATCTGGAGGCCCGGGGCGTCCGGTGCGTCAATGCCACCTGTCCCAATGTGATCCGCATCCAGCGCCTAGTGGCCCAGGCGGAGGCGGAGGGCCGTCGTCCGGTGATCATCGGCGAACCCCTGCACCCGGAGGTGATGGGGGTGGCCAGCTGGTGCCGCCAGCCCCTGGTGTTCGACGGGCCGGAGGCCGTGGAGGCCTGGCTGGACGGGGATGAGAAAAGTCGGGAAATCCCTGTTACCGTAGTAGCGCAGACCACCTGCATCCGAAAACTTTTTGAAACTTCTTGGAAAATCATAAAAAAACAGTGTACAAACGTAAAAATCTTTGATACAATATGTAATGCTACGCATGAACGTCAGTCTGAGGCGGCAGAAATCGCCGGCAAAGCAGACGTGATGGTCGTGGTGGGAGACCGTAAAAGCGCCAACACCAAACATCTGACGGAAATTTGCCTGAGGAGATGCCCCCGCGTGGTCCAGATTGAACGCGCGGACGAGCTCTCGCCGGATTTTTTCGCTGGTTGTTCTGTTGCGGGTCTTACGGCTGGCGCCTCCACGCCTGCGGGCATCATTAAGGAGGTATATGCAACGATGAGCGAAGAAATCAAGGCGGCCGAGGGCAAAGAGGAGTCCTTCGAGGAGTTACTGAATCAGTCTTTTAAAACTTTAAATAACGGTGACCGGGTCACCGGCATCGTTACCGCCATTACTCCCACTGAGGTACAGGTGGACGTGGGCGCCAAGCAGGCGGCGTACATCAAGCTCAGCGAGCTGAGCGACGATCCCAACGTCAAGGCCGAGGACATCGTCCACGTGGGCGACCAGATCGAGACCTACGTGGTCCGGGTCAACGATGTGGAGGGCTATGCGGAGCTGTCCAAGAAGCGTCTGGACGCCGCCAAGGTCTGGGAGAACATCGAGCAGGCCGTGGAGGACAAGACGGTCTTGGAGGGCACTGTCACTGAGGAGAACAAGGGCGGCATCGTGGTGTCCGTCAAGGGCGTGCGGGTGTTCGTCCCCGCCTCTCAGAGCGGTCAGCCCCGCGGCGCCGATCTGTCTGCCATGGTGAAGCAGAAGGTCCAGCTGCGGATCACCGAGGTCAACCGTGCCCGCCGCCGCGTGGTGGGCTCCATCCGCTCTGTGGCCGACGAGGCCCGGAAGGCTGCCCAGGCTGAGCTGTGGGCCAACATCGAGGTGGGCAAGCACTACACCGGCACCGTCAAGTCCATGACCAGCTACGGCGTGTTCGTGGACATCGGCGGCGTGGACGGCATGGTACATATCTCCGAGCTCAGCTGGAGCCGGATCAAGACCCCCTCTGAGGTCTGCAAAGTGGGCGACACCCTGGATGTGTACGTCATCTCCTTCGACCCTGAGAAGAAAAAGATCTCTCTGGGCGTGAAGGACCACAGCATCGATCCCTGGCAGGTGTTCATGGACAAGTATCAGGTTGGCGACGTGGCCTCTGTCCGCATCGTCAAGCTGATGAGCTTCGGCGCATTTGCCGAGGTCGTTCCCGGTGTGGACGGCCTGATCCACATCTCCCAGATCGCCGACCGGCGCATTGACAAGCCTGAGGACGTCCTGTCCGAGGGCCAGATCGTGGACGCCAAGATCACGGCCATCGACGAGGAGAAAAAGAAGATCTCCCTGTCCATCCGCGCCCTGCTGACCCCCGCGGCTGATGAGTCTGTGGAGGAGGAAGAGGCTCCCGCGGAGGAGTGATCTGCCTTTGATTGCACGAGAGAAGCCAGACCCCATGCGGGGCCTGGCTCTCTTTTTAAAATTTTGTGAGAATTTTCACGAAATAGATTGCTTTTCCAGAAGCGGCATGTTATAATCTTGTCAATCTATCGTAATACAACGCGGGCGACATCATACAACAATCGGGAATTACAGGAGGAAACATGATATGAGCTACCAGGAAGTGTACAAACAGAAGCTGACGACGGCGGACGAGGCGGTCAAGGCCGTCCAGTCCGGCGACTGGGTGGACTACGGCTGGATCGTCTGTTCCGCGGATGCGCTGGACAAGGCGCTGGCCCGCCGGATGGACCAGCTGACAGACGTGAAGATCCGGGGCGGCATCCTGACCCATCGGCCTGCCATTTTCGATGTGCCGGGCGCGGCGGACCATTTCACCTGGAACTCCTGGCACATGAGCGGCATCGAGCGCAAGGCCGTCAGCGAGGGCTTTTCCTATTACATCCCCCTGCGGTATTCCGAGCTGCCGGGATATTACCGCAACTGCATCAAGACGCTGGATGTGGCCATGTTCCAGGTAGCTCCCATGGATGAGCACGGCTGGTTCAACTTCGGCCCCGGCGGCTCCCATCTGAAAGCGGTGTGCGAGTGCGCCAAGACCGTCATCGTGGAAGTCAACAAGAACATGCCCGTCTGCCTGGGCGGCTTTGACAACTGCATCCACATTGATGACGTGGATATGATCGTGGAGGGTGAGAACCCCATCCTGGACGAGCTGGGCGGCGGAGGAGCTGCCAGCGAGGTGGATCTGGCGGTGGCCAATCTGGTGGTGCCGGAGATCTGCGACGGCGCCTGCCTGCAGCTGGGCATCGGCTCCATGCCCAACGCCATCGGCAAGATGATCGCAGAGAGCGACCTGAAGGACCTGGGCGTGCACACGGAGATGTATGTTGACGCATTTGTGGACATGTCCATGGCAGGCCGCATCACCGGCCTGCGTAAGCCCTTTGACCGGGGCCGGCAGACGTATGCCTTTGCGGCGGGCACCCGGAAGCTGTACGACTTCATCGACAACAACCCCGGTTGCATGGCAGCTCCTGTCAGCTATGTGAACGACATCGCCCGGGTGTCCCAGATCGACAACTTCATCTCCATCAACGGCGCGGTGGACGTGGACCTGTACGGTCAGGTGTCCTCCGAATCCTCCGGCACCCACCACATCTCCGGCGCCGGCGGCCAGCAGGACTTCGTCATGGGTGCCTACCTGTCCAAGGGCGGCAAGAGCTTCATCTGCTGCTCCTCCTCCTATATGGACAAGAAGACCGGCCAGCTGAAGTCCCGCATCCGGCCCACCCTGCTGGAGGGCTCTGTGGTCACCGCCACCCGCACCAACCTCCACTATGTGGTCACCGAGTACGGCAAGTTCAACGCCAAGGGCAAGTCCACCTGGGAGCGGGCTGAGGGCCTCATCGCCATCGCCCATCCCCAGTTCCGCGAGGAGCTGATCGCCGCGGCGGAGAAGATGCACATCTGGCGCCGCTCCAACAAGAGATAAAGAGACCTCCTATTCCCCCGGGTCCGGACGGCAGCATCTGTCGTCCGGACCTCTTTTGCCGCCTGTGTCCGGTGTTTCGACGGGGAGAGCACAGTCCTGTGAGGATGCGTACAATAGTAAAAAAATTTCAAAAATATGCTTGTAAACACGCCCAAAAGCCGGTATAATGGAATTTGTGAAAACAGAAAAGTGGAAATAGAGAGAGCGGGTTCCAGTCACCGCCCGGCGGAAATGGGAAGGAGATTACCATGTTCAGCGTTGGGGATCTGGTCGTTCATCCAATGCACGGTGCCGGCGTGATCGACGCCATCGTTCAGGAAAAGGTCGCGGGGAGTACACAGGACTACTATGTGTTCAAAATGCCGGTGGGTGGACTGCTGCTGAAGATCCCCACCGCCAACAGCCAGGCCATTGGGATCCGCTCCATCATCCAGCAGCCGGAGGCGGAGGCGCTGATCAGTGCCATCCCCTCGCTGAAGGTGGAGGAGAGCAGCAACTGGAACAAGCGGTACCGGGAGAACATGGTGCGGATGAAGAGCGGGGACCTGTACGAGGTGGCCCGGGTCATCAAGGGACTGATGTTCCGGGAGCGGAAGCGGGGCCTGTCCAATGGGGAGCGGAAGATGCTCCACACGGCCCGGCAGATCCTGCTCTCGGAGCTGGTGCTGGCAGAGGACAGCGGCTATGAGGAGGTGGAGGGGCGTGTGGAGCGAGCCATGCTCCAGCCGCCGGATCCACAGGGATAAGGTGTTCGCGGACAGCGTCCGCGAACATTCTGCTGTATTGGGAAACCGTTCCGGGGAGGTCGGATCATATGGCATTTTTCAAGAGGTTCCGGGAGGCTCAGCGGCCCCGCTGTGCAGCTCTGGTGGCGGCAGCGGGCAGCTCCTCCCGCATGGGGGGCGTCAACAAGCTGCTCCAGCCGCTGGACGGCGTCCCCGTGCTGGCCAGGACTCTGACAGCTCTGCAGCTGGCCAGGCGGATCGACGAGATCGTGGTGGCCGCCCGGGAGGAGGACTTCCTGGAGATCTCCCGGCTGTGCAGGACCTATGGCATCACCAAGTGCACCAAGGTGATCCGGGGCGGAGAGAGCCGGGCCCACTCTGTGCTGCTGGCGGCGCTGGAGGCCGGGGAAGACATGGAGCTGCTGGCGGTGCAGGACGGCGCCCGCCCCCTGGTGACGCCGGAGCGCATCGACGCGGTGGCGGAGGCGGCGGCCCGGACCGGTGCGGCGGCCCCGGCGGTGGCGGTGAAGGACACCATCAAGTCCGTCCGGGAGGACGGCACGGTGGCAGAGACACTGGACCGGTCGGCCCTGCGGGCGGTGCAGACGCCCCAGATCTTTGAGGGGAGCCTGCTGAAGGCCGCTCTGCAGGCGGCAGTCGAGGGGGACATCCCCGTGACGGACGACTGTTCCGCCGTGGAGCGGCTGGGCAAGCGGGTATACTTAGTGGACGGGGACGAGGAGAACCTGAAGATCACCACCCCCGTGGACCTGATCCTGGCGGAGGCCATTCTGCGCGACAGGGAGGAGCGGTTATGACAGATCTGCGGATCGGACACGGATACGACGTCCACCGGCTGACGGAGGGGCGGCGGCTGGTGCTGGGAGGCGTGGAGATCCCCTGGGACTTAGGTCTGCTGGGCCACTCTGACGCGGACGTGCTGACCCACGCGGTGATGGATGCCCTGTGCGGCGCCGCCAAGCTGGGGGACATCGGCAAGCTGTTTCCGGACAGCGATCCCCGCTATGCCGGCATCTCCAGCCTGGAGCTGCTGCGGCAGGTGGCGGCGCTGCTGAAAAAAGGCGGCTGGGCCGTGGTGAACGTGGACGCCACCTTGATCGCACAGGCCCCAAAAGTGGGACCCTGCCGCCGGGAGATGGAGGCGAATCTCGCCGCCGTCCTGGGGGTGGAGACGGACCGGGTGAATGTGAAGGCAACCACAGAGGAGCATCTGGGCTTCACCGGGGATGGGTCCGGCATGGCCGCCCATGCCGTGGTGCTGCTGGAGCGGCTCCCCTGAAAAAAGGACGTGCCCGACGGCGCGTCCTTTTCGCACGTCTGCCCTCTCTGCCCATAGAATGGGTAGAGAGGAGGAGTGTCCTGTGGAGCACTATTTGATCATTGCCCGCTCGGTGACTTACGCCCAGCGGATGCAGCGGGTGCTGGGACGGGCGGGGATCCGGAGCCGGATCTTCCGGGCCCCCCGGGACCTGACGGACCGGGGCTGCGCCTATGCTGTGCAGATCCCGGACACCGACCTGACGGCTGCCCTGACGGCCCTTCACAGGGAGTCTTTGGACCCTGTTCAGATATTCCTGACCCAGCGGGGGACGTTCCGGGAGGTGAGACCGTGATCTACTTTGACAGCGCGGCCACCACCTTCCAGAAGCCCCGGGCCGTGGCCGATGCCATGCTGGCGGCTCTGGCCACCATGAGCTCCCCCGGACGGGGCGGATACCCCGCCGCCATGGCGGCGGCGGATGCCGCCTTCGACTGCCGGACGGAGCTGGCGGAACTGTACCACGCGGAGAGCCCGGAGCAGGTGGTGTTCACCATGAACGCCACCCACGGCCTGAACATCGCCATCAAGAGCCTGGTGCCCCCCGGCGGGAGGGCCGTGATTTCCGGCTATGAGCACAACGCCGTCACCCGGCCCTTGGCGGCCCTGGGGGCCCAGGTGTCCGTGGCGGCGGCGCCACTGTTCCGGCCTGAGGCGGTGACGGCGGCCTTTGACCGGCTCATCGTCCCCGGAACGGACGCCGTGATCTGCAGCCATGTGTCCAACGTGTTTGGCTTTGTCCAGCCGGTGGAGGCCGTCGCCGCCATTTGCCGGCAGCGGGGGGTGCCCTTCATCATCGACGCCTCCCAGTCCGCCGGAATGCTGACCCTGGACATGGCGGCCCTGGGGGCGGCCTTCATCGCCATGCCGGGCCACAAGGGCCTGTACGGGCCTCAGGGCACCGGTGTACTGCTGTGCGGAAAGGATGTCCCTGTCCGTACGCTGCTGGAGGGCGGGACGGGGAGCCTCTCCATGCAGCAGGAGATGCCGGATTTCCTGCCGGACCGGCTGGAGGCGGGCACCCACAATATGCCCGGCATCGCAGGGCTGCTGGCGGGGGTCCGATTCGTCCGCCAGCTGGGGCCGGAGAACATCTGCCGGGAGGAGCGGCTGCTGGCCCATCAGGCGGCAGAGGGACTGCGCCGGGTCCCGGGGCTGACCGTCCACGCCCTGCCGGACCTTGCGGCCCAGGCGGGGGTGCTTTCCATCGTACCGGAGCAGATGGACGCAGAGGCCCTGGGCGCCGCCCTGGCAGAGCGCGGCATCGCCGTGCGGGCAGGGCTCCACTGCGCGCCCCTGGCCCACCGCACTGTCGGCACGCTGAACACCGGAACAGTGCGGCTGAGCTTCTCCCACTGGAACACCCGGGAGGAGGTGGACCGGCTTCTGGAGGCCGTAGGAGAAATTTTCCAGTGATTTTCTGAACAGACCGTGAATTTTGGCCCGGTTTACCTTGCAATCTACAGGCAGATTTTATATAATCTAGATATTCATGGCCTGAAAGGGATGATGACGTTCAATGGATATGAGCGACGTGCTGACGATCGCCACGCTGCCCGGCACCATCGGCCGGTATCTGATGATGCTGCGGGTCCGGGACCTTCTGGATATGGCGATCGTGGGCTTTGTGTTCTACAAGATCCTGACGCTGATGAAGAGCACCCGGGCCGCCAGCCTGCTGAAGGGCGTGCTGGTGTTCCTGGCGGCGCTGATGCTGTCCTACATCCTGCAGATGCGCAGCATCACCTTCATCATGCGGTCTCTGGTGAGCTGGGGCGTGCTGGCGCTGGTGATCCTCTTCCAGCCGGAGATCCGGCGGATCCTGGAGGAGGTGGGCAGCCGCCGCTTCATCGCCTTCTTCTCCCGGGCGGAGGCCGGCACCGCCGTGGAACAGGCCATCGACCAGACGGTACTGGCCTGCACGGAGATGTCCCAGTCCCGCACCGGCGCCCTGATCGTGTTTGAGCGGGAGAACCTGCTGGATGACATGGTACGCAGCGGCACGGTGCTGGATGCGGCGGTGTCCAGCGAGCTTTTGAAGAACATCTTCTTCGTGAAGGCTCCCATGCACGACGGCGCCGTCATCGTTCGGAACGGACGGGTGCTGGGCGCCGGGTGCATGCTGCCTCTCAGCAAGAACGTGAACCTCTCCCGGGATCTGGGGATGCGCCACCGGGCCGGCATCGGCATGAGCGAGAACGCAGACGCGGTGGTGGTCATCGTCTCGGAGGAGACGGGGTCTATCTCCGTGGCCATCGGCGGCATGCTCAAGCGTCACCTGAAGCCGGAGACGCTGGCCAATATTCTGCGGAACGAACTGCTTCCGCAGGAGGCCGACGAGGACAAGCCCAGATTCAGCCTGGCGAACCTGCTGCGGGCCGGGACCACGGGAGGCGAGAAGGATGAAAAGTAACGGCGGGCAGAAGGCACTCTACATCGGGCTGTGCATGCTGGCGGCCGTTGTGGTGTGGATCTTCGCAGACAACTACGGGACAGACGGCTCTCCCATCACATATGAGAAGTGGTTCCGGGACATCCCGATCACCTATACCAGCGAGACGGTGCTGACCGGCCGGGGCCTGATGCTGCTGGAAGAGGGCACTGACGCCACGGTGGATCTGAAGATGCAGGGATCCCACTGGGACCTGGCGCTGCTGGACAGCGACTATATCCGCGTCACTGTGGATCTGTCAGACGTGACCCGGACGGGAGAGCAGACGGTATCCTCCATCCTGGTGAGCTTCACGTACCCGTATTTCAACGGCAGGATCACCAGGACCCAGCAGAGCCCGTCGCCCATCACCTTGAATGTGGCGGAGCTGTACCACAAGACGGTGGACGTCCGCTGCGAGATCACCGGCAATGTGGCGGAGGGTTACTCCGCCGGCGAGCTGCAGATCAGCCCCACGGAGATCGAGGTCCGGGGCGACCAGGCGGACGTGGATGCCGTCAGCTACGCCAAGGTGACCCTGGATCTGGGGGAGGATGCCACCTCCACGGTCTCCGGCGAACTGCCCATCCAGTTCTATGACGAAAACGACCAGCTGCTGGAGGATACCAGCCTCCAGACCACGGAGGAGACCATCCAGGTGACGCTGCCGGTGTATGTGACGAAGGAGCTGCGGCTGACCATGGACTTCCAGGAGTCCGCCGGTGCCCGGGCAAGCAACGTGACCTATGAGATCGAGCCGTCCACCATTCTGGTGTCCGGCCCGGCGGAGGTGCTGAACAGCATGGACAGCATCGTGCTGGACACTTTTGACCTGGCATCCCTCGGCAGCACCACCAACTACAGCTACGCCATCCCCATCCCGGAGGGATGCGAGAACCTCAGCGGCGTGACCCGGGCGACGCTGCGCATCTCCTTTAGGGACATGCAGCGGACCACCGTCACTGCCACCAACTTCATTCTGCAGAACGCGCCGGACGGCCGGGACGTGAACCTGCTGACCGAACAGCTGGCGGTGTCCATCTTCGGCACCAGCGGGAATGTGGAGGCCATCACCGGGGATGATATCCTGGTGACCGTGGATCTGGCGGACTTCGGCTCTGCCGTGGGCACCTATACCGTGCCTGCGGAGGTGACGGTGCTGGGCCGGGACGTAGGAGTTTCCGGCGGCCCTTACCGGGTACGGGTCACCATTTCCGAACAGACCGCAGATCAGCCGGCGGAGCCTGACGTTCCCGCCGGGGAGAACCCAGATACAGGAGACGAGACGACATGACACAGATCGCAACGGTTGAACGAATTTTGGACGCAGATCACGCGGAGATCTCCGTGCCCCGCAAGTCCGCCTGCGGACACGACTGCGAGGAGTGCGCCGGCTGCGGCGTCTCCGGCGCGTCGGTGTACGCCCGGGCCAGCAACCCCATCGGCGCCCAGCCCGGGCAGAAGGTGGTGGTGGAGAGCAGCACCAAGAAGATGCTGCGGATCGTGGTGCTGGTGTACCTGATCCCGGTGGTGCTGTTTCTGGCAGGCTATGTGATCACCTCCATGCTGACCGCCAGTGTGGCGGCGCAGTATACAGTGGCGGGCGCCGGATTCGTGCTGGGCATCGTGTTCGCCATCTTCTACGACCGCTGGCTGCGGGCGAGAGGCGGGCTGTCCTTCAACATCGTCCGGCTGTTCTGAGGCGGTGTTCGGCTATGTGCGGCCCCCGCTGGAGCTGCTGCCCCAGGCGGAGACGGACCGATTCCGGCGGACTTACTGCGGGCTGTGCCACACGTTGGGCGGGCGGTACGGTCCGGCGGCCCGGATGATCCTGAACTATGACTTCACGTATCTCGCCATCCTGCTGTCGGACCCGGCGGAGACGGAGCCCTGCCGCCGCCGGTGCGCGGCCAGTCCCCTCCGGCCCCGGGCGTATCAGCCCGCCTCACCGGCACTGGAGCTGGCAGCGGATGAGAGCGTGATCCTGGCATGGTGGCAGCTGCGGGACGGTGTAGAGGACCACGGCTTCTGGAAGGGACTGGGGTACCGGAGCGGCGCTGCAGCGCTGAAGCGGGCCTACCGCAAGGCTGCGGCGTCCCGGCCGGATTTTGACGCCAGGGTGCGCCGTCAGCTGGCGGCCCTGGCCGCTTTGGAGAGGGAACAGTGTCCCTCCATGGACGCAGCGGCGGACACGTTCGCCCAGCTGCTGGCTGCGGCCGCGGACGGCGTGGGGGACCCTGTCCGGCGGCGGGTACTGGAGCAGATGCTCTACCACCTGGGCCGGTGGGTCTATCTCGTCGATGCGGCGGATGACCTGCAGAAGGACGCCGCCTCCGGGAATTATAACCCCGTGGCCCTGCGGTACGGCCTGCGAAACGGCAGGTGGGACGAGGAGAGCCGCCAGGCGTTCGCCAAGACGCTGGACCACTCCATTCACATGATCGCCACGGCCTTTGAGCTGTGGGACTTCGGTGTCTGGCGCCCTGTACTGGAGAGCACGGTGTACTCCGGGCTCTTCGCCGTGGGCCGGGCCGTTCTGGAGGGGACCTTCCACAAGCTGCCCCCCAGAGAACAGAGAAAGAAACACAAGAAGGCTGAGGAGACCACATGAACGATCCCTATAAGATCCTAGGCGTACCGGAGGATGCTTCCGACGAGGAGATCAAAAAAGCATATCGGGAGCTGGCCCGGAAGTATCATCCGGACAACTACCACGACAACCCCCTGGAGGATCTGGCCCAGGAGAAGATGAAGGAGATCAACGCCGCCTACGAGCAGATCACCAAGGAGCGAGCCTCCGGCAGACGGACCGGCGGCGCCGGCGGCGCTTACGGCGGGGGCTCCTACGGCTATGGCGGCTATCAGAGCTACGGCGGATATGGGAGCTCCCAGAGTTACAGCGGCCAGAGCTCCGTGCTGCAGCAGGCCCGCATCGCCATCAACACCGGCAACATCAGCCGGGCGGAGGCGCTGCTGGCCAATTACAGTGACCACAACGCCGAGTGGAACTTTTTAAAGGGTGTGGTGTGCTACCGCCGGGGCTGGATGGACGAGGCCCTGCGGTACTACCGCACCGCCGTTCAGATGGACCCGGGCAATGCCGAGTACCGGCAGGCACTGGACTATATGGAGGGCACGGACGACACGGCCTATCGGCCAGGCGGCAGCTTCGGCACCCTGTGCAGCGGAAACCCCTGCCTGAGCATGTGCTGCCTGTACACCCTGTGCAGCAGCGGCGGTTACTGGTGGTTCTGCTGCTGAGGGACTGTGAGAGAGGAAGTTGAGACCATGATCAAGAGCATGACCGGCTACGGCCGGGCCAGAGAGACGCGGAACAAGCGGGACATCACTGTGGAGGTCCGCTCTGTCAACAACCGATATCTGGACTGCACTGTGAAGATGCCCCGGATGTATGCCTTTGCGGAGGACGCCGTGAAGAAGCACGTCCAGCAGGCGGTCTCCCGGGGCAAGGTGGATGTGTTCATCACTGTGGATGCCACGGCGGCGGACGTGTCCAAGGTAGAGGTGAATCGGGAGCTGGCGGCCCAGTACGCCGCCGCTCTGGGAGAGCTGGCGGCCGTCTGCGGCACGGAAGGCTACAAAATCGCGCCGGAGACCCTGGCTCGGTTTCCGGATGTCCTCACCGTCACGAAGGAGGACGAAGACCTGGAGGCCGTCAGCGCCGACCTCTGCGCGGTTTTGGACGAGGCCTTGACGGCGTATAATACCATGCGGGCCGTGGAGGGGAAAAAGCTGGCGGAGGACATCGCCGGCCGGCTGGACGCCATCGAGACATACACCGGCCAGGTGGAGGCGCGGTCGCCGGAGACGGTGGCCGAGTACCGTGCCAAGCTCACCGCCCGGATGGAAGAGGTTCTGCAGAGCACCACCATCGATCCCCAGAGGATCCTGATGGAGGCCGCTATCTATGCGGACAAGGTGGCCGTGGACGAGGAGACCGTCCGCCTGCGGAGCCACGTGGCCCAGCTGCGGACCATGCTGGAGAGCGACGAGCCCATGGGCCGGAAGATGGACTTTTTGATCCAGGAGGTCAACCGGGAGTCCAATACCATCGGCTCCAAGTGCAACGACGTGGCCATCGCCAACGTGGTGGTGGGCCTGAAGGCGGAAGTGGAGAAGATGCGGGAGCAGGTCCAAAATGTGGAGTGAGGGAAGATGAAGCTCATCAACATCGGATTCGGCAATCTGGTCTCCGCCGACCGCCTGGTGGCGGTGGTGGGGCCGGACTCGGCCCCCATCAAGCGTATGGTGCAGGAGTCCCGGGAGCGGGGCATGCTGATCGACGCCACCTATGGCCGCAAGACCGCGTCCATCTTCATCATGGACAGCGACCACGTGGTGCTGTCGGCCCTGCCGCCGGAGCGATTTGCGCCGAAAGAAGAGAGAGAGAACGAGGAATAGGAGCGTGTGTATGAGAAAGGGGAGGACCTTTGTGGTCTCGGGACCCTCCGGCGTGGGGAAGAGCACGGTGCTCAAGGCCCTGCTGGAGTCCCGGAAGAATCTGTATTTTTCCGTGTCGGCCACGACACGGGATCCCCGGCCCGGGGAGCTGGACGGAATCCACTACCACTTCATGGACGTGGACTCCTTCCGCAAATGGATCGCCATGGACCAGTTTCTGGAGTACGCGGAGTACGTTGGGAACTTCTACGGCACCCCCAAGAAGTTCGTGGACGACGCCATGGAGGCCGGGAAGGACGTGATCCTGGACATTGAGATCCAGGGCGCTATCCAGGTGTGCAGCAAGCGGCCGGACACGGTGCGGATCTTCATCGCTCCGCCCAGCTGGGAGGAGCTGGAGCGCCGCCTGCGGGACCGGGGCACCGACAGCCCGGAAAAGATCCAGAAGCGGCTGCTGCGGGCCAAGGTGGAATTCCAGACGGCTCACACTTATGATTACTTTGTCATCAACGACACCGTGGAAAACGCGGTGGGGGAGCTGAACGCCATCATCACGGCGGAGCACTGCAAGCCCCAGGAGCGGATGGAGATCATCAGCGGACGCTGAGCTCCCGCCCCTTCGCCTGAGTAAATTTACGCCTGCAAGGCAGATAGGAAGTTGATCCATTATGATGCTGTATCCCGCAATGAACAAGCTGACCGGCTACATTCCCAACCGCTACATGCTGGTGGACGTGGTGGCCCGCCGGGCCCGGCAGATCGCCGACGAGGCGGAGGAGACCGGCGAGCACCTGACGGAGAAGCCCGTCACCCTGGCCATCCAGGAGGTGGCGGACGGCAAGCTGGACGCCAGAAACATGGACCTGACCATTGAGGAGCCGGAGGACGTGCTGCCGGTGGAGGAGCAGGCCGAGTAACAACAGGAGGGGCGAGGCATGGAAACCGCAGAGATCGTGAAAGTCGCGGTGAGCGCCGCGCCCTATTCCATTGACAAGCCCTATGACTACCTGGTTCCTCCGGAACTGCTGGAGACGGCGGTGCCCGGAGTACGGGTCACCGTGCCATTCGGGAAAGGCAACCGCACCAGTGAGGGCATCGTTCTGGCCCGGACCCAGGGGGAGAAGGAGCCAAAGCTGAAATCTCTGCTCTCCGTCCTGGACCGGGAGCCGGTGCTGGATGGCGACGGCATCGCCCTGGCCCTATGGCTGCGGCAGCGGTACTTCTGCACCCTGTTCGAGGCGGTCAAGACCATTCTGCCCGCTGGTCTCTGGTATCAGATCCGGGAGGTCTGGCATCTGGCGGAGGGCATGGACCGCTATACTGCCGACGGCATGGCCGCCGGTATCCGGCGGGCCATTCCGGTGCTGGACGCGCTGTTCGCCGCCGGAGGCACCGCGGAGCTGAGCGACCTGGAGGCCGCCTGCGGCCCCGGTACGGGTGCCGTGCTGCGGGCGCTGCAGAAGGCAGGAGTCACGGTGTGCGAGACCGCGGCCAAGCGCAAGACCGGCGACAAGCAGCGCCGGATGGTGGAGCTGGCCGTCAGCGCCGAGGAGGCTGCGTCCCTGACAGAGAAGCGGTCCTCCCCCCAGCGGCGGGAGGCGGTGCGCCTCCTGGCGGCGGAGGGCCGGATGAGCGCGGCGGAGGTGTGTTACTACACCGGCGTGTCCATGGCTGTCCTCCGGGGGCTGGAGAAGGCGGGCATCGTGGCCTTTTCCGAGGAGGAGGCGCTGCGGCTGCCGGACTTCTCTCAGGTGGAGCCCAGCGGACCCATCGTCCTCAATGCGGAGCAGGAGGCGGCCTTTCAGTCCATTCTGGCCCTGACCAAATCTGGCAGACCGGAGGCGGTGCTGCTCCAGGGCGTCACCGGCAGCGGCAAGACCCAGGTCTATCTTCGCCTGGTCCAGGAAATACTGGATCAGGGACGGCGGGCCATGGTCCTGGTGCCGGAGATCGTGCTGACGCCCCAGATGATGCGGCGGTTCGCCGCCTGCTTCGGCGATCAGGTGGCCCTGCTCCACAGCGCCCTGCGGATGACGGAGCGGTATGACCAGTGGAAGCGCATCCGCCGGGGAGAGGTCCGGGTGGTGCTGGGCACCCGGTCCGCCATCTTCGCACCGCTGAAAAATGTGGGGCTCATCGTTCTGGACGAGGAGCAGGAGAGCAGCTACCAGTCGGAGAACCCGCCCCGGTATCACACCCGGGACGTGGCTAAATACCTCTGCGCCCGGGACCGCGCCACATTGCTCCTGGGGTCCGCCACCCCGGCGGTGGAGACCGCCTGGAACGCGGAGCAGGGGACCTACCACAAGGCGCTGCTGCGGCGGCGCTACAACCAGCAGGCCCTGCCCCAGGTACTGGTGGCGGACCTGAAAGAGGAGATCCGCGCCGGCAACCCCGGCATGGTGGGCCGCATCCTGCGCCGGGAGCTGGCGGAGAACCTGGAGCGGGGGGAGCAGAGCATCCTGCTCTTAAACCGCCGGGGCAGCAGCCGCTATCTGCTGTGCGGGGAGTGCGGCCATGTGCCGGAGTGCCCCCGGTGCAGCGTGGCCTTGACGTATCACTCCGCCAACGGGCGGCTCATGTGCCACTACTGCGGCCATTCGGAAAAGGCCAGCGATGCCTGCCCCGTCTGCGGCGGCATCATGAAGCACGTGGGCACCGGCACCCAGAAGGTGGAGGAGGAGCTCCGCGAGCTGTTCCCGGGCACGGAGGTGCTGCGGATGGACGCGGACACCGCCGACGGCCGCCACGAGCAGCTGCTGGACCGGTTTGAAAAAGAGCGTATCCCCATCCTCTTGGGCACCCAGATGGTGGCCAAGGGGCTGGACTTCCCCAATGTGACGCTGGTGGGCGTGCTGGCGGCGGATCTGTCCCTGTACGTGGACAACTACCGCTCCGCCGAGCGGACCTTCAGCCTGCTGACCCAGGTGGTGGGCCGGGCGGGCCGTGGCGGCAGTGCCGGACGGGCAGTCATCCAGACCTACACGCCGGAGAACGACGTGATCCAGTGCGCCGCCCGGCAGGACTACCGGGGATTCTACGAAAACGAGATCCGGCTGCGGCGGCTGCGGCGGTTCCCACCCTTTGCGGACCTGTTCACCTTCACCGTCTCTGGAGCGGAGGAGGGCGCCGTCCTCCGGGCCGCCGTCGCAGTGCGGGAAGAGCTGCGCCGCCTCTGCGCCCTGCCGGAGCTGGCGGCCGGAGAACCGGAGGTGCTGGGTCCCGCCCCTGCGCCGGTGATGAAGCTGAATAACCGCTACCGCTACCGCTGCCTGCTGGTGGGGAAAAACGACAAGCCCACCCGGGAGGCGGTGAGCTGGCTTTTGAAATGGTTTGCGGGCGACCGCGCCAACCGCGGGATGAATCTGTTTGTGGACTGCAACTCCATGGAGTGAGCAGCCGTTTCTGAAGGAGGTCAAACATATGGCTTTGCGAAAGATCGTGGTGCAGGGGGATGAGTGCCTGTCGAAGGTGTGCCGTCCTGTGACGGAGTTCAATGCCCATCTGCACCAGCTGCTGGACGACATGACGGAGACACTGGAGGACGCCAACGGCGCCGGTCTGGCGGCTCCCCAGGTAGGGGTGCTGCGCCGGGTGTGCGTGGTACTGGACGAGGGCTCTGAGGAGTTCATCGAGCTGGTGAACCCGGAGATCGTGGCCCAGAGCGGGGAGCAGACCGGGCTGGAGGGCTGTCTCAGTGTGCCCGGCAAGTGGGGCATCGTCACCCGGCCGGACGTGGTCCGGGTCCGGGCCCAGGACCGGTACGGCGACTGGTTCGAAGTGGAGGGAGAGGGCCTGACGGCCCGGGCCTTCTGCCATGAGATCGAGCACCTGGACGGCCACCTGTTCGTGGAGCACATCGACCACTTCCTGTCCGACGAGGAGCTCCGGGACTATCTGGAGCAGGAGGAGCGGGAGGCCCGGGAGGCCGCGGAAGCCCAGGAAGGGGAGTGAGCCCATGCGGATCCTGTTCATGGGCACGCCGGACTTCGCC
>ENA-ORNG01001120-ORNG01001120.1-human-gut-metagenome-genome-assembly--contig:-NODE-1120-length-20296-cov-16.202757_pt1 | contig 20296 bp, 14 predicted proteins | sample MGYA00242113_ERZ509018 | MGnify/ENA primary metagenome ERZ509018 (study PRJEB26280, sample SAMEA2338711) | human gut metagenome | biome: human gut; feature: human-associated habitat; material: faeces... | reverse complement strand
AGCGGGAGGCGGACCCATGGTCACCACAACAACCTTGCAGCCGGTGGCGTCCTTGATCTTCAGGGCCGCCTCCAGGGCGTTCATATCGTCGGGGTTGGTGATGGTCTGCATGGACGCACGGTTCAGGGTGCCGTCCGGATTCACCGCCACCTTACCGGAGGTGTCGGGAACCTGCTTGATGGAAACAATGATTTTCATGTTAACCTTTACCTCCTATCTTACTTCACGCCCAGGCGGCTGGAAATAACCATCCGCTGGACCTCGCTGGTACCCTCGTAGATCTCGGTGATCTTGGCGTCGCGCATCATGCGCTCCACGGGATACTCGCGGGTGTAGCCGTAGCCGCCGAACAGCTGGACGGCGCGGCGCGTGACATCGGAGGCAGCCTCAGCGGCGAACAGCTTCGCCATGGAGGCGTCCATGGAATAGTCCTCGTGGTTCTGCTTCTTCATGGCAGCGGCGTACACCAGGTACTGCGCAGCCTGCATCCGGGTGTGCATGTCGGCCAGCTGGAACTGGGTGTTCTGGAACTGGCTCAGGCGCTTGCCGAACTGGACGCGCTCCTGGGTGTACTTGATGGCCTCATTGACTGCGCCCTCGCCCAGGCCCAGAGCCTGCGCGGCGATGCCGATCCGGCCGCCGTCCAGAGTCTGCATGGCGATCTTGAAGCCCTTGCCCTCTTTGCCCAGCAGGTTCTCCTTGGGGACGATGCAGTCCTCAAAGATCAGGTCGCAGGTGGAGGAGCCGCGGATGCCCATCTTCTTCTCGTGCTTGCCGGTGGAGAAGCCGGGGAAGTCCTTCTCCACAATGAAGGCGGAGATGCCGTGGTTGCCCTTGGACTTGTCGGTCATGGCGAACACCACGAAGGTATCGGCCACGTTGCCGTTGGTGATGAAGCACTTGGAGCCGTTGAGGACATAGTGGTCACCTTCCAGCACCGCCAGGGTCTGCTGGCCGGAGGCGTCGGTGCCGGCATTGGGCTCGGTCAGGCCGAAGGCGCCGATCTTCTTGCCGCTCAGCAGGTCGGGCAGGTACTTACGCTTCTGCTCCTCGGTGCCGTGCTCAAAAATGGGGGCGCAGCACAGGGAGGTGTGGGCGGAAACGATGACAGCAGTAGTGCCGCAGACCTTGGCCAGCTCCTCCACGCACATGGCGTAGGACAGAACATCGCCGCCGGCGCCGCCGTACTCCTTGGGGAAGTAAATTCCCATCATCCCCAGCTTGGCCATCTTCTCGACGGTCTCCATGGGGAACCGCTCTTCTTCGTCGATCTCCTCAGCCAGAGGCTTCACTTCATTCTCGGCGAATTCACGGTACATCTTCCGGAGCATCTGCTGCTCGTTTGTCAGATGAAAATCCATATACCATTAACTCCTTTACTTGTTGGTGCTTGCTTCGATCACTTGGAATAGTCATAGAAGCCCTTGCCGGTCTTCTTGCCCAGCAGGCCGCCGCGGACCATCTTGCGCAGCAGCAGCGCGGGACGGTACTTGCTGTCGCCGGTCTCATTGTACAGGGTCTCCATGATGGCCAGGCACACGTCCAGGCCGATGAAATCGCCCAGCGCCAGGGGGCCCATGGGATGGTTGGCGCCCAGCATCATGGCCTTGTCGATATCGGCCACGGAGGCGACGCCGGTCTCCACCAGGCCGATGGCCTCGTTGATCATGGGGATCAGGATCTTGTTCACCACGAAGCCGGGGGCCTCCGCCACCTCGACGGGCTCCTTGCCGATCTCCTGGGACAGCTTATAGACGAAATCGAAGGTCTCCTGGGTGGTGTTGGCGCCCCGGATGATCTCCACCAGCTTCATGCTGGGCACGGGATTGAAGAAGTGCATGCCGATGACAGGATGCTTCAGGCCGTTGCCCATCTCGGTGATAGACAGAGAGGAGGTATTGGAGGCAAAGATGGCCTCGGGCTTGCACATGGCGTCCAGCTCGTTCAGCAGCTCCTTCTTGGTGGCCATATCCTCCTTGACGCACTCGATGATGAGATCGGCGTCGGCGCAGGCGGACTTCTCCTCCACCAGCACGTTGGCCAGCAGTGCGTCCACGGCCTCCTGGGTCATCTTGCCCTTCTCCACCCGCTTCTGCAGGGAGGCGGCCAGCTTATCCTTGTGCTTCTGGGCGGAAGCGACGGAGCTTGCATACATCAGGGCGGTGTGGCCCTTCGCTGCGAAAACCTGTGCGATGCCGCTGCCCATGGTACCTGCGCCAAAAACTGCAACCTTCATGATGTTTCCTCCTGTTTTTATGAATTAAAATTGTATGGTCCCTTGCTGGATATCCCCCGGCGGGCCGGGGTGCCAACGGGGGCGTTTTCCCCCGCGAGAAGACAGGGTGCCGCCTATATTGCCAATTTACTCACAATCTTTATTATAGGGTCCGCCGCCACATTTATCAAGTATAATTTGTATGTTCAGCGGGCCATTTCGCGCTTTTTTACACTTCGTACAAATTGCTCGTTAAATCTTATACAATTTTGTTAATGCATTAACAAAACAGGTCCCCTCCGGGCCGGATCCCGGCCGGATTGCCCTGGAATGCAGACATTCTCCGCTCATTCTCTTTCCGTCAAAAATGCCAAAACCGCCCGGGCCGCATCCTCCGCCCGGGTGAGCACCGCCGGGTGCCCGCCGGACGGGAACAGGCACACGGAGGCACAGGGGATCTGCGCCGCCATGGCCGTGTATTCCGCCTCCAGATCCAGCCGGCACATGGGGTCCTCCCGGCTCCCCATCAGCAGCACCGGAGGCTTCATCTGCTCCAGCGGGCGGCAGAACAGCGGCCGTCCGGCGGCCGCGCACCGCAGGAGGGCATCTGTGTCCCGGTCCACCACCGCCTCCCAGTCCGGCCCCTGGCACCACTCGTAAAACCCCCGGGCCGCCGGGTCCTGTTTGGCTCTGTCCCGCTCTGCCGCCAGATCCCGGGCAAACCCCGGGTGGAGCGTCCGGCCGTCAAAGCTGTCCGCCGCCACGGCCCCTATCGCGTCGGGCGCCAGCAGGGCGGCATTCACGGCGGCCCAGGCGCCGCCGCTGGTCCCCAGCAGGCAGGGCCGTTCATAGCCCGCTTCCCGGATCAGTGCCAGGACCTGCCGGGCCTGATCCTGCCACAGGTCCGTGGGAAATGATGCCACCCGGTCCGAGCGGCCGTTTCCCAGGAAATCCAGCAGCACGCACCGGAAATGGGGCGTGTAGAGGGGCAGCAGCGGCTCAAACAGCCGGGACGAGGCGGTATTGCCGTGGAGAAAGATCAGAGTCGGTCCCTCACCTGCCTCCTGATACCAGAGGCTCCTGCCGCAGTAGGGCACATAGGGCATCGCGGTCCTCCCTTTCCTGTTTCGGCCATCATATCATGTTCTCCAATGCCGCGCAAGTCGGGAAATCGTGTCACGGCATTTACATCGCCGGGTCTGTGTGATACAATGACATCCTGAATTTGCGGAGGGCCCTTTGACGGGCGCTCCTGAAAACGGGTCGCCGAGCGATCCCAGGAGGATGTTGCAATATGCGGATGCGGAAGAAAAAGAACCTGATCCCCCGGATGGAGCGCTGCGGCGACCGTTTGATCCGGGAGCCCTATGCCATGCCCGGCAAGTGGCGGGAGCTGATGCCCCAGGCCCGGGAGCTGCGGCTGGAGCTGGGCTGCGGCAAGGGCCGCTTCACTGCCGGGACCGCCGCGGCGGAGCCGGATGTGCTGTTCATCGCCGTGGAGCGGGTGCCGGACGCCATGGTCATGGCCATGGAGCGGTGCGTGGCCCAGGGGCTCACCAACGTCTATTTCATCGACGCCAACGCCGACCAGCTGCCCCTGTTCTTCGCCCCCGGCGAGGTGGACCGGATCTACATCAACTTCTGCGACCCCTGGCCCAGCAACCGCCACGCCAAGCGCCGCCTGACCCACGGCAACTTCCTGCGGCTGTACCGGCAGGTGCTGAAGATGGGCGGCCAGATCCACTTCAAGACGGACAACCAGGACCTGTTCACCTTCTCCATCGAAGAACTGCCCCTGTTCGGCTTCCAGCTGTCCGAGGTCACCCGGGATCTCCATGCGAACGGCCCGGTGGGCGTCATGACGGACTACGAGGCCAAGTTCCATGATCAGGGTCTGCCCATCTGCCGGTGTGTGGGCACCATGGTCCCCTGGGAGGAGCCCTTCCCCACCGACATCCGGCGGGTGAAAAACCGCTGGCTGGATGTCTTTGCCGACGGCGTGCCGGATGCGGACCTGGGGAAGCACGTGCTGTCGGAGGGCAGTTACCTGTGGCATCTCTTCTCCTGGGAGCTGGTGCCCTGCCTCTCCGGCGACGCCGCCCGACAGGCGCTGGCAGCGGCCCCTGGGGAGAAATACCTTTTCTATTATGAATATCCGCCGGAGGGCGAACCCCTGGTGCGGCCGGTGACGGCGGAGGAGCTGGCAGCCCTGCCCACAGACGCAGGCGCCATTCCCGGGGCAGACTGGTACCTGGTGGACAAGGACTTCACCTGGACGTATGTCCAGACCCATGAGGCGGACTGCGGACCGTATTTCTGCCGGAGAGATCCCTCTCTTTCGGTCTCCGGCTGAGAGCCCAGGGTCCCGTATCCGAAGAAAGACGAAAACCGAACCACCCCCTGAGAGATCCGGAGGGCCGGCATTGGCGCCGGTGTTCACGGATTTCTCAGGGGGTGGTTCTTCAAAGCTTTGGGGCCGGGCTCCGCGGGAACGCCTATGCTCCGGCGGTCAGCCCTCCGCCAGGCGGAGATAGCTCTCGTACCGCTCCCTGGCGTCCCGCGCTGCCTTTTCGTACAGCTCCTGGGCCTTCTCCGGGAAGGAGAGCTGCAAGGAGGCATAGCGGTTCTCCCCCAGCAGGAACTGCTGGAAGTCGCCAGTGGGGGCCTTGGAGTCCAGGGTGAAGGGGTTCTTCCCCTCCGCCTTCAGCCGGGGATCATAGCGGTACAGATGCCAGTAGCCGCACTCCACCGCCTTCTTCTCCTCCAGCTGGCTCAGGCCCATGCTGGCCTTCATGCCGTGCTCGATGCAGGGGCAGTAGCAGATCACGATGGAGGGGCCGTCGTAGGACTCCGCCTCCCGGATGGCCCGCAGAGTCTGGCCGGGGTCCGCCCCCATGGCCACCTGGGCCACGTACACGTAGCCGTAGCTCATGGCCATCATCCCCAGGTCCTTCTTCTTGGTGACCTTGCCGCCGGCGGAGAACTTGGCGATGGCCCCCGCCGCCGTGGCCTTGGAGGACTGTCCGCCGGTGTTGGAGTACACCTCCGTGTCCAGCACCAGCACGTTGATGTCCTTGCCGGAGGCCAGCACGTGATCCAGGCCGCCGTAGCCGATATCGTAGGCCCAGCCGTCGCCGCCGAAGGCCCAGACGCTCTTCTTGGTGAGATACTCCCGGTTCTGCCGGATGAAGTCCGCCTCCTCGCTGGTATTGTCCGCCAGCGCATCCAGCAGCGTGTCGCTGACCGCACGGGAGTCCTTCGCGTCCGCGCCCTTTTCCAGATAATCCCGGCAGGCATCCGCCGCCTCGTTCCGGTCCAGCAGGGTCCGGACCTTCTCCCGCAGCTGCCGCTGGATGGCGTCCTGGCCAAGCAGATAGCCGTAGGCGTACTCCGCATTGTCCTCGAACAGGCTCATGGCCCAGGCCGGACCATGCCCCTTCTTGTCCGTGCAGTAGGGGGAGGAGGGCGTGGAGCCGCCGTAGGCGGAAGAGCAGCCGGAGGCGTTGGTGATGTACATCCGGTCGCCGAACAGCTGGGTCACCAGCTTGATGTAGGGCGTCTCGCCGCAGCCGGCGCAGGCGCCGGAGAACTCGAAGTAGGGCTTGGCGAACTGGGACGCCTTCACGTTCTTGTCGCTGACGGCGTCCTCCTTGATGGTCACCGTCTCCACAGCGTAGGTCCAGTTCTCCGCCTCTTTCACCTGGCTCTCCAGAGGCTGCATGGCGATGGCAGTCTCCTTGGCCAGGCACACGTTGACGCAGCTGCCGCAGCCGGTGCAGTCGTAGGGGGAGACCTGGATGCGGTAGGTGTACTTCCCGTTCATGCCCCGGGCCGGGACTGTCTCAAAGCCCGCGGGCTTGGCGGCCTCCTCGGCGCTGTCCAGCAAAATGGGCCGGATGGCGGCGTGGGGGCACACCAGGGAGCACTGGTTGCACTGGATGCACTTGGCAGCGTCCCAGGCCGGGACCTCCACGGCGGCGCCCCGCTTCTCGTACTGAGAGGTGCCGGCCGGCCAGGTGCCGTCCTCCAGGCCGTACTTCACCATGGCGGACACCGGCAGGCAGCCGCTCTCCCTCCTGCCGGTTCATCACGGCCACCACGTCCCGGATAAAGGCGGGGTTTCCGCTCTCCGCCGGCGTGTCCTGGGCGCTCAGCCAGCTCTCCGGGATCTGCACCTGGTGGAGCTCATTCAGGCCGTGGTCGATGGAGGCGCAGTTCATGTCCACCACCGCCTGGCCCTTCTTCTTGTAATACGTCTGGTAGATGGCGTCCTTCATCTCCGCCACCGCCTGGTCGATGGGGATCACGCCGGTGAGGGCGAAGAAGGAGGCCTGAAGGATGGTGTTGGTGCGGCTGCCCAGTCCCAGCTTCCGGGCGATGCCGATAGCGTCGATGGTATAGAACCTGGCGTGCTTTTCCGCCAGCGCCCGCTTCATGGAGGCGGGCAGGTTCTGTTCCAGCCCCGCCTCGTCCCAGGGGCAGTTCAGCAGGAAGGTGCCGCCCTCCTTCAGATTGCGCACCATGTCGTACTTGTGGACGTAGGAGGGGTTGTGGCAGGCCACGAAGTCCGCCTTGGTGATCAGGTAGGGAGAGCGGATGGGCGTTTTTCCGAACCGCAGGTGGCTCTGGGTCAGGCCGCCGGACTTCTTGGAGTCGTAGACGAAGTAGGCCTGGCAGTACAGGTCCGTGGCGTGGCCGATGATCTTGATGGAGTTTTTGTTGGCGCCCACCGTGCCGTCGGACCCCATGCCCCAGAACTCGGCGCTGGTCTGCCCGGCGGGGGAGGTCTCGATCTCCGTCACCGGCAGGGACGTGTGAGTCACGTCGTCCACGATGCCGATGGTGAAATTGCCCTTGGGCTTCTCCTGCTTCAGGTTCTCGTACACCGCCAGGATCTGGCCCGGGGTGGTGTCCTTAGAGGAGAGGCCGTACCGGCCCCCCACGATGGTCATGGGGATGCCCCGCTCCTGGTAGACCGTGCACACGTCCTGGTACAGGGGCTCGCCCATGGCGCCGGGCTCCTTGGTCCGGTCCAGCACCGCCAGGCGTTTGCAGGAGGCGGGCACGGCAGCCAGGAAGTGCTCGGCGGAGAAGGGCCGGTACAGGTGGACGTTGATGAGACCCACCTTCTCCCCCCGGGCTGTGAGGTAGTCCACGGTCTCCCTGGCGGTCTCGGCGGCGGAGCCCATGAGGATCACCACCCGCTCTGCGTCCGGCGCGCCGTAGTAGTCGAAGAGATGGTGGGTGCGGCCGGTCAGCTTCCCGATCTCCGCCATGTAGTGCTCCACCGCCTCCGGGATGGCGGCGAACTTCTGGTTGCAGGCCTCCCGGCACTGGAAGAAGATGTCCGGGTTCACCGTGGTGCCCCGGGTGGCGGGGTGCTCCGGGTTCAGGGAATGGGCCCGGAAGGCCTTCAGGGCGTCCATGTCCACCAGCGGGCGCAGATCCTCGTAGTCCAGAACCTCGATTTTCTGGATCTCGTGGGAGGTGCGGAAGCCATCGAAAAAGTGGAGGAAGGGCATCCGGCAGTGGATGGCCGCCAGATGGGCCACCGCCCCCAGGTCCATCACCTCCTGGGGCGAGGAGGACGCCAGCAGGGAGAACCCGGTCTGCCGGACCCCCATCACGTCGGAGTGGTCCCCGAAGATGGACAGGGCATGGGCGGACAGGGTCCGGGCGGAGACGTGGAACACCCCCGGCAGCATCTCACCGGCGATCTTGTACATGTTGGGGATCATCAGCAGCAGGCCCTGGGAGGCCGTGTAGGTGGTGGTCAGGGCGCCGGACTGCAGCGAGCCGTGGACCGTGCCGGCGGCGCCGCCCTCGGACTGCATCTCCACCACCTGCACCGGCTGGCCGAACAGGTTCTTCTTCCCGTTGGCCGCCCACTCGTCCACGTGTTCCGCCATGGGCGACGACGGCGTGATGGGGAAGATCCCCGCCACCTCCGTAAACGCGTAGGAGATATACGCGGCGGCCTGGTTGCCGTCCATCAGTTCAACTTTGCGCTGCATACTGTTTCCTCCTTGTCTGATCCGGGCGCACCGGCCGCACTCGGAAAATATCCATTTATTGACTGTCAGTCAATCATATCCATAGTTATTCTATTGACTGTTTGCGCACTTGTCAAGCTCTCCTGCGGAATTCTGCAGGATGCCCAAACTCCTAGCTGGAAAACTGTGCAAAATCTGCAGTTGGCCCCAAGGCGGCCGCCGCGTGATCGAGAATTGACTTTTGGCCCCCGTTGAAGTATTCTAAACAGTAAGATGATTTCGTTGATCTCTCTTGAAGGGAAGTTGTTTACGTGAATAAGCCAACCGATCCCGCCTCCCGTCCTACAAAGCGGCAAAGCCAGGCCCAGAAGACAAAACGAAAGCTCTATGAGGCCGGCATTCGTGCCATCAATGAGCAGGGATTTCACGCTGTGACGGTGGAGGATATCACCACGGCGGCCCATGTGGCAAAGGGCAGCTTTTACACCCATTTCAAGTCTAAAGAGGATCTGGTCTTCTCCACACTGGCCTATTCCGATGAGATCTATGCTCAGGCCTATCAGCAGGTTCAGGAACTGCCCTTTCTCCCCATGATCACCCAATTCGTCCGCCTTTCCTATCCGGAGTACGAAAAGCGGGGAAAAGGGATCATCCGGGCGATGGTGTCCAACTATTTCACACAAAACGATCAAGAGTACTACGGAGACGACCGGGTCCTGCTGCAGTGCCTGCGAGGGATCGTGGACCGCGGAAAGCAGGACGGTCTGCTGGATGAGCGCATCTCTACCAATGAATATGCGCACATCCTTCTCTCTACCATGATCGGTGTGGAGATCCTGTGGTGCTTTGACAAACAGGGCCGCAGCCTTGCCGATATGATGGAGCAGGCGGTTCGCGTAACGGCCCGCGGCATGATCCGCTGACAGCCGCCGTGTTTTCCGAACGCCTCCCTGTTAAATCCTCTCTCTGCTGAAAGAGCACAGTCCATGGATGGGGCTGTGCTCTTTGTCTGTTTCTTGTTGAAACCAAACAAAACTCTTTCAAAATAATTGTCCAGTTTGGTGTCTTTACAAAATGCCGCCTTCTGCATATACTGAATATCAGTCAATGACTAATAGTCATCAAAATTTCAGCCACAGGCTGACCAAACGGGAGGACGACTGAATGGACATGCGTTATCTGAAGGATATGCCGATTGCCATTTTGGGTGCCGGCGCCGTGGGCAAGACCATGGCGGCCGACTGTGCCATGGGCGGCAAGGAAGTCCGCCTCTGGGACCAGCCCCGCTTTGCCAAGACCAACTTCACCAATATCGAAAAAACCGGCATCACCCTCAGCGGCAACCAGTTCAGCTATTTTGGGTTCCAGCGCAAGGGCAACGTGAAGATCGCCCTGGCCACCGACGACATGGCCAAGGCCGTCAAGGGTGCCGGCATCATCATCGTGGCCACCGTGGCCATCGCCCACGAGGATGTGTTCCGGCAGCTGATCCCCCTGCTGGAGGACGGTCAGGTCATCCACATCCTGCCGGACAACTGCGGCACCTTCGTCTGCCGCAAGCTGATGCGGGAGATGGGCTGCACCAAGAAGGTCATCGTGGGCGCCTGGTACACGGCCCCTTACGGCATCCGCATCGTCCGCCGGGGCGGCGTGACCACCAACGAGTGCAAGGTCGAGGACCGCATCACTACCATCCGGGGCTGCGCACTGCCGGACACGGACACCGATGACTTCATGGCCTCTGCCTGGTACATCCCCGCCTTTGACGCCATCATGGATGCGGAGGGTGAGGTCACCATCTCCAAGAAGGGCGAGGCCTTCCAGCACGGCTTCATCCGGGGCAACACCGTCCTGGACATCAATCTGTCCAACGTGAACCCGGTCATCCACGTGCCCGGCGCCGTTCTGGGCGCTGCCGTCATGCAGAACTTTGACAAGGTCCTGGATCAGGAGATGAAGAACTACTCTCTGTACGGCTTTGCCCTGTGCCCCGCCATCGCTGAGGTCCAGGCCCGGTTCTGGGAGGAGGAAAAAGCCCTGGCCGCCGCCATGGAGGTGGGCCTGTGCACTGTCAACTATGAGGACTTCTTCTCCCGCACCACCATGTACGGCAAGGAGTATATGGGCCCCGACTTCGCCGTCCCCTTCACGGAGAAGTATGAGAACTTCTTCGGCGACGGTCCCTTCGACCTGGAGAACCGCTACATCACCGAGGACGTGCCCGTGGGCTGTTACTTCATGAGCCAGCTGGGCAGGAAGTACGGTGTGCCCACCCCCATCATCGACTCCATGATCCTGCTGGCCAGCACCATGCTGAAGCGGGACCTGGCCAAGGAGAGCAAGTACACACTGGATTATCTGGACATCGGCCACATGACCCACGAGCAGCTCCACAAATATCTGCGGGAGGGCGTCTTCACCGAGAAATGACCATGCGGAAGCGGGGCTGCGGCCTTGACGCCGCAGTCCCTCCCCAGTACGGGATGCCCCGCCGGGCGGAGCATCCCCTTCAAGATCATATCGTAAGAGGAGGCGCAACATGCGTAAAGAACGAAGCGGATTGATGCAGGTCCTTGCTGTAGCCGGGGCGTACACCGCCTACCACATCGGCTCCGGCTTTGCCACCGGAAATGAGATCGCCCAGTTTTTCGTCTCCTGGGGCGGCGTCTGGCCGTTTATCGTGTTCGCGGTGGCGGCGCTCTTCGCCGCCGGTACCAACTACATCATGTACACGACCGGCTGCCTGGTCCACTTCAACAAGTCCAATGAATGCTACTACTATTATTGCGGAAAATACATCGGCAAGATCTTCGACTACTACGTCTACATCACGCTGGTGGCCTTCATCATGGTGATGATCACCGGCAGCGGCGCCACCATCCGCCAGTACTTTGACCTGCCCGAGTACGTAGGTACCATCGGCATGGGCGTGGTCTGCGCGCTGGTGGCCTGTCTGGGATTGCGGAAGCTAGTAGATGTGCTGGGCTGTATCGGGATCATCATCATGGTGTTTACTGTGAGCTGCGGCATCTACATGATCCTCACAGCTGACGTTTCTCCGCTGGAGGGTGCTAAAAACACCGCCCAGTATGTTGCGGAGGGCAAGATCCTCCAGCCCACCGTCCTGGGGATCAAAAACCCCATTCTGGCTGGTCTGTCCTACGGCGGCGTGCTGATGCTGGCCCTGCCCTGGGTCACCTCCATGGGCAGTCTGCTCAAATCCAAAAAGCAGGCCGCCGCCACGTCCGTCCTCTCCGCCCTGTTCCTGTTTGCGGCGGCGTTCTCCGTGGCGCTGGCCCTGATGCTGAATCAGGACGACGTGGCGGGGTCCCAGATCCCCATGCTGGCGGCGGTCCAGGCGCACCTGCCCTTCCTGGCCGGTTTCTACTCCATCGTCATCATTCTGGGCATCTTCACAACTGCCACCGGTCAGCTCTTCATCCTGGCGGACCGTTTTTCCCAGCAAGGCACCAAGAAGTTCTACGCCATTGTCTTCGGCACCGTGGCCTTCGGCATCGCCACCGGCAGCTTCATCCCCTTCACCACCATCGTGAACATCGTCTACTCGGTTCTGGGGCTGTCCGGCGTGATCCTCTCCGTCTTCCTGCTGGTGAAGATCATCCGTGTGCGTCGGTCCGGCGCGGCAGAGGCCGGCTGAATTCTCGAAGTCCCATCAAAACACACCTGCCGCTGCTGCGATATACAGGAGCAGCTGCTGTTTGAAGCCTTCCTTCAAAAGGGCGGGCCGGAGATCTCCGGCCCGCCCTTTTGGTGCGTCTTTTCTCCCCCGGGCGTCTTTTGCAGATATGCCCCCACAGGGATCCTGCCCGCTGCTCAGTTCAATACGATGGCGTTCACGGCCTCGATCAGATCCACTGCCTGGCTGCGGGGGACTGTGCCGATCTGCTCGCCGTCCACTTCGGCGATGCAGCTCTCTCCGTCCGCACGATAGAGCGTGATCCCGATCTCCGGACTGCCATCCAGATCCAGCACAGCCGTAAGGGAGATCTCTGCCTCGCCGGCAGTCCCGCTCTCGAAGCTGCTGGCGGAAAGCGCCGTGAGCGCGTCCTCCACACCGGAGAGATCCGCCTCTTCCTCACCGTAGGTCCATTGGGCATCTGTGTCCTCTCCAGCCTCCGCAGTGCGGGTAAAGGTATAGGACTGCCCGTCCAGTGTGACCGTGAGGCTCTGCACATCCTCAAACTCCGCCGGGAGGATCTCGCTGTGGCGGAGATCGTCATAGGTGCAGGCCATGATCTGCGCGAGGTCCTCATAGCTGATCTCATAGATGATGGTGCTCTCCCCCACCCGCAGGTAGGCGACAGAGTCCTCATAGGCCGAGGCGTCCTCATCCTCCGATCCCAGGGCCGCCGCCACCTCCGATCCCAGGGCCGCCGCCATCTCCGACCAGGGGGTCTCCCGGTCCGCCGGGGCGCGGGAGACTGCCACCGTGATGATCTCCGTCTCCTCGGTCTCCAGATCCGGATACTCCACGGTGACCGTCAGCTCCGGATCGTCCAGGCCGTACTCCGCCAGATCTGCCTCCGCTGCCTTGTAAGTGGCATAATCATTGAGGCTCATGCCGCTGAGGTGCGAGAGGTAGCTGTCCAGCTTGTCCGTGTCCAGCGGTCTGCCGTCCAGGTAGTAGTCGTCCTCCTTCCGGTAGGAGTCTCCATTTTCATCCCGCCGGATGGTCTGATCCTCCGCCCCGCCGAAGGCGACGGACTCCACCTCCGCAAAAGCGGGGATGTCATCGCCCCGCAGAAAGTCGTCCAGCGTGGCCTCATAGACGTCCATCGGGTCCTCATTCACCAGATAGACGCTCCCATCCCCCAGAGAGAGGTACCGCTGGCTGTCCATCTCGCTGTAATCGCCCACCAGGATCTCATAGTCTGTCTCCCCGGCGGTGATGTCAATGGAGCAGATCGGATCCTCCAGGCCGTACTGGGCATAGTCCGTCACGTCCTCAATGACGAATGCCGCACGCAGCTGGGCGAACTGGTCCAGCAGCTCCTGCAGCTTTTCCGCGTCCACGGGGAATGCCTCGTCACCGTCGTAGAGCCAGTCCCCATCTTTGCGGAAGGACAGGGACACCGTTCCGCCGTCCTCATCCGTATAGGTCCAGGAGACGGCTGTAGCCGTATCCGCCGGCAGCTCGAACACCACCTCGCCGCTCTCCCGGATGTCCTCCCGGGCTTTTTCGGAAAGGCTGACGCCCACGGCGGCACCCACCGTGACCACCAGGATGCCGGACAGCAGGATCAGCCTCGTCTTTCTCGTCATTTCTGCAGCCTCCTTCTCCGTACCACCACAGCGATGCCCGCCCCCAGAAACGCCAGGGGGATCAGGCCGATCATCAGCACCTGGAGCAGTCCGCTGACGCTGTCGCTGATGGTGAGATAGTTGTAATTGAGGGATTTTGCCCGGATGGACAGCGTCTCGCTCTCGCCGATGAGCTGGCTGACCGCATTCATGGTGAAGTTCACATTGGCGCCGGAGCTGTAGGCGTTGTACATATCGTCCAGGTAAGCCGAGGAGCTGATCCAGATCAGCCCGCCGCCGTTTTCATAGGATGCCTCCACCGCCAGGGAGAAGGGGCCGTCGATATCCCCGTCCTCCTTTTCATAGGTGGCCATGTCATAGCCGGCCAGCTTGCTGTAGGCCGCATCAGAGGTGGACAGCAGGCTGGTCACCGTGGCGCTGGTGGTATTCTCCCCCACCGTCAGGCCCACGGCCAGCGGCAGGATGACATAGTAGCCCTCCTCCGCGAGAGGCGTTGTGATATCGCTCTCCGCCAGATCCGGCATCAGCGCCGCAGGGGAGGAAAAGGCATAGTGCTCCCGGTCCCCCTCGACGACGATCCCGTCCGCCGCCGTGACGCCATAGGGCTCCAGGAGGCCATAGAGATTGGGCAGCTCCTCATCCTCCACCGGCCCGGCCATCACCAGAAGGCGGCCGCCGTCCTCCACATAGCCTGCCAGCATCTCCCGCTCCGCTTCGGAGATGTCGCTTTGGGGCGCGTATACGATCAGGCACGCGGCGTCCTCAGGGATCTCGTCGCTGTTCAGAAGGGACAGCTCTTCTACCAGGATGTTCTCCTTTTCCAGGTCATCGGCAAAGGTGGCAGGCAGCTCTCCCTCCCCGTGGCCGGTGAGGGTGTAGACCACCGGCTGGTCGGGGTTCGTCACATAGTCGATGGCGGAGGTGATGGCCCCCTCGCCGTCGAAGCTGGTGCTGTAGCTGTAGGAGTAAAGGGACGCATCTGTCAGGTAGATATCCGTATTGCTGATATACCGGCTGCGGTCGCCGCACTCCACCACCAGGGAGTTGTTGTAGACCGTGCCGTCCGTATACTGCTCCGCGAAGGTGGGGTACACATCCGGATTGCGCTTTTCCACGGTGATGTGGTCTGAGAGGCTCTCGTACCGGTCCAGCAGCTTTTCGATCACCTCATCCTCCTCGCCGGCCTGGACGATCCAGTAGATGGTCACATCCTCCGTCAGCGCGTTCACCACGCTCTTGGTGTTGCTGGTGACGGAGTAGAGCTTGCTGGCACTGATGTCGTACTCCGTGGAGCTGGACGGCAGGGCGGAGAACAGCACGTTCACCGCCACCAGGATGGCCAGCACCACAGCGGTCATGACGGCGGAATAGGCCCCGCCCCGCATGGCGTTCTTCTTCATCAGTTATACCTCCTCTTCTCCAGGGACTGCACGGAGAGGAACAGAAAGAACCCGATGACGCTGAGATCGAACACCACGGCCTTTACATCGAACACCCCGTTGACAAACACATAGAATCGCCCAAAGAGGGACAGTGCGCTCATGATCTCCGGCAGCAGGCCCTCCAGCGCCTCCGGTGCCAGCAGGTACAGCGCCAGAGACGCCGCGCACAGCGCAAACCCGGTCCAGTAGCCCAGATTGCCGCTGCCAGTCAGCAGCTTCAGCAGAAGGCCGACGACGCAGCTCAGCACCACCAGCGCCGCCGCGCTGCCCAGGGCAGAGGCGGAGACATACTCCGACAGGCTCACGCTGTAGTAGTTGAACAGCATCACCGCGATGCCGATCCCGGCGGCCAGCCCCTGGTTGTCCGTCAGGGAGGAAATGAACATCCCCACGGCCAGCAGCGCCGCGCCCAGCAGGAAAAAGGCGAACAGGCTGCCGTAGCTGGTGGGCAGATACACCTCGCCGAACTGGGCGAAGATCAGCGGATACACGGCGATGATGGCCAGGGGCACCAGATAGAGCACCAGCAGCGCCGCGTATTTGCCCAGGATCACCTCCACAGTGCTCACCGGCAGGGCGTAGAGCAGCTGGTCCGTCTTCTGCCGCCGCTCCTCTGCCAGCACCCGCATGGCCAGAATGGGTGCGATGACCACAAACGCCAGGGAGCTCAGGGACAGCACATATTCAAAATTGCTGACCGCCGCCTGGATGTTGTACATCATCGCGCCGATCCCCACGAAGCAGAGCAGGAACGCCGCAAAGACCCAGGCCGTGAGCGAGTGGAAATAGCTTTTGAGTTCATGGATAAAGATCGCCTTCAAGATGTCTCGCCTCCTTCTGTCAGCTCCAGGAAGATGTCCTCCAGACTGGGTTTTTTGACGCCCAGCTCACAGAGGGCACAGCCGCTGTCGGCAAAGGTCTGGAAAATGGACCGGGAGAGCGCGTAGATGTCCTCTGTCCCGGAAGCCACCGCCAGCTGCGAGCGGTCCGGGCCGTCCGCCCTGACCGTGATGCCCGCCACGCCGGGAAGCGCCTCCACCAGAGTCCGGGCCCGCTGGGCATCCGTCTCCGCCGTGATGGTGATCTCCCCGGGCGCGGCCAGCCGCTCCTCCAGCTTTTCCGGCGCATCGAAGGCCACCAGCTTTCCGTGGGCGATGATGAGGATCTTGCTGCACATGGTCTGCACCTCAGAGAGGATGTGGGAACTGATCAGCACGGTCCGGCTCCTGCCAAGAGAGGCGATCAGCGACCGGATCTCCAGGATCTGCAGGGGGTCCAGTCCCACTGTGGGCTCGTCCAGGATCACGATCTCCGGTGTGCCCAGCAGGGCCTGGGCAATGCCCACCCGCTGCCGGTAGCCCTTGCTGAGGGCATCGATGCGCCGGCTGCGCATCTCGCCGATGCCGGTCTCCTCGATGGCATCCTCGATCTCTCTCCGCAGGGCATCTCCCCGCAGGCCCTTTGCCTCGCCCACGAATCGCAGATACTCTGCCGGCGTCTCCCCCAGATAGAGAGGCGGCTGTTCCGGCAGATAGCCGATCCGCCGCTTGGCCTCCTTCGGCTGCTCGTAGATGTCATAGCCGGAGATCCTGACTGTGCCGCTGGTGGCGGACAGGCAGCCGGTCATGATGTTCATTGTCGTGGACTTGCCGGCGCCGTTGGGGCCCAGAAAGCCGTAGACACCGTCATCCGAGATCTCAAAACTCAGGTCGTCCACGGCGGTGACCTTCCCATACCGCCGGGTCAAATGTTCAACTTGAAGCATGATGCGCCTCCTTTTGCGGTTAATGTGAATATTTTAGGGACCGGACCTTAAATGGAAGTTAAAAGCGGCAAAAATCTGGTCCGCAGGTCTGCTCCGGCTTTCAGCCGTCTGTCCGCTGCGCGGTCCCTTCCCCTTTCCGAAAATTTTTTGCCGTATGGGTAAAACCCGGCCCATCGCAGCGGTGTCTCATTCACAGAAAGGCTCCGATGGGCCAGCGGAGGGAAGCCGTTCCGAACGGCTTTGTCCCTGATCAGAGTTCCCGCCGGCTGTCCCCGGACGCCCTGCAGCTCACCGGATCTGAAGTGATCGATAAAAGGAGGATCTTTCCATGAGACAACACGTATTTTTCAAGACGATCAGCCTGCTGCTGGCGCTGGCCCTGTCCGCCGGACTGCTGGCGGTCCCCGCCGCGGCCAGCGGCTGTGAGCACCTCGTCACCGGCACCCGCTCGGAACAGCTCTCCTGCACGGAGATGGGCGCCACCGTCACCACCTGCCTGGACTGCGGCGAGGAGCTCCGCCGGGTCTACGACCAGCCCCCGCTGGGCCACCTCTACACTTCCTCCGTCACCCGGGAGGCCACTGTGGACCAGATGGGCGTGCGGACCTACACCTGCATCCGCTGCGGCGACTCCTACACGGAGCCCATCCCCAAGCTGGATGCCCCCACGGGCGGGACTGGCGGTGAGTCCTCTTCCCTGCCGGACGCGGACCTTCCCGACGGTCAGCAGCCGGAGGACGATCCTCCGGCCGGCCAGGGCGGCGATGCTCCCGGCAGCAGCCAAGGTCAGGACCCCAGCGGCGGCCCGGATGCGCCGTCCGGCTCTGAGGGCGGCGGGCAGGACACCTGCCGCCACGTCTGGGAGCCCGTCAGCCGGGCCACGCCCGCCACCTGCACGGAGCCCGCCCGGTACTACCACACCTGCAGGCTCTGCGGACTGGAGGAGGTGGACTTCACCTCCCCCGCGCTGGGGCACACGTACACCTCCGAGATCACCCGCTATGCCACGGCGGACCGGGAGGGCGTGCGGACCTACACCTGCACCCGGTGCGGCGACTCCTACACGGAGCCCATCCCCAAGCTGGACCCGTCGGACGCGGCCGGGAAGACCGGGAACCGGGACAGCGGGAGCCTGGACATGGAGAAGCTCTCCCAGCAGGAGATCGAGTCCCTCCTGGCGGAGAGTCCCCTGACCCTTCCGGAAGAGGTCTTTGACGCGGCCCCCTCCACCGCCGCCCCCTACACCACCGGCAAGGTGAAGACCAGCGTCCTCCAGGCGGCTGCGGACCGGCTCAACGCCCTGCGCCGCATTGCGGGCCTTCCTGCCGTGACACTGGACCTGTCCCTGTGCGAGAATGCCCAGTACGGCGCGGTGATCCAGGCGGCCAACGGCAGTCTGGACCACTACCCCGATCAGCCCGCCGGCATGGGGGACAGCTTCTACCAGCAGGCCAAGAGCGCCTCTGCCAGCAGCAACCTCGCCGCCGGCCATATCCTCACAGGCGCCGTGGACGCCTTCATGGACGACAGCGACGCCAGCAACATCGCCACGCTGGGCCACCGCCGCTGGCAGCTGAATCCCACACTGGGAAAGGTGGGCTTCGGCTACGCCGTGAGCGGCCGGGGCTACAGCCGCTATGTGGCGGAGAAGGTCTTTGACCGCAGCGGTGCCGGCTGTGACTACGACTTCATCGGCTGGCCCGCCTCCGGCAGCTTCCCCGCCCAGCTCTTCAACGGCGGCACCGCCTGGAGCGTCACCCTGAACCCCACAGCGTACCAGACTGCCGTCAAGTCCGCTCTGACGGTGACCCTGACCCGGGAGTCGGACGGCAGGACCTGGACCTTCTCCAGCCGCGGCAGCGACGGCTTCTTCAATGTGACCTCCTCCGGCTACGGCGAGGGCTACTGCGTCATCTTCCGGCCGGAGGGCGTGGACGACTATATGGGCACCTACACTGTCCGCATCGAGGGCCTGAAGGCATTGAACGGCCAGGACGTGGAGGACTTCACCTACCAGGTGGACTTCTTCGGCAGCAAGACCACCAATCAGGACAGCACCGCGGCGGAGCAGCCGGAGCAGGCCGGGACCCAGGGCGGCAGCAGCCAGACCGCCGGCGCCGCCTTCCGGGATGTCCCTGCCGCCCACTGGGCCAGCGCCGCCATCAAAGCCGCTGTGGAGCAGGGCTTCGTCAACGGCTACGCCGACGGAACCTTCCGCCCGGCCGATCCGGTGACCAACGCCCACTTCAACGCCATGCTCTCCCGGGCCTTCTACCCGGCGGACCTGAAGGCGGCCAAGTCCGGCGCCAGCTGGTGGACGCCGAACGTGACCGTCAATGACGCCCACGGGATCCTCGACGGTACGGACCTGAAGCAAGCGGAGCTGGCGGAGGGCGTCTGGAGCGCAGAGATCAACGCCCCCATCAGCCGCTGCGACATGGCCCAGATGATGTACAACATCCTGCTGGACAAAGGCGCTCCCCTTCCCTCCGCGGCGGAGTGCCAGGCCGCCCAGAGCCGCATGGGAGACTGGAGCCGTATTCCGGCCCGGTATCAGGAAGCAGTGAGCACCTGCTACGCGCTGGGCCTGCTGAACGGCCAGAAGGACGGCACGTTCGGCGGGAGCAGCAGCATGAACCGCGCCCAGGGCTGCACCGTCATCTCCCGGCTGCTGGACTACATCGCCTGAGCGCGCTTCACCGCCGGTCCGGCGCATCCTGCCCGGATCCCCCCGCCCCCCAAGGGCTCAGCGGACAGCCGCCTCCACGGTGCCGGCCACACAGGGGTCTGCGTTTTTTCGGGCCTCCGGCTGCCTCGTCCATTGACAGGTCCGCTCCGCCGGCATAGAATAAGGACGAAATCATTTGAAAACCGGGTATCCGGAGCGTTTTTGAGGGAGAAAGGAGCAGGCGCATGGCGATGCCGAGCATGTCGCCGGTGATCCGGCGGTGTCTGTCCGGGGACCAACAGGCTCAGGAGGAACTGGTCCTGGCGGCCCAGAACCGGGTGTACTACCACTGCAGGAAGATGCTGAAACACGAGGAGGACGCCCTGGACGCCACCCAGGAGATCCTGATCTCCATGCTGACCAGGCTGGACAGGCTCCAGGACCCGGAGGCCTTCTGGGGCTGGCTCTCCGCCATGACCGCCAACCACTGCCGCAATGTCCTCACCCGGGGCCGACGGGAGGCCCAGATCCCGGAGGACAACGAGGGCAACAGCCTGCTGGATGCCTTCGAGAGCCTGGACGAGCAGACCGTGCCGGACAAAGCGCTGGACAATGATGAGACCCGGCGGATGATCGTGGAGCTGGTGGATCAGCTGCCGCCGCCCCAGCGCCAGTGCGTGCTGATGTTCTACTACGAGGAGATGAGCGTAAAGGACATTGCCGCCGCCCTGGAGACCTCGGAGGGCACCGTCAAAAGCCGCCTGAACTACGCCCGGAAGGCCATCAAGTCCGGCGTGGACGCATACGCGGCCCAGGGCGTCAAGCTCTACAGCGCGCTGCCGTTCCTGGTGTACTTCCTGCAGAGGGACGCGGGCATCGGCGGTCTGAGCGCCTCTGCGGCAGAGGCGCTGGCCCGCTCCGTGCTGGCCG
>ENA-ORNG01001118-ORNG01001118.1-human-gut-metagenome-genome-assembly--contig:-NODE-1118-length-20329-cov-5.395876_pt1 | contig 20329 bp, 19 predicted proteins | sample MGYA00242113_ERZ509018 | MGnify/ENA primary metagenome ERZ509018 (study PRJEB26280, sample SAMEA2338711) | human gut metagenome | biome: human gut; feature: human-associated habitat; material: faeces... | reverse complement strand
ACAGCGTCCGCGTCAGAACCGGAAACGTGTCTGCCGGAACTTCCGTTTTTGCTATGATCGTTCTGGAGAAGAACCTTTCCAAAGTATACCCGGAGATCGATATGGTAACAACCCCGTCCGGTCATCCAGTTGCCATGGTGCACTGCCAGAACTGTACGTCCGATCTGAACGCATGGGTCAATCTCTTCCGTGAATTTGCGCAGACCTTCGGCATGGAAATCAGCACGAACGATCTGTTCGGCAAGCTGTACAACAAAGCCCGGGAGGGCGACGCAGACTGCGGCGGACTCCTTGCCTACAACTACTTCTCCGGCGAGCACGTAACCGGCTTCAACGAGGGCCGTCCTGTCTTCGCACGTACTCCGGATGCGAAATTCAATCTGGCAAATTTTATGAGAGTCAACCTGTTTACTTCCCTTGGCGCCTTGAAAGTCGGCCTTGATATCCTGATGAAAGAGGAGCATGTGCAGGTCGACCAGATTCTCGGCCACGGCGGTCTCTTCAAGACAAAAGGTGTCGGCCAGCAGATCCTTGCAGATGCGGTAAATGCGCCGGTATCCGTAATGTCCACAGCAGGAGAAGGCGGAGCCTGGGGAATTGCGCTTCTGGCTTCTTATATGATCAACAAAGAAGAGAATGAAACACTCGAGGATTACCTCGATGCAAAAGTCTTCGCAGGAAATGCCGGAACCAAGATGGATCCGGACCCGGCAGACGTCGCTGGATTTGAAGTATTCACCGAGCGCTACAAAAAAGGCCTGCCGATTGAGCGTGCAGCAGTAGAGAGCTTAAAATGAACCATCGTTTGGGAAAGACAGAAAGGACAACACAATGTTAGAAGAACTGAAAAAAAGAGTATACGAAGCCAACATGCTTCTTCCAAAATACGGACTGGTTACCTTTACCTGGGGAAATGTCAGTGGCATTGACCGTCATTAAACCAAGCGGCGTGGATTACGACCTGCTGACACCGGACGATATGGTTGTCATGGATCTGAACGGAAACAAAGTAGAAGGACGCTACCGTCCGTCTTCTGACACCCCGACCCATCTGGAGCTGTACAAAGCATTTCCGGAGATCGGCGGCATTGTTCACACCCATTCCTCCTATGCGACAAGCTGGGCACAGGCGGGAAGAAGCATTCCGTGCTATGGAACAACCCATGCAGACTACATCTACGGTGAAGTACCGTGCCTGCGCTGCCTGACAAAAGAAGAGATTGACGAGGCATACGAGGAAAACACCGGCCATCTGATCGTCAATGAGTTCAAACGGATGGGAAAAGATGTAAAAGCCGTTCCGGCCGTTCTTTGCAAGAACCACGGACCGTTCACCTGGGGCAAAGATGCGCATGAGGCTGTTCACAATGCTGTTGTCCTCGAAGAGGTTGCCAAAATGGCATACCGTGCCGAGACCATCAACCCCAGAATCCAGCCGGCACCTCAGGAGCTGCAGGATAAGCATTACCTTCGCAAACATGGCAAAAACGCGTACTATGGTCAAACAACTTTGAAATAGAATTCGGTTTATAGTGCGTGGACGCTTGCGTACAAAGCACTATATGACAAATTCTATTAGCAAAGCGCCCCTCCATGAAATGAATTTTCGAACGAAGTGAAAAAATTTATGAATGACAGGGCAAAGCGGTTTGATAGAAGACAACAATATTTTACGGTAGAAGAGCAATTCTTTTACTAGACTAGCATTCGGAAGTATGCTAGTATAACAACGTAAATCGCAACAGACAAGCCAATATGGCGGAATGGAGGAGACAATGAAGAATTTAGAACTGCAAAAGCGTGCCAATGATGTCCGCAAGGGCATTGTGACCGCAGTTCATGGTGCGAAAGCGGGACATCCCGGTGGATCCCTGTCAGCCGCAGATATTTTTACATTTTTATATTTTGAGGAGATGAACATTGACCCGCAGAATCCCGATATGGAGGAGCGTGACAGATTCGTACTGTCCAAGGGTCATACAGCTCCCGGACTCTATTCCGCACTGGCTTACAGAGGATATTTCCCGGTAGAGGATCTGCCTACTCTGCGTCACCTGGGTTCCTATCTGCAGGGTCATCCCTGCATCCATATCCCCGGCGTGGATATGTCTTCCGGATCCCTGGGACAGGGCATTTCCGCAGCAGTAGGTATGGCACTGGGTGCAAAGATGGAGAATCGTGATTTCCGTGTATACACACTGCTGGGTGACGGTGAGATCGAGGAAGGCCAGGTATGGGAGGCAGCCATGTTCGCAGGCTTCCGTAAGCTGGACAACCTCTGTGTTATGGTAGATAACAATAATCTGCAGATCGATGGACCTATCGACCAGGTATGCTCTCCTTATCCTATCGATAAGAAGTTCGAGGCATTCAATTTCCATGTGATCAATGCAGATGCTCATGATTTTGATGCGATCCGTGCAGCATTCAAGGAAGCAAGAGAGACCAAGGGCATGCCCACCTGTATCGTATTCCATAGCCTGAAGGGTAAGGGCGTTTCCTTCATGGAGAACAGTGTGGACTGGCACGGCAAGGCTCCCAACGATGAGGAGTATGCAGTGGCAATGGCAGACCTTGATAAGATCGAAAAAGAATTAGAGAAAGCAGGTGAGCAGTAATGGCAGAGAATACCGTGAAAAAAATCGCAACCAGAGAAAGCTATGGTAACTCCCTGAAGGAGCTGGCAGAAGAATTCCCCAATCTGGTCGTATTGGATGCCGACCTGGCAGCAGCTACCAAGACCGGAATCTTCCGTAAGGCATATCCCGACCGCCACATCGACTGCGGTATCGCAGAGTCCAACATGATGGGTGTGGCTGCAGGACTGTCTCTGGTAGGTAAGATTCCCTTCGTAAGCTCTTTTGCAATGTTCGCAGCAGGACGTGCTTTTGAACAGGTACGTAACTCTATCGGTTACCCTCATCTGAATGTCAAGATCGGTGCGACCCATGCAGGTATCACCGTAGGTGAGGACGGCGCTACCCACCAGTGCGTCGAGGACCTGGCGCTGATGAGCGCCATCCCCGGAATGGTGGTCGTGAACCCCTGCGACGGCCCCGAAATGCGCAAGGCGGTAAAGGCCCTGCTCGACTACGAGGGCCCGGCATACCTGCGCCTCGGCCGCATGGCAGTCGAGACGGTCACTGACTCCGTCCCCGGCTACAAGTTCGAGCTGGGCCGCGCCGCCGCGCTGCGTGAGGGCTCCGACCTCACCATCTGCGCCACGGGCCTGATGGTCCAGCGCGCGCTGGCCGCCGCGGAGCTGCTCGCCGGCGAGGGCGTCAGCGCCCGCGTGCTCGACTTCCACACCATAAAGCCCCTGGACGGCGAGGCCCTGCTCGCCGCCGCGCGCGAGACCGGCTGCATAGTCACCACAGAGGAGCACAGCATCGTCGGCGGCCTCGGCGCCGCCGTCGCCTCCTTCCTCGCCGAGCGCTGCCCCGTCCCCGTCCTGCGCCACGGCGTGCGCGACGTGTTTGGCCGCTCCGGCAAGGCCGAGCAGGTGCTCGAGGCCTACGGCCTTACCCCCGCCGGCATCGTCGAGACCGCCCGCGCCGCCCTGGAGCTCAAGCGCTGAGCGTTTAAATTGGCAGTTCGTTAAAATTGCAACAATATCGCCATAAATATGCGCTTATTTTGTGTATTTTGACGTTTTGTTGGACGAAATTCATTAAGTTCATGCATTGCATTTATAGCTTTATCAGGATAAGATAAAAGCAGATAAATACTGCACGAGAGATAGAGGTGCGAAATCGCGGGCGTTCCGCCCGTTATTTCGCACCGTTTTTTTATATCTGCACAGGAGAGGAAGAACATGAACAAACGGCTTCAATTTTTTGAGACCGAGCCGATAATAGCCGCGGTCAAAACAGAGGAGCAGCTTGAGCGCGCCCTGACTTCAGGGAGCAACATCATATTTTTCCTTTTCGGCAACATCTGCAACATTCCGAAGCTCGTGGAAAGCGTGAAGGAGCGGGGCAAATACGCCTTCGTACACCTTGACCTCATCGAGCTTGTGCCGGGCCTGATGCCGAAGATAATCAGGCAGGTACACTCCCTGCACAGGACGCCGCTCATCGCCGGTGGGCTCATACGTGACAAGGAGGACACGGTGAGCGCGCTCTTCGGCCAGTGCTGCTTCGAGGCCGGGGACGTGAAGAACACCTACGGCACGGGCTGCTTCCTGCTGATGCACACGGGTTCGGAGCCTGTGTTCTCTAAAAACGGGCTCATCACGACCATCGCGGCCTCCGGCCCGGGGCGGATACGTTACGCGCTTGAGGGCAGCGTATTCACAGCGGGCGCGGCGGTCCAGTGGCTGCGGGACGAGATGGGGCTCATCTCGGACGCTGCGGCATCGGAGGCGGCGGCGCGCTCGGTGACGGACACCGGCGGGGTCTACGTTGTGCCGGCCTTCACGGGCCTGGGCGCACCCTATTGGAATCAATATGCCCGGGGTACGATAACGGGCATCACGCGGGGCTTCACGCGCGCCCAGCTTATAAGGGCGACGCTGGAGTCCATCGCATACCAGACCTACGACATCTGCCGGGCAATGGAGAGCGACGCGGGCGTGGAGCTGACGCGCCTGCGCGTAGACGGCGGCGCTTCGGCCAACGACCTGCTGATGCAGTTCCAGAGCGGCCTGCTGGGCGCCGAGGTACTCAGGCCGGCCTGCATAGAGACGACTGCGCTCGGCGCGGCGTATCTGGCGGGCCTCGCGGTGGGCTACTGGAAGGACACGGCGGACATAAAGCAGAACCGCCAGACGGGCCGAGTATTCCTGCCCGAGATGCAGGAGACCACCCGTGCCAAGCTCCTGAAGGGCTGGAACCGAGCCCTGACCGCAGCCCTGACTTGGGCGGACATGGAAGATTAAACGATCATAGGGGAAACGGGGGAATTTATGAAAAAGACAGCCAAATCCATAGTGGCAATAATAGGTGTGATCATGCTGCTGGTCGGTTGCTTTGGCGCCTGGCTCGTGCGGAGCTCGGGAAACACCGTGCAGATATTTGAGGTCAACATCCCGGACCAGTCAGGCACTTACATCCACGCAACGGTCTTCAAGTCCAAGACCGCTACCGCCGAAAATCCCGCGCCTGTCGTGGTGACATGCAACGGCTACGCGGACACCGGCGAGAAGCAGGACTTTGCGGCCATTGAGCTCAGCAGGCGCGGGGTCGTCGTTTTTGAAATGGACGCGCTCAGCCACGGGCTTTCGAGCACCTCCACATACGACAGTTCGCCCGCCTCGACGATGGGCGAGGCCGTCGGCATGATCTCGCTCGTTGAGTTCATAAGCAATGCCGAGCTGGACTACATAGACCTCTCCAGGCTGGGTATCACCGGCCACTCCATGGGCGGCATCGCCACCCGTGTCACCTACGAACACTTCGGCGCGCTGGAGACCGCCGCGCTGGAGGCCGCCAGACTCCCGGAGTCTGACGGAGGCGAGGAGATAACGGACGCCGAGTTCGAGTACGCCGAATCCCTCAACGTCATCTCCGCCGCGCTCTTCCAGTCTGCCCTGCCCATGCCCGACGTCGGGGCCTACGGCAACTATTACCGCAACGCCGGCATCAACTACACCTACTACGACGAGGGCAACTACACGACCTCCAACGGCGACGGAGACCTGACCGACGCGCCCGAGGCCCTCGCCTTCATAAACTCCATGCTGGGCGAGGAAAACGCCATCGACACCGTGGAGATAGGCAAGTATTACGGCAGCGTCGAGGACAACAACCTGCGCGTCGTGTACAACGTCAAGACGACGCACACCTTTGAGTACATGACGCCGGCCAGCGCGACCTGCCTCATAGACTTCTTCACCGACTGCCTGAGCCTGGATACCGACCTGAGCTCTTCCAACCTGATATTCATGTATCGCTTCCTCTTCTCTACCATCGGCCTCATCGGGCTGGGCCTGCTCATCACGAGCTTTGTGTACGCGCTGCTCAGGACGAAGTTCTTCGGCACCATCTGCGTCCGCGTCCCGGAGCCCAAGGCCGTGCTCAAGAGCTCGTCCGACAAGGCGGTGTTCTGGGGCAGCTGGCTCGTTATCATTGTCATAACCGTATTCTGCCTAGTGCCTGTCATCAGGCTGGACGCCAAGATATTCCCTGTGGTGGCCGGGATGGGCTACGCGAAGGTCTACACCAGCACCAACGTGAACTCGTTTGCCATCTGGTGCGTGTTCATCGCCCTGGTGTCCCTGGTGCTCTTCCTCATAAACTACAACGTCAGGCTCAAGAAGCAGGGCTGGAGCATAGACGACCTGGGGCTCAAGATCGGCGGCAAGAACATCCTGAAGAGCCTGCTGCTGGCCGCCTGCGTGTACACGATATTCTATGTCATAGTCTTTGCCGCGAACTTCATCTTCCACTTTGACTTCCGCATCTGGAACATGTCGGCCAAGGTGTTCATAGCCGACAAGCTGGTGATGTTCATAGAGTATCTGCCCTGGTTCATGTTCTTCATGGTGATCCAGTCGCTTGTCACCAACACCTCGAACCGCATAGCGGGGCAGAAGCACAACCTGCTCATAAACGTGATCGGCAACACCCTGGGCCTGCTGATCATAGGCGTGTTCGCCTACACCTATCTGTTCACGACCGGCGTCTCCTTCCCCGCGTGGGCAAGCGCCTGGGACCGTGTCGCGCAGGTGTTCCCGTTCATGCTGTACACTCTTGCGACCATCATCATCAGCCGCAGGTGCTTTGAGAAGACGGGCAGCATCTGGACCGGCGCTTTTGTAAACTCGTTCATCGTCACCATGATGCTCGTCACGAACACGTCCAACTTCTATCTGCTCGGATGATGCAGAATCTTAGAGAAAAAGAATGGGGGAAAATATGAAAAAGCTGACACTGAAAACGAAAGAGGGCTGTTGGCGGCTGCTGGCGATCTTTATCGTAATAATACTTCTCAGCGGCTTTGTCGCGAGGATGATATCGTCCAGCGGCGGCAGCGTTAAGATCAGCCGAGTTACATATGATTCCCGCGGGGCAACTGCGAACGCTGACCTGTACTATCCCGCGGGCACCTCGGATAAGGACAGCCTGCCCGCCGTCCTGGTGGCTCACGGCGGCGGCGTATCCAAAGGTGTGGTACAGGGCATGGCCGAAGAGATTGCCAGGCGCGGCTATGTCGTCCTTTGCGTTGACGCCTATGGCTCTGGCATAAGCGAACAGCCCAAATACGACGAGGGCGGCCAGGGTATAGACGGCAACACCCCGGACGCTTCGCCCGGCGGCATGATCGATGCCCTCAACTTTGTCAGGACGCTCAATTTTGTTGACCAGGAGCGCATAGGCATGGTAGGCCACTCGATGGGCTCAAGGCGCACCGGCTATGCGGCCATTATGGACTGCGGCTACTACACCCTCAACGATCTTTTGATCAACGCCCTCTATGAAGAATTCGGCCAGACCTTCACGCTCGAAGAGATTTCTATGGACTCGGATGCCCTGGCTGCGGAGCGCCTGAACGCTGATCAGCTTGTGTATTACAATGCGATAAAAGAAGAGTGTGAGGAGTATTATAATACGCGGCTCAAGGCCGTATGCCTTGTCGGCAGCAACGCTCCCCTTATAGGCCTGCTCCAGACTGTTGAGGTAGGCGGACATGAGGTGCAGCGCAACTGCCAGGTGAACTTTGCGATCGTCAACGGCAGCTACGACTTCGGCTATAAGACCTATCCCGACACCGACACCACCAAGGAAGCCTGGTACACCGGTGAAGACAGCGTCGTCCCCGAGACCTGGTATATCATCGACGACTACAACGCCACAAGCACGCAGGTGGGAGCCTACACCGAAGTTTCCGTCCTGGACAATGCGGAGCTGAAGGCCGCCATCGACAATCGCAGCACACGGCTCATCTGCTTTAACCCTGAGACCCACTCCAAGAACTTTTTCTCCATACGGACCACGAGCGATATGCTCCGGTACTTCGAGCAGACCCTGGCCTACAACGGCGGCGAGCTCGGCAGCGCCGACGCCAACCCGGTGGATACCGGCAGCGTGATCTTCGTCTGGCGTGAGATGTTCAACCTCATAGCCATGCTGGCTATGGTCGGTCTTGTCATCAGCGCCGCCGCGCTGCTTGTCAGAAACAAGTTCTTCGTACCCTGCATAGGCAGCAACAAGCCCAACCCCAGTATTCCATTCAACAAGAAGAGGTACTGGCTCTTTAACGGCATAACCGTTGTCGTAGCATTTGCCACGATGTATTACATCAACGGCATGAACACCAGAGAGCTTCTCTGCAACAAGATCTTCCCCTTGTCTACGAGCTGGTGGATGACTCCGATCTATCTTGCGGTACTGGGCGTCATGTCCGGCGTCTTCCTCGTCGTGGAGCACGCCAGCGACAAGAAGCGCTTTGGCGCCAGCAACATGGCCAGCCTAAACTTCAACCAGAAGGTACCCGCGATCATCAAGAACATCTTCCTCTCCATAATACTCGTCACCATCGCATACGCTTCCCTCATGGTGCTGGAGTACCTCTTCAACGAGGACTACAGGTTCTGGATGGCCTCCTTCCAGGAGATGCGCGCCGAGCACTGGAGCAAGGTCTGGATACATGCTCTCTTCATGTTCCCGAGCTTCCTGCTCATCGGCGCCTCCGTAAACTACTCCGTGAGAACGGACATACCGGAGTGGAAGGATACGCTCATAACGGTCGTTATGAATTCCCTGGGCGTCTGGCTGCTCTGCGCGATCAACTTCATTCTCCTCAAGGCCGGCGCCACCAGCATATTCAGCGACTTCAAGCTGACCTACGGTTTCGTGTTCTTCGTCCCGCTGACGCTGTACCTCACCAGGAAGTGCTACAAAATCACCCACAACATCTGGCTCGGAGCCGCGCTCTGCTCGCTGATGCTCACCTGGGCGCTGTTCCCGTCGCAGGGCTATCACAGCTTCAGCTACATGGGCCAGCACTGGGTCGGCAATTTCTTCAACATCTAATGCGATAATCGTTGCTTTTCCCCGGAACATATGATACAGTAACTGCAAGGATTGAGAGATGCAGGCGGCGCGGGACGCCGCCTGCTTTTTTGAAGGGAGGAAACTTATGATCCTTGACTGCGCAAAATACTCCGGCCCCTGCTCCTGCGGGCGGGAGCATCCCCTCGAAACCAAAATGGTCGCCGTCGAGTACGGCGCGCTCAATAACTTCGACGAGTACATGGCCCGCTGCGGCCTCACCGGCAGGCGCACCGTCCTATACGACACCAACACCTACAACCTTCCCGGCATGGTCCACGTCCGCACCGACAAGGAGATCGTCCTTGAAGCCAAGGGCCTCCACTCCGAAAAGAGCCTCATCGAGGCCGTCATCCCCCAGCTCGACGACCCCGATGTCATCATCACCGTCGGCAGCGGCACACTCATGGACTTCGCCCGCTACCCCGCCTTCAAGCTCGGCAAGCCCTTCGTCGCCATCCCCACCCTCGCCTCCTCCGACGGCTTCACCGCCAATATCTGCTCCGTCGTCATCGACGGGCACAAGCGCTCCATCCCCATGTCCGCCCCAGCCCTCGTCGTCGCGGACCTCAACATCATCTCCGGCGCGCCCATGTTCCTCACCGTCAGCGGCATCGCGGACATCCTCTCCAAGCACATCTCCCTCGCGGACTGGAAGATCGCCCGTCTCGTCGCCGGGGAATACTACTGCGAGCGCGTGGCCGCCCTCGCCCAGGAGGCCCTGGACATGATGATCTCCTGCGCCGACACGCTGCGCCGCGGCGGCGCGCCCGACTTCGAGGCCATGACCATGGCGCAGATGCTCTCCGGCCTGACGATGCAGCTGCTGGGCAACTCCCGCGCCGCCTCCGGCGCGGAGCACCTCATCGCCCACCTCGTCGAGATGAAGCCCCCGCGCTTTGAAAACGCGCATGGCATCCACGGCGAGTGCGTCGGCGTCGGAACCGTCCTCTGCGCCGCGGAGTACCGCCGCATGGCCCGCAAAACCCCGAAGGCCAGGCCCTTCGAGCCCCTGTCCGGGGGCTGGATACGCGAAAAATTCGGCTATCTCGCCGAGGGCATCATAGAGGAAAACAAAAACGACGTCCTCGCCTCCTTCGAGCCGCAGAACATCGTGGACAACTGGCAGGCCATCCGGGACATCGTATCCGCCATCCCCCCCGCTGAAGAGCTGGCCGCCCTCTTCAAGGACCTGGGCGGGAAATACCGCCTGCCCGACATAGGCATAGACGAGGCGCTGGAGCCCGAGATCCTCGACATCTCCGCCGCCATAAGGAACCGCCTCACCCTCGCGCGGATGCGCCGGGTGCTGGATTTTGAGGAGTGATTTAGAACCGTGAAGATCTGCGTTTTCGGCGCGTCGAGCCGCGAGCTCGCGCAGGGCTACTACGACGCGGCCTATGAGCTGGGCGCCCAGCTTGCCCGGCGCGGACACGAGCTGGTTTTCGGCGGCGGGACGAGCGGGCTCATGGGCGCCGCCGCCCGGGGCGTCGTGAACGAGGGCGGCCGCCTCACCGGCGTGGCCCCCCGCTTCTTTGACGAGCCCGGCATCCTCTTTGAGGGCTGCACGGACTTCGTCTTCACCGAGACGATGTCCGAGCGCAAGAAGGCCATGGAGGACATGTCGGACGCCTTTGTCACCCTGCCGGGCGGCATCGGCACCTTTGAGGAGTTCTTCGAGGCCCTGACGCTGAAGCAGCTGGGCCGTCACGCCAAGGCCATGGCCGTCCTCAACACCCTCGGCTACTACGACGCCATGGAGGCCATGCTCGTGAGGGCCGTGGAGGAGCGCTTCTTCCCCGAGGACGGGCACGCGCTCTACGCCGTCTTCACGGACGCCGCCGCCCTGCTCGACTATGTCGAGAGCTACGAGGCCGAGCCCGAGGACGTCTGGAAAGAAAAGATCCTGGGCAAGTACAACGCAGAGAAATAAAAAAGCGCCCCCGGTCATCTGACCGGGGGCGCGCTGCTTGTCTGGGCCGCCTCAGGATACGCTGCGCCTGATCTGGAGCAGCAGAAGCACCAGGCTGACGCCCAGCAGGATATGCCCTATCCCGGCGGCGCCGGAGATAGCCGCGCTCATGCCTGAGGAGAGCTCCGTCCCCAGCACCTGGGCTACGCCCCGCGCCACAAACATGGCGGCCGTCAGGTTCAGGCCGCAGTGGTAGACAGCGAGCACCCGCCCGGTCTTTGCGCCGGTGAAGGAAAAGCTCCGCTCCAGCAGGAGCAGCAGCAGGAAAAACACCATGCCCAGCAGGAAATAATGGGTGTGGACCACGCCCAGGGTGGTTTTGGCGCTAAAGCCGTTGAATTTGGTGAACTCCCGGTAAAACACCCCGCCTGCCATGGCGAGCACGGCGTAAAGGAAAGCCGCGTTCACATATCGCTTCATTTTCTATCCTCCTCTATCCACTTCCCAAGGCCCAGGGCGACGGTGTAGCTTTCAAGGCCGGCGGTACACAGGGCCAGGGCGCGGGGGATGAGGTGGAAGGAATCTCCCGCCCCCAGGACTACCGCCATCCAGCCGAACAGCCGGAACTGCTGCGCCTGCCCGCTCCCCATTATCATCAGGATGCCGATGGTAACTACGGAAATCAGGTATACTGCGTCAAACAGGGTCTCCGCGATCGCTTGCATGGTTCATTCTCCTTCGTGCTCAGTTTTATTTTGAAGCTCGGCGGCGGCATGGAGCGCTCTGCCGAAGTTGCGGCCGAACAGCAGCCCGGCCAGCAGCAGCGAGGCGCCCAGGCCGGTGTAGAACACCGCGATGAACCTCTCCGGCGCGAGACCGCTCGACCGCAGGCCGATGCGGAGAATGTTGAAGCCCGCCGCGCCCCACACCAGGCATGCCAGAAGCAACAGGGTGTTCCGCTTAACTTTCATGGTTTTCCCCCCCTATGAACGCTGTTCAATTTGCAGGATAAAGAATTCCCACGGTCTGTGGGAATTCTAATACAGTGTGCGGCGGACGATCTCCAGCACGGCGTCCGGCTCATAGTCCTGGCGCAGCATGGCGGACAGCATCAGGGAAAACAGGACCCCGGCAAACTTCTCTGCCGTAAACTCTTCGGTGAAGGCGTCGGGCCGCACCCCGGCGTCCCGCTTCAGGACGGAGCAGAGCCCGTCGAGAATGTGCCGCCAGGTCTGCTGCATCCGCCGCTTCCCGTCCGGCTTGTCCTCCCGCATGAAGCCCAGGGAGTGGAGGTTGAAAAAGCCGGGGTACTGCCTGCAGCCCTGCTCCATCCGCTCATACATCCAGGCGACGCAGGCCTGCGTGTCCCGGAACACGGTCCCGTCCTCCGGCAGGTGAAATATCTCGCGCCAGACGCTCTCGACCGCGGCCCCCACCAGGTCCGCTTTGGAATCGAAGTAGTTGTAAATCGAGCCCACGGACACGCCGCAGGCGGCGGCTACGGCGCGGATGCTGAGCCCCTGCCAGCCCTGCCGCTGTATGAGCTCGCGGCTGGCCTTCAAAATGTCCTCCCTCGAAGTCACGACGGTGTTCATTCAATCACCTCAACATGAACGGTGTTCATTATAGCCCGGCTCTTGCCGGATGTCAAGCAGAGATCCGCCGGCGCGCAGAGTTCCCCCGCCTGGGCTCAGGCGGGGGAACTTTTCCAGCTATACCTCCTCGGGGACGAGGAGCTCTTTTATGTTGAACTCCTCGCCGCAGAGGACGTCCTTCCTGTCGGAGCCGCACTTGGGGCAGCGGCCCTTCTCCTGCACGATGTTGTAGACCTCGCCGCAGTCGAGGCAGATGCCATTGCCCGGCACCGTGTCTATACGGAGCCTGGAGTTTGCCAGCATGGTGCGCGGCACGGCGGCGTACCAGGCCTCCTCCATGTACTCCGGCACAACGAGCGAGAGCTCGCCGATTTCGAGCACGACGGTGTCTATCTCCTCTATCCCGTTTTCCTCAGCGAACTCGACGACGCTTTTTATCGCCTGTATCGCCAGCGTCATCTCGTGCATATCACTTCCCGGCGGGGCGGCTTATCTTGCGCACGGCGATGTTCTTCACACGCTTGGCGACGTTCTTGCCGCTCTCGATGAGGAGCTTCTCGTATTTCTCGCCCGCGGCGTCGGTGACGCGGCGGAGCTTGATGGCGTCGAACTTGCACATGGTGGTGCAGACGCCGCAGCCGACGCAGGCGGCCTGGTCCACGACCGTCGCGCCGCAGCCGAGGCAGCGCTCCGTCTCCTTGAGCACCTGCTTTTCCGTGAAGGTGCCGCGCAGGTCGCGGAAGGTCTCCTTCTGCTCCTTGGCGGAGGGGTTCTTGACCTTCTGCCTGGGGGCGTTGTCGTAGCTGTAGATCCTGGCGCCAGCCTTGTCGAACTCGGCGTAGTCCTTCTTGCGGCGGCCCAGGGTCAGGCTCTGGCCCGGCTGGACGAAACGGTGGATGGAGATGGCGCCCTCCTTGCCGGCCGCGATGGCGTCGATGACGAACTTCGGCCCGGTCATGACGTCGCCGCCGACGAAGACGTCGGGCTGCGCGGTCTGGAAGGTGGTGCTGTCCGCGATGGCGGTGCCGCCGCGGCCGGTCTCGACCTTGGAGCCCTCCAGCAGGCCGCCCCACTCGACGCTCTGGCCGATGGCGGCGATGACGGTCTCGGCCTTCAGCGTCTCGAACTCGCCCTCAACGGGGACGGGCTTCCTGCGGCCGGAGGCGTCCGGCTCGCCCAGCTCCATGAGCTGGAGCTTCAGGGCGGCGGCCTTGCCGTCCTTGCCCTCTATCTGCGCGGGGGCGGCGAGGAACTTGAACTTCACGCCCTCGGCCTTCGCCTCCGCGACCTCCTCAGCGTCCGCGGGCATCTCGGCCTCGGTGCGGCGGTAGACCACGGTGACGCTCTTCGCGCCCAGGCGGACGGCGGAGCGGGCCACGTCTATGGCCACGTTGCCGCCGCCGATGACGGCGACGTTCTCGCCTATCGCCGGCTTGCGGGAGGAGTTCGTGCGGCGCAGGAAGTCTATGCCCGCCATCACGCCCTTGAGCTTCTCGCCGGGCACGCCGATGGGCGTGCTCTTCCAGGCGCCGATGGCGATGTAGAAGGCCTCGTAGCCGTCCTTTCGCAGCCCGTCGAGCGTCACGTCCTTGCCGACCTCGACGCCGGTGCGGAACTCGACGCCCAAATCCTTGAGGATCTCGATCTCGGCCTCGACGACGTCCTTCTCCAGGCGGAAGGAGGGTATGCCCATGGTGAGCATGCCGCCGAGGGTCTTCTGCTTCTCGAAGACGGTGACGGGGTAGCCCTGGAGGGCGAGGTAATAGGCGCAGGAAAGGCCCGCGGGGCCGGCGCCGATGACGGCGATCTGGTTTTTGTAGGGCTTGCCGGTGGTGTTGAGCATCTTGGGCTTCACGCGGGTGGCGGGATCGAGCTCGCGCTGGGCGAGGAACTTCTTGACCTCGTCGATGGCGACGGGGGCGTCCACGTCGCCGCGGGTGCAGGCCTCCTCGCAGAAGCGGGGGCAGACGCGGCCGCAGACGGCCGGGAAGGGGTTCTCGCGGCGGATGAGCTCCAGCGCCTCGTCGAAGCGGCCCTGGGAGGCGAGCTTTATGTAGCCCTGGACGGGGATGTGGGCGGGACACTTGGTCTTGCAGGGGGCGGTGCCGTCGGAGGCGGTGTAGCCGCGGTTCGTGCGGTAGTCGGCGTTGTAGTTCTTCTCGCCGAACCAGAGCAGCTTCTCGTGCGGGGTCTCGTACTTCGGCGGGTGCGAGGGCGAGGCGCAGAGCTTCTGGCCAAGCTTCAGCGCGCCGAGGTTGCAGTTTTCAACGCACAGGCCGCAGGCGACGCACTTTTGCGTGTCCACCTCGGCGACGTAGTTGGAGCGGATGACGTCCGGGGTCTTGAAGTACTGGGCTATGCGAAGGGAGAAGCAGGAGCAGCCGCAGCAGTTGCAGATGGCCGCCGCTCCGTCGGGCGGGTCGAGGTTCGAAATTTCGTGCACGAGGCCGTTCTCCTCGCAGCGCTTGAGTATCTCGTAGCACTCCTCACGGTCTATCTCGCGGCCGTGGCCGGTGCGGATGTGGTACTCGGCGGACTCGTTGAAGAAGAGGCAGACGTCCGTCTCCAGGTGGCCGCAGCCCTCGCCCATGAGTCGTCTCGTCCGGCGGCAGGAGCAGTCCGTGACGGCGATGGCGTAGGCGTTGTCCACGATGCGGTGGATCTCCTCGTAGGTGCCGCGGCGCGCGTCGTTGTGTATGGCCATCTCGACGGGGATGACGCGCATCATGCCCTGGCCGACGGGGACGAAGGGGGCCAGCGGGGCAATGCGCTTGCGCGTGTACTCCTCGAAGCACTCGGCTATGACGGGGTACTTCTCGCACATCTCCTTGTTGCCGACCATCATCTCCATGATGCCCGGCACCCAGATGGGCATGTTAAACTTGTCCACGCCGTCCTTTTTGGCGAAGCGGCAGACGCCGAGCTGGGCCAGCTCGTAGAGCACCTCCGTGACCCTGTCGAGAGGCTTTTTGACCTTCTTGGCGACCTCCTCGGGCGTCACGTAGTGGCGGACGCGCAGGCCCATGGCGATCTCGGCCATCTCGTCCGTCAGCACGGGGTCGAGGATCTTGTATTCGGGGTCGTTCGGCGTGACGCCGGTGTAGGTGCCGCATTCGAGGCTTATTTTCGTCGCAAGCTTCAGGATAATAGGTCTCATCTTGTGGAATTCCCCCTCTTTTTCGTTTTTCGCTATGTGTAACAACAACTCTTACGCAAATTCTATGGCCGTGACCTCGCTCCACAGCGCCGCTGCGCTCTCGCGGAGCAGCTCCGTGTCCTGCCTGTCCGCCGGGGAGAAAAGCTCTATGGAAAGCCTGCGGCCCCTGCGCTTCCACCTTCCGGCGACGCGGCCGCGCAGCAGCACAGCCGGCATGACTATCCCAGCCAGGCTGAATATGGCGCGCAGGTGCTCAGGCGGCAGGAAGAGGCTATCCCGCTTCTCGTAGCCCAGCATGAGCGGGTCGAAGCCCGCGAGAAATATGCAGCGCGGCACCTCTCCCTCAGGCTCCGCCTCTCCGGGGCTGAAATACGTCCTGCCCTCGCACACGGCAGTTTCCACGGGCAGCCTCGGCAGGAGCTTCTTCACTTCGGCCTGCGTCGTGCCGAAAAAATACGCCGCGTCCTTCACCGTAGCCGGACCGTAGTTTCTAAAATACCGCCTCGCGAGCTCCAGCCTCGCCTCGTCCTCCGGCATGGGCTCGAATACGGGCGAGGGGCGAAATTCCTTTTTCTCCTCCGCCGCGTAGTGCATGAAGCCGCGCTCACAGAGCTGGCGCAAGCCGCCGCCCCAGGGATGGAACATGCTGTGCTCCTCCTCCGGCGTCATGCCCTCCGCCCGGCAGAGCTCCCGGAGCTCCTCGCGCGTGCGCGGGCCATTTTCCAGTGCCTCCAGGACAGCCTGCGAAAAATACCGCTGCCGCTCCGGAGAAAGCGCCCAGTCGGGACGGGAGTTCCACCAGTTCGGGGCGTCCCACTCGTTTTTGCGATAGTCCCCGGCGCGGATGTAGAGGGGCAGGTCGCTCTCGGGAAAGACATGGACCGTGCCGCGCAGGCTCCAGTTCTTCACAAGGCCCGCGCCGCCCGCGGCCCAGTCCGTGCAGCGGATGCGCAGCGCGTGCATGGCGTTCGACATGAACTGCGCCTGCACCCCGCACAGGGCGCGCGCGGTGCTCAGCCTCTCCGCCGCCTTGAGGAGGCGATGGCCCGCCAGGCGGCGGAGGAGCAGCTCTTCAAGCTCCATGCGCTGGGCTTATTCGCCCTTCCAGGCCTTCACCTGGGCGCGCAGCCAGTCGGCCCACTTCTCCACGCCCTCGCCGGTCTTGGCGGAGATGGGGATTATCTCGATGTTGGGATTGAGCTTCTTAGCCCGCTCGCACATGGCGTCGAAGTCGAAGTCGAAGTAGGGCAGGACGTCTATCTTGTTGACGATGAGGCAGTCGCAGACCGTGAACATCAGGGGGTACTTGAGGGGCTTGTCGTCGCCCTCGGGGACGGAGAGTATCATGGCGCTCTTGGAGGCGCCGGTGTCGAACTCCGCGGGGCAGACGAGGTTGCCGACGTTCTCCAGGATGGCGATATCGACGTCCTCGGTGCCGAGGGCCTCAAGGCCCTGACGGGTCATGTCCGCCGTCAGGTGGCACATGCCGCCGGTGTGGAGCTGCACGGCCTTCGCGCCCGCGTTCTGGACGGTGTGCGCGTCCACGTCCGAGTCGATGTCCGCCTCCATGATGCCTATGCGCAGCTCGTCGCGCAGAGCCTCTATCGTGCGCACCAGAGTCGTCGTCTTCCCGCTGCCGGGGGAGGACATGAGGTTCAGGAGGAAGAGGCCCTTCCCTTTCAGCTCTGCACGGAGGGAATCGGCCTCCCGGTTGTTGTCCGCGAAGACGCTCTGCTTTATCTCGATAGTCCTGAGCATAACTCTGCCCCTTTCGATGTTTTGTACAAAATTTTTGAGCTTATCAGCCCGATGTTGTCCGTTTCCGAACGTATTTTCGTTTACAGTTTAACACACCGCAGGCCCATAGTCAAACCTCAATTCGCTCCCCGGCGCAGGCGCGGGTTAGCAGGGAAAAACTTCTTTGACAAGCGGAAAAAACGTGGTAGAATCCTTGTAACAAGGATATTGAAAGGGGTAATCGGAGTTGCTGAGCTTTCTCAGGCGCGAGGGCGTGAACGAGGAGATAGTCTCCGGTATAGAGGCCTTCCGGGCGGCGCACGGCGTCAGTCCCGAGGCGGAGCACAGGCTCATACAAAAACCCAGGTACGAGTATTACGGAAAAGAGGTCTGGGAGGCCGCGGCGACGGCGCTGCTGTGCGGGGAGAACCTGCTGCTGGTGGGTCCCAAGGCCACGGGCAAGAACGTCCTGGCCGAGTGCCTGGCCTGCGCCTTCGGCCGTCCGAGCTGGGACGTCTCCTTCTATATCAACACGGACGCCGCCTCCCTCATCGGCACGGACACCTTCACGGGCGGCGAGGTGAGCTTCCGCCAGGGCCCCATCACGAAATGCGCCCGGCTCGGCGGCTTCGGCATCCTGGACGAGATAAACATGGCGAAGAACGAGTCCCTCGCCGTCCTGCACGCGAGTCTGGACTTCCGCCGCATCATAGACGTGCCTGGCTATGACAGGATAGTCATGGACGAGGCCACGCGCTTCATCTCCACGATGAACTACGGCTACGCCGGCACAAGGGAGCTGAACGAGGCCCTTGTCTCCCGCTTTGCGGTCATCGACATGCCGCCCATCAGCGCGGAGAACCTCAAGAAGCTCTTAAAGCGCGAGTACCCCAGCCTGCGGGACGAGTGGGCCGACCAGCTTTCCGGCCTCTTCGAGGACATCCGCAAGAAGTGCGACAGCGCGGAGATCTCGACCAAGGCGCTGGACCTGCGCGGGCTCATGAGCTCCGTGCGGCTCATGCACCGCGGCCTCACGGCGGGCGAGGCGCTGAAGCTCGGCGTAGTGAACAAGGCCTTCGACCCCTTTGAGCGCAGGCTGGTCGAGGACGTCATCACCGCCCGCATCCCCTCGAACCTCGGGCGGGACAAGCTCTTTGACGAGTGATGCAGCTCAGCCAGCGTGAGGCCGAGCGCCAGGAGCGCCGGGCCACCAACCTCATCTGGAACGCGGCGAGGGATTATTCCCTCGCCCCGGTCGTCCGCGCCTATGACACGGAGGGCTTTGCGGACGTCTATATGAACAGCATCATAGGCGCGGTCTACAGCTTCTACGAGTTCCCGAAGATAAAGGAAGTCCTCGACAGCTTCGAGCGCACGCCGAAGGGGGACGAGTTCGAGGAGCTCGCCTGGATAGCGCTTGAAAACTGCGCCTTCGAGCGCGCGGCCGCGGAGCGGCCCGCCCTGCGTGAACTGCGCCTGGCCTACGCCATGAGGGTGGAGGCCGAGGCGAAGCGCAAGGGCGGCGCGCGTGAGCTGGACGAGGCCTACCGCATAAAGCTCTTCCACTACGAGCGCGCCCTGGGCCTCGAACCCGAGATGCCGGAGCGGGACAGGAAGATCCTCGCGGCCCTGGAGCTGCCCGGCGGCCTCACGACGGACGAGGTCGTGCAGCGCATCCGCGCCGTGCTGCGGGAATACTACATGTTCGTGGCCACGACCTCCGCCGGGCGCGGCGGAGGCCTGCCGACGCTCATAAACTTCCTGCGCCGCCGCAGGGGCGGCATAGGCGCCGCCGTGCGCAACGGCGAGGAGGGCAGTGCCGCCGCCAAAAATGCCAGGCGCATAAAGGACCGCCTGGCTGGCGAGCGCAGCGAGGGCGAGATGCGCGAGTATGTCTCGGACTGCTTCGGCCTGTCTATGTACGCCCCGGGGGAGCTGAAGCGCATAGAAGAGCGGCTGTGCTCCGGCGCGCACTGGGACAGCATCCTCCACTTCACGCGCGGCGAGCTGGCGCCCCTGGAGCGCAACAACCGCGAGGCGATAGTCCAGCGCAGCTCCGCAAAGCGCCAGTCGGGGAAAAACCGCAAATACTTCACGGACGACATCGTCCGCAACCGTCTCACCATCTCCCGCCTTGCGGAGAAGATACGCAACTGCATGCTCGTCCACCTGGACGACGCGCGGATAAAGTCCCGCGCGGGCGCGCTGGCCCCGGAGAAGGTCTGGCGCGGCGTCGTCCTGGGCGACGAGAGCGTTTTCACCAGGCCCGAGCGCGGGAACGACACGGAGCTTTCCGTGGACATCCTGCTGGACGCCTCGGCCTCGCAGATAGAAAGGCAGGAGAGCGTCTCCACCCAGGCCTACATGATAGCCGAGAGCCTCACCCGCTGCGGCATCCCCACGCGGGTCTATTCCTTCTGCACGCTCAGCGGCTGCACGGTGCTCCGGCTCTACCGCGACTATGAGGAGCCGGGGAAAAACGAGAACATCTTCGACTACTGCGCCGCGGGCTGGAACCGGGACGGCCTGGCCCTGCGGGCCATGGGCTGGCTGATGGACCGCAGCCCCTGTGACCACCGGCTGTTCATCCTGCTCTCCGACGCCAACCCCAACGACGACCAGAAGATCCCCAACCCGGGCATGCTCCCCGGGGGCCGGGACTACGGGGGCAAGCTGGGGGTCCAGGACGCCGCCGACGAGGCGGGAAAGCTGCGCAAGCACGGCCTCTCCCCCGTGTGCATCTTCACCGGCAGCGACCGGGAGCTGCCCAACGCCCGGCAGATCTACGGCAAGGAGCTCTTGCGCATCCCCTCCATCGGCTGGTTTGCCGACGCGGTGGGCAAGCTCATTCAGGGCCGCATCCAAGCCATGTAGAAACAAAAAACAGCTTGACGGACCAACTGTCCGCCAAGCTGTTTTGTTATGTCTCCGCCTC
>ENA-ORNG01001115-ORNG01001115.1-human-gut-metagenome-genome-assembly--contig:-NODE-1115-length-20372-cov-3.361323_pt1 | contig 20372 bp, 20 predicted proteins | sample MGYA00242113_ERZ509018 | MGnify/ENA primary metagenome ERZ509018 (study PRJEB26280, sample SAMEA2338711) | human gut metagenome | biome: human gut; feature: human-associated habitat; material: faeces... | reverse complement strand
AATACAGCCGATGATAGAAATATTTTGGATCAACTCATTTCTGATCTCTGCGGAGTCTGAGATTTTCCACATAAAAATGCTGACGATTGCAATCACCGCGCAGTAGCTTGTGACATAATACGCAAGCTCAACGAACTTTTTATTTCGGCAGATCTGGATGATGTACAGGATAATCAGCGCATGTGGAGCAAATTCCAAACCGATTACAAAGGAAATGACCACGGTGAAAGACCTTATAGATGAATTGTTTCCCAGAGAAATTTCTCATGGAATTTTTCCTGGCAGGCTATAGAATAAGGAGAAAGATATGAAATTAGGATTGTTGTTTGCAGGTCAAGGAAGTCAGAGACCGGCTATGGGAAAAGATTTTTATGAACAATATCCGGCATTCAGAGACATCTTTGACTATCTGACTGAGGATGAAAAGAGAGCGGCCTTTGACGGACCGGCCGAAAAGCTTTCAGATACCAGATATACTCAGCCGGTGATGGTGGCATTTGCCGCAGGGGTCACTGCCCTTCTTAAAGAACAAGGAATTAAACCGGCTATGACCTTAGGCCTCAGTCTCGGCGAATATTCTGCTCTTTCAGCGGCGGAAGTTTTCACTCCCGAGGAGACAGTTAACATCGTCAGAAAGAGGGCCGAGGCTATGAGCAAAGCTTCAGAAGGCATAGACTGCGCTATGATGGCCGTGCTGGGCGGAGAAAGAAATCTCGTGGAAGAATGCTGCATAGAAGCCTCCAATCTTACGGGAAAAAAAGTCCAGGCTGTAAATTTCAACTGCCCCGGACAGATAGTCATATCCGGCCTGACTGAAGCAGTTGAGCAAGCATCCAAGCTGTTGATGGAAAAGGGCATAAAAAGATGCCTCAAACTTCCTGTAAGCGGACCTTTCCATACTGACTTTATGAAGCCGGCAGGCGCGGTTCTCAGGAATGTATTTGACCATATGGAAAATTTAGAAGAAAGGCCGATGAGATTTCCCGTTGTATTCAACGCTACAGGCAATATGAAAAAAGATGAGGAAACCATAGCCGATTTGCTTGTCAGACAAGTTTCATCTCCTGTGCTTTTAGAGGATTCCATAAGGCTGATGAAAAAAGAAGGCATAGATATTGCGTTGGAAATCGGGCCCGGAAAGACTTTGTCAGGATTTGTAAAAAAGACAGCCCCGGATATTGAAACGCTCAATATAGAGTCAGCCTGCGATTTTGAGGATGTAATGAGGCAACTGACCGGCGCAAAGTAAAATATGCCGGCGGAAAGGAAAGAAAATGAAAGGGAAGACAGTTATAATAACAGGAGGCGCAAGGGGGATCGGAAAGGCTGCTGCCCTTAAGCTGGGGTCTCTCGGAGCCAACCTGGTAATAAATTATTTGGGAAATGATAAGGCTGCATCTGAAACGGAAGAAGCTTGCAAGCAACTGGGGGCGGAAATCCTGTTGATAAAAGGCGATGTGGCCTCGGCAGAGCAATGTGAAAAAATTGCAGCAGCAGCTTTGGAGCGTTTCGGAAGGATAGATGTGCTGATAAATAACGCAGGCATAACAAGAGACGGCCTTCTGATGAGAATGGAGGAGAAAGATTTTGACTCTGTCATAAATACAAATCTTAAGGGTACTTTTCTCATGACAAAGGCGGTAAGCCGGCAGATGCTCAAACAGCGTTACGGAAGGATAATCAACATGGCCAGCGTAGTGGGAATAACAGGCAACCAAGGGCAGGCTAACTATTCAGCCAGCAAAGCAGGGGTAATAGGCCTTACTAAATCCTTCGCTCTGGAAGTGGCAGCTAAAGGCATTACAGTAAACGCCGTTGCCCCTGGATTTATTGAAACCGACATGACAGACGCCATGACAGATGCAGCCATAGAAGCGGCTAAGGCTCTTATTCCGGCTAAAAGAATGGGAAGTCCGGAGGACGTGGCAGAGGTAATTGCATTTTTAGCATCAGAGCAAAGCGGCTACATAACAGGTCAGACAGTATGCGTGGATGGCGGGATGTGCATGAGATAACGCCACGGCGGTTACGGAATTTATAGTATGCGTTTGATGTAACCCATTGAAAACAGCAGGAGGAAAAGCTATATGAAAAAGAGAGTTGTAGTAACCGGTATAGGCGCTGTTTCGCCCATAGGAAACGATGTTTCCGCCATGTGGGAAAACGCCAAGGCCGGCTTATGCGGGATAGATTTTATTAAAAGCTTCGATACTTCAGAGCATAAAGTAAAGATAGCCGGAGAAGTAAAAGGGTTTGACCCGTGCGATATAATGGATAAAATGCAGGCCAGGAGAACCGCCAGGTTTACTCAGCTGGCTTTGGCAGCTGCTCATCAGGCCTTCGACCAGAGCGGACTGGATATGGAGAAAGAAGACCGTACCAGATGCGGAGTCAACATTTCCAGCGGAATTGGAGGCCTGGGAGTTATTGAAGAAGAACACAGCAAAGGCTTGAAGCGAGGATTCGATAAAGTCTCGCCGCTCTTTGTACCTATGGCTATCACCAATATGGCAGCGGGAATGGCAGCCATAGAGTTTGGATTTAAAGGAAGCTGCCAGTGCATAGTCACAGCTTGCGCTTCAGCCACCAACGCCATAGGAGAAGCCTTCAGACAGATAAGAGACGGATATCAGGATATCATGATGACTGGCGGTTCGGAAAGCTGTGTGTCAGAACTGGGCATAGGCGGTTTTACTTCCATGAAAGCTCTTTGCGAGAACAATACGCCGGAGAGGGCGTCTATACCGTTTGATAAAGAAAGAAGCGGTTTTGTGATGGGCGAAGGCGCAGGAGTGCTCATATTGGAAGAATACCAGCATGCTGTCAAAAGAGGCGCGCGCATACTGGCTGAGGTAGCAGGATACGGAGTAAGCTGCGACGCCAATCATATGACAGCGCCGCTGGAGGATGGCAGCGGCGCGGCTCAGTGCATGACAGCGGCGATAAAGGATGCTATGCTGGAAAAGGAGCAGATAGGCTACATAAACGCTCACGGCACTTCAACTCCCATGAATGACAAATGCGAGACTTTGGCGGTAAAGCAGGCTTTTGGGGAGCATGCTTATAACTTGGCCATTTCTTCCACCAAATCTATGACAGGACATCTTTTGGGAGCCTCAGGCGGAATAGAAGCCATAATTACGATTGCTGCGCTGAAGGAAGGATTTTTGCCTCCAACCATAGGATACAAGGTGCCTGACATGGATTGTGATTTAGACATAGTCGCAAACAAAGGCAGAACAGCCAATATTGAATACGCCATGTCCAATTCCCTCGGCTTTGGCGGCCATAATGCTTCGATTATTTTCGGGAGGTACGAAGAATGATGCTGAATTCAGAACAGATAAAAGAGATAATCCCTCATAGATATCCGTTTCTTCTGGTGGACAAGATAGTTGATATGGAGCCGGGACAATGGGCAAAAGGAATAAAATGCGTATCAGCCAATGAAATGTACTTTATGGGACATTTTCCTGAAAGACAGATAATGCCGGGGGTGCTCATCGTGGAAGCGCTGGCTCAGACGGGAGCAGTAGCTATACTATCTTTGCCTGAGAACAAAGGAAAGCTTGCAGTTTTCGGCGGCATCAAGAATTTTCGCTTCAAGGAGCAGGTGGTTCCGGGAGATGTGCTCGAGCTTCATTGCGAAATAATAGAAAAGCGTGGACCGGTGGGATTTGGCAAAGCGGTTGCCAAGGTAGGAGATAAGGTGGCTGCTGCAGGAGAAATAACATTTGCCATAACGGAATGATATATTTATTGCTTTAGATTGGTAAAAATCATTTGAATAATATTGACGGTTTTGATAAAATAGGGGCGAAGGAAGGTAATACAATGCTGGAAGAAAGTTTTGCAGAGATTTATACCAAGTTCAAATTGAGTCTTTATGCGAAAGTATTCAGGCAGTTTGACGACAATCACGACGGTTTATCTGCCGTGGAGGTTTTTTGTGTTGAAGTGATATATGCTTTAGGCAAGCCTACCGTTAACGAATTTGCCACTTTCTGCAAGCTTTCCGCGCCCAATGCCGCCTATAAGATTAACAATCTCGTTCGCAAAGGTTATATAACTAAAAGCAGGAGCACCGAAGATAAACGGGAATATCATCTGGACGTGACAGAAAAATATATGAAAGATTACGGCATAACATATGATTACATGAATGTAGTCATGCGGCGCATCAGGGAAAGGTTTTCGGCAGAGGAGGTCAAAGCTCTCGAAGGCGTTTTAGACGTTATCGCTACAGAATTGATGCCTGAAGTTAAGCTCAACAGGACTTTTGAAATGAACTTAAAATAGAAAACAGTTTTTTTTGACATCGTGTTAGATTGAACTAACACGGCGCTTTTTTATTTTGGAAAAAAAGTGCGATATGCTTTAAACGTATTTAACAGAATTTAACAGAATTATGGTGATATCTTTACAGAGCGTATGGTATTATTCAAGAAAATATTCATATGCCTTAGATAAGGAGAATTTAAAAATGAACAAGAGATCGCCCTTCATGGAAAAATCTTTGATGTTAGGCTCAGCGTTCAGAGAAAAGATAAAAGACAATAAAACGAGGACTGTAGGTATTTTGCTGATTTTACAGCAGGCGTTATGATGGGCCTTTCTGTAGGAATTCTGCTGGTTGGAATTCTTGCAACGCTGATTTCTTTTATAAGAAAGCGAGAGAGGAATTAAGAAATAAAATATTTTTATTAAACTTAAATAGATTTGAATAATCTTGCATTCACTCAAAACACTAACCCCACGAATTCTTGGATTTTATATTTTTTTATAGGGCTGACTCCTATAAATATGCTCATATAAAGAAAATTTATAGGAATACTGAGGAGTGATAATAGCGAAAGCTTCATAAGCTTACACCTTATTAAGCGCTTCTATTGACACGGTTGGACAGGATTCGACATACTCTGGCATGATAACTCTGGAATCGACAATCTCACAATTAAGAAAAGTTAACTGGCAGCCTGAATTTTTATGCATTTAGTAAAATAAAGTCTCCACTCCCTTTGCAAAAACCCTATAAAATCATGGAAAAGTAAAAAATTTATAGGGGTGGCTCCTATAAATTTCGCATAAAAAAAATAGGGTTGTAAAGGGACAATGGGCAAGGAGGACAAATAGTGTCAGGAGTGCGAAGGGCTACAGAATATGATATATAAAATAGCATCTTAATATTAGGTAAAAAAGTGGTACGTCCCTGATTTATGATATTTTGATTTTACTTGAGTATTCTTTATGACGGTGGTACAATATAGAAAATCGTGAAAAAGGCAGATGGAGGATAAATGGAAAAAAACATAAGAGAAGCAGTGGAAGCTAAGACAAGAGAACTTATCGATGCACCTACATGCAGCAAAGAAACTAAAGAAGCTGCTGAACGCTGGCTTACGGCCCTGGGTACCGATGCCGAAAAGAGCCAGACGGAAAGTTATATAAAAGAGCTGGAAGAGGATATAATGCCAATCGATCAACTGATAGCTTTTGCCGGTTCAGAAAAAGGGAAGGAATATTTTGGAGCGGACACAGCTGCAGGCATCGAAGCTCATGCGAAGGAGATAAAGGCTGCAGGCGGCGAGTACTGCGATTGCCCGGCTTGCCTTATTGTTAAGGATATCCTTGACCAAAAGGATGAAATGCTCAAATAAAAGATATAAAAAAGAATGGTTTGTGAAAACCATTCTTTTTTGTTATATATTAGGACAAAATGCAAAAAAAATATACATAATGTATTATTTATAGACAATACTATTAAATTTGCCTTGACAGGAAAAATCACGCGACAACATTTGCAAAAGTATAATGCGACTCATATATTGAATTTATTTGGTATTTAAAAACAATTATGGCACGAAGTTTGCACGTTTATATATTAATCATACAAGCTGTGTTTTAGCGTAAAATTTTAGGAGGTGAGCGGCATTGTATTTAAATGACATAGAGCTTAACATAATTAAAGAAAGAAGTGGGTGGAAAGCTAAAATAGGAGTTATCTATATAGCTTCGAGCCTGTCTCTGGAAAGAGAATGGCACATGGCTTTGCCTGAAGATGTTTCGTTTCATACGGCGAGAATTTCCATCGATGGCGACAGCGCAGGTAAGGAAGACATTTGGAATATGGTCAACTCCTGTAGAGTTGAGGAACTTTCCAGACAGCTTGCCTCTTGTGAAGTCGATGTTATAGTATTTGCCTGTACAGCAGGAAGCTTTTTGGGCGGACCCGGCTGGGATGAAAAGCTGGCCAAAAGAATTTCCGATGCGGCAGGCGGCATACCGGCTACAACAACTTCTACAGGACTCCTTCAAGCGCTGACTTTGGCAGGTTGCAAGAAGATAAATATGGCAACTCCTTATGAGGACAATATAAATGCTGAAGAGAAAGCTTTCGTCGAGGCTATGGGAGTTGAGGTGGCGAATTTGATAGGCGAGCAATGCGCACTTGATACCGATATTGTAAAGGTGTCGCCGGAACGTTATGCTTGCTCCATAATGGAAATGTATGAGAAAACGCCGGATATAGACGGCGTGTTCATCAGCTGCACTAATTCAAGAACTATCGAACTTATAGATCTAATGGAGGAGAAGTTGGGTGTTCCCGTTTTTTCCAGCAATCAAGTTTCTCTTTTTTCGGCTCTTAAGCTGATAGGATATAAAGGTTCCGTGAAAGGTTATGGTTCTTTGTTCGACATGCTGTAGATTTGATACATTGCAAGCTTGCAAGTTGTAATAAAAAAATAATAGACAAAACAGATTTGATATGTTAATATAAGTTGTTAGAAATTTTACCTTTCGCTTTGTTATACGACGCTCCGACGGTTTACAAGGCGATGGGCGTATAGAAAAAGGAGACAAAACAAAATGATTACAAAAGAAATCAAACAGCAGATAATCAAAGATTATCAATTAAAAGAGGGAGACACAGGTTCTCCTGAAGTGCAAATCGCCGTTCTGACTTACAGAATCAATGATTTGAATGAACACTTGAAGGTTCACAAGAAAGACTTCCATTCAAGAAGAGGTCTTTTGAAGATGGTAGGACAGAGAAGAAATCTGCTTGCGTACCTGAAGGAGAAGGATCTGGAAAGATACAGAACTCTTATAACTCGTTTAGGACTGAGAAAGTAAGATTTACTTGGGTAATTTTAAGCGGGGAAATCGTATCCCCGCTTTAATTTTTAGGAAGGAAATTAACAGGAGGTAGTTGTTAATTATGGCAAGATTTGAAGATTACAGAGTATTTAAGACGGCGGTGGGAGGAAGACTTCTGCAGCTTGAAATCGGTAAGGTGTGCGAGCAAGCCAATGGACAAGTTATGGTTAAATACGGAGATACCGTTGTAAACGTAACAGCTTGCGCTTCAAAAGAACCGAAGCCGGACATCGACTTTTTCCCGCTTTCGGTGGATTATGAAGAAAGAATGTATGCCGCCGGCAAGATACCGGGAGGCTTTATCAAGAGAGAAGGAAGACCAAGCGAACACGCTATATTGTCGTCAAGACTGATAGACAGACCTATACGTCCGCTGTTCCCGAAGGGATATTATAACGACGTAGTGGTAGTAGCCACAGTAATGTCTGTGGATTTAGACTGTTCACCTGAAATTTGCGGTATGATAGGCTCTTCTGTAGCGCTGGCCACCTCAGATATACCATGGGACGGCCCTACAGGCTCAGTTAAAGTGGGAAGAGTAGACGGACAGCTTATCATAAATCCGACGCTGGAGCAGAGAGAGGCTTCTGATATGGATATTACAGTATCAGGAACCAAGGACGCTATCATGATGGTAGAAGCAGGAGCTAACGAAGTCCCTGAGATGGAAATGTTAGACGCTATCCTCTTTGCCCACGAAGAAATAAAGAAGATAGTAGCTTTCATAGAAGAGATTGTAAAAGAGGTAGGAAAGCCAAAGCAGGACGTAGTTTTGTACAAGCCTCTTGAAGAAATAGATCAGGCTGTAAGGGAGTATGCTGCTCCTAAGATGAGAGAAGCCATACAGACTCCTGACAAACTTGAGAGACTGGAAAACATGGATGCTGTTGAACTGGAGACTAAAGAGCATTTCGCAGAAATATATCCTGAAGGCAGCAAAGACATAGATACGGTTCTTTACAATATTACAAAAGAGACTGTCAGAGCTATGATAATGGACGAAGGCATCAGACCTGACAATAGAAAGCTGGATGAAATCAGACCTATCTGGTGTGAGACCGGCATTTTGCCTAGAACTCACGGAACGGGACTTTTCAAGAGAGGTCAGACTCAAGTTCTGTCGGTATGTACTCTGGCTCCTGCCAGCGAAGCACAGGTTATAGACGGTATTACAGAGCAGACTTCAAAGAGATATATGCACCACTATAATTTCCCTGGATTTTCTGTAGGAGAAGCAAAAACTGCCAGAAGTCCGGGAAGAAGAGAAATCGGACACGGCGCTTTGGCTGAAAGAGCCTTGGTCCCTGTACTTCCAAGCGTAGAAGAATTCCCTTATGCTATCAGAGTAGTGTCAGAAGTCCTTTCCTCCAACGGCTCAACTTCCATGGGCTCCACCTGCGGTTCATGCCTGGCTCTGATGGATGCAGGCGTGCCTATAACCAGGCCGGTAGCAGGAATTGCTATGGGACTTATAGAAAGAGTAAAAGAAGACGGAACTTCGGAATTTGCTATTCTTTCCGATATCCAGGGCATGGAAGACTTCCTGGGCGATATGGACTTTAAGGTTACTGGAACAGAAGTCGGTGTAACTGCTATACAGATGGATATAAAGGTACACGGTCTGTCCAGAGAGATCCTCGAAAAAGCCTTAAATCAAGCTAAAGAGGGCAGAATGTACATCATGAGCAAAATGATGGAAGAAATACAGGAGCCTCGTCCTGAACTGTCCAAGTATGCTCCGCGCGCTCTTACTATGAACATAGATCCTGATAAGGTAAGAATAGTCATCGGGCCGGGAGGCAAGACTATCAATAAGATCATTGAAGATACAGGAGTTAAGATTGATATTTCAGAAGACGTTCCTGGTCTTGTAAGCATCTACAGTGTGGACCAGGCCAGCGCAGACGCTGCAAAACGTGAAATCGAATTGCTCACTAAGGAAGTGGAAGTCGGAGAAGTATATGAAGGCGTTGTTACCAGGATTATGAGCTTTGGCGCGTTTATCGAAATACTTCCGGGCAAGGAAGGCCTGCTGCACATTTCCAAGATGGCCAAAGGCAGAGTTGAGAAAGTCGAAGACGTCATGAACGTGGGAGATAAGGTTGAAGTCAAGGTATATGAGATTGACAGCCAAAACAGAATCAATCTGCTGAGAACCAGCTATCCGGACGAAAAATAGTGATTGAGAATTCCTCTTATGGTTATTTTGATTTGACCATAGGAGGATTTTTTATGCGGAAAACGGTTTGCCGCATAGGCTGCTGAGGCTATGGGCTTATTAACCTGCTAACCTGCTAGTCTACTAAACTACTAGACTACTAACTTTATTAACTGCGCATATACGGGTATGGGGTATATAAAACCGTTTTTGTCGAAATTGTTGTACGAAAAACGGTTTTAAAGAAATTTAGACAACATTCAAAATGTCCTTACTACTTTTGTTAACAAATTAGCAAAACGCATTGACATACATGGAAACCAATACTATAGTTAAATTGTAAAAGGGAGTCTTAAGCAATTTGAAATATAAAGGGAAAGTAAAATGAAAACAAAAACAAGCAAGATCCTTCTTATGCTGCTGATGGCGTCTCTCATTGTAAATTTGGTGCAGTTTTATTTCAGCAGCACACGAGCAGAAGAACAAAATCCGGAGAATATGGTTCTGCATGGAACGTATGTGGATGAAGACACATCGAAAATTCTTCTGCTGGAATCGGATACCGAGAGCAAGGCTTTACAGAAATTTACCCTTGAATCCTATGGGATGGATGGTGTAAACGTGCAAGACAGCGGGCAATCTCACAAGGTAGCTGAAGAAGCCTACAAGCTGTCCGGGGATAACGCTACGTACTATGTGATCCGGAAAGACAATAATATGATAGGCTTGCTGGACACCGCTCAGAACACATACTCGACCTTTGAGAAAAAGGACGATGTGCTCATATACGGCGCCATACCTGAAGGAGTGCAGATTCAATAAAAATATTTTAGAAAAATATGCAAACTATGATTAAGCCTCTTATAGTCACATTAAAATGGCTATAGGAGGCTTTTTGCCTACAATATAACATCATTATCCGTATAGATAGGCACCCAGTGCTTTTCAGCGATGAATTTAGCCACACCGTCGGCGTCCTTGTCCTTGAGCAGCTGCAGTATTTGGCGGTGTTCATCGTTGATGGTAAAAAGCACATCCATGGCATTATCTTCAACTGACTCGGTGTACGTTTTGCTGATCAGCTTATTTTTGGCAGTTTCAATAAAGCCTATGAGAGCTTTATTGCCGCATTTATATATGTATGCCTGGTGAAAAGCCATCTGCTGTTTGTGGTACATTTCAAAGTTCTTCGCTTTTATAGCAAGGTCTATGGAATCGATGTAGAATGACATGTCGGCGTAGTCGTGTTTAGTCAGCTTGTCGCAGGCCAGTCTGGCGGCCGCAGCGTCAAGAGCGCCTATGACGGTGTACAGCTCCTTGATCTCCTTGGGAGTGATAGCCTTGATAGTGAAGCCTTTCCTGGATTTGTTCTGTATCACACCTTCAGCGGCAAGCTGTATAAGAGCTTCTCTTACGGGGGTGCGGCTTATGTCCAGCTCGGTACAAATGTCGTTTTCACTTATTCTCTCGCCCGGCAGAAGTTTTCCTTCTCTTATGGCTTCTGCAATATAATCGTATACATGGTCTTTTAATGTTTTAAATTTTTCCATAATCGTGTATTCCTTTTCGCATAATAAAATAATATATATTAATTCAATACAAAAAGTCAATACGTCAAACGATGTTATAAAAACACGCTTATCAGGCAATAACTAATATTGTTTATGAATTTAGTCGCCGGACTTTAGGAGGTATTGACCGATATGAATGAAAATAGAACTGAAGGCTCTCATGGACAACTGGGCTTTTGGGCTTTAGCCGCAGTAATAACAGGATCCACCATAGGAAGCGGCATTTTTACCATAACTGCTGACATGGCTTCAGGCGGAGCGCACACAGGTGCAGTCTTAATAGGATGGCTGATATGCGGAGTGGGAATGATGGGGCTCATGATGTCATATTTTGGCCTTAACAGAGTCAGACCTGATTTGACCAACGGTGTGTACAGCTATGCCAGAGAAGGATTCGGAGAATTTATAGGATTTAACTCGGCATGGGGATATTGGCTCAGCGCTCTTTTGAGCAACGTATCATATATGACACTTTTATTTGGCGCCATAGGATATTTTTTTCCTGTGTTTGGAAGCGGAAATAATATCATATCCATAATATGCGCTTCAATAGTAGTATGGCTGCTGAACTGGCTGGTCCTTCAAGGCGTCAAAGAAGCGGCCGCCATATCTATCATCACCACCATCGCCAAATTGGTTCCTATTTTGGTGTTTATTGTGGCGGTTATTTTCGTTAAGGCTTTTGACCCTGACATATTTTTTGACAATTTTTGGGGAGATGGAAGTATGTCTCTCGGGGCGCAGATAAAAGAAACCACATCAGCTACAGTGTGGTCATTTATCGGCATAGAAGGAGCCGTAGTTCTCTCCGGCAGAGCAAAGAGAGCGGAGGATGTTGGAAAAGCCTCTATAACTGCTTTTTTGGGAATTTTGGCCATATACGTTATTGTGGCAGTGCTCAGCCTTGGAGTTATGCCTATAAGTCAGCTGGCGTCACTGGAAAATCCTCAGATGGCCGGTATCCTTGAGTATGCGGCAGGCCCATGGGGCGCTGCGGTGGTCAACGTAGGAGTTATATTATCTCTTGCGGGAGCGCTGCTGGGATGGACCATAATAGCAGCCGACTGCCCTTATTCGGCGGCTAAACAAGGGGTGTTCATGAAAGCCTTTGCCAAGTCAAACAAACACAGCTCGCCGTCATTTTCCCTGTATCTGACCAACGGTATCATACAGCTGTTTATCATAATCGGATATTTCAGCGCTTCGACTTATCAGGCATTTTATACTTTGAGCACAGCAATGATAATGATTCCGTATCTGTTCAGTGCGGCATATTATCTGAAAGTTACATTGAGAGGAACAGGCTTTGAGGACGGAAACGGAGGTTCTTTGACAGCGGCCAGAATCTTCGCCTTGGTAGGAACCATTTACGGAATTTGGATGCTGTATTCGGGAGGACTGGACTATGTTCTTATTACAACCGTGTTGTACGCTCCCGGGCTTATAATTTATTATCTTGGCAAAAGAGAGAGGGGAGAGAAGATTTTCAATCATTCTTGGGAGGCAGTTATTGCCGTGTTAATCGTCATAGCGGCCGTTGTATCCATATATCTTATAAGCACCCATGTACTCAATCCTTTTTAAATATGCAGCAGATGAGGTACAGCGCTGCATTTACGACTACTACAGTAGCGCCGACAGGGGTAGAGAACAGTATGGACAGGCTTATGCCTATTACGGATGCAGCTACTGCTATGACGGCAGAGGCCATGATGACTTTTTTGAAGCTGGAAAACAGACGCATGGCTGTCAATGATGGAAAAACTATCAGGGCGGATGTAAGAAGGGCTCCTACTAAGTTCATGGCCAATACTATTATTATAGCTGTGATTACAGCTATAAGCAGATTGTACAGTTCTGAGTTTATGCCTGTAGCTTTTGCAAAGGTTTCGTCAAAAGTAACTGCGAATATTCTGTTATACATGAATACGAATATGAGAATTACGATGACAGACATGATCACGCAGAGGATTATGTCTGTTTGACTTAAAGTGAGTATAGACGTGGAGCCGAACAAAGTGCTGCAAACGTCTCCGGAAATATTGGCTGACGTGGAGAACATGTTGAGAAGAAGATATCCTACAGCCATGGCTCCGGCTGACAGCATTGCTAATGCAGCGTCGCCTTTTACGCCTGAACCGCTGCGGCTTTTTTTCAGCAACAGTATGGCACATACGATGGTGACAGGCATTACCAAAGTCATTTCATTGGAAAGGCTCATAACGGCAGCGATAGCCATAGCGCCGAAGGCTACATGAGAAAGACCGTCGCCTATGAAAGAAAATCGCTTCAGCACCAGGATAACGCCAAGAAGAGATGAGCACAAAGCGATGAGAATTCCTGCTATAAAAGCGTATCTTACAAAGGGGAAGGAAAGATATTCAATTAGCTGCTGAAATATATTATTCATTGAAACTTATTTCCTTTCCTATATTTAAAGTCTTGTTGGCATAGAGCTGCGCGGCGTTCAAATCATGGGTTATCATTATTATTGTCATGCCATCGCGGTTGAGAGCTTTGATACAATCATACAGTTCTTCAGTGGCAGAGGGGTCCAGGGACGCTACAGGCTCATCCAGAAGGAGCATTTTAGATGCAGCGCACAAAGCACGGGCCAAAAGAACCCTTTGCTTTTGACCTCCCGACAGATCTCTGTAGCATTTGGAAGACAGGTGTTCTATTCCAAGCTTTTTCATATTGCTTTCGGCAATTTTTTTCTGTTCTTTTGTGTAAAAGGGACTCCTGCTTGATTTGTTTAGACAGCCTGACATTACGATTTCACGCACCGATGCAGGGAAATCCTTTTGCAGCTCGGTCTGCTGAGGCATATATCCTATTTCCCGGGAAATCAATCCATTTTCAAAGATTATTTCCCCGGCAATGGGAGGTGTCAAACCCAGTATAGTTTTCATAAGCGTAGTCTTTCCTGAGCCGTTTTCTCCCAAAATGCACATGTAGTCGCCTTCATCTATATGAAAATTAATATTTTCAGCTACGAGGCCGTCGTGATATCCGATATTAAGATTTTTACACGTAAGCTGACGCATAGAATTGTAATCTCCTTTGGTGCTTGATTATTCCAATGCCTGCTGAATAACGTTTAAGTTAGCTTCCATAACGCCAAGATAGGTGATGCCATCTTTGACATCATCATCGCTGACTGATTGCAGCGAGTTCATTTCGTATATTTTTACATCGTCTCTGCCGGCTGTATTTATTATGGAGCGGGCGATGGAGTCACTGCTGTGTTCGGTTATGATGAGAGCGTGAATATCCAGCCGGTTCAGTTTTTCTGCCAGGGAAATTATCGTGTCAAAGCTGGCTTCCGTTTCAGCGGAGCATCCGGGAAATGCCGCATAATATGAAAGACCATAGTCTTCGATAAGATAATGGAAGGGAAAACGGTCTGCAAATATCAGGGTATTGTTTTCGCAGCTGTTTATTACATCTTGATAGGATTGATCAAGGGTATAGAGCTTTTCTGCATATTGCCGGCCGTTGGACTTGTATGTTTCTTCGTGGGACGGGTCCGCTTGCGATATTATCTGGACCAGCTCCTGGCAGAACTGGGCGGCGTTCTTTGGAGAAAGCCATACGTGTTCATCCAGCTGACAGACCTCGCCGTCATGACTGTGATCATGTCCTTCCTCATCGGTGGCTTCGATGAGACTGTACACTTGTCCCTTAAAATCACTTTCGTCGTCGGTCAGTTTGGAAAGCCACTCTTCCGAAAGACCTCCTGTATAGATGAGAATATCACATTGGGTGATAGCGGCTATATCTTTGGCTGAAGGCTGGTAGCTGTGCATATCTGCGCCGTTATTGTTTAAACGTATGACCTGCCAGTTTTCGGATTCATCGCCGAGTATATTGTTTACCCAATCATATGCTGCGAAACTTGTACATACTATAGATGGTTTATCATCTTTTAAAGTGCTCTGATTTTGACTGCGGGAATCATCTTTTCCGACTGAACAGGATACGCAGAGAGACAGAGAAAAAATTAAGAGTAAACTTATTAAAATGTATATTATCTTTTTACTCTTCACCTTGTTCCTCCTTGCGCGCAATCTCTGCATTGCCCGTATATTATGGTCTTTTCAGCATCTACGGAAAATCCGTCAGACGATGTGAAAATCTCTTTAAGCTTGTCCGTAAGCTGGTCGCTGGCATGAAATATTTTTCCGCAAACAGTGCATTTAAAGTGTATGTGACACTGGCACCGGGTTCCGTCCAAAATTTGATACGTTGTCTTTCGTCCGTTCGTATTGTTAAACTGCCTGATATGGTTTTCAGCTATAAGCTTGGGTATGAGCCTGTACAGCGTGCTTTTTCCGGGCGGAAAGATGCATTTGGGGTCTTTTTCCATCTCTGTTAAAATTTCGTCTATGGTAAAAGAACGGTGGCTATGTCTCCTGAGAAAATTCAACAATTCTTTTTTTTGTTCCGTTTGATAGGTGGCCATGATTCCCTCACATATAGTTGAGTATTCGCTCAAATATGAGAAAAATTCTCATATTCACGAATATAATTATATATGGTTTTTAAGAAAAGTCAATATAACATTCTGGGACCGTATATAACTTGGCGGCATACGTGCAGAGCGTTGCTGTCGTTTACACATAAATCCCATCTTATGAGAGATAGTTGCCCGGATACAAGTTCCATGCAGGTTATTCCGTTAGGGTGTACACAGGAACCCGTGTTAAAATATCCAACCGTTCCTTCCGGTGGAAGTACAGGTCTGTGGGTGTGACCAGCCAAGAGATTTTTACCGTTATTTTCGGACCAATTGGTGAGCCTTTTTTCTACTTTTTTCCCTTTCTTATAGTTCCGCGCGGCGCTGGTGGGATCCTTAAAGCCTGACAGCTCCAACGGCTTCCAGAGATAGCGGACCATCCCGCGGGCCAGTAGCCAGAGCCGGTCGTTAAATATGTCCGCCTGGTGGCCGTGCAGAACATACAAGTCTTGAGTTTGGTGGGGCATTTTGATTATGATTGACTGATAATAGGAGGAAGAAAACCCGGTGTTTTTCGAGGAAAAATTCTTTTTTGATTTTACTTTATCGTGGTTTCCCCAAATCATATACAAACGTCCGCTATGAAAGAATTTATCCAGCTGAGAAAAAACATCGGAATGAATCTCTTTTATCAGTTCAAAGCTGCGGTTTTCCCATAGCTCGTCTCCGTCACCCACTTCTACATAGGTGAAATCCTGCTGCCAATAATAATTTAGGGCGGCCTGATATAAAATTTTATTGTTTAAAAAACTGTCGTTCCATGTGCCGCACCCTCTGTGACAATCGCTGAAAAAGACTATTTTTACGTGGTCAGAGGCCTTAATCAGTTTAGCGTTTTTAAAGGCTTTATCAATGCGGTTTTCGTAATAGCCCATTCAACCAGTCCTCCTCCTTTTGAGAAAACCTATCTTCATGATATGCATCTGCAAAGAATATCGTGACTATTGTAGTCGGCTTGCGTTTTCAGTTATATTAAGCTTTGGAGAGGAGGTGATATTATCGTTTACGGGTATATACGTGTATCTAGCATTGACCAAAATGAATGTAGGCAGCTGGATGCTTTGCGTGCTAAAGGTATAGATGAAAAAAATCTTTATGTAGATAAACATTCCGGTAAAAATTTTGAACGTCCGCAATATAAAAGACTTGTAAAAAAGCTTAGACCGGAGGATTTATTATATATCATCAGCATTGACCGTCTTGGGCGCAATTATAAAGAAATACAAGAACAGTGGCGTATACTGACTAAAGAGAAAAATGTGGACATATGTGTTTTGGACATGCCGCTTTTAGATACAAGAAATGGAAAAGATCTTATGGGCACATTCATTGCGGATTTAGTTCTGCAGATATTGTCTTTTGCGGCTCAAAGCGAAAGAGAAAACATAAAAAAACGTCAGGCTGAGGGCATAGCAGCAGCTAAAGCCAGGGGCGTGAAATTCGGTAGACCTGAAAAGCCGCTTCCTGATAATTTTTGTGAGATACATAACATATGGAGAGATAAGAAGATTACGTTGCAGCAGGCGGCAGCTGCCTGCGATATGCCGGTGGGAACATTTTATTCTAAGGCAGTTAAATTGGAGAAGCTAAAATAAAAACAAAAATTTGAAAAAGTGTACTTTTTCAAATTAAGTTCATATATAAACTTACGATTATATTATCTTATAAATTTCAAATTTTCAAGTGATTTTAATAGAAGTTTTACAAATTCTTTCCAGTTCATAAAAGTACACTTTAGCAAAATCCCAGTTCTGCAAAAGTACACTTTTTGAAACTGAGAAAGGATTGTGAAACCATGAAAAAGGTCAAAACTAAAAAGTGGATAGCGTTTTTTATGTCGGTTATTATGGTTGTAACTTTTTCTTCACTGCCGGCTTCTGCTGCAAGCGGAGAAGGTGATGTGCGGATAGAAAGCGCTATTGCAGTAAAGTCAGCAGACGGGACGGAAACTTTCTATGATACTCTGTATGAAGCTGCGTATGCGGCTAAAGACGGTGATACTGTTCTGTTATATGATGATGTTGAAATGGGATTTTTTCAATTGGACGGAAAGCGGCAGAAGCCGACCGTGATGATTGAGGGGAAGAACATAATTCTCGATGGACAAGGACATACGGTGACGGCTAAAGACGAAGCTTTTTCGATGATAGAAGTAAGACCCGGGGGAAAAATCACTGTTAAGGACATTACTTTGGACGGAAGTTCCGCATCCGACAGGGCGTTTTCTAACATAATTAATATCGAAGGAGGAGAAGCTTATATCGAAGAAGGAGCCATATTGACTAATAACAGGACAGCGGCTGTTGGAATAGGCACTAATGTTCCTGGCGGCAAGTGTGTTATGAACGGCGGTATGATAACCGGCAATACGATGCCTGCGGGCAGTAATGATACCGGTGTTGCTGTGACAGTCCTTGAAGAAAGTACTTTTGTCATGAACGGAGGAATGATATCCGACAATCATACTGAAACATATGGAAGTTCAGGAATAATGGCTAACAGAGGAGGAAGAGTAATCCTCAACGGAGGTATAATAGAGAACAACTCAACTGTAGTATCCGGCATGGCTTCAGCAATTCATATTAAAGGCGGAAATGTGGAAATAAATGATGGCGTTATAATTCGCAACAATATTTCTGCTAATGGTTATGGAGCAATATATGTGACAGATCATTCTTCTTTTGGCGAAAAATGGGATGGCATTTTGGACATCAAAGGTGGTCAGATAACAGAAAATAAAAATGCAGATGGAACCATGAATGCGATATATCTGTGGGACAGAAGCAGTATAGCTGAAAAAGGGGCGTATATTTATTTCAGCGGCTCTCCTGAAATAAAAGGCACAAGCATCATATTCGCTAATGGCAGTTCATCTGTAGATTATAAACCTTTACAGGTTGAAGGGCCGTTTACGCCTGAAATGTCAATTGTGATAGAACCGCTATTTTATTATGAAACAGGACAAATCATCGTAGAATATAAAGATGGTTTGACACCGGATTCTGCTCATTTTGCAGCCCCTGTGGATGATTATGGATTCCAGGAGGATAAAGACAACAATACACTTTATACTGAGGAAAAAAGGTATGTTGATTTTTGGGACGGAAATACAATTATAAAAAATCTTTCATACTGGGAGTTTGTTGAAGATTACGTAAAAGTGCCTTCTGCCGATGATGTAAGCAAAGCAGGATATACGTTGGAAGGATGGTATACTGATAAAGAATTTACAGACAAGTGGGATTTTGAAAAAGATAAACTCACAAGAGAAGAAGAAACGTTTAATTTGTATGCTAAATGGGAGATTATACCTGCCAAAGCTCCTTCTGTTCTTCCGATATATGATGTGAATATTGGATGCGGCGATGATGAATACATTGTTAACGCTCCTGAATTTGAAAAACAAGAAGACTATGAGTACGCTTACAAGTGGAAAGCTGCTGATGGTAACGTAAGCGGTAATAAAGATAATTTGACTGTAGCTTTGAGCGTTGGAGATGTAACGAATTATACTTTGACTATTACAGCGAAGAGACTTGATAATGGTGAAGAGGCATCTGTTTCTACCGTTTATCAAATATCAAGGGATGGGCACCAATTCGGAGATTGGCTCTATGATGAAGAAAATCATTATAAAGAATGTGCAAGCTGTAAAAAGATAATAGATGAAGGAACTCATCAGTTCCAATGGGTGACAGACAAAGAAGCTACCTCCTCACAAGCAGGTCAAAAACACGAGGAATGCAGCGTTTGCGGATATGAAAAAGCTCCGGTTGAAATTTCTGCTATAGGTAACGATCAGTCAGATGCTGAGATGCCGCCTAAGACTGATGATATTAACAATATGATGCTTTGGATTATGTTGTTGATAATAAGTGCAGCTTGCTTTGCTGCTGTAAACTTAATAGGTAAAAGAGCAGAGCCATATAATTAATTTTAATTACAAATGCTGTCTTAATCCACTGAGTGTAGATTGAGACAGCATTTTTTTTATGGTCAATCCCAGCATTCAGCGTTATCAATACCGATATCTGAAGCTTTAAAGTCAAGTGATTTTCCCTGCTTTTTCTTTTCAGTATAATCTTTAAGAGCTTTAATTGCCGTATTTCCTAGAATTACGCATACAGGAACATTTATCAGCGCCATACATCCCATGAGAACGTCAGCAGTATCCCAAGCAAGGCCTGCACTGAACTGGGCTCCGACAAATATCACAACTACAGCTATAAGCCTATATATGAACATAAATGGCTTGTTTCCAAGAGCATCTTTGTAAATATAACTTATGTTCATTTCCGCGTAGAAATAATTGCCCACAAGCGTAGTATAAGCAAACAATGCTAAAGCCGCAGTGATGAAATATCCTCCAAACGCTCCGAAATTAGAGTCAAGAGAAGCTTGTATATATGCCCCGTTCATGGTATTTCCTGCGGCGTCTATGTAAGAAGAAGGGTCAACACCGCTGCATAGCACCATGAAGGCTGTGGCAGAGCATATAGCTAAAGTATCAATGAATACAGAAAGCATTTGTACCAGACCTTGTTTTACAGGATGGGATACATCTGCCGAAGCTGCAGCGTTAGGCGCGGAACCTATACCTGCTTCATTGGAATACAACCCTCTTTTTATTCCGTTCATTATGGTAGCGCCGAATAGACCTCCGGCAGCGGAAGAAAAATTAAAAGCTTGCGAAAATATACTGCCGATTACACCTGGCAGAGCTGATATGTTGAGTATCATGACTATAAGCGCAACAGCAATATAAGCTATAGCCATTATCGGAACCAGAACTTGAGTAACTTTAGATATTCTTTTTCCGCCTCCGAAAATTATTATGGCAGAAAGCAAAGCGACAACGCCGCCTATCATGAGAGTAGCATTTTCTGAAGGCACGTATGCTTTGACAAAATCAGCCAGATTAAAAGAAGCCAGTGCGTTGAAACCGCCCATGTAGGTGAGAATTAAA
>ENA-ORNG01001114-ORNG01001114.1-human-gut-metagenome-genome-assembly--contig:-NODE-1114-length-20381-cov-6.897324_pt1 | contig 20381 bp, 14 predicted proteins | sample MGYA00242113_ERZ509018 | MGnify/ENA primary metagenome ERZ509018 (study PRJEB26280, sample SAMEA2338711) | human gut metagenome | biome: human gut; feature: human-associated habitat; material: faeces... | reverse complement strand
CATCCCTGTACCAGCGTTGCCTGTTGCCAGACGAAATTCCAAGTGCCCCTAACAGCCCTTATCAGGCATCTGCACTTCGACGATCAGTACCAATATTTTGTCAAACATAGAAAAGACGGTTTTTATCGTAAAAAGAAAAACAGACCTCTTAGAACGGTGACGTTTCATCATATGAAAATCAGATGTACTTTGACTGCTGCAAAATTCTTTGATTCTAAATGTTATCTCCCTCATCTCAATCCCTTAATGGATGACATATAAAAGGAGCAGACCCGCATCAAAAGTCTGCTCCCTTTATGTCCAAAGTATTTTGTGTGTATTGTAATGTTCCTTACAAGAGTTAGTTTATGCTAACTCTTGTTTTCTGTCAATACCACTGTTGATATTCTTTTCTCACCTGTGATAACTCCTTATAGATGTTCCGGTGATTTAAAATAATTCAAAAAACTCTTCGCCAGTTCCACATTGGTATTGACCACCAGTTCTTCTGGAAAATCTACCATCTGAATAACTTCCAATGGATATTGATGATTCCCAACTGCAGTATCCACATGCGCATCGGAATCCATGATAACCGGAACTTTATATTCCTTGCAAAGTTCTAACATTTTGCAGCTGTTTTCCTTCGTATTCTGCCGGAATCCACCCGGTGTCAGGGAGCCATTGTTGACCTCTAACAATACATGATGTTCCTTTGCACCTTCCACCAATGCACGATAATCCACCGGATAATAAGAATCATCCGGATGTCCGATAATATTTACATAGGGATTTTTCATCACATTCAGATAAGTTTTCGTATTTTCTTCTATGGTTCCCGGATGAAAACACGGACCATGCATACTTGCAACGCACAAATCCATCTGCTTTAAGGTACGCTCCGGCAGATCCACATGCCCTTCCATATCCATGATATTAAGTTCTGCGCCAAACAGCGTATACATTTCTCCATGCTTTCTTTCCAGCACGCGAAGATTATTAAAATATAACTCGCTGCAGGTTCCCGGCATTTTCGGAGCATGCTCTGTAATACCAAAGAGACGGATTCCTTTCTGCTCTGCCGCCTTTATCATTGCTTCAATAGTACTGTAAGCATGTCCGCTTGCAATTGTATGAGTATGAAGGTCTACGTAGTCGTTCATGTTCTGTTCTCCTTTTATATCTCTTGTCTTAATACTGTTTTCTAAATTTCAGACAATCCTATCCTATCCATCATAGCACATTTTCATCTGTCTTTCATACTATAATACAAATGTCTTTTAAGGATGCTCTATGAAACGATTTTATAAAAAAGGTATTTCTCTTTTCTTAATTCTTCTTATGTCCTTCCCTCTTTGTGCCTGCAAATCAGATGATTCTAAAGCATTAACAACCGTAAAATTAAATGAAGTGGCACATTCCATCTTTTACGCACCGATGTATGTGGCCATCGAAAAAGGCTACTTTGAGGATGAGGGAATCGAGTTCTCATTGACCACCGGCTTTGGAGCGGATAAAACCATGGCTGCCGTTGTTTCCGGGGATGCAGATGTAGGGTTCATGGGAACAGAGGCAAGCATTTATGCCTACACGGAAGGTGCAAAAGACCATGTCATCAATTTTGCACAGCTTACCCAGCGTGCCGGTAACTTTGTGGTTGCAAGGGAAAACACCGATTCCTTTTCCTATGAAGATATGATTGGAAAAGATGTGCTGGGCGGAAGAGCCGGTGGCACACCGGAAATGGTATATGAATATGTACTCCGGGAAAATGGTGTTTCTCCTTCCGAAGTCAAAATCGACCAGAGTATTGACTTTGGTTCTACCGCAGCGGCTTTTTCCGGCGGGCAGGGGGATTATACCATTGAATTTGAACCATCCGCTACTGCTTTGGAGCAGTCCGGTGACGGCTATGTGGTAGCGTCCATTGGCGTAGATTCCGGCTACCTTCCATATACTGCTTTTTGTGCCAAAGAAAGCTATCTTAAGGAAAATGCCGACCTTATCCAGCATTTCACCAATGCTTTACAGAAAGGCATGGATTATGTAGCAGGTCACAGTCCGGAAGAAATTGCCTCTGTCATTGCACCGCAGTTTAGTGAAACGGACCTTAAAACCCTTACACTTATTGTAAGCCGCTACTATGACCAGGAAACCTGGAACACAGATTTAATACTCCGGGAAGAAGGCTATGACTTAATGCTTACTATTTTAGAAGAGTCTGGTGTTCTCTCCGGTGCCGCTCCTTATGAAGATCTTGTAAATACAGATTTTGCCGAAAAAGCATCGACACTGTAGTTTAAAGCATTAGAAATTAAATCATTATTAAACAAAGAATGTTCCTTAGCACATTTTCGCGCCTGCGGCGGTCGCTTGCGACATCTACCTTATACGCCGCAGTGCGCATCCTCGCGGAGCGTTTTTAACTTTACAGGAAAGCAATTTCCTGTAAAGTTAAAAAGCACAGAATATATAGTAAATAACATTACTATACACGCTGTGCTTTTTATCACTTAGATATCCTTTTTACATTCCACCCTGTTAGCGAATCATAGAAAATGCACCAACACTGATTAACATCATAATTACACCAGCCAGCAATACGCCAAGCATCACTGCGATAACAGATGATTTAAAATCCATATCTAAGATGCTGGCTGCCAGAGTTCCTGTCCAGGCTCCGGTTCCCGGCACCGGGATTCCAACAAAGAGCAGTAATGCCAAGAACAATCCTCTTCCTGCCTTTGCCTGCAGCTTCTTGCCGCCCTTTTCACCTTTTTCTAAGCACCAAGTGAAAAATTTTCCGATAACCGGCTTATCTGCACCCCAAATCAGTACTTTTCTTGCAAAGAAATAAATAAATGGTACCGGCAGCATATTTCCAATGATGGAAATAATATAAGATGGTATCAATGGAAGTCCAAAGCCCTGTGAAAATGGAATCGCTCCCCTCAGTTCAATCAGTGGTACCATGGAAACAAAAAATACAATCAGATAATGTAATAACATAATACTCCTTTCCTAATGAATTATGACTGTTTATAGTTTTTCAAAAACGTATTCAGCGTATTCATTTCTTCATCTGTACCAATGGTAATACGCAGGTAATTTGCAATCCGCTCCGGTTTGGAGAAATGACGGACATAAATGTCCTTCTTCTTCAAATCTTCAAACAGCTTCTCCATGGAAATCGTATCGTGGGTTACAAAGAGGAAGTTGCTCTTTGAATCATCCATCCGGTATCCCAGTGCCCGAAGTTCTTCCTTGGTACGCTCTCTCGTTGCAATAATCTTCTGTGTTGTCTTTTTAAAATAAGCTTCATCCAAAATAGCAGCCGTTCCCATTTCAATCGTAAGGGAATTTAAGGTGTAAGAATTAAATGAATATTTAACATCGTTCAAATATTTGATTAATTCAGGCTGTGCCATCGCATATCCAATCCGCATGCCTGCCATGGAACGGGATTTGCTAAAGGTCTGGACTACCAATACATTGTCATATTTATCAATAAGCGGCAATGCAGATGTTCCACCAAAATCAATATATGCTTCATCCACAATAACAATGACATCCGGATTCTGTGCAATGATGCGTTCCACATCTTCTAACGGAAGCAGCTTTCCTGTCGGTGCGTTTGGATTTGGAAATACAATTCCTCCGTTTTCCCCAGCATAATCCTCCGGGCAAATTGTAAAATTCCTATCCAGCGGAATCTGCTTATATGGAATACGGAATTCCTCTGCCCAGACATCATAGAAAGAATAAGTAATATCTGGAAACAGAATCGGACGATTAGAATTAAAAAATGTCATAAAGCACATGGCAAGTACATCATCTGAGCCAACGCCCACAAATACCTGATTGGAATTTAAACCATATCGTTCTGCAATTGCGTCCGTCAGTTTCTCAATCTTTGGATCCGGATAAAGACGCAGCCGGTCGGTATCAAAAGAGGTTAAAACATCCTTTACTCCCGGTGCCGGTGGATACGGATTCTCATTGGTATTCAGTTTTATCATTTTCTCTTTCTTCGGCTGTTCTCCCGGAACATACGGGATAACTTTGCGTATATTATTTTCCCATGCTTTCATGTCTTACTCCTTCTATCTGCTGCTTGATTTTATCATTCTTTCGTTTTCCGATTTTTTATTCTGCTGCCTTCAGTCCATACTCTGCTGCCAGCTTTGCAAATGCCTGCATGGAATTTACTACTGTCTCATAAGAAGTGCAGTATGCAAGGCGTACATAACCGCCATAGCCGAAGGCACTTCCTTTTACCAGAATCAAATGGTATTTCTTCGCAGCTTCTACAAATTCTTCTTCCTTTGCAACCGGAGATTTCAGCCACAGATAAAATGCTCCCTGTGGTTTGATGCAGGTGAATCCAAGCTTCGTCAGTCCTTCATATAAAGCAATACGGTTGCGGTCATAAAATTCAAGATTGGTCTTTTCCTTTAAGCACTCTGCCACTGCTTTCTGAATGAGGGATGGTGCATTTACAAAGCCAAGAGTACGGTTTGATACGGTAATTCCCTCGATTAATTCTGCGGAATCTGCCGCTTCATCCGGCACTACCACATAACCGATCCGCTCGCCCGGAAGTGATAAAGATTTACTGAAGGAATATCCTACCAGCGTATCTTTATAATATTTCGTCAGGAAATTCTCCTGTACGCCGTCGTAAACCAGTTCACGGTATGGTTCATCGGAAATAAGATAAATATCGGTCCCAAATTCCTCTTCCTTCACAGTTAAAATTCTGGCAATCTCTTTTAAGGTTGCATCTGAATATACCACTCCGGTCGGGTTGTTCGGATTGTTGATGATAACCGCTCTTGTATCTTTTGTAATTTTTCGTTCAAAGTCTGCTAAATCCGGCATAAAATCTGCTTCATCTGGCATGACTTCCACAATCTTTGCATCGAAGTTTGCGGCATAGCTTTTATATTCACCAAAATACGGAGCAAATACCATAACTTCATTGCCCGGATCTAAAATCGTCTTAAAAATAATATTCAGACCGCCTGCTGCACCAACTGTCATAATCAGGTTCTTCCCATGGAAATTGGTTTCGAAGCGTTCATTTAAGTTCTCTGCAATTGCCTCCCTTACTTCCTCATAGCCTGCATTTGCCATATATCCATGCACCACAAGCGGGTCTTCTTTATCCAAAATATCATAAATTGCTGTCTTAATTTTTTCCGGTGCCGGTGTAGCCGGATTGCCAAGGCTGAAATCATACACATTTTCTGCCCCATATCTGGCAGCCATTTCTTTTCCTTCCATAAACATGGCACGAATTGCAGAGCTTCCTGCCATTGCCTGTTTTATCTTTTTTGACAACATATCTTATGCCTTCTTTCTCTTTCTATTCTGTTACAGTATAGCTGAGACTATCCGTAAAATCAATCTGTTTTCTTGTTTCCGATGGGAATCTGCGTGATAATAATTGCCACAAACATCAATACGCAGCCTAAAATTTCTTTTGGTGATAATACCTGTCCCAAGATCACCCAGCCAGCCAGTGCGGAAATCACAGATTCCAGGCTCATAATAAGGGATGCGATAACCGGGTTGATGCCTTTCTGTCCTACAATCTGCAAGGTGTAGCCAACGCCGCAGGAAAGAAGTCCCGCATACAACAAAGGCAGCCATGCCGCCTGAATATTGGAAATGTCCGGTGTCTCTGTAAACAACATTCCTACTGCTGAAAGTACTCCGCATACAAAAAACTGTATACAGGACATTTTTACGCCGTCTACCTTCGGTGAAAAATAATCAACCACCAGTATGTGAAAGGAAAATGCCAGTGCACATAAAAGAAGCATGATGTCTGCCCGCTCAATGGTAAAACTGCCGTCCTTCATACAAAGCAGATACATTCCCACAACTGCCAGTGCTACACAAAACCACAGCTTGATTCCCGGACGCTTTCCAATAAAGATGCCGATAACCGGAATCATCACAATATACAACGCCGTAAAAAAGCCAGATTTACCAACGCTTGCTTCCATAATGCCAAACTGCTGCAGATTGGATGCAATGCAAAGAATTACACCACAGGCAATTCCGCCTGCCCACAAAGTCTTTTTATCCTCTTTTTCCTGATTTTCTGCTCCTGTCTCTTTCTTTTTCTTTAAAACCAGAATAACCGGGATTAGCACCAGTCCCCCCAGAACGCATCGGATTGCGTTAAAGGTAAAGGGACCAATATATTCCATGCCCACGCTCTGGGCTACAAAAGCAACGCCCCAGATGGTTGCGGTCAATAATAATATCAAAGAACTCTTTATCTGCTGTTTCATAAAATCTCCATTCTGTCCTTATTCTTTTGCATAATTTTTCATATCGCTCTTATATTAATGCATTTCTTTCCTTCTTGCAAGAGTCATAACATACAACAAAGAGCATCATTGGCATAAGGTGTCATCCTTCCCATTGGATGACACCTTATGCCAATGATGCTCTTTTCTTATGTTAACCAGAATCCCTCTCCCGGATAAACACCTTTTTCTATTTATTTACCGTGTCAATAAAGCGTAAGAATGCTTCTCTTCCTTCTTCGGTGCATTTGTATACACCGGCATCCATAAGAACTTCACGGAATACCAGTCCGATTTCCTTTCGGATAATCCCGTCGATATTTTCTTCCGTAATGCTCTCATATTTCGGCAAAAATTCCTCTACCCAGTCTGCATGCTTACTTAAAACTTCATTGCTCCGTAAATCAGCCCTGGAAAGAATTGCCGTCTTAAGCTGTGCCATCTCGTCCTTCAGACGTGCCGGCAGCACTGCCAGACCCATTACCTCGATTAAGCCGATATTTTCCTTCTTAATATGATGAAGCTTTGCATGCGGATGATATACGCCCAGCGGATGCTCCTTTGTTGTAATATTATTACGAAGCACTAAATCCAGTTCGTAATTATTGCCTCGTTTTCTTGCAATGGGCGTAATGGTATTATGTGGCTCCCCGTCTGTTTCTGCAAAAATAAATGCTGCCTCATCCGTATAGCCACGCCAGGTCAGAAGTATTTTATCTGCCAGCTCAATCAGCCGTTCTGTATCCGGTGCGGACAGGCGGATAACTGACATCGGCCATTTTACAATTCCGGCTTTCACATCTTCAAAGCCTGCAAAGGTAATCTCTTTTTCCAGCGGTGCCTTTGCCATGGCAAATTCATAATGTCCACCCTGAAAATGATCATGGCTTAAAATCGAACCTCCTACAATCGGCAGGTCTGCATTGGAGCCAACGAAATAATGCGGAAACTGTTTTACAAAATCCAGCAGTTTTCCAAAGGTTGCCTTCTCGATTTTCATCGGTGTATGCTTTCCATTAAACACGATGCAGTGCTCATTATAGTACACATAAGGAGAATACTGTAAGAACCAGTCACTATGATTGATGGTTACCGGAATAATACGGTGATTCTGTCTTGCCGGGTGGTTGACTCTTCCTGCATAACCTTCATTTTCCTTACACAAAAGGCATTTCGGATAGCCGCTCTGTTTTGCCAGCTTTGCAGCTGCAATGGCTTTCGGGTCCTTTTCCGGCTTGGATAAGTTAATTGTAATATCCAGTTCACCAAACTCCGTCTCTGCGGTCCATTTCATATCACGTCTGATACGGTATCTGCGGATATAATTGCTGTCCTGGCTGAGAGTATAATAATAATCTGTTGCCGCCTTTGCATCCTTCTCATAAAGGCTCTGAAATTTATGAATTACTTCACCTGGTCTCGGCATCAGCATTCCCATAATTTTCGTATCAAACAAATCACGGTATACTACACTGTTTTCCTTTAAAATGCCTTTTTCATAAGCATAATCCAGCAGACGGTTTAATAATTCTTCCAGACTCTCTTCTGCTTCTTCTCTGCTCATCGGTGTCCGTGACTGATAAGCTGCCACAGCGTCCTCATCTAATTCTTCTAATTCAAACAATTCCAGCAGGCGGTTGATGGTAAATCTTTCATCTTCCTTCGGAACCAGTCCGGTTACCATGCCATATTCTGTTAATTTTAAGATATCTTCACAAATCATGACTTACCTCCTGTTTCTTATGCCAGTCTGGATGGACCGTCTCCAATTTCTACCACATAGAAATCTGCGCTGTATCCAATTTTCTTTTCATAGGCACTGCCTACTGCTTCAATAAAATGCTCTACTGCTTCATCCTTTACAATACTGACGGTGCATCCGCCAAAGCCTGCACCTGTCATGCGGGATCCAATGACTCCATCCACCTTCCAGGCTTCTTCCACTAAGGTATCCAGTTCAATTCCGGTTACTTCATAATCATCCCTTAATGATACATGGGATGCATTCATCAGCTTTCCAAAGGTTTCCACATCATTTTCTTTCAAAGCTTCCACTGCTTTTAGGGTTCTCTGGTTCTCATATACCGCATGTTTTGCCCGACGCATGCGGACCTCACTTCCGATGGCTCCCTTATATTCTTCAAACTGTTCCCCGGACAATTCACCAAGACTTTTGATGTCCACCACCTTCTGTAATTCTGCCAGTGCTTCCTCACACTCTGCACGACGTTCATTATATTTCGAATCACCCAGACCACGCTTCTTATTGCTGCAGGAAATTACAATTTTAGCATCTTTTAAACGAACCGGCGCATATTCATATTTTAAAGTAGCCGTGTCTAAGAAAATCGCATGCTCTGCTTTTCCCATGGCAATAGCAAACTGATCCATGATGCCACAGTTCACTCCATTGAATTTATTCTCTGAAAACTGTCCGATTAAAGCCAGATCCTGGTTCGTTACACCAAATCCGAATAAGTCCTTTAAGATATATCCGGTCAGTACCTCAACAGATGCAGAAGAAGAAAGTCCGGAACCATTCGGGATATTTCCAAATAATAACAAATCCAGTCCGGTATCTACCTGCATGCCCTTTTCTCCAAACGCCCAGATAACACCCTTCGGATAATTCGTCCAGTCTGCTTCTTTCTCCGGCTTCAAGCCTTCAATGGAAGATTCCAGCACACCAAGCTGTTCAAAATTCATGGAATAAAATCTCAGTTTCTTATCGGCACGTTTTCTTGCCACGCCATAAGTTCCAATGGTCAGTGCACATGGGAATACATGACCGCCGTTGTAATCCGTATGCTCTCCAATCAGATTCACACGTCCCGGTGCAAAATACACACGGATGTCTCCTTCATCCCCAAATAATTCCTTAAACCTTGTCAAAACCTGCTCCTTCATCAATACATTCTCCTTTCGATTTATTTTCATCCGTTCCTGTTATCCGGCACATTTTCACAGGATATTATTCATCTGTCTTTGTGCTCGTCAGCAACATAATTTATATTTTTTACTTCTTGATAATATTATACTATGTGCCCTGTTTCTTTGCAATATTGCCGTTCTAGTCTGCAACATCTCAATTGCTATTTGGCAACATTTTTCCATATGCATTATGATAATTACAAATAAACATGAAAATATAAATATATATATATATCTTATCTTATCTATCAGTATATAGAGAAACAGGTATGAGGGATAGATAGATGGATAGGATGATTGAAATGTACCGAATTTCGGCACGTTCGGAAGTGACAAGAAAGGTGTAGGTAGAATGAGCGATAAGATTTTAGAATCTGGAACAGTTCATGTACAGGACATTCAGATGGGCAAAAAAAAGATGAGTGACGTCAAAATTGCAAACGATGAAGTATTGTTTATAATTTTTTATCAAGGCAGAGGGATTATAAATGCGTTTGGTGAGGAGATATTCATGTCAGAAAAAGAGTATGTCATGATACAGGGAGCTACTGGAAGGGATAAAATATCAGTCCATGCAGAATATCCACAGATCATGATTACTTTTACAGGACTTTCTATGTCAGAAACAATCATGCGTGGCTGCCTGAAAAATCAATCTATGAAAATCGTCTCAATGCTCATCAATGAGATTAACGAGAAGCAATTTGGTTATATACATAATTGCGAAAGCCTGATCAATATGCTGCTCATCCTTTTACACAGAGAACGAAACCAGACCAGCGAACGATTAACCGATTCGGAACGAAGAAATTATTGCGAAAAAGTAAACAGCTATGTCCAAAAGCATTACCTCGAAAGCCCGCAAATGGAATTTTTAGCTAACAAGTTTGGATATGATGGTAATGCACAGATGCTCCGGCGGGATTTTATAAGATATTATGGCACAACACCTGCAGCTATCTCCAAAATAAAAAAATTAGAAGAAGCCAAGAGACTGTTGGCTACGACAACATACAGCATGAAAGAAATTGCTGTTAAATTGAAATATAAGAGCCACACACATTTTGGTATGGATTTCAAAAATAATATAGGTATGACTCCTGCCGAATACCGTAAAGCTATAAAAGCCAAAAGAGAAAAGCAAATGAACACAAAAGATTATCAAATGAACTTAAAGGATTATTTAGCTAAAATGTGCTGAAATTCGGTACATGACATGGCAGAAGCATCTAGGTAAAAGCTGCATTACATAAATCTTTTATCTGCACTTATATAAAAGCCAGTCTAAATCGACTGGCTTTCTTAAAAAGACATATAAAATAAAAACGTAAAGAGAGTGTTTTTACATAGGTATTATATAATTATTTTTGCGGCAGTTCTATAAGTTATGGAAACAAATTTAAAAAATTTTGTGTCAGTAAGTGTCAGTAGAATGGTTCGGGAAACTGTGATACTATATAATCGTAAAAGATAATGTAAATGACACTTTGTGTGTGCCGAATTTCGGTACATTTTTAATGAGAAAGATATAGAAAACAAAAATGTCAGTAGATGTCACTGGAAAGGGAAAAAGGGCTATGGTATAATAAAATAGGCAGGAAAGCATAAAAACGGAATGTTTTCTTGCTCCCAATACCAGCAGGGAGCTAATGCCTCCTATTCTGGAGATTACCAGAATGGGAAGCTTACCGAAGCTCCCCTGCTGATTCTTTGTTTATTGATATTATATCAATTATACGGAATAGTGTCAACTATATAGAGAATAGTAAAGCAACAATAACTTTCTGAGTTTTGTTGCTTTTTTTAAAATATAATTTATAATATAAATATATTTAATAAAAAATAAAAATGTACAGGAGAAGAAAAAATAATGAAAACAAGATTAACTAAAAGTGAAATGGAAATCATGGAAGTATTGTGGGATGAGGGAAAAGCATTAACGACATCAGAAATCATTCAAAGGTCAAAAGAAAAGGAAAAGGAATGGAAAGACAGTTCTGTCCATCTGCTTATAAAAAGTTTAATGAACAAAGATGTTATCAAAGTCGAGGGATTTAAAAAAACAACAAAAAATTATGCCAGGACTTTTATACCTGTAAAAAACAGGGAAGAGTTTTTAGTAGGTCAGATTATAGATAAAAAAACAACGCTTGCTGCCAGGAAAAGGATATATTCTTATCTTATAGAAAAGGAAAGTAATCTGGAAATGATAGAATTTATTCAGAAGCTGCTTGAAGAACGAAAAGAAGAAATAAAAGTAAAACAAAAATAAATGTGCCGAATTTCGGTACATAGAGAGAAAGCCAGCCCTGCCGGACTGGTCTTTAAGAGGAAAGTATAAGAAACTTATCAAAGAATAAGTATTTCTGTATTTTTTATTATATCAGTAATTTGTGAACATATTGTGAGAAAAATAAAAATCATCTGACGATAACAGCAGGAGGGGAATATTCCACCTGCTTTTTTTGTGCAGATCAGGAGGGAAAAGAAGGAGAAAGAGGATGACACTTGGAGAAAAAATCAAAAAGTACAGGGAATTACGGGAACTAACCCAAAGAGAATTAGGACAAAAAGTTGGATTCTCTGCAGGAACAGAGGATTCCCGTATAAGAAAATATGAAAAAAATATGATGGCTCCCCAAACAGATATACGGAGGAAGATTGCAGAAGCTCTGGATATAGATATGTCAGCATTAAACGATATAGATATCCAGACGGAAAAAGATGCTATCAGAGCATTATTTTATCTTGAAGAAAAATACGAAATGGATATAAAAAAGACAGATAGGGAGATACGTTTAACTTTTGACATAGATAATACAGATATATGGAAACTGATAGAATATCTTGAAGAATGGGCAACGAAAAAAGAAGAGTATATAAAAAAGAAAGGAAATACAACGGGAGAATTTCAATGGAAAATCTATGAGAAGTATAATGGAATAAAAAAGTTAAAGGCTGGATTTGTGAATGAAATGGAAGCAAGGGAATATGCCAGTTTTTTAGAAAACTGTAATAGGATGGCTGGATATAATGGAAGTAGATTTAGCATAGAGTACGGTTGTCCTGTATCAGAAGCACAGGAAGAATACGATATATGGAAAGCACAATTTCCAAAGAATTTAGAATGTACCGAAATTCGGCACAATTAAAAAGGAGAGAGACATGAATATTACAGGGATAGCAAGAGAAAATTTTGAAGAAGCAGGACTGCCATTAAAAAATACAATCGAATTAACTACAAAAAATGAATATACAATCCCCGATATATGGGGATTAAAGGTGGGGAGAAAATTTCTGGACACGGGAGAGATAGAATCTCATTTTGAAGAACAACAATTTTTTGAGATCAGAAAACGGGCAACATTACTGGAATATCCCCATACAGTAATCCTGATGGAACAGGATTTTGCAGAGAGAAAAGTCATAGATTACTATGTTATTTACGATATAAAAGAAAGCAGTAAATATAAACCGACCATTGTAAATGAATATGTAGATAATATAATATTGGGGACAGGGGAATATAAGTGCGAATATGAAATATTGCTTAGCTGCGGTGATGCAACAAGAAGGCTTGTTATCCCAGTCAGGACAATCAATATGCCTATGTATGATTTTATAAACAGCATTGAAGATGAAATAGAAGATGTCATGGACAGATGTTCGGAAGAGAACGTCTTTAACAATATAATCATTGATACAGGAGACTATTTTCTGCTCGATATGTTTGACGAGTATGGTCGTACATATAAAGTTGAGATTACAGGTGTTTATGACTTTATAAAGATGATTGTATCTATCCGTCAGATTCGATGTGAATTTTTCCCCTACGAGAAGAAATAGGTGTCAGTAAGTGTCAGTAGAAAGGTAAAAAGAGCTGTGTTATAATAAAATCAGTAAATTAGATTTAAATAGTAGAAGAAAGAAAAGCAGAAGGAACACAATCTTCTGTTTTTTTTGTACCGAAATTCGGCACGGATTAAAAAGCAGAGGTGATGGCATGGACATTGTACAAATAACAGACAGAATATTAGTATCCATCGGGATAGGAATGAGTGCTGCATTTCATTTATTTCGATTTTCGATTATGACATTAATGCCAGCAATCGAGGATATAAAAACAGATGTAATATGTGAAGGTCTGTCATTAAAAAGAGGACTAATTATAACGGTCAGTATTCTGGTCAGTATATCACCGATTCTTTTAACGATAAAGAATAGTGAACAGAGAAGGAGTCTTTATCATTTACAGATATTTTTGTTGTTATATATATTGTGTACTTATTTTTATGATCTGTGGAAAATTAAGCATTGGCTATATGGGTGTGTCGTGTTAATCTTCTGTATAGATTTGACATGGTGTACTATAGGATTTTGTCAGGAATATGTGCCGAAATTCGGTACACACAAACGTAAAAAAGATTCTGAAAAAAGCAGACTGGAACACTGGAATAGTGAAAAATAATATGATATACTAAAGCTAAACATAAAAGTTGGAGATGGAGTGATATGATAGATAAATATACCGAAAATCTCCGGCAAATCTACTTATAAATGTGCCGAAATTCGGTACGGAACAGGAGGAAGTTATGAGAGAAAAAACGATGAAGAAAGGGCATTTGTTACTGACATTACTTGCTTTTGTATGTTTAATGGGACTGGGAACAATTCATGCAAATGCCGCAACGGTGAAAGCAAAAGTTGATGTAAAAAAATTTTATGGGATTGCGGAGCAAGTTCTTCAGGAGATTAATAGGCAGAGAAGAAATAACGGTTTATCAGATTTAAAAATGGATGCCAATTTTACAGAAGTAGCGATGGACATAGCACTGCAAAAACAGGGAGGCGATGCATCAGCAAGTAATCCTGAAATCTATAATAATGTATATGTAAGAAAAGATGCTACGGAAATAGACGATATAGATGGTTATGATGAATACAGCGATAATTTATGGAAAGAAACTAGAAATGGAAAAGAAAAAATATTAAATCATATCAAAAAAGTAGGTACTTTCCTTTATAAAGAGAATGATATTACTTCTAAAATAGGGATAGGTGTTGTTGCTACAGATGTACCACAGGGAATACCAAGAGAACTTAACTATGGCGGTTTTTGTAATGTAACATATTGTTTTGTCAGCGATGAAATTGGACATGATGACAGTGCTTATGAAAAATATGTAAATAGTGGGAAAACTGTTCGTACACAGATGGATTTGTATATTGATTCATCGAATACCTATTTAATTGTAGATGCTAATGAAAATTGTTTAACTCCAAAGTATACTTATGATGTGATTAAAAAAGGAGAGAAAAGGAAGGCTCATCCAGGTGTATGGCAACATCCAGTAATATTTGGTAAAGTTCATAATGAACTTTGTCGTTTTAAATGTAAACTATCAAATACAGGTGCTTCGTGGAGTAGTTCTGATTCATCTGTAGTATCCGTAGACTCTAATGGGAATATTACAGCAAAGAAAAATGGGATTGCCACAGTGACAGTTAAAGTAGGAAGTTTGCAGGCAACTAAAAAATATGTTGTTTCAGACATAATCGGAATGGATACGGATACACTCTTATATCTTCCAAATTGGAAATCAAAATCTAGTATACCAGCAGATTATACAGGTAACTGTTATGCAGGCGGATATGCGCTAGAAGTAAAAAACGGTCGGATTACATGGTCTAAAAATATGAAAACAAATAAGATTACAAGACCGGGAAGTAAAAAAAGTTCGATAAAGACAAAAAAGATAAAAGGAAGCTATTACAAGATTATTTCAAAATCTAAAAGGACAGTCCAGTATGTAAAACCTGTTAAGAAAAATATTATTTCTGTAACTATTCCATCTTCGATAAAGCTTAACGGAAAAAGATATAAAGTAACAGGAATTGCAGCGAATGCTTTTAAGAATTGTAAAAAATTAAAGAAAGTAACGATAGGTATAAATGTTAACAGCATTGGAAAAAGAGCATTTTATGGATGTTCTAAGTTACAGACAATTAAAGTAAAAACTTCCAAGTTAACTGGTAGTCGAGTTGGAAAACAGGCATTTAAAGGACTTAATAAAAAAGCAGTAATTAAAGTTCCAAAGAAACAGTTAAAAGCTTATAAGAGACTTTTTAGAGTAAAAGGTGTTGGAAAAAAAGTAACTATTAAAAAATAGAAAATTGAGTACGGAAAAGGATATTCGAAAGAATGTCCTTTTTTTGTACCCATTTTTAAACAGAGAAAGGAAGAAATGTACTGTGATACGAGGACCACCATAACAATTAATGAAGATATATAAATAGAATAAGAAAATATGAGGAGAGAAGCTATGAAAGCAAAAATGATATTAAAAAAGGGAATGGTATTTCTGTTTGCTATGGTAATGGTATTAACAGGGATTTTTTCCTTGGGCGTAATGGCAGCTTCTGGCTTAGAAGGATCATATATTAGTCCAAAATCAAAGATGGGATTACAGTATGCCAACAATTTTAGCCGAGATGTATCAAAAAGTCAGGTAAGTGTACCAAATTTTATGGCAGATAGCGATACAAATAGTGAGGAACCCAATAAAAGTTTTAACGCACAACAGGTAGCAGCAGGTAACTCCGATGCTGGTCAGAAATGGCGTGGTTTTGCCGCCTACGCAAAAAATCATGACCCATCTGATTTTTGGGTAAAGTATAAAAATGTTACGACAGCAAATGGAAAGTCGGTTGATTTAAAAATAGAAGTGACCGATTGGAAAACACAGAATGACGAATCCAAACCATTGCCATCAAATGGTGATATGTTCGGGCATGATAACAATTCAGCACATCTTGGATATGCTATTGGTTTTTCTTATAAGAAAACGGGAGTTGTCATGTTCTCTGGTTTTAAATGGGTAAAATTTAAATATACGTTTTTATATAATGGGACGAATACAAAAGCTCCATTTACTGGATTTGCTACATTCCAGGATATTGATCAGAATCAGTATGTTACCATCACAGATGGGACAGAATGTATCTCTAAAGCCTCCTATATTGGTGGAAGCGATGGAAATACATGGTGTGAACCAGACGGATGGACATACAAAGCAATTAAAGACCAGAATGCTTCTTCAGATATGGGAAAAGATACATTTAATAAAACATGTATCTCACTTTATGTAAAAAATATGACCGATATGTCTATCAAATACGGATGGACAGGTCATACAGCGATTGCCTATTTTGATTTAGCCCCATGGGCAATGAATTCTTTTGAAGAAAATCAAAATCCAGATACACCAAAAAAATTAATTCAGAATGGAAGTTCATGGATTAGTAATGAAAAAACATCTGCAGTAAATTATGAATTAGGTGATACATATTCATACCGTTATGAAGATAGTATTCCAGACTATGCTTCTGATACGTTAGAGAAATTAAGAAATCAGAGTCAAACAGCAGTATCCTCTTATGTATGGGAAGATACTATAGATGATGGACTTAGCTATGTATCAAATTCTTTGCAAGTAAATGTAGGTGGGCAAGATTTTACAAGTAAGTTTACAGATTCTTCGAGTGGACAGAATATCAAATTTAGTGCAACAAGCAAGGCTTTAGCAAATACTTCATTTTACGGGAAGAAAGTAACGGTCACATTTAAAGTAAAGATTAAAGATGCATCTTATAGCTGGCTTGGGCATGAGCGTACTTCAGATAACAAATACCGTTTGATTCCAAATGCAGCTAAAAGGAGCATGAAATATCTGAAGAAGCTGACATACGACAGTAAAAATAAGATGTACGATATAACAGACGGAGATTATGGCTCTGCTTCACAGAACACTTCCACCGTTTGGTCAAAAGTCCCTATCGGTGATCCGGACAATCCTGATCCAGACCCGAAGAAGACCGTTTCCGATGAGGACGAGAAGAATGTCCTGAACAATACTCTTACCAATGCGGATGAGACATTTACATATACCGTTTCTAAGGAAATTGAAAAGAACATGCCTTCTACCGCAAAGTATTCTAAGTTTGTAATCAAGGATGCTGTTGATTCCTGTTTGACGATTGATTCTGTTAAGATCTATGTAGGAGATAAAGATGTCACGAATAATTTCACCCCAACTTCTGCAAGTAAGGGCAATTATTTAGAATATGCAGCATCTTCTGATTTACTAAATAACAAAGATTTTTACGGGAACAATGCAGGAACGACCGTAAAGATGGTTGTAAAAACACACATTGATGCAAAGAAAGTTTCGATTGAGACACTCCGGGCGCATGGACACCTTGTGGAGAACGATAAAAAGACAGAGACAGACATTAAGATTAAAAATGAGACAACAGTTACAACAACAAAAGCCGATAACCAGGGTACATGGGATGTCGATAAGAAGGTAACCCCACCACCGACTACAACGGATTCTCCTGTACCATCTATCAAAGACCCAGTGAAAAAAGTATCGGATAGTGATGACCTGAACTGGGATGCGACAGTAAAACAGGATGGAGAAAAAACACCAGGAAGCCATAACCGTGTCACAGATGTAACAAATCAGTGGCTCTATACTTTAACACAGGAAATCCCGGCACATACGGTAGAGTTATTCCATTACAAATCCTTTACTATCACAGATGCAGTAGATTCCTGCCTTTCTTATGATGTAAAAGACATTGCAATCAAAGCAGGGGACAAGGATTATACCGATAAATTTGACGTGACAAAAGGGGAAGATAACAGCATTACCCTTACAGCAAAAGCTGACGTGTTAACTTCAGATGAATTCTACGGTGGAAATGCTGGTAATAAGATCGTTGTTTCCTTCCCTGTAAAGATCTCAGCCGATGCAGAAACTTTAAAAGATGAAAATCTTGGGCACCTTGAAATAGATGGTAAGAAGCTGGCACATCTGCAGAAAGTATCTGACCTGCAGAAGTTATCTGGCTTTACTGACTTAGTAAAGAGTAAAGATAACGAGTATGTCTATGCCTTTTTAAATCAGGCAAAAACACACATTGACTCCCAGATTAAATATGAGGGACAGACAGGTGTGAAAGACCGTATAACAGATAAAGTGCAGACAGCCGTAGAGACAGCCGACCCAACGATCAAGAAAGAAAGCAGCAAGTATGAATGGCAGGTTGGAGATAAAGTAGATTATACGATCAATGTCGGTGATGCAAACAGCAACAGTATCGCAGATAATGTTGTTGTTACAGATGAAAGCCTTCCAAAGGCAATGCTCCCGGATAAGGATTCTATCACCATCAGCAGCACTTTTGATAAAGAAAAATCCGGGGCACCAGAGGATAGGGACATCAGTAAGGATGCGAAGATTGAATATACAGAGAAAGGATTTGTTATCACTATCCCGAAACTGTACCGTGGAGAAGTTGCAACAATCAAACTGACCTGTACAGCAAAAGAAAAATCTACCTACGATTCCATCACAGACCAGTGGGCAGACTGTCTGGAAAAAGCAAATGCAGATAAGAAACTTACCTGTGTAAACGGGGAAGTGATTGAAAACCGGGCATTTGTTACTGCTACTTTAATGTTAAAGGACAAGGATACCCCTCCAGACGATCTGGAACGTGTATGGGTGAACACCCCTCATCTGAACATTAAAAAGTCCGTAGAAAAGAAAGAATACAAGGTTGGGGAGACAGTAAAATATACCCTCGTTGTTACAAATGTACATGAAGGTACATTAGCAAGAGATATTGTCATCACTGACCAGTTACAGACTCCAGGTGAGACTATCGTTGAAGGCACTATCCGATTAAAGGATGAGACAGGTGCAGTATATGACCTTGGTAAAAAAGCTGGAAAAGATGCTGAGAAACCTTATCTTGAGACACAGGATGATACTTCTTTTAAGATTACAACAGGAATGAACTTACGCTATGATGGAGAATCTCCATTTAAGAAATTAGCAGAGATTGATGATAAAGTTCACTGGAAGAATAAGGAAGGCTTGACTCAGGAAGAGTGGGATGCACCGATTACCCATACAAAATTCACGGTAACTTATGAAGCGAAGATAAATAAAGAGCCTGCTGACACAAATCAGTTTGTAAATGTTGCGACTGCAAAAGGTTCTAATACAGACGAAGTAAAAGATGATGAGATTGTTTACTTAAAAACTCCTGTTATCAAAGTGGAAAAAGAAAGTGACAAGGATTCCTATCAGAAAGGTGAGACTGCAAAATATCACTTAACTGTAACACAGACAAGAGAGGACAGAACTGCAGTAAATGTAGTGATCAAGGATGCCTTAAAAGATGAAGATTCCGAAAAAGAAAGAATCAAAGGCGATACGATCAAGGTCTACTACAACGGCAATGAGTTTACACCGGTTTCTGTAAAATCCGATGATACTTCTTTTACAATCGAGACAGGAAAAAATCTTACAGTAAAAGATAAGTTAGAAGTTACTTATGACGCTGAGGTTCTTTCTGACCTGAATAAAGATTCTATCACTAATATTGTAAAGGCAAAGGCAGATAACGCTTATGCAGAGATTGAACTTGACGTTCCAGTTACAAAGGTAACACAGAATATCTCTGCAAGGAAAACATCAAACCCGGCATCGGGAACAGTTGTGAAACAGGGTGGACAGATCATCTACTATATTGATGTTCATAATGATTCTGAAACGACACTGAAGAACGTCCTTGTAAGGGATGCTGTTCCAGAGCTTAGCAGTTATATTGAGGGTTCTGCGTCGAATAACGGTAAGATTGTGGAAATCAATGGAAAACAGTATGTTACCTATGTCATTGATACCCTTCGTGCCGGAAGTACACAGACTCTTTCGTTTGCTGTCACTGTGGATGAAAAAGCGACATCAGAAGATGTTATCTTAAATACCGCAGAGATAAAAGAAACAACGGAGAAAGACTTGAACGAAGATGGAAATATCCCGGATGACCTCTGGAATGAGGACTTCAAAGAAACAAACACAACAAAGCACCCATTATCAAACTGGGCTACGGATATTAAGACCGTAAAAGTCGGTACGCCAGACAGCTATATCGAAAAGAGGGCAGATTCCGCTGTTTATGATGTAGGGGAGACAATCCATTATACGATCGTTGCAGAACAGACAACAAAGGATGGTAAATTGACAAATGCTGTTGTAGAAGATAAAGACCTTCCTGACGGTGTAGATATTG
>ENA-ORNG01001112-ORNG01001112.1-human-gut-metagenome-genome-assembly--contig:-NODE-1112-length-20396-cov-3.380266_pt1 | contig 20396 bp, 23 predicted proteins | sample MGYA00242113_ERZ509018 | MGnify/ENA primary metagenome ERZ509018 (study PRJEB26280, sample SAMEA2338711) | human gut metagenome | biome: human gut; feature: human-associated habitat; material: faeces... | reverse complement strand
CTGATGCAGTCCCGGAAGCCGGAGCTGTTAGCCCAGAATGTCAACGCATGGTTTGGAGACCGGGAAAACAGCTACATGATCCGAACCATGGACTACGGCGCCGGCCGCATGGCAAGGGCGCTGCTCTCTGACCGGTACCGGCGCATCGACAACATGGAGATCGCCTCTGCGGTGCTTCCGCTGTTTGCCGGTTCCGACCAATATGAAGTAGTTTCCTCTGAAGTGACAGAGAATCGGCTGTACCTGAAGATAGTAAACCGCAAGCTGGAAATGGCTGTGGTACCCGGTGACATTGTCCAGGCCGGCGTGATGATCTCCAACTCTGAGGTGGGACTTGGTTCCGTGTCCGTCCAGCCGCTGGTGTACCGCCTGGTCTGCACCAACGGCATGGTAGTCAACGACATGGGGGAACGCAAAAACCATGTCGGCCGCGCGGCAAAGGCTGTGGATGACAGTTTTCACATCTACTCCGATGAGACCATGGAGGCGGAGGACAAGGCGTTCCTCCTGAAGTTGCGGGATGTAACGCTGGCGGCAATCGAAGAGAGCCGCTTTGCCCAGGTCGTTAGCAGGCTGAAGGAAGCCGCCGGCATCCCCATCACCGGGAAGGTAACTGAGGTGGTGGAGCTGACCGCAAGGACCTACGGCATGAACTTCGATGAACAGGACAGCGTCCTGCAGCATCTGATCGCCGGCGGAGATCTCAGCCAGTACGGCCTCTCCAATGCTATCACAAGGGAAAGCCAGGATTTGGAGAGCTATGACCGCGCCACCACTCTGGAGGGGATCGGCTGGCAGGTGGCGGCAATGCCCGCGGCGCAGTGGAAGGAGCTGAACGGGTGATGGAGATGGCAGCAACACAAGAAAAGCAGGCGGCTTCTTCTGGAAAGAATAAAAAGTCCGTCAATGACCGGTTTGAATTTCGATGGGTGGACAGACCCGCGGAACAATTCTCACCGCCACGCAGCCGCCACCGGGGTTATGCGGATCCGACAGCGGACGCCGCAATTGGAAACATCATGAGGGAGGAAAAACGCAGAAAACGAGCCAAAGCACGGAAAAGGAAAAGAATGGGAAACAGAAACGTCTACAGAAACAGTAACAGGGAGGACAAGGATGCGGGAAGCGGTAGTTGAAAACGAGTTTGTAAAGGCGGTAAGGAATGCCGGAGGCGTGGCCTACAAGCTGACCTCCCAGACGACAAATGGCCTGCCGGACCGCCTGGTGCTGTTCTTTCCGGCCAAGACAGTGTTCGTGGAACTGAAGGCGCCGGGGAAGGTGCTGCGGCCCTTGCAGAGGAAACGCCGGTACCAGCTTCAGAAGCTGGGCTTCCCGGTCCTGTGTATTGACCGGGTCTCCCAGATCAGACCGGCGATTCAGGCAATCCTGGACTGGATACCCGGTGAACCCTTCCCGGAAGGAATCGGAGCGAAGGTCCCTGAACTGGATGTGTCTACGCTGGCCGTCATACCGGGAAGCCCGGAGACCTTGGCCGACCTTGATGATTATGGCGAAACCCTGGAACCCTTAGACCCGTCAGATCTGGCGGGCTTTTTGGATTTGGATGGGACTTCCCACCATACTTCCGAGGAACTCGGTGGTGTCGGGGAGTCCGATGGTATGGCGGTAAAGAAGGAGGTGTCGGCTGATGATCTTTAAACCGCACGATTATCAGAGCTACTGTATCGATTACATCCGTACACATCCCATTGCCGCCCTTCTCTTAGACATGGGCCTTGGAAAGACCGTTATCACATTGACAGCAATCCGGGACCTGATGCTGGATACCTGTGAGGTATCCAAGACCCTGGTGATCGCTCCTCTTAGAGTCGCACGTGACACTTGGCCGGCAGAGGTTGAGAAGTGGGATCATCTGAAAGACCTGGATGTTTCCGTGATTGTCGGCACGAAGAAAGAACGTCTGGCAGCAATCAACCATTCGGCCCTTGTTTATGTGGTAAACCGGGAAAATGTGAAGTTCCTGGTGGAGCATTACGAGAAGAATGGCCTGCGCTGGGATTTTGACCTGGTGGTGATCGATGAACTGTCATCCTTTAAGAATTACCAGTCTCAGCGGTTCAAATGGCTGAGAAAGGTGCGACCGTTTGTCAAACGGTGGGTGGGGCTGACCGGCACACCGACCTCCAACGGTCTTATGGACCTTTGGGCGGAAATCGGCATTCTGGACGGCGGTGAGCGTTTAGGCAGGTTCATCGGCCGGTACCGGGAGGCGTACTTCAAGGCCGGCTCCATGAACCCGCAGACCGGTGTGGTCTTTCAGTATGTCCCAAGACCGGGAGCAGAGGAACAGATCTATGAGCGGATTTCCGATATCACCATCTCGATGAAGGCCCTGGATTATCTCGACATGCCCGACTGTGTCTATACGCAGCATTATGTGGAGATGGATAAGAAGGAGCGCGAGTATTATGAACGGCTCAGACGTGACCTGATCATTCCATTGGAGGACGCGGACATTGACGCAGCCAACGCCGCGAGCCTGACCGGGAAGCTCCTTCAGATGGCAAACGGCGCCGTTTACGATGAGAACGGGAACGCAAGGTTTATCCATGAGCGAAAGCTGGACGCTCTGGAAGACCTGATTGAGGCGGCAAACGGTCAGCCGGTCCTGATCGCCTACTGGTTCAAGCATGACCGGCAGCGGATCGGGATCCGGCTTGCGAAGATGGGGCTGGTGGCAAGGAATATCAAAGAAAGTCAGGATATTAAAGACTGGAACGAGGGACGGATTCCTGTGGCCCTGATCCACCCCGCTTCCGCCGGCCATGGGCTAAACATCCAGCAGGGCGGCCATATCCTCATTTGGTTTGGACTGACCTGGAGCCTGGAGCTTTACCAGCAGACCAACGCCAGACTGTGGCGGCAGGGACAGCGCGAGACCGTAACGATCCATCATATCATCTGTAAGGATACGGTGGATGAGGACGTGATGGCGGCGTTGGAACAGAAGGACATTACCCAGGAAAAACTGATCTCTGCGGTGAAGGCGAGGTTGTATTGAGTGCAACGGATTGCGGCAGGTGCAGACATGCGGACACAGATAGGTTTTGGGATATTACGGGAAGGAGGGGCAGGCCATGGATGAAAAGGAGCGGTTGAGCGGTGTGGATGTGGAGATTCAGAATCATGCTGAACAGGATCATGCACAGAACGTGCCGGCCCCGGACTTTCTGGTGCTGGCCCTCTTTCTGGCACAATCCTATGGGCAGATGCTAAAGGACCGGGAACGGCTGAAAGCAGTGATCGATGCTGGTGTCCCGATCTACACGAAGGAGATGGCGCTCCGGGATCTCGCTTCCATCAGCATCGATTATGAGTCTGAACGGGTGCAGACCAGCAATATCAGCAATGTTCCGCTGCGCATTACGGAGCTGCTGGATAACGGTTATGTGGAGAAGGTGAACCGAAAGCTGCGCCGGGAGATGGATGAGTCCGTGAAGGAATATGGATATCTTTGCTGGAAGATCGCATTGGTGGAGACCGCCATGCGGGAACGGATGGATAAGAAGGAACAGGCAATATTTGAAAGGATGTTTGCCAGAGGAAAATCTTATCGGCAGGTTTGTAAGGCATATAAGAAGGGAACTCTGCACAATAAGCAGGTAAGTCAAATAAAACAGAGATGCCTGCAGGCTATAGCAAATCATTTGAAAAATATTACCAGTTTTCCGGTTTACAGTGAATACATGAAAGAACTGCTGCAGGAATGGCAGACGAGGGAGGAATAAGAAATGGCTAATATAAACACGGATCGTTTACAACTTAGGAGAGGTTTTGGATGGAAACGTATCGTAAATTCGGGGACAGCAAGTAACGAAGAATATCAGGTTCTTAAGGGGATCATCCATGATTATCCAGATCTAAAGGACTACTGCCGATTTTTTGAAAATAAGCGTAGAAGCATCATTGCAATGGCAAAGCTTGAAGAAACCGATGCCACATTTCTTAATGGGGAAAAATTAAGGGGTCTGCTGCTTCTTCCGTTAGATGAAGGTGATAAGAAAATGATTTTTGCCTATTTTGATGCCCGTACAAAAGTGATGGCATTGGAAATCGGGATGGAGGGCCTGCCGGAAGGAATGTATCGTGAAATTGCTTACGATAGATATTTTGGCCGGCTGAGTTACAAGGACATTATGAAAAAATATGAGGTTAACCATAAAACTGTTCAGAGGGCACTGAAGCGTGCAAGTGATTATCTTGTAACATATGCTAAGTGGTATCTGGATTTATCTTTTGATGTAAAAGATTGTTTGGAGCGGAAAAAGTGTCCCTTTTGACCTCAAAAAAGATACCACTTTGACATGCTATTATTATACTGGCCGAAAGGTAAGGAGATATCTTTCCTTTCCGTATTCATTTTTTCAAAGTTCCTCCTTGTGGAAGAGCCGGGACGGGTATTCGCTCGCCTCGGCTTTTTTCAGTAATTCTCAGTACATAGAAGCCCTATCCAAGTGAACATTCAGAGTCGAATCATTCGGGAGGTGAATATCGTGGGCAGGAAAAATAAACGAAGGAAATCATCGTATTCCAGAAAGATGAAGATCAACCCAAAGAAACTGATCATGAGACAGCAAAATACATATGAGGTTACACACAGCCGGAGCGAGGCAGAGCATCCCGACCGCGTTCCTCAACGTGGCGACATCTGGTTTGTGGAGCTGGGATGCCATTCGGGGACAAGTGTTCAGGATGGATGCCGTCCGGCTTTTATTATGAGCAACGATACGGCCAATCTGCATTCCGGGATCGTGACGGTGGTTCCGCTGACCTCCAAGCTGAAGAAATCTTATCTCCCGACGCATGTGATCTTAGCGGATGAATGTCCTGCCCTGGAGCCCTCCATGGTGTTGGGTGAGCAATTGACCACTGTCGGAAAGACATCGCTGAAGTCCTATGTGGGGAGGGTAAGTTCCAAAAAGGTCCACGAGATTGAAAAAGCGGTGGAGGCGCATCTGGGACTGGCCTTATCCAGTACAGGGTAAGCGTTGCATGATACCGACGTGGGCTACTGGTGTTGAGTTGACGGTGCAGCAAGGCTGTCAGTTCCAGCCAATCCGTTCCCCTCAAATTACCCATGCGCAGTCTAAGATCAACTTCTAAGGAGCGTGAAACAGATGAGTACCCATACAAGTACCGTAAATTTTGTGAACATCCCGGCAGAGCTAAAGAGTTCCTGTCGGTTTTGCACCTGGAAGATGGAGCGCGGCGCCAAATCTTCCAGACTGACCAAGGTTCCCTATAAGCCGGGAACCAACCGGAAAGCACAGACAAACAACCCGGACACGTTTTCTGATTTCACAGACGCCATGAAAGCCTACGCCATGGGCGGCTATGATGGGATCGGTATCCGGGTGGCTTCCGGGATCGGGGCCATTGACATTGACCATTGCATCCGGGAGGACGGCACACTGAACGATGTGGCCGCTTCCGTGCTTGGAATCTTCAAAGACGCTTATTTTGAGCGTTCCCCGTCCGGCAGCGGCCTGCGGGGATTCTTTCAGGTCGATGCGGATTATATCTTTGACAAGACTGTCTATTACATCAACAACCGGACACACGGGCTGGAGGTCTATCTTCCGGGAGCGACTAACCGGTTTGTGACTGTCACCGGCGATCAGTACCGACCAGGCTCCGTCCCGCATGATATGGCGGCTCTGCAGACGGTGCTGGACACTTTCATGAAGCGCAAGAGCCAGGTGACCAACAGCCACATCGAACCATGCTCCTATCTTTCCGATGAGCAGGTGCTGGAACACGCGAAAGCATCCGCCAACGGCGAGCGGTTCATGGACTATTACAACGGGGACTGGCGGAAGTATTTTGACAACCAGTCTGATGCAGACATGGGCTTTGTCTCCATGCTGTGCTTCTGGTGCGGCTGTGATGAGGAGCAGATCGACCGCATCTTCCGCTCCTCCGGCATGATGCGCCCCAAATGGGACCGCAGACAGGCCGGCACAACGTATGGCGCGATCACGATCCGGAATGCTATTGCATCCTGCCAGACCATTTATCTGCCTGTGAACGCACAGGATATGGTGGATGCAAGGTACGACTTTAGCAGCCTTGATACCGAAGGGGACGGCCCAGATAATGACAAAACGCTGAAAAAAGCTGATTTTGAAGCGGATCTTTCACGGATTACGCTGACCATTGAAGAGATGCAGCCACACACCAATCCACGCTATGGTAAAGATGAGATTGGCATCGGCTATGCTTTTGCAGATTATTTTAAGCCAATTGCCAGATACAACGCGGAAAGAAAAATGTGGTATGTCTATGACGGTATCGTTTGGCAGCCGGACATCGGAGGTCTGAAGATTGCGGAACTGGGGAAATTGCTGGCAGATAAGCTGTATGTTTTCGCAATTACAATCAGGGAGGAAGATGTCAGGAAACGTTTCATCGACCGTGTAAAGAAGCTGCAGCAGAGGAAGCATAGGGAGACGATGATCAAGGACGCTATGTCTGTCTATCCGATCAATATGAAGTATTTTGATAGGGACATCTATCTGTTTAACTGCCAGAATGGAACGTTGGATCTGCGCACGATGGAGTTTAGGGAACACCGTCCGGAAGAGTTTCTCACAAAGGTTTCGCCAGTGGTATATGACCCGGAGGCCGTTTGTCCCAGATGGCTGTCATTTATGGACGAAGTTATGCAGGGTGATACATCCAGGAGTCGCTATCTGCAAAAGGCCCTGGGGTATTCCCTTTCAGGGGATACCAGGATGGAGTGCATGTTTATCCTGTATGGGGCTACATCCAGGAATGGGAAAGGCACCACCATGGAGTCCGTGCTTCGGATTCTTGGAGAGTATGGAAAAAACGCCGATCCAAGCCTGTTATCCACAAAGTTCGGGGTACAGTCCAGCGGAGGCCCATCAGAAGAGATCGCGCGTCTTGCGGGTTCCCGTTTCGTTAATATCTCAGAGCCGGAAAAGAAAATCACACTGGATGCGGCACTGACCAAGAGGCTGACAGGGAATGATACCATCACGGCGAGATACCTGCATGAGAACAGTTTTGAGTTCCGGCCGAACTTTAAGGTGTTCATCAATACAAACCATCTGCCGAATATCACAGACCTGACGCTGTTTGAGTCAGGCCGGATCAAGATCATACCATTCAACCGGCATTTCGATGAGGCGGAACAGGATAAAGGGCTGAAGGCGCTCTTTGCTAAACCTGACAACATGTCTGGCATCTTCAACTGGCTATTGGAAGGCTGGAAGCTTTTTGAGGCGGAGAAGCTGGATATGCCGCAGTCTGTCATTGACGCCACGGCAGAATATAACCGTGAGTCTGACCGTGTGGCCCAGTTTGTTACCACCTGCCTGGTAGAGAAAGAAGATGGAGAGCTTGCCAATAAAGCGGTGTTCACAAGGTATCAGGAGTGGTGCCGCGACAACGGATACCGTCCGGAGAATATCCAGCACTTCACGAAAGCATTGTCCCGGCATTGCCGCATTGAAAGGAAGAGGCCAAAGGCCGGCGGGAATAAGAAAACCTTGGTGTTTGGCTATGAATTTGCGGCAGATGAGGAACCGGAGGTGGATTTTATCCCGGATGAGGAGCCAGGGTCTTCTGGTGATTCAGATGCGGTGAGAACGTAAATGATGTGGGGTCATCTGCCACAGAATGCCACAGGCTCAGGCTCGTGAAAGCGCCGGGAAATCGCATAAAATAAGGGAAAACGGCCTTTCACAAAGTACGTGTGGCAGAGGTGGCAGATGGTTTTGGTTCTTTTTTATATTACTTTCTTTATATAGATATTTATATTTTTATCTGCCACATCTGCCACAAATAAAAAAAGAAAAACAGAGCAATGCCACAAAAGTGCCTTATTTTCAAGGGATTTCCGGTACTCGACTGCTTTCGTGAGGATGTGATTTTGTGGCAGATATGTGGCAGATGGAATAAAGGATTGAAACGGCAGGCACCATTTGCGGCGGTCACCTTTGTGGAAATCACAGAGGGGACAAGGCCAAAGGCGGCCTGCTTTTCTTATACAGCAAAATGAGGAGGATTTACATGGACCAGAGAAAGAACTACACGATCAAGCAAATAATGCCGCTCCCGGAAGGGTACGAAGTGATGATGGAAGTCGCTCAGCAGGACGGAACGAAAATGATGGAAGCTGCAAAGGAAACATTGTTCCCCTACTGTCTGGTGCTTTTGGAGGGGGACAATGGTGACCGAATTGAACTTTATAACCTCTTTCCCGGCTGCGGTGTGGAGGAATGCGGAGAGTCCATCCTTGTCCCTATCCGTTACTGCGAAAAATGCGGCAGCAGGATGACGCCCCATATGCAGGGAACCGATGAGTCAACACTTTATTATTCCTGTAGATGTGGGTGCGCAGATGGATGTGTGCAGAAAGAAAGCGAGGAGGAGAAAGCCAATGAGTAAAATCTACACCTGTGAACAGGTCAGCAACGGCCATCCCGATAAAATCTGCGATCAGATCGCGGATGCTGTCGTGACCGATTGCCTGCAGCATGACAAAAAGAGCCGTGTGGCGATCGAGTGCCTGCTGAAGGACAAGCGCCTGGTTATCGCGGGCGAGCTGACAAGCTCTTATAAGCCGGATTACCGCAGACTGGTGAATGAGGTTTTTGACCGGATCGGCCGCGAGAAACTTGGCTATGGGATGGAACACGATCCGGATCTCAGTATCCTGGTATCGGAGCAGTCGCCGGACATTGCCATCGGTGTGGACAAAGGCGGCGCCGGCGATCAGGGTATTATGTTTGGCTATGCCACCAACGAGACACCGGAGCTGCTCCCGATCCCCTTTGCCGTGGCGACGGAATTTCTTCAGCTTTTGAAAAACCACCCTTCCCGGATGTTCCGGGCAGACGCCAAGGCGCAGGTCAGCTACGATTACGACAGCGGCCGGATCACCACCTTCCTGTGTTCCGTGCAGCACAGCCCGGATGTGGAGGTGGGCGATTTCCGGCATATCATAGAATCCATGATGGTGCTGGCGGCCTGCAAGTATGGGATCAAAGGTGATTTTGAGAAGCTGGTCAACCCGACCGGACGATTTGTGGTGGGAGGCTCGGTTGCCGACTGCGGCGTGACCGGCCGGAAGCTGGCCTGTGATACCTACGGCGGCATCGGCAGGATCGGCGGCGGTGCGCTCTCCGGGAAAGACCCCTCCAAGGTAGACCGCTCCGGTGCGTATATGGCGAGGAAGATCGCGAAGGATATCGTCCGTGCCGGATACGCAGACCGCTGTGAAGTCCAGCTGGCCTACGCCATCGGCGTTGTGGAACCTGTATCTGTGGCGGTGGACTGCTTCGGCTCTGAGTACCAGAACCCGGAATTCATCCGCGCCTATGTCCGGGAGAACTACGACCTGACACCCAGGGGCATCGTAAGAGACCTTCATCTGCTGGATGTGGACTACAATGCGGTTAGCTCCTACGGTCATTTCGGCAAAGGACTCTTGCCGTGGGAGGAGTAAATAGAATAGTGGGCCATACGAACCACTATAAAAGTCAGGAATGAAGCAGTGATAAAAGGTAGTCAATATCTGTGGAATACAGCGGACGTTTTCCCGCCTCGTAATCGTTGAGATACTGCTGGCTTTCCTGAACGATTCGCTTTGTGTTCTTGTTTATGATAGTTTGAATTAATGTGGCAAAAGCATTCCCTTCAGTACGATAGCGAATAAGATACGCTTTTGTCACTGGAAACATTTTTATGTAATGGAGCCCATGCCGGTTTCTTGGGCGTGTTGAGGGTCTTGGTGGAAGAGCAAAGTATTGACTCTTTGGTGCCGAAGCAGGAATATTCGAGCGAATTGGAATTGCAAAATCCTGAGAATGGCCCTTGTATTTTAGTCGGACTACAAGAACATAAGGTCGGCCTGATTTTGTAAGAACTTCGGGATCATTTTGATATTTATCAAGTAAGGTAGTGCTGATGGACACAAGCTTCATCAATTTATCCTCCGTTAAAAAAAGAGCCTGCCTTGCGGCAAGCTCTTATACACGTAAGCGATATTCTACGCTTTGCAGCACCCCGTCGCTTGCGGAAGCTAAACATACACGTTCATGATATTCTAACCGTCATGACCGGTAGGTATCTCTACCCACTTATATTATATCCAAACCCTGCCCGATTGACAAGATAATAAGGATTAATTTTTTGTGAACGAAGGTGATGACTATGCCGAAGAGACCAAGAGTTCCTTGTGGACATCCCGGCTGTCCAGAACTGATTGAGCCGGGGACAAAGTTTTGTGAAAAGCACAAGCCTCTCCACCCGGAGGTAACACGGCCGGCCGCAAAGCGCGGCTATGGCAGCCGCTGGCAGAAGGCAAGCAAAACGTTCCTTCAGACCCACCCGCTATGTGTGGAGTGCATGAAGCAGGGACGCTATACCAAAGCAACAGTTGTGGATCACATTGTCCCACACCGTGGTGACCAGAAGCTGTTCTGGGATAAGAGCAACTGGCAAAGCCTGTGCAGGCATCATCATAACGTAAAAACAGGACACGAGGACAGCCGCCCGACATACACCTACTGATTATTCCCCCCAGAGCAATCTTCTTTCTCCCGAAATATACTAAATTTTGGGAGAAAACGGTTGAATACTGTGTGATAGCAAGCACGATATTCTCCCCCGCTATAGCATAGATGGTACCGAACTGCATAAACTAAATTGCTGGGAACACCTTGACAAAATATATATCGTGATATATACTATAAACATAAGGAGGTGTATTATCATGATGACTGCAAAATTGTTTGAAAATGGTCGGAGTCAAGCCGTTCGTCTTCCGAAAGAGTGCCGCTTCAGCGGTGATGAAGTTGCGGTTAACAAGATTGGCGACATTGTTATTCTGATGCCAAAAGAGAACAAGTGGGCTGGTTTCCTGAACAGTTTGGAAATGTTTTCGGACGATTTTATGAGTGACGGCAGAGAACAGCCTCCGGTACAGGAGCGTGAAGCCTTATGAAGTATATGCTGGACACAAACATTTGTATCTATGCAATCAAGCATAAGCCGCCAGAAGTTATAAAGAATTTCTTAAAACACAACCCAGATGATATGTGTGTTTCATCAATCACTTACGGTGAATTGATGCATGGTGTGGAGAAGAGCCAGGCAGTGGAACGCAACCGTGCGGCAATTACTCTGTTCTTGTCGTCTATCTCTATTCTTCCGTTTGATAATTATGCTGCGGAAGAATACGGAAAAGTTCGCGCAGAGCTTGAACGGAAAGGGACACCGATTGGGCCGATGGATATGCTGATTGCTGGTCACGCAAGATCGGAAAGATTAATTCTTGTAACAAATAATACCAGAGAGTTCTTTCGGGTTGAAAATCTGGAAGTTGAAGACTGGACTAAAGAATAATTAAATTTGAATGAAGCATCTGTCAGAGAAATCTGATGGGTGCTTTTTTCATGCCCTGAGGCCCCGCCGGGGCCGGGTTCACTTCACTGTGGGAAAGTTACAGGAAGACCGGCGGCCCCTCATCTGTGAAAATCCGCGAAATTGACAGGCCGGGGGGGCTTAAGGTTTCGGCGCGAAACCAAAACACATGAAAAAGAGGCGCGGCAAGTATCTTTAAGATCCCTGCATATCTGTCCAGAATGAACAAAAGCACATGAGAAACCATGATTTATGTGATATTTCTCATGTGTTTTGCCTGTTCCGATAAAAAATAGGATAGAGATATCAAGAAGTCAGACGCAAGTTATGTAAAGATAAAATCTTACTTTCGGAGCCAGACAATGGCTCTTTCTTTTTTTCCTGTTTTTTGAACTTTTTGAGAAAAAGAGGTGATTTTGCTGTGCTATGGGAAAGGAGGAAACAGATGCAGGAAAAGAAAAACGGGGAGGATTGTTTTGACAGTGCTTTGGCAGAGTTCCTGCCCCATGTGGCAGAGCGATTTTGCCCACAGTGCGGGGAAGCAATACCACGAAATAAGACCGGCCGGCCAAGAAAGTTCTGTTCTGCCGCCTGCAGGAGACGGTGGTGGTCCGAGCATCCGAAACCAGAACATTGGAAAGCTGCGCGGCTGAAAACCTGCCCGGTCTGCGGGGAGGAATTCATCTCAGCCAAAGAAGTATACCGGCCCCGTACCTACTGCAGCCGATCCTGTGCTAATCGGGGATGTGCGGTCAAAGGCGGTGAGGCGGATGGGTGAAAAGAAGGATTCCGGGATTCCGTTGGATTGCGTTTCAGACGGCGGTGCCTATAACCCGGAGCGTGAGATAGTACGGGAACTGCGGATGCAGGAAATGAATTGTGCGGAAATTGCGGAGAGACTTGGCATCCCGGAAGGGACTGTTATCCTCCACTGCCTGAAACTGGGACTTCCAGTTACTGGACTGTGTCGGCGGATTTCTCTCCCATCTGAGGATGAGGCGTGGCTTCGCTACCATAGGCGGGAGCCAAAGTACGCTAATTGCCCTGTGTGTGGGGAAAGGATCATCCAGTCGCTCATTGGGCGACCTAAGAAGTTCTGTTCCCGTACTTGCAAGAACAAATTTTGGAACGACCGGTGGCGTGCAGAAAAGGAAAAGCATGGCCGGCGGGCCGTGTGTGAGAATTGCGGGGAGATTTTCTACGCGGTCAATGAGGGAAAGAAGCTGCAGCGCTTCTGCTGCCAGGACTGCTATTTTGAATTCCGCTATGGGAGAAGGGAGTGACGGATTTATGGAAGGATTGAAGGTCATCGGTGTATTTGCCGTCTGCAACACGGGTGGTATCTGTGTACATGCCATTGACCATACAGGGGAGAAAGTGCTGGCATCCATGAATGGGAGGGATCCGGAATGGTACCCCATCACGGAACAGCCGCTGTCAGAGATCACTGGCGAGGAAAAGGATGCGGAAACTATGGAGCCGGGATTTTTCTTTGGCTCTTTCTTTGTGCCCTTCTCCGAGGTCATGCGCGTGTAAATCTTTACATGGAGGCGTGTACACATGAAACCTACCGCGGAACTGAAGGTGCTGCCGGTTACTGTACTCAAGCCGGCTGCCTACAATCCCAGGAAGAAGTTAAAGCCTGGGGATAAGGAGTACGAGAAAATCAAGAATTCCATTGAGGAGTTTGGCTTCGCTGACCCGCTGGTGGTCAACGCCGATATGACGATTATCGGTGGCCACCAGCGCTTGAACGTTGCCATTGCCGTGGGCTACACGGAAGTGCCCTGCGCCGTGGTGGACATCGACAAGACCAGGGAGAAAGCGTTGAACATCGCCCTCAACAAGATCACCGGTGCATGGGATGATTCCCTGCTGGCAGATCTTTTGAAGGATATCGAGAATAGCGATTTTGACCTTGGAAAGACCGGCTTTGACCCGCCGGAGATCGAGACTTTGTTCAATAAGGTACACAGCAAGGAAGTCAAGGAAGATGATTTCGATGTGGAAGCGGAACTGAAGCAGCCTGTATTTTCCAGAGATGGTGACCTGTGGGTGTTGGGAAAGCATAAAGTCTTTTGCGGGGATTCGACCCTGCCGGAAAGCTATGCGAAAGTGCTGGATGGCGTGAAAGCAAATCTGGTTCTGACCGATCTTCCCTACTTCGTGTCCTATGAGGGGACTGCCGGGACGATCCAGAATGACGACCTTCCGGATGAGGAAGCATACCAGTTTACCGAGAAGGCCATGCGCTGTATGCATGACAACCTGGCGGATGACGGCAGTATCTATGTGTTCCATTCGGATTCCAAGGGGCTGATTTTCCGCCGGGCGTTTGATGCTGTGGGCTTTTATCTCTCCGGGTGCTGTATCTGGAAGAAAAACGCGCTGGTCCTTGGGCGGAGCCCTTATCAGTGGCAGCACGAACCCTGCCTTTATGGTTGGAAGAAAGACGGTCGGCACCAGTGGTATTCTGACCGGAAGCAGACCACCATCTGGGAATATGACCGGCCGAAATCCAATAAACTCCACCCGACCATGAAGCCCATCGGCCTGATGAGTTATCCCATCAAGAACAGCACCATGACCAATGCCATCGTGCTGGACCCGTTCCTGGGTTCCGGATCGACGCTGATCGCCTGTGAGGAGACAGACCGGGCATGCCGGGGCATTGAGCTTGATCCAAAGTTCGTGGATGTAATCGTCAAGAGATATATCGAACATCAGTCCGGCCATTATGACGATGTGTATGTCATCCGTGATGGGCAGAGGCTGAAGTTTGAGGAAGCGGCCAGCTTTGAGCCGGAAACGGAGGGCAGTCATGGAGAGTAGGGAGACAAATCAGAGGGAACCTCTCACCCTCGGAAGCCTGTTTGATGGCTCCGGGGGCTTTCCATTGGCGGGGATCCTCGCGGGTGTGGAACCGGTCTGGGCTTCCGAAATAGAACCCTTCGCCATCCGGGTAACAACAAAGCGGCTGCCAAAGATGCAACATTACGGGGATGTGTCCGGCATAAGCGGCACGGACCTGGAACCGGTGGATATCATCACCTTCGGAAGCCCTTGTCAAGATCTCTCTATCGCAGGGAAACGCATCGGCCTGGATGGATCACGGTCCGGGCTGTTTTTCGAAGCCGTCCGTATTGTGAAGGAAATGAGGGAGAAAACACATGGAGAAAAACCAAGATTTATTGTCTGGGAAAACGTGCCGGGGGCCTTCTCCTCCAACAAAGGGGAGGACTTCAAAGCCGTCCTCGAAGAAGTCATCCGGATCAAAGAGCCGGAAGTGCCACCGCTGCCTCCGCCTGAAAAAGGCAGATGGCCCTGCGCCGACTGTTACCTGGGAGACGGATGGAGCATGGCATACCGCGTTCTTGACGCTCAATACTGGGGCGTCCCCCAACGAAGGGCAAGAATCTTTCTTGTCGCGGATTTTGCAGGCGGCTGTGCCCCAGAGGTTTTATTTAAGTCGGAAGGCGTGTCTGGGTATACTCCGCAGGGCTTCCGCGCGTGGCAAGGCTCTGCCGGAGATCCTGAAGAAAGCCCTGGAACAGCAGGCCGAGCGGATGAAGGATACCGGGGACGGGTCGTCCTGAACGACCAGGGAGGTTCCCGGATGGATGTGTCCGAGGATGTGGTCAGCACGCTCAGGGCGGAGGCGCACCACCCGCCGGTGCTTTTGGATGAGAATCCTGGTTCCGCAGGCTTCTGTACGGAACACAGCGCAAACGCCAGGGGGATCGGATATGAGGAAGAAACATCCCCAACCCTGCGGGCTGGCGTGGTGCCGGCTGCGATTGCCCTGGACTACCATCCGGCAGATTCCCGCATCGGCATTGGGGAGCCGGAAAAGATCCAGACTCTGACCAGCCGGATGGGGACAGGCGGGAATAATGTGCCGCTGGTAATGGATGGAAAGGCCCATCAGGAACTGCCGCCGCAGACCTTGAAGATCCGTTCCGGATGCGAGGGAGGCGGCAAGGGTGCGCAGGTACAGGTGGAGAAATCCGCTACCCTCGGCTGCAATAATGACCAGACAGTGTTTGTGCCCTACGGCATCTGCTCCAAAGCCAGTCATTCCATGCTGTCAGACAATCCGCATTCTGGTTTTTACGAAGCAAAGACATCCCGGACGCTTGACCAGAATGGCGGGCGGCCGGACTGCTCCCAGGGCGGGATCGCGGTTGTCGCATTCGCACAGAACCAGAGGGATGAAGTCCGGGATTTGAAAAATGTGTCTGGGGCGCTGGCTGCGGAGCCTGGTACGAAGCAGCAGACCTATGTCCTCCAGGGTTCCATGATCGGCCGGGCTGACAAGAACGGGCCGCAGGGGGACGGTGTCAATGAGGAGGTATCATTCACACTGGATACCAGTGACCGCCATGCGGTGGCGTACTGCATGACGACTGGGGAGTTTACCAGGGTGGGTACCGATCAGTCCCCGCCGATCATGGCGAGGGATTATAAAGATCCCCAGGTAGTCGTCAAAGAGGACAACGGGCAGGATGCAGATAAGGAAGCGGACGTCATCAGGCCTGCAGTTGACAGGCCACTCTGTATGGCTACCGGACAGGCTAATGCGGAAATCGGGAAGGATCTTTGCCCGACCTTAAGCTGCAACCATGAAGCGCCGATCATCACGGAGCCCTATTATATTGTCCGCCGCCTGACCCCTACCGAGTGCGCAAGGCTCCAGGGCTTTCCGGATTGGTGGTGTTCCGACCTTGCGACGGAGGATCCGACCGATGAGGAGATCCGTTTCTGGGCGGATGTGTTTGAGACACACCGAAGGGTTGTCACCGGTGCGAAAAAGCCGAAGACGGAGAAACAGATCCGCAAATGGCTGAAAGGTCCGCATTCGGATAGTGCAGAATACCGCCTGTGGGGAAACGGCATTGCACTTCCCTGCGCATATTTTGTCCTGTCTGGGATTGTTTGGGCGGCGGGACTTGCTGAAACAACATGAAGCATGGCAGGGGCCGGCTTTACCGGAAGAGGTATGGCTGGCTCCTGCCAGGGTACATAGAAAGGATGTGGTATCGTTGAAGGAACTGGCTGTTTTTCTGATCGCCGCAGCCCTAGTCCTGCTGACGATTGTGACCTACTCCCTCTGCGTGATGGCAAAGGACGAGGATGATGTGGAACAGGTCAAGTGGCTCCGTGAGCGTGAAAACCGGAATGAGAAGACGGATGATGCCAAGGGAAAGTAAACTGCCCAGTTTCCGGCGCCGGAATTGTGTAATTGGTCAAATCTGCACTTTATCATGAAATGGCCTTGCTATTTTGCCCCGTCTGAGTGATAAATACCATACCGCCAGGAAGAAAAGCGGCGGGAATGAAAGGAGCGAGAGCTTATGCTGAAATTCAACAGGAACACGGAAGAAAGAAAAACCATCGCCGCCCGGCTGGGGGAACTGACCGGGATGCAGCCGTTCTACACCAGGGCCCCGCGATACGCATATGAAGTTGGACCTTATACCATTGACCGGGACGGCGACCTCTTTGTGGATGAGGAGCAGGCGGATGCGGATATCCTGACCGCCCTCATGAATGAGGGACTGATCACCGGCGGAGAGGTTGTGGGGGATGCGGATGAGCGGGAACCGGATACTGAGCCAGATGGGATGCAGGAAGCGCGGGAGATCCAGGACGGAGTGGGTGAATCAGAAGACACAGAGGATTCTGAAGGCATAGAGCCTGATAGGATGGTCCCGGACAGTATCTCTGACGAGGACGCTTCCGAAGAAAGTGTTTCCCAGGAGCCGCAGAGTGACGGGCCAGACACAGAGGGGACAGGCTGTGCGGATCCGGAAGACCCGGAGGATACGGATGGCGATGCCACGGGAGAAGAGCCTCTTGACATGAACATGAACTTTGAGATCCCTCTAGGGGCCCATACGGGCGCCACCCTCCGGAACCTGGTTAACCTGATCTACAGCCGGGGGCCTCTGGTCAACCAGGCGACCGGCGGGCACTTTGAAGCGGATACGGGGCTGATCGAAGCGCTTAAGGATGACCGATGCACCTACACGCGGGCGAACTTCTTCCGGGCAGTCGCGGATTATGAGGACCAGCACGGGAAGAGCCTTTACGGCCTGACCATCACACCGGAGACGGTGAACTTTACGGGATTTGGGGAAGCGGCGGATGTGGACCATCTGCGGGCTTTTGGACACCTGGCGGTGATGATGAACAACCAGGCGCTGCACCAGAAACGGATCCAGGCAAAGGCGGTGGACGCCACCAATGAGAAGTACGCCATGCGCATCTGGCTGGTCCGCATTGGCATGGACGGGGAGGAGTTCAAACAGACCCGGAAGATCCTGATGGAGAAGCTCACCGGACACAGCGCATTCCGTACCCCGGCGGAGGCGGAAAAGGCGAAAGCCAAGGCACAGAAAAAGCGGGACGAGCTGCGTGCGGCAAAAGAAGCGGCAAGACTGGAAGCGGAGGCCCGGGAAACCGGATCTGCGGCGGATACTTCCCCAATAGAGGTTCAGATGATGGCATCAGGCGCATAAGCGCCTGCTTCCCTCAAAAATGGGGCCGGCTAATAAGCGAGACCCTCTTCCATTGTAGCCATTTTCGCTCTGAAATGTGTAATTATCAAGCACAGTCTGCAGCATAAAATACACAATCTTCAGACGAAACAAGGCCAGAATCTTTGTGAGTTTTATATCTCCATATTAACTTGATAAAGTGTGGGACTGACGGTAAGATGCACATACCGAAAGGGAAAACAACAAGCCACAGAGCAAAGGAGATAAGAACCATGAAGGAAGCAACAAGGATCCAGATCGAGAACATGAAGAACCAGACATTCGGAGTTGAGATTGAGGGCAACAACATTACCCGCAAGAAAGCCGCCGAGAAGGCCGCCGCCTACTTCGGGACCGGCCGGAGCGAATACACCGCAGGCAGGAACGGCTACATGACCTGGAGCGCCTGGGATGCCCAGGGCAGGGAGTGGAAGTTCCAGCGGGATGTGAGCATCAGCGGCCCGGACGACCAGAAATGCGAGATGGTCACGCCGATCCTGACCTACGCGGACATGGAGCTTCTGCAGGGGCTGGTGAGGGTCCTCCGGAAAGCCGGGATGAAGAGCGACGCCGGAAGGGGCTGCGGAGTCCACATCCACATCGGGGCCAAGGGGCACACGCCCCAGACTATCCGCAACCTGGTGAACATCATGGCGAGCCATGAGAACCAGATCGCCAAAGCCATCAAGGTGGATTCCTGGCGGCAAAGCCGATATTGCCGGACGGTGGACCCCAGATTCCTGGAACAGATCAACCGGAAGAAGCCCTCGACCATGAGCCAGCTTGCGGATGTCTGGTACGAAAGCCAGCATTGCGAGTACGGAAGAAGCCATCACTACAACGACAGCCGGTACCATATGCTCAACCTCCACGCGACCTTCACGAAGCACACGATTGAATTCAGGCTTTTCCAATTCGACGCCCCGGCAGCCGGCAAGCAGAACGGGCTTCACGCAGGGCACCTCAAGGCGATGATCCAGCTTTGCCTGGCCATGAGCCAGCTTGCCAAGCAGATCCGCTTCGCAAGCCCCAAGCCCCAGCAGACCGAGAACGAAGCTTACGCCTTCCGATGCTGGATGCTCCGCCTCGGGTTCATCGGGGAGGAATTCAAAACGGCGAGGGACTTCTTCCTTGCCAACATGGACGGCAACTGCGCATGGCGGCACAGCGAACGATAGGGATACCATCCAAAACGGGAAACCGGAACTCCTCCGGGCGGCATGGCCGCCCTTTGGGTGGTAGAAAAAGGAGGTAGACAGCATGGAACAAAAATATGAATACCAGACACAGCCAACGGGCCGGGTATATCAGGTGACGATCACGGAGACGCGGCGGCGGGCGGTTACTGTCCACGAATCGGAGCTGAAAGCCCCCACGCCGGATGATGCCGAACAGACGGTCCGGGACTGGTGGCACAACGGCCAGATCATCCTTGTGCCGGAAGATTTCTCCGGCGTGGAGTTTGAGGCCAGGGAGATGAAGGAAGGCGGTGACGGCAATGGACGCATGGAAGAAGTTCAGCGTTGAGGTCTCCCGCCGCCCTGCGATCTATTACCTGGCCTATGGGAGTAACCTTTCCCTGGAACGGATGGCAAAGAGATGCCCGGACGCCATAGTCGCCGGGACCGCGAAGATCCCAGGATACCGGCTGCTCTTTAAGAAAAGCGGCAGCGGCTTTTACGCCACTATCGAGCAGGACGCCAACTGCTTTGTGCCGGTTCTGGTGTATAAGATCAGCGAATTTGATGAAGCCCTGCTGAACCGCTATGAAGGGTATCCGAAATTTTATTATAAACGTTATTTCCAACTGCCGGTCAAAACCCTGCGGGGCGGCCGGTTCAAGGGAAATAAGCAGTGCATGGCGTATGTGCTCCATGAGGAGCGGCAGCTGGGCGAGCCCAGCATGGAGTACTATAAACTTCTGGATGACGGATATGCCCGCTGGGGCTTCGATGTGGAGATCCTGGACAAGGGGCTCTCCGACAGCATCGGCGTGAAGCCGGCCAAGGCTTACCTGGCTACATTTCAGAAACTGTAAACCGCACAGTTTTTCCGGCACATTTTTGTGGAAGATTTAGGCTGGAAATCACTTGATAATAACCGGATAAAGAGCGAATATAGCACTACCAAAAGGAAACAGGAAAAAGGAGTGAAGCATTTATGAGCAAACGATACTACATTGCCTATGGCAGCAACCTTTCAACCGGGCAGATGCGGTACCGGACGCCGGACGCGAAGATCGCAGGGACAGCGATTCTTTACGGATGGCAGCTTTTATTCCGGGTCCATGCTACGATTGAACCGAATCCGGAGAGAAACACACCGGTGCTGATATGGGAAATTTCGGAACAGGATGAAAAGAATCTGGACCGTTACGAAGGATATCCGGTTTACTACCGCAAGAGGGAGCTTCCGGTGGAGGTATTCCCCATCGGCGGCGGG
>ENA-ORNG01001101-ORNG01001101.1-human-gut-metagenome-genome-assembly--contig:-NODE-1101-length-20533-cov-4.227366_pt1 | contig 20533 bp, 16 predicted proteins | sample MGYA00242113_ERZ509018 | MGnify/ENA primary metagenome ERZ509018 (study PRJEB26280, sample SAMEA2338711) | human gut metagenome | biome: human gut; feature: human-associated habitat; material: faeces... | reverse complement strand
CCTGCGCCGGCTGGGCTTCCGCTACATCTTCGACACCAACTTCACCGCCGACCTCACCATCATGGAGGAGGGCAGCGAGTTCTTCCGCCGCCTCCAGCGGGGCGACATGGCCCAGTACCCCATGTTCACCAGTTGCTGCCCCGGCTGGGTGCGCTTCCTCAAGGGCCAGTATCCTCAGCTTACCGGGCAGCTGTCCACCGCCAAGAGCCCGCAGCAGATGTTTGGTAGCCTGACCAAGAGCTGGCTCGCCCAGAAGCTGGGAGTGGAGCCGGAGAAGATTTTCTGCGTGTCCATCATGCCCTGCGTGGCCAAAAAGGCAGAGAGCGAGCTGCCCACCATGGCCACCGAGCACGGTCCTGACGTGGACCTGGTGCTCACCACCCGGGAGTTTGTGCGCATGCTGCGCGCCGACAAGATTATCCCCTCCCTCCTTCCGGAGGAGGGCCTGGACGACCCCATGGGTGTATCCACCGGCGCCGGTGTCATCTTCGGCACCACCGGCGGCGTGATGGAGGCCGCCCTGCGTTCCGCTTCCTTCCTGCTCACCGGGCAGAACCCCGACCCAGAGGCATTCTCCCAGCTGCGTGAGGGGCCCGACCTGCGGGAGGCCACCTACGACCTGGCGGGCACCTCGGTGCGCTGCGCCGTGGTCAGCGGCCTGGGCAACACCCGGAAGCTGCTGGATCGCATTCTGGCGGGCAAGATCCATTACGACTTCGTGGAGGTTATGGCCTGTCCCGGCGGCTGCGTGGGCGGCGGCGGCCAGCCCATTGACAAGGAGGACCGGGAGCTAGGCGGCATCCGCGGCGACCGGCTCCACCAGCTGGACGGTCAGGCCCCCCTGCGCTTCTCCCACGAGAATCCCCAGGTCCAGGCCCTGTACCGGGAGTTTTTGGGCAAACCCCTCAGCGAGATCTCCGAGTACCTGCTCCACAGTGACCATACTGCTTGGGCCATGCCCAACCAGCGGGAAACCGAATAATTTCCTTCTCAAAAATTCAGCAAGCTAAACCGATATGGTGTTGCTTTAATTTGTTTGATGTTATATTCCACAGCAGTAACCATGCTGTGCATTATATGCCTGTGTAGTTTTATTTTGCAAAACTGTGTTGTGGCTGCCACCCCAGTGATATAATCAAAATGCTAGGATAGACTATCAGAAAAGGGGGACAGAATTATGGAAGCAAGAACATATCTCGCGGTGGATCTGAAGAGCTTCTACGCCTCGGTGGAGTGCGTGGAGCGGGGGGCTGGACCCCATGACCACCAACCTTGTGGTAGCAGATCTGACCCGCACGGAGAAAACCATCTGTCTGGCCGTCACGCCTGCGCTGAAAGCGTATGGAATCCTGGGGCGGGCCCGGCTCTTTGAAGTGATCCAGAAGGTCCGGGAGATCAACGCTCAGCGACGGCAGCGGGTTCCCAGCCACGTCTTTTCCGGCTCTTCCAGTAATGATCTGGAGCTGAGAGCCAATCCTGCGCTGGAGCTGGATTATATCGTGGCCCCGCCGCGCATGGCCCGCTACATGGAGTGGAGCGCCCGCATATATCAGGTGTACCTCCGCCATGTGGCGCCGGAAGACATCCACCCCTATTCCATCGACGAGGTGTTCATGGACATCGCGCCCTATCTTCAGCCCACCGGACTTGCACCGTGGGAGTTTGCAAAGCGTGTAGTCAAAGATGTGCTTGACACCACTGGGATCACTGCCACCGCAGGGATCGGTCCCAACCTCTACCTCTGCAAAGTTGCGCTGGACATCGTCTCCAAACATATCCGACCGGACAAGGACGGCGTCCGCATTGCGAGGCTGAATGAGCTGAGCTACCGGCAGCTCCTGTGGTCCCATCGCCCTATTACAGATTTTTGGCGGGTGGGGCCGGGGTATGCGAAAAGGCTGGCGGAGCACGGCATTTATACGATGGGGGACATCGCGCGCTGCTCTCTCGGCGGCCCGGGTGACCTGCACAATGAGGACCTGCTCTATAAGCTGTTCGGGATCAATGCGGAGCTGCTGATCGATCACGCCTGGGGGTGGGAGCCCTGCACGATATCAGACATCAAAGCCTATCGGCCGGAATCCAACAGCATTGGATCAGGTCAGGTCCTCCAATGCCCATACAGTGCTGAGAAAGCCCGCATTGTGATACGTGAGATGGCGGATACGCTGGCCCTGGAGCTGGTGGAAAGGGACTTGCAACAGATCAGCTGACCCTGACCGCGGGATATGATATTGAGAACATCCGAGATCCGGTACGCCTCAGTCGGTATCGGGGCAAGATCAAGAGGGACCGATACGGCAGATTTGTGCCGAAGCACAGCCATGGAACAAAAATATCGAGAAATACACTTCATCCACACGAAAGATTCAGAATGCCGCCGATCCGCTTTTTCACAGGATTGTGGACACGGGACTACTGTTCCGCCGACTCAATATCACGGCCAACCATGTGATGTCGGAGCGGAAAGTGCCAGAAGTAGATGCCAGTGAGCAGATGGACCTGTTTTCTCCCTTTACCGCCTTGACTGGTTACGATGCGGTCCTTCAGGAGGCGGGGCAGTTGACCACGCTGCAAAAAGAGCTGGATGAAGGTGTCCAGGCGGAACTGGACAAGCAGCTCCGTGTGCTGGCCGGATTGCTGGATCAGCATCCAGCGGTGACGGTGACCTGGTTTCGGCCAGACGGAAAAAAAGAGGGCGGAAATTACTTGATTGCCACCGGGGCGGTCCGCAAAATTGACGCTTATAGAGAGGTCATGATTCTGGAAGGTGGAGAGCAGATTCCCTTCCGTGATCTGTTGTCGTTGTCGGGAGAGTGTCTTTCCGATAATGAATGAGAGATGGTGGGAGAAGCGAAACAATCTCGGATGGAGAAACCAAAAGAGCCGATGCAGATGAACTGCACCAGTATGTCCTAAGTGTGGGAAGAAACTTTGACCATTGGGTCTTACAGAAAAAACGGCTGCCCGGGATTCCGGCCAGCCGTTTGTGTTTTCAAAGGGGCCAGAGCATTATTCCTTAGTTACTCCGCCTGATTTTTGATGTCTTTAAATTTTTCTAAAAGATTTTTGAGCCGACCGGGCAAGGGAAGACCAATCTTGCAGACATTTTCAAAAATGCTGATGCCTTCATTTGACAGATAAAAAAGCGTTGTTACAGATCGAAGAACATCCGTGGATTCTACAAGATACTGATCCGCCACATGTGCGACTGAGATCATCAAGAAAATTGCCACTTTTTTCGCAATTCCTTTCGCACCAATATTGCTGGACAGCTTTTTGGTTTGAATTGCAACACACACACCTGTAATATAATCTAAAATAACGAAGATTACCAAAGCGTATAAGAGCCCGTCCAGTTCCCCCAGGAAAAATGAAATGATTTTCCCGAGAGAGTTTAAAATAATGTTTAACATACAAAAGATCCTTTCATTTATTTGCTTGCCCATGTTTTTTTCTGGCAAACTATAAGGAGATACCTCCGAGTAAAATGTAAATCCGAATTTTTAACAAAACCGTTGCATTTTGGTGTGGTGTATCGTATTACTATATAGAAAACTATTTGGCCTGTCTGATATTTTTGAAAGGAGCCGTCTATGAAACAAAAACTTGGATTTCTGTGTGCTGTGCTGCTCTTGTCCTGCCTCTTGGCAGCCCCCTCCTTTGCGGAGGATGCGGAAGAGGAGGTCCCTGTGGGGACCCGGCTGGGCAGCGTCTATACCACCGACATCGTTACCTATATAGACGGGGCCCCCATTGCCTCCTACAACATCGGCGGGACCACCGTTGTTTCGGTGAGCGACCTGGCCGGATACGGCTTTCAGGTGGAGTGGGACCCGGAGACCCGGTGGGTAACGGTCACGTCGGCCCAGCGGCCGGAGCGCATGCCGGAGCCTGACATCACCCGGGAGGTTCCCGGAACGGTCCGGGGCAGCTACTATGCCACTGACATCAGGGTGCTCTTCAATGGCAATGAGCTGGAGCATGTCTATAACATTGGCGGGTGGATGATGATCCCTCTGTCCGAGGTGGGGAAGGTCGAAATGCATGGATTCATCTTGGGTAATCCCAACTTTCTAATCGGATATTCTCGCTCCCTCTGCCGCACAGAGTGGGACGGGGAGACCAGGACGGTCCGTTTCTCCAGCCTGCATCCCGGCGATCCCCTGGAGGTGAACGGGCTCTCCTGCACAGTCAAGACGATCCTCCCTGCCTTCGGGACATGGTCTGCCGGAATTGTCCAATATCAACTCCCCTCCCAGGTCCCGGGGGAAGACCCGGTGGCCCACTGGGACGCATCGGCGTGCTCCTGCGATTTCGGGGAACTCACCTCTATGAGTGCGGTCCAGGACATATTTCTGGACTATCGGCTTTCTGTGGAAGCGGGAGGGCTCGTCTTGCGGGAACCTGTTTTGGATGTGGATTTCCTCAGTCAAATCGTGCAGGGGGGGGGACGGATATTTCAGCGAGAAGGGGACCACCTGACCCTGATAGGGCACATCATGCCGCAGAAGGATATGTATCCCGGCTGTGCGCTGGCCTATCTCTCTGTCCCTCTGCGCCTGGAGCGGAATGGACAGGTATTCCAGACGGAACTGGGCGGAGTGCCCCTGTTTGACTTGGAGAGGCCGGACCTCTGCCTGAATGTGAGTGAGCTGCTGGAGATGATCCAATGATTTCAAAAGAGTCGGCAGAGAAGGGTTAAGCCTCATAGGTACATAATGTGAACCTGTGAGGCTTAAGCCGTGTATGGGAAAAGAGCGATTTTGTGGAACTTGTTTTCCACAAAATCGCTCTTATGTATCAAATAAATTCTCTTTTCTTCCATTGTTTATCAGGCGACCATACAAGGACAAATATCATAGCCGCAGCTCAACCAAGATAGAGCAACCGGAAGCCATTCGTGATAATTCCGCATGCGTCGAAATAGCAAAGCGGCGATAAAAAATCCAGAAAATCCATAAGCGAGCAGCATGACCAGCGCCCCAACCCGAACTGAGAAGTGATATTTTTTCACAACAGGCGAGATAAAAGCTCGACAGAAAAAAGATAAGCTGTGTAGGTACATTCCGAGCGTGGTAAAAAGCTCATCCTCATTTTATGCCAGCCCGACAACGGGTAAAGGTCATCCGGCCAAAAGCCGCGCGCCGTCCCCCTTCTCAATTCCCATACCGCGGCGGAATTTGGTACTCCTTCAGCTTATACTGGAGGGTACGGCGGGAGATTCCCAGGTACTGGGCCACCTTGGAGCGGTTGTTTCCAAACAGCTTCAAGGCTGCAATGATTTCATCCCGGGAGGGGGTTCTGTTCTTTCCATGGGGCGGAAGCAGGGGAACCTCCCGCTGGAGTGTCGTGCTTGTGTCGTCCTCCAGCATTCCCTCCGGGATGCTGGCAATTTCAGTGACGGAGTGGGGGGTCATGACCAGGATCCGCTCTACAAAATTCCGAATTTCCCGCACGTTTCCAGGCCAGCGGTAGGTCTGTACCTGACGGAGCACCTCTTCCGAAAAACTTTTGTTCAGGTTGTATTTGCTACAGAAAAAGTCCAGGAAATAGAGACACAGGGGAATGATGTCCTCCGTGCGGTTGCGCACCGGCGGAATGGTCAGGGGGATCACACGGAGGCGGTAGTAGAGATCTTCCCGAAATTTTCCATCCTGCACCAGGGCGTGGAGATCCTGGTTGGTGGCGGCAATCAGCCGGAAATCTACTTTTTTAGGCGTCACCGCGCCGATGCGCTGTACGCTTTTTTCCTCGATGACCCGAAGAAGCTTGCTCTGTACGCTCATAGGCAGGGAGTTGATCTCATCGATAAAAAGCGTGCCTCTGTCCGCCGCTTCGATCAGGCCCACCTTTCCCTCCTTGTTTGCTCCGGTGAAGCTCCCCTTCTGGTAGCCAAACAGCTCTGATTCAATCAGGTTTTCCGGGAGGGCTGCGCAGTTTACCGTGACCATCGGCCTGTCCTTCCGCTTGCTGTGTTCGTGTATGAAGCGGGCGAAGACCTCCTTCCCGCTTCCCGATTCCCCATACAGCAGCACGCTAGAATCCAGGGGAGCAATCTGCTCCGCGATGGTCAGAAGGTTCCGCATGGCTACGCTTTTAGCCACCACCCGCTGCTTGGGCACGGCCTCGGAGCTGGGCCCAAGCTCCATGGCCGGAAGGATCTCCCGCTCAGACAAAAGGGTATGGTAGAGATTCTGAAACTTCTGTACATCCTGAAGCATGGTGATCACATACTGCACGTTGCCCTTGCCGTCAAAGATGGGCGTCCCCGTCACAATGCGCATTCGTTCCGGGCCGGAAATGAATTGAATATCCCGATAGAACTGCAGACGGCTGACACGCTGCTTTTTCTCCATGACCAGGTCAAAGACACAGATGTCCAGATAGTTGGAAAAATCGTGAATGTTCATGGTCAGATACTCGTTGCGGGGAATATTTCTCCAGTTGACCATCACTGTGTTGATGAACACAAAGTTTCCCTTGGCATCATAGATGGCGATTCCAGTATCAATATTATCCAGAACAACGGACAGCGACAAAGGAAGCGGGCTATCCCGCATCTGCGTCTCCTTGCTTTCATCCATTTGGAGCCCTCCTTTTTACTGGCAGATTCAATGGCGGAAGAGACAGCTGTAAATACGCATTTACAGGCCGCGGTATTTCAGACAGCCGTGGGATGGTGTCAATCAGATAGGAGTATTATAGTATGGAGGGGGATTTCCGCGCAATATCCGTCGCTGTGGTTCCAGAATTTGTCTGTTGAACCGCTGATTCAAAAGGGAATCGAAGTCTGGAACTTCGCTTCCCTTTTTTGCAGTTTCCCGTGGAGCGCCGGTTACAGCATCTCGCAGAAGCTCTGCACCCGAGTGCGCACTTGTTCGTAGCTGTGGTTGAGGGGATCAATGTCAATGTTCATAACATGGATCCCCGCCTTGCGCAGATCAGCCTCCAGGTAGGGCTCGTCATACTCCTCCGGGTCACAGAATTTCATCATGCAGGAGATCACGCCCTGGGCGCCGGTCTCCTGGCACATTTTGGCCAGCATTTTGCCTCTCGGCTTTCCCAGCTCGTGGATCAGGCTGCATCCGTACCGGGCATTCCACTGGAGGGCCAGGCGCTTGAGGGCGCCGCCCCCCTTTTCCGGGGTGTCTGTGCGGTACTGGCGGGATTCCTGGGCCAGATCGTCGGCCACCACAGCCAGCTGATTTTCCTCCAGGATATCCAGCACCTCCTCAGGTTCACAGAGAATGCCCGCCAGAATGATTTTATTTCCTGTCCAATGGTGTGCGGGTAGCTCCTTCAGTCCGGCGATGATCTCCTGCACCAGGGCGGTGTGCTCTCCCTTCTCAAAGAAGAAGGCGCTTTTGTGAACCACATGGCGCACCTTCGGGGTGATGACGTCCAGGTGGTCGTTGGCCGCCGTGTCAAATTCCCGCATGGTGGCGTTGTGCTGGTTGTAGACCGCGATTGCCTCCTCCATGGACTTTTCGCTGACCATGTTTCCGGTGATGGTATAGAGTATGGTGAGCACTGTCTCAAATTCGCTGATCAGGTAGTCCACGCTGGCAGGGGAGGTGCGGTTCTGGGGATACACAATGGGGATCATGGGGATGTCCTTCATGCCGAAGCGCCAGTTCTGGGTCATACACCGCAGCGTGTCGCACATTGTGGGGATGATTACTGCGGAGATCCCCTGATAGGCGCCTTTCAGCCCCAGCTCCATATTGGCCTGCATAATAGGACAGGCAAAGGCGGGCAGATAGCTCTTGGCCAGCTTCAGCTCGGTTCGTCCTCCCCACATGCCCATGGGGATCAGACCGGCGGCATGTACCAGCTCCTCCGGGGCGTATGGGGCAAAGCAGCCCACCACCTGCTTCCCCTGCTCCAAGTAGCGATCCAGCTGCTCCCTGGGATTGGCGCAGGCCCGCTGCAGCCGCTCCAGACTTGTCTTCCAATCAGCCATTGCGTTTCGCCTCCTTGTTCTGCTTCATAATCTCCACCAGTCCCTGGATCCGTGTCTCGAACTGGGCCTCGCTGTAGTTGCGGTAGTCCGCCTGATCTCCGTCAAAAGAGGTGAAGGGAACCCCGGCCATTTCGGACAGCTGCCGCTGAACCTCCATCATCTGACAGTCCATGACCTTACAGCTGCGGTTCACATGATAAATGGTTCCGTCACAGTCAAAGCGCTGCAGGGCCTCCAGACGGCGGGAGAGCATGGTGGTGGCATTGTCTCCGTTGGTGGAGGCGAAGCAGTAGGCCCGGGCCATGCCGTCCAGATCCTCATACTCGATGGCCCATGCCTTGCCGTAGCTGGAGGCCACCATGTTGATGCCGTACTTTTTCAGGGTGCGCAGGTTGTGGCTCAGGTAGGGCCAGCAGGCAATGCCATCCCAGGACACCCGGTACTCCTGTTCCACCGGGAAGGTGGAGGTGCCCTTCCGGATGCTCTCCTCCATCTCGGCGTTGAGCTGCTCCATGATGGCGGTGGTGGATGGCTTACCCCGGTTGCACACCATGGCGGACATATAGTTGAACAGCTCGAATCCGCCGATGGGGGCGGGCTTGTGATCCAGAAGGTTGTTGGCCCGCTCCCATAAGCAGCTGTTGCGCTGGGAGATGGTCATGACCTCCTTGAAGCGGGCCTCGTCCCAGGTCTTTCCGGTGAAGGCGCACAGGTCTTTGATCAGCTGGTCGATCTGGGTACGGACATAGCGCACCCGCGTCTCGGTCACATAGTCCCAGGGGTTGTAGCAGGTGTCGATGAAGAACACGGGGATATTCAGCTGATAGGCCAGATTCTCGTACCACTTGGTCAGCTGGTTGCATATGTTGTTGGTGAGCAGCAGGAAGTCCGGCTTGACCATTTTGCCTCCGTCGGGGAGCTCCACCTCGCTCTCCCCGTTGAGGACGGCGGCGTAGGCCAGGTTTAGCTTCGCATAGGCGCACAGGTCATTGTTATAGCCCAGAGGCCCCTCGCACTCCTGAAGGAACGGGTTAGCCTGATGGCGGGCGGCGATGCCGGCGGCGTGATTTTCCGGATAGAGCACATTGAGCCCCAGGGTTTCAGCGATTTCCTGGGGGAAGATGGAGGCCGACCAGCCCACCTTTTCTCCCCGCTCCTTGGCCAGACGGGCATTTTCAAACAGAGCGTTGGTCTGCTCCCCGATCATCAGCATGGACTTGGGTTTGGGGCGCTTGGGCTTGGGGGGCGGAGCGGCCTGCTGCCCGCTGTCCGCCGGAGCGGTAGTGGTATGTTCACTCATAGTTTAAAAACCCTCCTCACAAATTTGATTTTTCCATATTACCAAGCTTGTTTCTCCCAATTCAGGCTTTTTTCTGCGCTCCCGCTCCCGGGGGCGGGAACGCAGAAAAGAATGGGGAGTTCGATATGGACGGCTTATCGGATCTCCTTGGCTTCGTACATGGCGGCGATTTTCTCCGACGAATAGCCCAGCGCATCCAAGACCTGAGCGGTGTCCCGGCCAATCGCTCCGGAGACGCGGCAGGGGATGTTGGCGGGATCCACAGAGGCGAAATGCACCGGGCCGTTGGTGAAGACCGTCTTGGTTCCGTCGGGATATTCATGGAAATAGGTGTAGTGGTTGACCTGTGCCTGAAGGTCATAGGGCACGTCCTTAAAGTGGCGCAGAACCTCGTGGGGCATGTCGTGCTCGTTGAACAGCTCATCCCAGTAGGAGACGGGCTGCTTGTTGAAGATCTCGTCAAAAATTTTGGTCAGCTCGGTGCGGTTGGCGTAGTATGCGGTGTTGGTGGAGTACTTGGGATCCTCCGCCAGCTCCGGATGTCCGATCAGCTGGCACAGCTCCGGGAACCGGCGGTAATCGATGCAGGCCAGATAGAACCACTCTCCGTCGGAGCCCTGATAGGTGTTGCTGCCGGCGTGGCCGCAGTCCAGCCGGGTTCTGGGCAGCACGCGGCCGTTAAAGCCGTTGAGAATGCCGGTGCTGAGAATGAAAATGCCGGACTGATACAGGGACACGTCCACCTTGTCGCCAGTGTCGGTGACGGTGCGGCGGTACAGAGCGGCGCAGATGCCGCCCACCAGAGCCACTGCCACACTGTGGTCACCGATGCCGCCGATGGGCACCAGGGGGCCGCCGCCGGCGGGGGGCAGGTCGGCCATCAGACCGGTGCGGGAGAAGAAGGTGGTGTAGTCATATCCGGGGCGATCCTTATCGGGCCCCTCAGAGCCATAGCCCAGTACTGCGGCGTGGATCAGGCGGGGGAAGCGGCCCTTGAGCTGCTCATAGGAGAGCCCCATGCCCTCCAGGGCCTGCTCCCGGAAGTTGGTCAGCAGCACGTCCGCCCCCTCCAGCAGCTTCATCATGGCCTCCTGCCCGCCCTCTGTACGCAGATTCAAAGAGACAAAGCGCTTGTTCAGATTCTGCATGTCGAAGTTGGGGTTGGCATCCGGAGTACAGGGAGAGAGGGTGGTACCCGCCTGCTTGCGCCAGGCGTCGCCGTTGAGCGTCTCCACCTTGATCACGTCGGCTCCCCACTCGGCCAGAACGCGGGCGCACATGGGCCCCGCCAGCATGGTGGACAGTTCCACAACCTTGATTCCTTCCAATGGTTTCATATTAATCAAATCCTCCTTTTATTTTGTTCCAATTCTTTTGCAGCCCTCCGCGGGAGTGGGAATACAAGGGGGAAATTTGGACTTGGGAACACAAATCAGAATGGAAAATTTATTTTTCCCGCGCTTATCGCCCTGTGAAATGGGCGCTTCTCTTTTCCAGGAAGGCCGCAGTGCCCTCTTTCCGATCCTCTGTGCTGAAAGCGATGGTCTGGGCCAGCCGCTCGATCATCAAGCCGGTGTTGATATCCGTCTCCGCTCCGTAATTGACGGCGATTTTGGCCAGCATCAGCGCCCGGGGGCCCTTGGACATTATCTGCCGGGCCAGCTTTTCCACCTCTGACATCAGCGCCTCTCTGCTGTCGTCGGTGACGATGTTGACCAGTCCGATGGCCTGAGCCTCTTCCGCAGTGATGATCTTGCCGGTGTAAATCAGCTCCTTGGCCTTGCTGATTCCCACCAAGCGGGTCAGCCGCTGTGTCCCGCCGGCGCCGGGAATGATGCTCAGATTGATTTCCGGCTGGCCGAACTTGGAGCGGCGGGTGGCGACCCGGATGTCACAGGCCTCCGCCAGCTCACAGCCGCCCCCCAGGGCATAGCCGTTGACTGCGCAGATCACCGGTTTGTACAGATCCTCCAGATCCTTCAGGGCGGTGGTGGCTGTCCCGATCATCTGATCCATGTAATACCGGTCATGGAGCTCCTGAATGTCGGCTCCGCTAGCAAGGGCTTTGTCCCCGGCCCCGGTGACCACCACCACCTGAACGGCGTCGTCCAGCCTGGCCTGACGCACTGCGGCGCTGATGTCCCGCCACATTTCAGGGCTCAGGGCGTTGCGCACCTCCGGACGGTTGAGGGTAAGATACAAAATTCCGTCCCTTACCTCATACAAAATATTTTCAAATTCCATGTACAGCCGCACTCCTTTCCGCTGTCTGCTGTTCTGCCGGCCTGTGTCGCCTCCTGCAAAGGAAAGCGCTACAGCAAAATATTACAGCAATTTCTGTGCCAAGTTTCCAACTGCCGGCCCGCTGATGGCCGGGCCGCCCCTTTGTGGGTTTCTATTAAGGTAAGCGCGGTTTTTCTGCCCGGCGGAGTGTGAGCTGCTCTGCCGGGCATCTGCTAAAGTGCGCAAAACAACTGCGCAATTGCACAGATTAAAGCGTGCAATTGCGCAGTTGTTTTGCGCGGTTTGGACAAATAAAACGGCTCAATTGCGCCGTCCCTTGTATTTTCTAGATAAATCAACTGGGTTGGAGCATCGCAATTTCTTTGCCTTTTCGCGCAAATTTATGAAAAAAGGAACCTTCTTTCTCCAAACAAAGAATCCTCAAAAATTTTTGTCTCTTTCTGAAAAGGTGGCACAAATCTTGCTTTTATTATTTTGCAGTGATGCACCGTAGTTTGGTCACACAGGAAGCTATATCATTTGGAAGGGAGTGTTTGGATGGAGAACATCTACATCATGAGCGGGGTGCGCACCGCCATCGGAAAATACGGCGGATCCCTGAAAAGCGTTCCGGCCCACACAATGGGGGCTCTGGTGATTCGTGAGGCCCTGTCCCGGGCCGGCATAGCCGGCGCCCTGGTGGACGAGGTTATTTTAGGGGAGGTGCGGCAGAGCACCGAAGCCTCGAACATCGCCCGGTGCGCCCTGCTGGAGGCCGGCCTTCCGGAGACGGTTCCCGGCTATACCGTCAATCGTCTGTGCGCCTCCGCCATGCAGGCTGTGCTCTGCGGCTACCAGGAGATCTGGACTGGCCAGGCCAAAACCGTTGTGGCTGGAGGGACGGAAAACATGAGCCGCGCCCCCATCTATCTGCGGGGCAGCCGCTGGGGCGGGAACAAAAACACCCTGGTGGATTCCAACATTGAGGCCGGCACCACCTCCGCTCCCGCGGAGATCTATGGTACCGGTCTGAGTATGCCGAAGACTGCGGAAAATGTGGCGGAGCGCTTCCACATTACCCGGGAGGAGCAGGACGTCTTCTCCGTGGAATCCCAGCGCCGGGCCCATCAGGCCATTCAGGCGGGATATTTTAAAGAAGAGATCGTCCCTGTCCATGTGAAGGAGAAGAAAAACGAGTTCATATTCGACACGGACGAGTTTGTGAAGCCCACCACGACTTTGGAGGTGCTGGCAAAGCTGCGGCCCATTGTGAAGCCTGACGGCACTGTCACCGCGGGCAACTCCTGCGGCCTGAACGACGGAGCCGCCGCCCTGGTTCTGATGTCCGAGACACAGGTCAAGGCCATCGGCCTGAAGCCCATGGCCCGGATCATCGACGTCACCACCGCCGCTCTGGATCCCACGATCATGGGGTACGGCCCCTACTACGCCACCAACAAAATCCTTCAGCGCACCGGCATAACGCTGGATCAGATCGACCTGGTGGAGCTGAACGAGGCCTTTGCCTCCCAGTCCGTGGCCTGTATCCGGGATCTGGGCCTGGACCCCGCCAAGGTCAACATCAACGGCGGCGCCATCGCCCTGGGCCATCCCCTGGGCTGCACCGGAGCCCGGCTGATCGTCACCCTGATGCACAACCTGAAGCGCACCGGCGGGAAAATCGGCTTGGCTACCCTGTGCATTGGCGGCGGACAGGCCATGGCCGCCCTGATTGAAATGCAGTAACTGTGGTCCCAATTCTTTTGTATGTCTCCCCACAGGGCGGGAACAGCGAGAAACTTTTTGAACGCGGGGACACAAAATCGAATTGAGGACAGTTGAAAAGGAGGGCCGCAATGGAAATCAAGGAACAGTCTGGACTTCGGGCGGTTTTGAAGGACATTTCCATACCCCCCATGTATGTGGTTCAGCAGAATTTCCCGCAGGACGGCATTCCGGACGTGTCCGCATGTCTGCGGGAAAAGCTGGATTGGGAGGAGCTCCGCTCCAGAATTCGTCCCGGCATGCGCGTTGTGCTGACCGCCGGAAGCCGCCAAATTGCCCACATGCCGGAAATCTTCCAGGAGCTTGCTCGTTTCTTAAAGGGGCAGGGGGCAAAGCCCTATATCATCCCCACGACGGGCAGCCATGGCGGGGCCACCGCAGAGGGGCAGCGCAATATTTTGGAGAGCTACGGCATCACGGAGGAGTTCTGTGAATGCCCCATCTTCTCCAGTATGGAGACGGTGGAGGTAGGGAAAATGCCGGACGGGGATCCGGTTCGCATGGATCGCTTCGCCTTTGAGTCCGACGCCGTCGTTGTGGTTGGCAGGATCAAGGGGCACACCGCTTTCCGCGGCCCCTATGAGTCCGGACTGGTCAAAATGATTGCGGTTGGCCTGGGAAAACGAGAGGGGGCGGATCTCCTGCACCAAAAGGGGTTCCGGGTGTTTGGAGAGCGCCTTCCCCAGTATGCCCGGGTGATATATGACCACTGCAACATTCTGTTTGGCGTGGGAATTATCGAAAATGAGCATGACGAAACCTGTCGCATAGAGGTGCTCCCCTCAGAGAAAATCTTTGACAAGGAGCCTGCGCTGCTGACCTATGCCAAGAGCCGCATGCCCCGTCTGCTGTTCCCGGAGACAGACCTTTTGCTAGTGCGGGAAATTGGGAAAAACTTTTCCGGAAACGGGATGGATCCCAATGTCACGGGCACCTTCGGAACTCCGTATGCCTCCGGCGGGATTCAAAAGCAGAGAACCGTGGTGCTGGATATTTCAGCGGAGAGCCACGGCAGCTTTGTGGGGCTGGGCACGGCGGACGTCACCACAAAGCGGGCCTTTGAGAAGTTGGACACCAACACAACTTATTTCAACATGATCACCACCAAGGTGCTGGGGGTGGGGAAGATTCCCGTGGTCATGGAGGACGACCGGCTGGCGATTCAGACCGCGCTGAAAACTCTGGCCGATGTGGATCCAAAGCGTTCCCGCATCGTGTATCTGAAAAATACCCTTTCCCTTCAGACAATCATGATTTCCGAAGCACTTTTGGACAAGGCAAAAAGCTGTAAGGAGGTGGATATTTTAGAGGGTCCGCGTCCATTCTCTTTCGACGCGGACGGAAATCTCATGGATCTAACGTAATGCTATCGGCTGAAAATCTGTGGAAAGAAAAGGAGAATTGGTATGAGGGCAGAAGAACTCAAGACAATTGTTGTCATCGGCGCCGGTATCATGGGGCAGCAGATTGCCATGAACACCGCCATCAAGGGCCGCGCCTCCGGCTATCAGGTCATTTTGTGCGACAGCTTCCCCGCTGCCGTGGAGAAAGCCCAGACCTGGGCTGACAAGTACTTAGCCGGCCGCGTTGCCAAGGGCCGCCTGACCCAGGAGCAGGTGGACGACGTCAAGGCGAATCTCACCATCACAGGTGATGTAGACGGATCCGCCGCCAAGGGCGATCTGGTGATCGAGGCGATCATTGAGAAGCTGGATGTGAAGCGGGAGCTGTTCGAACGCATCAGCAGGCTGTGTAGGCCCGATACGGTGCTGGCCACCAACTCCTCCAATATCGTCAGCTCCAAGCTGGCTGACGTAACGGAGCATCCGGAGCGGTTGATGAATATTCACTACTTCAACCCCGCTTTGGTGATGGAGCTGGTGGAGCTGGTCCGGGGACCTCATACTGGAGACGAGGCTGTGGAACTGGCTCGCACCTTCGCCATCAATACCGGCAAGAGCCCCATCGTTTTGAACAAGGAGATTGCCGGCTTTGTGGCCAACCGCATCAACGCCGCCGTGGTTCACGAGGCCCTGTCTCTGCTGGAGAAGGGGATTGCCTCTGTGGAGGATATCGACACAGCCTGCGAAAAAGGATTAAACTATCCCATGGGGCCCTTCCGCCTGATGGATCTGACCGGTATTGATGTGAACTACTATGTGCGGGTAGACCGCTACGCTGAGAGCCATGATTCCTTTGACGCGCCCAACCCCCTGGTTATTGAAAAGTTCAAGAAGGGGGAGTTCGGCAAAAAGACCGGCAAGGGTTGGTACGACTATACTGACGCAAAGTAAGCCTGTGTCTGTGTATGTGTAATGGAAAATTAAGACGAAAATAGGAGGGAATACTATGGAATCCAGTACCATCGCCATTATTATCACAGTGGTTTCGATGATTCTGTTCTTCAGTAACAAGCTCCCCATGAGCGTGGTCGGCAGCATCACCGCTCTGGCCTGCGGGCTATTGATTCCGGAGATGAGCAAATCCTCTGTCTATTCTAGCTTCGGCGGCAGTACCGTCATTATGGTGGCCGGCATGTGTGTGGTGGGCGACGCCCTATTTGTCACTGGCATCGCCCAGAAGCTGGGTGCAAAGATATGCAATTCCCCCTTTGCAAAAAATGAACGGATTTTTGTAATCACAGTCGTTACCATTTGTACTGTGATGTCCGCTTTCCTGAGCAACTCCGCCTGTATTGCCATGTGGATGCCCATTATCGCCGCTGTTGCCGCAGGCTCCAACGGACGGATCCGCTCTAAGATCGTTATTTTCCCCGCTGGAACGGCCTGCGTCATTGGCGGCGCCTGTACTCTGGTGGGCTCCGTCTCCCAGGGTGCTGCCAACGCGGTGCTCCAGGGCTATGAGGGCTATGAGGTCGGCATGGGCATGTTCGATATGAGCGTGGCCATGGTGCCCGCCGCCATCGTGCAGATTATCTGGTGGGGCACCATTGGTTATAATATGTTGATCTGGGTACTTAAGCCTGACAGCCCCGGCTTTGACAAAAACAACGCCTTCTCCGTTGCCAACTTCAGCGGCAATATAAACGACCAGAAAGAGATTCCTGCCTGGAAGGGCACCCTGTCCATCGTTACCCTGCTGATCTGCATTGCCCTGTTTTTCCTCAGCGGTGTGGCTCCCTTCAGCAGCAAACTGGACATCGCCATTGTGGCTTTACTGGGCGCCACCTTCCTGTTTGTTACCGGCACCGTCCCCGTGAAGGAGTCCCTTGCCAATCTGCCCTGGGACGTTCTGGTGTGTATCGGCACCATCTCCGCTCTGGGCACTGCTCTGGATGTGTCCGGCGGCGGCCAGGTGCTGGCTGACGCTGTGCTGGCTCCCTTCGGCGGTCAGAACGCCTCGATCCCCGTGGTCACTGCGGTAATCTGCCTGCTGTGCTCCGCCCTCACCCTCTTCATGCAGAACAGCGGCGTAGCGGCTATGATTACCCCCGTGGTCATCCCCATGGCAATGTCCCTGGGGATCAGCCCGCTGCCCTGGGTCATCGTTGTGGCCGTCGGCACCAACCTGGCCATTGCCACCCCCATCGGCACCGCCGTCAACATGCAGATTCTCCCCGCCGGCTATACCTTCAAGGACTTCGCCCTGCTGGGCGGGCCTCTGTGGCTGATCATGACGATTGTGGTCACTGTCTGAAGTGTGCTCTTTCTGCTCTAACTCCACTCCCGCATTTCTCTCTTTTGCCGCCCTGGCTCACAGCGCCGATGTGGGCCAGGGCGGCGCTCTTTTTTAGAAGCCTGCGGTGTGGAACTTCCCCACCATACCGCCCTGGAAAGGAAACAACATGCTGGACACCTTTTTCTATGCCTTCAACGCCATTGCCCCCATGCTTTTTTTGATGCTACTGGGGTACTATCTCAGGTACACACATTTTTTTGACCTGTCCCTGCTGAAGCGAATGAGCACCTTTACCTTCCGGTTCGGAATCTCGGCCATGATGTTCCGCAACGTGTACACCCTGTCCGATCTGTCTGAAATCCGGGTGGACATGATGTGCTTCATCCTGATTTGCTGTGTGGCAATCACCGCCGTGGGTTGGGCGGAGGCCATGCTGTTTACCCAGCAGCGCAGCCGCCGGGGGGTGATGATTCAAAACAGCTTCCGCAGCAATTTTTCCATCATTGGAATCCTTCTGGCCACCGCTCTGGGAGGGGCGGAGGGCGGCAGCATCGCCGCCAGCATGCAGGCCCCGACCATCATCTATTTTAATGTTGTCTCTGTCCTGTGCCTGATCTACTTTTCCGATCAGCCCCAGCGGCGTGTCAGTCCGGGCTACATTCTGAAGAGCATTGCCACAAACCCCATGATTCTGGGACAGGTGGTGGGTTTAGCCTGCCTGATTGCCCGTCAATGGATCCCACGGGACGCCTCCGGGGAGCTGCTCTTTTCCATCCAGGGCAGCCTGCCCTTCCTTTATTCAGCGGTGGACAGCCTGGCCTCCATGGCCACGCCGCTGATCCTTGTCCTGATGGGTGGGCAAGTGGACTTCAGCGCGGTGGGAGCCATGAAAAAGGAACTGATCGTGGGCATTGTTCAGCGGTTGATTCTTGCCCCCGTCATTGGCTTCTGCCTGGCCTTTGTCGCCCAGGATCTGGGCGTGTTTACCCTCACCCCCGCAACTGTGGGTACTCTGGTAGGGGTGTTTGGTTCACCGGTTGCCTCAGCCAGCGCGGTCATGGCGGAGGAGATGGGCGGCGACGGAGAGCTGGCCCGGCAGTATGTTGTCTGGACATGCGCCCTGAGTATGCTGACGCTGCTGCTGTGGATTGTTTTTCTTCGGGAATTTGCTTAGCTGTAACAGAAAAATATGGCGAAAAATATCGAGACTATCGAACAAGTGGCAGAAAGAGCTCGATTTCCTGCGAAATTGTCGCCCCTTCTGCTATGAGAAGTGTCATTTCCCAGGTGCATGTTCTGGGAAATGACGGGATTTCAATGAGTTCCTGCGCCTGCGGGCGCAGGAACTCTGCGAGGCATCCCCTGCGGGGGGAGTTTTTCGACTGGCTGAAAAAATATCAGCAGTTTCGAAAGAACTGCTGGTCAACTCGTCAAAAAACTTATGCAAGAATTGGTATGGCAGAAACACCTTTGCGGGCTGGGCAAGAAGGTCGTCTAGGTGGACGGCCTGGACAAGGTGCTCACCGAGTTGAAGGCCCAGGGCCGTAACCTGAACCAGCTCACCACCTTGGCCAACATGGGGAAGAGCACTATGGTGTACGGGGACAGGCTGGCGGAGAGTTACCAGCAGATCAACGAGCAGCTCTGTCAGCTCCTGCGGGAGGTAAGCAAGGGGCCTCCACAAAGGGCGTGACCCTTTGTGGGGAGAGGAGACGCCCCGGAATGAATGAGACTTCAGCCTATCAGACTGGAGGCGAATGATATGGAGGAGGTGTCGACGAGATGGCTACCTTCACCGCCGTCAAGAACCGGGGCGGAGGCCGGGGTGCGCTCGGCGGTGTCACTCGCTATGTCAGCCAAAAGGAAAAGACGCTGTGGGAGAGACAGCGGCTGGTGACCGGCTGGAACTGCACCGCCCAGTCTGTCCTCTCCGAGATGCAGCTCACCAAAGAACGGTTTCGAAAAACGGACGGGCGGCAGTACTACCACTTCGTCCAGTCCTTTGCAGAGACGGATGACCTGACGCCCCAGGAGGCCCACGCCATCGCTCTGGAACTGGCCCAGCGGGAGTTCCCCAACTTCGAGGTACTGGTAGCTACCCACATCGACACCGACCACCTGCATAGCCATCTGATCGTCAACAGCGTCAGTTTCCTGGACGGGAAAAAACTCCACCAGAGCGCCGCTGGCCTGCAAGCCCACCGGACCGTCAACGATGAGACCTGCGCCGCCCACGGTCTGGCGATCCTGCCTCCGCCTGAAAGGCAGGTCGAGCGGAAGCGGATGAGCAGTCGGGAGTACCGCTCTGCCGCCAAGGGTGAGAGCCGGAAGCTCCGGCTGATGAACACCATCGACCAGTGTATGAGGTATGCGTCCACCAAGGAGGAGTTCCTCTCTCTGATGGAGAGCGAGGGGTATCAGGTGCACTGGACAGACGGTAGGAAGAACATCACCTACACCACGCCCACGGGCATGAAGTGCCGGGATGACCGGCTCCACGAAACAAAGTACACCAAGGAGATCATGGAACATGAATTCCAAATCCGGGCGGAGATTGTCTCTGGAGGAATTGAAGGGGCGGAGCGCTCCGCAGACTATGATACCGCAGGACTGTCCCAGCAAGGAGGAGTGGCAGGAGTTGCTCCATCGGGCTGGACGAGCTGGAGCGGCACACGGCGGCCCACACAGCCCTTTTGCGGGAGGTTTCCAGCGGGAAGGAACTGTACCCCACCCAGGAGCAGTTGGAGACACTGTCGCGGGGGGCAAATGTGTACAGAACTGAAACGGGCTGGGAGGAAGAAAGAGATATCTATCTTGCCGCCCGGTTTGGATACGGCGCTGTCCGTACTGGCCTGGCTGCTCCTGCTGGGGACGCTGGTGGGCATGGTGGCCTTGCGGACCATCTGGTCCGGCTTGGCCGCAGTCTGGAGCGCGGTCAGGGTGCTGATCCCGTGAAGGACAGCACTACCACGCCCCACCGCTCCGACCGCAAGACCCTGCGCAGAGAGCAGGAAAAGAAAACCGCCCTCGGTCATAAGGAGGACGACCATGAGGAAGAACAGACCTGGCAGCAGACCATGGGCTGAGGCCAACCGTTCCCTGATATGGAAAGAAAGGCGAATATAAAAAAGATTACGAGGAGTATCGGGACACCGGCGTTCTGGGCAGTTATCACCCTGAGATGGTCGTACTGCTGGAGCAGCGTGGTGGCGAGGTCCTAACCACATTCCGAGACACCAATTATCAACAACAGGAGGACCACCTGGAGAGCCAGCGAAAGATGCTCATCCGGGGAAAAGTGTTCCTTGTGACCTCTGTGTTTCCCTCTGAGGCCATAGCGACGCCCACGGACAAACTGCTCTCCATGATCGACGCGGAGCTTTCCAAGCAGAGCCACAGCGCCTGATGTTTTAGTGGACTTGGGGGAGCCGGTTACTGTCCGTACCCCATACCGGCTTGCCCCTGGAAAAGGAGGTTACAGAATATGGCAAGCCAAAAATACAATATCTTATACGGACGGCTCAGTCAGGAAGACGAGCGGCAGGGGGAATCCAACTCCATCCATAACCAAGAGTTAATATGTAAAGGGTTGTTTCTGCCACCTAATACATATGACTGCG
>ENA-ORNG01001075-ORNG01001075.1-human-gut-metagenome-genome-assembly--contig:-NODE-1075-length-20857-cov-3.279108_pt1 | contig 20857 bp, 18 predicted proteins | sample MGYA00242113_ERZ509018 | MGnify/ENA primary metagenome ERZ509018 (study PRJEB26280, sample SAMEA2338711) | human gut metagenome | biome: human gut; feature: human-associated habitat; material: faeces... | reverse complement strand
CTTAATGATACCAGCAGGTGTCTCTACCTCTACTGTCTCACCTTTCTGTGCGCCAATCAAAGCTTTACCAACCGGTGACTCATTTGAAATTTTACCTTTCAAACTATCTGCCTCAGTGGAACCCACAATTTTATATTCCATTTCTTCATTAAATTCCAAATCTTTGATGGTTACTGTACAGCCAACATTGATTACGCTCGAATCGCCGTCATTGTCATCAACAACCTCTGCATTTTTCAAAATTTTATCAATCTCTTCAATACGAAGCTCGATGTCGCGCTGTTCTTCTTTCGCTGCATCATATTCTGCGTTCTCGGACAAGTCACCCTGCTCACGGGCTTCTTTGATCTTCTGAGCAACTTCCTTACGCTTTACAACTTTGAGATTCTGCAGTTCGTCTTCGAGCTTTTTCAGACCTTCATAGGTCAAGATATTTTTCTTATCCATTTGATTTACCCCTGATTCTATATTTTTTATATGCAGCTTTTTGAAAAAAGCGCATAAATAATCCACAATAACCTAGGTATTATAGCGAATTGTCCACATTCTGTCAAGATATTCTCCTTCAAACCGGACTGTCGCTCATCCGTGAAGTTACCGCCCGCCCCACACCGTGTCCACCCAGCAACCTGAACAGCAATTCCATGAACATCGACACAGCTTTCTATGCATCAGACGAAATACTCCATCAATAGTGTCTCCAGCTGTTCGTAATTTTCCACCTGATTGATTGCCACACGCAGCCGTGCTCCATGCGGATATCCGGCGGTATACCACGCTGCATGCTTGCGGATCTCACGGATACCGATATACTCTCCTTTAAACTCCAGCATCATCCGGGCATGACGCAGAATCATCTGTGCCACCTCCGATGCCGGCGGCTTCTGCAGATGCTCTCCCGTTTCAAAATAATGCAGGATCTGCCGGAAAATCCACGGATTTCCCTGTGCCCCCCTTGCAATCATGAAGCCATCACATCCGGTCTGTTCTTCCATGGCAATCACATCCTCCGCCGTAAGCAGATCTCCGTTTCCGATGACCGGAATCTTTACGGCTTCTTTTACCTGACGGATAATGTCCCAGTCTGCCTTACCGTGATAATACTGTTCCCGGGTCCGGCCATGAACGGTGACCATCGCCGCCCCGCTCTCCTGGGCAATATGGGCCATCTCCACAGCGTTGATTGAAGCGTCATCAAAACCCTTGCGGATCTTCACCGTCACCGGTTTCTCCGTCGCCTTCGCCATCGCCTCGATGATCCGACCGGCCAGAAGTGGCTGCTTCATCAGGGCCGACCCCTCGCCGTTATTGACCACCTTCGGCACCGGACAACCCATGTTAATATCAATGATATCAAAGGGCCTGTCCTCGATCTTTTTAACCATATCCGCCATAAGCTCCGGCTCAGAACCAAAAAGTTGAAGAGAAAAGGGACGCTCCCGCTCATCGGAGAGCATGAGAGCTTCCGTATTTTTATTATTATAGTAAATCGCTTTGGCGCTGACCATCTCGCTGCACACGAGGCCGACGCCCTGCTCCTTTAAAAGCAAGCGAAATGGCAGGTCTGTCACGCCTGCCATCGGTGCCGCTATTACATTGTTATCAAGTATTACATTCCCTATTCTCATTTTCCTGTACAACGCTTGTGGATAATGCGAAGACCCTTCAGAGTCAGAAGGCTGTCGTAAACATCGATCGCTTCACATTCCTCCGCAATAATTCCGCCAAGACCGCCGGTAGCGATGACCTTAATATTTGGCAGTCCGGCCTCTTCCTTCATTTTCTTTACTATATATTCAGCCTCGCCGATACTTCCATAGAAAAGTCCGGCCTGGATGTTGGAAATAATTTCTTTAGCCAGAATGGATTTCGGCTTCTTAATCTCCACATCCGGAAGCTTCGCCGTCCGGTTGCTCAGGGCGTTGGCGCTCATCTGAATTCCCGGTGCGATAACGACAGCATCCAGACTGCCGTCCTCAAGAATCAGTTCAAAGGTCGTCGCCGAACCATAATCGATGACAATGGCCGGTCCACCATAAATTTCCTTGGCTGCCGCCGCATCGACAATCAGATCGGCTCCCGCTTCCTTTGGATTCTCCGCGTTGATGCGCACGCCGGTTTTTACGCCGGGACCTACCACGATCGGTTCTGCACAGAAATATTTTTTAATACCACTTGTAAAGGAGTACATAATATCCGGAACAACCGATGCGATAATAACCTGTTCGATATCCTTCGGCTCAAAGCCGGCGCTTCGAATCAATTCACGGATTAATACGCCGTACTCATCCGACGTTCTCGGCATCTGAGTCGTCATACGGAAATTCCCCATAAGTATTTCGCCCCTAAAAAGCCCCATCGTTATATTTGTATTCCCAATATCAATTGCCAATAACATATTTTTACCTCCTCATTCTAATCCCGTTATATCTCCGAGGAAAAAAGCTCGGTAATACATCTCCAGTGTTTCAAACAGCTCTGACCGTTCCCGCTGGATCTGTCTGATTTTCAACCCGCTACCAATCTCATCATATAAAATATCATCTTCAGCCACATCCACCTGAAGTTCCAAATCTCCCTCCGGGGTAAATTCTATCATTAGGACGCCGCCCACATCTGCCGTAAAAAGCACACAGATAATTTTTAATTCCTCTTTGATACTCTCCGGCAAAGCGTCAAAATCCTGATTGAAATAAAATTTCTCATCATAGGCGCTGGCCGCGCACAGTACCACATTTTCCTGACACATTTTTGTTTCCTCTATTCTGCATATCCATAGATGCCGCGGATTGACACCTCGCCAGAGCGCACCGTCGTCTCTTCTCCGTCCACGGAAACCATCAGCTCTCCGATATCGTTAATACCACGGGAAACAGCCCGCCAATCCCTCCGGATTTCATGGATACGAATTTCCTTATTTAAATGAATCAAGCTGGCATCATATTTTTCTTTCAAAAAAGTCAGATTACCACGCTTTAAAAACTGTCGGTAATTTGTCTCAAAATACTTCATCACCCGGTGTATAACCTCCGCCCGGTGATAGTTTTTCCCCGAGGCCATCGCCATCGATATGGCTGTTTCTCTCAGTTCCTCCGGAAATTCCTTCATGTTCACATTAATTCCTATACCCAGAACAATGTAATTCACCACATCAGGTCCAGCGCTCATCTCGGTTAAAATTCCCGTTGTTTTTCGGTGATCGATGACCAAATCATTCGGCCACTTAATTCCTGACTCCAGGCCAAAGCTCTCCATCATTTCCTGAACGGCCATGGCGCCAATCAAAGTAATCATAGAAGCATCCACCGGCGGAATATCTGGTTTTAAAATCAAAGACATCCATATGCCACAGCCCTTCGGAGAAAAGAAGGCCCGTCCCATCCGTCCCTTACCTGTATTCTGAGTCTCTGCCACCACCAGCGTTCCGTCCGGCGCTCCCTGTTCGGCCAGCATCCGTGCCTGGTCATTGGTGGAACCAAGACTGTCATAGAAATACACATGACGTCCCATGATACTGGTCGTCATACCGCTTAAAATCTCGGCCTCCGTAAGTATATCTGGACTGGCGATAAGGCGATAACCTTTTCGGTTTATCGCCTCAATTTCATAGCCCTCATTCTTAAGCTGTCCAATCACCTTCCAGACAGCTGTCCGGGAGACCTGAAAATATTCACATAGTTCCTGGCCGGACACAAAATCCTGCCGGGTCTTTAACATCTGCAAAATAGCTTCCTTCACAAAAGCACTCTCCTAAATTTCATCACAGAGGGTGGCCGCCATCACAGCCTTAATTGTGTGCATACGGTTTTCCGCTTCATCAAATACCTTCGACTGGGCCGATTCAAAGACTTCATCGGTCACCTCCATCTCGGTGATGCCGAAACGTTCGCCCATTTCCTTTCCAATCTTTGTCTTTAAATCATGGAAGGAAGGCAGACAATGAAGGAAAATCGCTTGCGATCCTGCGTTTAACATAAGCTCTGCTGTTACTCGATACGGTGTCAGATCGCGGATACGCTCTTCCCATACTTCATCCGGCTCACCCATGGATACCCATACATCGGTGCAGATTACATCGGCGCCCTTTGTAGCTTCCATCGGATCCTCGATAAATGCAATCGTTCCGCCGGAAACCTTCGCAAAGGCTTCGCACTCTGCCCGAAGCTCTGCATTCGGAAAATATTTTTCCGGCGCGCAGGCAACAAAATGAAGTCCCAGCTTCGCACAGGCGATCATGTAGGAATTTGCCATATTGTATCGAGCATCACCAATATAAACCATCTTCTTGCCCTTCAGCTCGCCCAAATGCTCGCGGATTGTCAAAAAATCTGCCAACATCTGCGTCGGATGATACTCATTCGTCAGACCGTTCCAAACCGGCACTCCGGCATTTTCGGCCAACTCTTCCACGATTTCCTGGCCATACCCCCGATATTCGATACCTTCAAACATCCGGCCGAGAACCCGGGCCGTATCCTCGATACTCTCCTTTTTGCCAATCTGGGAACCGGACGGATCCAGATAGGTTGTGCCCATGCCTAAGTCATGGGCGGCAACCTCAAAAGCGCACCGAGTACGTGTACTTGTTTTTTCAAAAATCAAAGCTACATTTTTTCCTCTGAGCACATCCACCGGAATTCCCTTTTTCTTTCGCTCCTTTAAATCTGCTGCAAGCTCCAGCAAATAAAGAATTTCTTCCTCTGTAAAATCCTTTAATGTCAGGAAATTTCTTCCTTTTAAATTCATCTTCCCCATCTCCAAAAGTAATTTATTCGTCTTTTACCGTCTCAACAACCGATTTGGCAAGGCCGGCTAAGCCCTGAATTTCTGAAGGAATAATAATCTTTGTCGCCTTTCCATCGGCCGCCTTTTCAAAGGCCTCCAGGCTTTTAATTCGAAGAACGGCTTCATCAGCTCCGGCTTCTCTTAAGAAACGGATACCGTCGGCATTCGCCTGCTGGATTTTAAGGATTGCCTGAGCTTCACCTTCCGCCTCACGGATTTTCGCTTCTCTGGCAGCTTCTGCACGAAGAATCATCGCTTCCTTATCGGCCTCCGCATCCAGAATCGCGGACTCCTTGTGACCTTCAGCAATAAGAATGGCAGAACGTTTTTCACCTTCGGCGATAAGAATGGATTCTCTCCGTTCACGCTCAGCCTTCATCTGTTTTTCCATGGCGTCCTGAATCGCAGCCGGAGGAATAATGTTCTTTAACTCAACACGATTTACCTTAATTCCCCAAGGGTCTGTCGCCACATCCAGGGTGGAACGCATTTTCGCATTAATAATTTCTCTGGAAGTCAGAGATTCATCCAGCTCCAGCTCACCGATAATATTACGGAGTGTCGTTGCGGTCAAGTTTTCAATAGCCATGATCGGGTTCTGAACACCGTAGCAGTATAATTTCGGGTCTGTAATCTGATAGAATACAACCGTATCGATCCGCATCGTAACGTTATCCTTCGTGATTACCGGCTGCGGTGCGAAGTCCACAACCTGCTCTTTCAAAATAACCTTTTTGGCAACCTTGTCAATAACCGGCACCTTTACATGGAAACCAACGGACCAGGTTCCCTGATAAGCTCCAAGACGCTCAATTACATAAGCATGGGCCTGGGGTACGATTTTAATACTGGACACAACAATCAATAAAGCAATAATAATCAAAATTACTACAGGTATCCACATCATAAGTCATTTTCCTCCTTGTTCTCTTTTTCTACAATCAGTTTTACGCCGGATATTCCGACAATATGCACCATCTCATCTTTTTGGAAAGTCACTTCATCCTTCGTGGAGCGGGCTGTCCACTCCATTCCGCCAACCATGACCTGTCCTTCAGATTTCAGGTTGTTTATAGGTATCAATACCCGGGCGTTTCGCCCGACAAGGCTCTCGGCATTCGTTTTTGTCGTTTTCTTATTCAGGTACTTCGTCATTACCGGCCGTGTGAATATGAGCATAAGTACAGAAACAACAATAAACACGACAATCTGAAGCATCAACGGCACGTGAAGCAGCGCCAGTAAAAATGCTGCCAGCGCACCGACTGCAAACCATATGGTCGTCAAACCCAGAGTCAATATTTCAATCAGCAGAAGCGCTCCAAAAGCCACAAGCCAGAATATCTCAGCACTAAAAGCTCCAAACCACAAGATATCCATTTTGTATCCTCCTCTCCTACTTTTCTCCCATTCGCTGCCGTTTTGTCTCATACATGAGAAGAGCTGCGGCAACACCTGCATTCAAAGATTCCACCTGACCGGACATGGGAATCCGAATATAATCTGTTGCCATCCGGGTCAACGCATCGCTTAATCCATTGGCTTCATTTCCTATCATAAAACAGATATCTCCATGATAATCCTGTTCAAAGTAGCTTTCTTTGCCTTTTAAATGGGCCGCAAACACCCGGACACCGGAGGATCTCAGATTTGAAACGACCTCCGTCAAATCCTCAGCCACAGCCACCGGTACCCGATAAATCGAACCCATCGTAGAACGAATCACCTTCGGCATGTAGGGCTCCACCGACGTCCGATTTAAAATAACTCCGCCAACTCCGGCGCCTTCGCCGGTCCGAAGTATCGTTCCCAGATTGCCCGGATCCTGAAGAGACTCCAGCACAAGGAAAAATCTATCTTGTCCGTCAGCCGTCAGCTTCCTCCAATCCCACAGCCTCATAGACACAACGGCCATCACGCCCTGGGGCGTCATCGTATCTGAGGCCTCTTTAAATATTTTATCACTGAGAATTTCAAAAAAACAGCCCGCCTCTTTTACCTTTGTTTCCACCGCTTTTCGCTGCTTCTCATCGGCCGCAAAGCTTTCAGATATATAGACCGCCTTTAAACGCTCCGGCGGCGCCTCCAGTACCATCTTAAGTCCCTCCACGACAAAGCACTGCTGTTCTCTCCGGACCTTTCCCTTTTTTTGAAGCTGAATTAAATTTTTCACACGGGGATTTGCTGCACTTGTTATCATCTATGCCTCAACTCCAATTTTTGCAAAATCGCTGTTCTTTCCAACAATGACCAGGGTCATGTCTTTTTCCATAGGGTTTTCCGGGTTCAGATTAACCTTCAGGTCACCGCCCCTCTTAATGCCAATAATATTTAAGCCGTAGGAGCCTCGGACATCCAACTCTCTCATGCTTTTTCCGAGCCATTCCTCTGGCACCGGCATCTCCACCATACTGAATTCTCTGGACAGCTCCACCAGATCGACAAACTCGCCACCCATCAGATTTCGTGCCAGCCGGGTGCCCATCTCCGCCTCCGGAAAAACAATCTTATCGGCGCCCACCTTTTCTAAAATATGCTTATGAATCTCATTTTCCGCCTTGGCCACGACAAAGCCGACGCCCTTTTCCTTTGTCAGGATGGTTGCCATAATGCTGGCCTGCATATTCGTCGACACACCGATGATAACACAGTCCAGATTTCTAATACCAAGATTATCAAGTACATCCGGGTCTGTGACATCCGCCGCCATGGCGCAGGTGACAAACTCTGCGGCCTCATCTACTCGATCCGCATCCATATCCACCGCAATCACCGAGTTACCGCTTTTTGCCAAGGTCATGGCCACCGCCATACCAAACTTTCCAAGTCCAAATACACCATACTCTTTTTTTCTCATTTTCTTGCCTTTCACTAATTATCAGTATATCATGATTTCTAAATTCATGAAATACCTTACCGAATATCTATACAAAAACTTTACCGTCCGGCAGCCGCCGGTGTACCTTTTTCTTGCTGCCGCTCACATTCATAATAATAGCCATAGTAATTGGCCCCAGCCGGCCAAAGAACATACTGGCTATAATGATCAGCTTTCCGGCCACAGACAGGCTTTCCGTAATTCCCATAGTCAGCCCCACTGTACCGAGGGCTGAAAAAGTTTCATACATAATATGAATAAAGGGAACATCCGACTCCACGCAGCACATGGCAAAGGTACCAAGGACAAGAAAGAAAACCTGCAGAAGTATTACGCAGACCCCTTTCATGACATTTTCCATACTTACCCGCCGATGTCCCAGCTCCACATCCTCCCGTCCATTCACGGTGGCGAGCACCGCAAAGGCTAACAGCGTCACCGTCACAGTTTTAACGCCACCGGCCGTACCGCCGGGAGAACCGCCGATAAACATAAGTACACAGCCAAGTAAGGCGCTGCCAGTGTGCAAGCCTCCCTGATCAATACTGGCAAAGCCTGCTGTACGCAGTGTAACCGACTGGAAAAGACTAGCCCACAGCTTGCCGCCGAGGCTCAGATTTCCCATTGTCGCCGGATTATTAAATTCAAGGATAAAAAACATTAAAGCGCCGCCGAAAATCAGTACTGCCGTCACACAAAGCACCAGCTTGCTGTGCAGGCTCATTCTTCGAAGCGAAGCCTTCACTCCCATTTTTTCTTTAATAATTCTTCGTAACGCCGCCGTCAGATCCCACCAGACAAAAAAACCCAGGCCGCCAATGACGATGAGCCCCATAGTTACCAAATTCATAAGCGGATGACTCACATAGGGCATCATACTGTCTGCCCCCATTAAATCCATCCCCGCATTACAAAAGGCGGAAACAGAGGTAAACAAAGAAACCCAAATGCCCTTTGCCACACCGTAGCGCGGAATATAGACGAACATATAGAGTACCGCTCCCACAGCCTCCACGATAAGCGTTCCTTTCAGCATTTTCCGCACCATACGGACAAGACCGGTCAATGTATCAAAGCCATAGGCCTCCTGAATGAGCATCCGCTGCTTTAATTGAATCCGTTTACCGGCGATCATCAGCAAAAAGGTTGTGAAAGAAACAACGCCAAGACCGCCCATCTGAATCATCACCAGGATGACAAGCTGTCCGAAAAAGCTCCAATGCTCTCCCGTCACCACCGTGACCAGTCCAGTCACACAGGATGAGGTCGTCGCCGTAAACAGTGCATCAATATAAGGGGTTCCCTGTCCATCGGCCGACGCGGCCGGAAGACTCAGCAAAATGGAACCTGCCAAGATAAGAATGGCAAAGCCCAGAACAATAATTTGGGTGGTCTTAAGCTCAAAGCCCTTTTTCTTTTTCTTCAATATCCAACCTCCTAAAAATTAAGGATAGCGCAGCTTCAAAAAAGAAGCTACGCCATATGTGCCATACATATTTGTTTATCTCGCTAAAATACGGGAAACAGACACCTGAAATGGATCCAGGTCCTTCGTCATACTCAAAGCCTCGTCAATATCAAAATCAACAAACTCACCATGCTTGTAAGCCACAACCCGGTTCGATTTTCCTGAAATAAGGGCATTAACTGCATAAGCTCCCATGATAGAAGCATATACTCTGTCCTTCGCCGTCGGATTTCCACCTCGCTGCAAATGACCAAGGATGGTCGCACGGGTTTCAATTCCCGTCGCCGCCTCAATGCGCCGTGCCATACTCGTAGAATGACCGATTCCCTCCGCGTTAATAATAATGTGGTGGGTTTTACCAATCTTACGGCTCCATATAATATGGTCCACAAGCATCTGTTCATCATAATTATAATTTTCCGGCAAAAGAATATCCTCCGCCCCGTTGGCAATACCGCACCAGAGAGCGATATATCCAGCATTTCTCCCCATAACCTCGATAATACTGCACCGTTCATGGGAGGTGGACGTATCCCGGACCTTATCGATGGCATCCATGGCCGTATTCACCGCCGTATCAAAGCCAATCGTGTAATCCGTACAGGCAATATCCAAATCAATGGTTCCCGGAACGCCGATCGTATTAATCCCCAGGGCTGCTAACTTCTGAGCTCCCCTAAAGGAGCCGTCGCCACCGATCACGACAATCCCGTCGATTCCATGCTTCCGACAGATTTCCGCCCCTTTTTTCTGGCCCTCCGCCGTACGGAATTCTTCACAGCGGGCCGTATACAGAAATGTACCGCCCCGATTCAAAATATCCGAAACACTGCCAGCATTCAAATCTATAATCTCTTCCTCCAGAAGGCCGGCATAGCCCTTCTGGATACCTTTCACATCACATCCTGCTGTCACCGCAGTACGGACAACCGCACGTACAGCCGCATTCATTCCCGGCGCGTCGCCGCCGCTGGTAAGTACGCCGATTGTTTTTATCTTTTTACTCATGTTATGACCTCCATCTTTGCGAACTGACAACGATTTTATCTTGATATTTTAATACAGATTGATTACCTTTTCAAGACAGATTGCTGAAGTTTTACATTTTCCCCGCCGAAGGCCTCCCGGAGCATTTCCAGAACTCTTCCGTCTCCCTGAACCGCATACCGGTTTTCCAGCCGTTTCACTGCCTTTTCCCTGGCACAGAAGATAACGATCCGGTCATTTCCGCTCTCCGGCTCCAGCATCCGGCACAGCTCCGCCTCCCGCTGCATGTATACGTCCTTATTGTCAAATTTAATCCAGATTTCCTTCGGAAGCTCATCAAAGGGAATAATCCTCTCGCAAATGAGCTTTGCCTGCTGATCCTCCGAGGCGGAAACCCTTCCCCGGATATAAACCTTCTGATCCTCCTCCAGATATTTCTGATGCCGCTCGTAATCATTTGGGAAAACAATAACCTCCACGACGCCGACCAGATCCTCCAAAGATATAAACGCCATGAGTTTATTATTTTTCGTCACCTTGACCGTCTTTGAAGTGATCATGCCGCCGATGATGACATTCTGATTATCACGAACCCTTGTACTTCCCGTCTCATCATCCACATAAAAATCCGTCGTGACTGCCGTCACATTTTTCAACAAAAGCTTTTCATATTCTTCCAACGGATGACCACTGATATAAATACCGAGCACTTCCTTTTCAAAAGCCAGCTTCAATTCTTTATCATATTCACCCACCTTCGGATAATGCACATCAAATTCCGCTTTATCCTCGTCGGATACAAAATCAAACAGAGACAGCTGCCCCGTCATTGACTTCTTCCGCTCCTGGGTCACCTGATCCATGACCTGGGCGTAAACCATCATGAGCTGCCGCCGGGTCGCACGAAGACTGTCCATAGCCCCGGATTTAATAAAGCTCTCCACCGTCCGCTTATTCACATCCTTCCCAAGCATCCGCTCGATAAAATCCTTCAAGCTGACAAATATTCCATGAGCTTCCCGTTCTTTGACAATACCGTCAATGACAGACCGGCCCACACTTTTGATGGCCGACAGTGCGTAACGGATATTTCCATCCGACACCGAGAAATCCCTCTCTCCTTCATTGATATCCGGCGGCAGAATCTGAACATCCATCTTCCGGCATTCCATAATGTACTCGGCCACCTTATTTGGAAAATCAATGACCGACGTCATCAGCGCCGCCATAAATTCCACAGGATAATAGTATTTTAACCAGGCCGTCTGATAAGATACGATCGTATAGGCCGCCGCATGGGATTTATTAAAGGCATATTTGGCAAAGTCTGTCATATCATCAAAAATTTTATTGGCCACCCGCTCATCAATGCCTCGGGCAATACAGCCCGGCACGTTCAATTCCTTATTTCCATAAACAAAGTATTCCCTCTCTTTTGCCATGACATCCGCTTTTTTCTTAGACATGGCACGACGCACCAAGTCGCTTCGTCCCAGATCATAGCCAGCCAGCTTCATAACGATCTGCATAACCTGCTCCTGATAAACGATACAACCGTAGGTTGGCGCCAATATCTCTTCCAGCTCCGGACAATCGTAAACGATCGACGCCTGATTCTGTTTTCCTTTAATATATTTCGGAATAAAATCCATCGGTCCCGGCCGATACAGAGAAATCCCTGCAATAATATCCTCCAGACTGGACGGTTTTAATTCCTTCATGAAACTTTTCATTCCGGCGCTTTCTAACTGGAATACACCTTCCGTCTTGCCGGAGGCGATCATTTCATAGACCTTTGCGTCATCATAATCAATATGGTTAATATTTAAAGGCTCTTCCCGATGACGGTTAATGAGCTTTACCGCATTTTGAATCACCGTCAAGGTTCGAAGTCCCAAAAAGTCCATTTTCAAAAGCCCCAGCTCTTCTAAAGTGGTCATGGTAAACTGGGTTGTCACACAATCGTCCACACCTCTCGAAAGGGGCACGAATTCATCCACCGCCTTCGGACTGATGACAACTCCCGCTGCATGGGTCGATGTATGTCGCGGAAGTCCTTCCAGACGTTTCGACATATCGATCAACTCATGAATCACCGGGTCCGTATCATATATTTTTTTTAACTCCGGATTTTTCCTGAGAGCTGATTCAATTGTAATATTTAACTCCGACGGAACCATTTTAGCCACCGAATCCACCTGGGCATAGGGCAGATCCAGCACCCGGCCCACATCACGGATAACGCCCCTGGCCGCCATCGTACCGAAGGTGACAATCTGAACAACCCGGTCCTTTCCGTATTTTTCGACAACATAATCAATGACTTCCTGCCGCCGTTCAAAACAGAAGTCCACGTCAATATCTGGCATGGTCACCCGGTTCGGGTTCAAAAAACGCTCAAAAAGCAGACTGTACTTTAATGGATCCAGATCGGTAATTTCAAGGCAGTAGGAAACAAGACTTCCGGCCGCAGAGCCCCGCCCCGGTCCGACAGCGATACCCTGGCTCTTAGCATAATGGATGAAATCCCACACAATCAGGAAATAATCTACAAAGCCCATGTTTTTAATGGTTGAAAGCTCGTATTCCAGTCGTTCTTTCAGCGTATCATCCGGATGGTCATACCGCCTAGACAGGCCATCCCAGGTTAATTTATTTAAATAACTCCAGGCATCATAGCCCTCCGGAACAGGAAATTCCGGCAGCTTATATTTTCCGAATTCAATATCCACATGGCAGCGTTCCGCAATTTTCTGGGTATTATCACAGGCCTGCTTCGCGTATGGAAAAAGCCGGCGCATCTCCACCTCCGACTTAATATAATACTGGCCGCCCTCATAGCGCATACGGTCCTCATCGGACACCTTTTTTCCTGTCTGAATACAGAGCAAAATATCATGGGGCTTTTCATCCTCCGCATAGGTGTAATGAATATCATTGGTCGCCACCAACTCAATTCCCGTCTCCTGGCTCATCCGCAGAAGACTCTGATTCACCATCCTCTGGGCAGAAATGCCATGATCCTGAAGCTCTAAAAAGAAATTCCCCTTGCCGAAAATTTCTTCCAGCTCCAGCGCCTTACACTTAGCGTCTTCATAGAGGCCTTTTTGAATATACTCGGGTACGATTCCGGCCAGACAGGCGCTGAGAGCGATAATCCCCTCATGATATTCCCGGAGCACTTCCATATCTACCCTTGGTTTATAGTAAAAGCCTTCCGTAAAGCCTCTTGAAACAAGCTTCATTAAATTATGATACCCTGTATTATTTTCTGCCAGAAGTACCAGATGATTATATTTATTATCCTGCTGGCCCTTTTTATCAAAACGGGAGCCCGGCGCCACATAAACCTCACAGCCGATAATCGGCCGAATGCCCGCGGCCATCGCTGCCCTATAAAAATCAATGACGCCATACATGACGCCATGATCTGTGATCGCCACACTGTCCATGCCAAGCTCCTTGACCCGGGCTACCATCTCTTTAATTTTATTGGAACCGTCCAGCAAACTGTATTCCGTATGCACATGTAAATGGGTAAATGCCATCCAACCTCACCTTTAATTATTTCTTTAATTCGTCATTTTTTACCAACATCATTATCATACCATAAAAGGCATATCTATATCAAACAATTCCTCTTCTTTTTCCACCTCAACGTAAATACACTCATGTCTTTTTAAAATGCTGCGTCCGCCCTCATCTCCCCGCAGGGCTGTCAGCTCCGTCACCAGACGGGCGGAAAAAAGCACCGGATTCCCCCGCTTTTTTCCATAAGCCGCCGATACGGTCTGAACGCCGCCTCCCGCACACGCCAGTATTTTTTCCACAGTTTTATCCATCAGATGGGGTTGATCCGCCACCACAAAGAGAAGAAAATCCTCTTCTTTAAGATTATGGAGGGCTTCTATCACCGCCCGAATCGTATAGGACATCCCCTTAACACTTTCCGGGCTGTATACGCTCCGTATTCCCATAGCCCCGGTCTGTTTTAATATTTCCGGGTACTGGGTCACGACCGTCAGAAAACAGTCGGGACGCTCCTGACAAAAGCGGTACAGCATATCCAGACCATGACGATATAGCGGTTTCCCCTGATACATAGATAATAGCTTATTTGAACCAAAACGGCGGCTGTTTCCAGCCGCCAAATAGATAATATATTTATTCATCTGCAAGCCCCATCAATATTTTTTCCGGTGTAATCGGCAGTGTCCGATGCCAGCGCCCGGTTGCCTTATAGATTGCATGGGCCAGCGCCGGAGCCGGAGTATTGATGACAATCTCACCAATGGATTTCGCACCGAAAGGCCCTGTTGGCTCATAGCTTGACTCAAATTCCACCTGCAAATGCCCCATATCCAGACGGGTAGGGATTTTATACTGCATAAAAGAATTCTCCGCAATTCTTCCTGAAGGCAGATACGTGACATTTTCATAAAGCGCCATACCGATGCCCTGCACAATTCCGCCTTCCGCCTGAATCCGGGCCAGATTCGGATTAATCGGTGTTCCGCAGTCAATGACCGCCACATAATCCAATATATCGACCTTTCCTGTCTCCTTATCCAACTCGATTTCCACCATACCTGCCATATAAGGCGGCGGTGATACAGGCGAACAATGGGTCGCCGTCGTCTGGGCGGCAATATTATTAAACATCATAGATTTTGAAGCAATATCGAACCTGGATACAAAATTGCTGCCGTCCAGCTTCCGAACGCCGCCTCCATAAAATTCCACCTCGCTGACATCGCAGTCCATCATTCCGGCGGCAATTTTACACATATTTTCTTTCAATTCTTCACAGGCCAGCTCCACTGCCTTTCCCGTCACATAGGTCGTCGATGAAGCATAGGAGCCGGAATCATAAGGCGAAGCATCCGTATCCGCCCCGAAAACCTCTATATCATCCACAGAGCATTCCATACATTCCGCCGCCATCTGGGCCAAAATCGTATCACAGCCCGTTCCCATATCTGCCGCGCCGATCATGAGATTATAAAAGCCTTCATCACCTAACTTCATTGTAGCCGAGCCCACATCGACGCCGGAGATGCAGGAGCCTTGCATGGCCAGAGCCATTCCCGCCGTCCGCACCTTTCCGTTGCCCATATCCCGTACCGGAGCCTTTTCATCCCAGTGAAACAATTCCCGGCACTTCGCCATACAACGGTCCAGGGCGCAGGCATTGGTCGTCTCACCGTAATAAGCCGGCATGACCATGCCCTCACGGACGATATTCTTTTCCCTCAAAGCAATCGGATCCATATTCAGACGGTCTGCCAGTTCATTCACTGCGCTTTCCAGGGCAAACAGTCCTTGAGTCGCACCATATCCCCGGTAAGCTCCCGCCGACTGGACATTGGTATAGACTACATCATAGCCGAAACGATAAGCTTCCAGTCCACCGGTATACAGAGGTATCGATTTATGCCCGGAAAGGCCGACAGTCGTCGGACCATGCTCGCCAAAGGCCCCCGTGTTCGACAAGGTATAGATATCCAGCGCGCGGATTCTTCCTTCCTTTGAAGCTCCAAGCTTCACCCGAACCTCCATCTCATGACGGGGCGACGCCGCAATCTGACATTCCGTCCGGGTATAAATCATCTTTGCCGGACGCTTTGTTTTCCAGGTCACAAAAGCCGGATAGACCTCTGTAACAACCGTCTGCTTTGCGCCGAAACCGCCGCCAATCCGCGGCTTTTCCACCCGGACCATCGACTTTGGTATGTCCAGAGCATTGGCAATAATGCGTCGGCAGTGAAAAACAATTTGAGTCGAGCTGATGACATGGAGTCGTCCGTAACGGTCAATCTCCGTATAGGTCCGGAAGGTTTCCATCATAGCCTGCTGACAGGCTCTCACATGATAGGTATGCTCCACAATCTCATCACAGTCGTCAAATACCGCCTCCACATCGCCGTCGCCGGACACCTCGCTGGCACAGAGATTTCTCCGGTTATCCGCCCCCACCGGACAGAGAGACCGCCAGTTATCCTCCGGGTGAACCAAAATCGGATTATCCTTCGCCCTCCGAAAATCTAGCACTGGTTCCAGTACCTGATAGGTAACCTTAATCAGTTTCATCGCCTGATCCACAGCTTTCTCTGTTTCTCCGGCAACAATCGCCACCGCATCGCCCACAAAACGTACTCTCTCATCTAAAAGGAGACGGTCATAGGGTGACGCCTCCGGATAAGTCTGTCCCGCCATGGTAAACCGTTTCTGAGGTACATCCTTGTACGTATAAATGGCTTCAATTCCCGGCACCTTCAGTGCCGTATCCACCTTAATATCTTTAATTAACGCATGGGCGTAGGGACTCCTTAAAACCTTGACTACCAGCGCATCCGTCGGCGTGATATCGTCCACATAGACCGGTTTTCCCAAAAGGAGCTGCATTGCGTCCTTTTTACGCACCGGCTTCCCCACCGATTTTAAGTTCTGCGTCATCCTTCCGCACCCCCTTTTTTCCAGTCCAGATAGGCCCGGATTCCTCGAAGCTGCCCTTCATAGCCGGAACAACGGCACAGATTTCCAGAAAGAAATTCCCGTATTTCATCATCCGTCGGTTCCGGATTCTCACGAAGCAGGGCAATCGTATTCATGACAAAGCCCGGATTGCAAAAGCCGCACTGCTCCGCTCCCTGGTCAGCAATAAAGCCGGCAAACTCTTGGGCTTCCTCCGAAAGCCCCTCCAGCGTATCGATTCGATGGCCGGAAGCCCTGGCTGCCAACACACTGCATGACAGCACCGGGACATCATCCATCAGCACTGTACAAAGGCCACAGTTTGCCGTCTCGCAGCCTCGTTTTACCGAAAGACAGCGTTTTGAGCGTAAAAAATCGATTAGAAGCATATCCGGTTCGATTTGAGCCTTCACTATTTTTCCATTGAGTGTTATCTTAATCTCCATCGCCGGCCCTCCTTGAAAAAACTGCGCCGCCTTCATCATTTGGTATATCCATTGCCCCCAGGGACAACAAACCGCGCCGAACCAGCGTCTCGCAGATACGTTTTCGATAATCGGCTCCCCCCCGCAAATTACTTCCGAATCCGGCCCTGGATGCAATATCCTTTGCAAAGGCCGCCGCTGATTGCTCGGTAATTCCCTCTAACAAAAGACCTTTTTCATCCTCAAAAAGAGTCGCCTTCATCGGACGGGCGCCGATAATACATTGATAATCATTATTTTGCCCGGAAATAGCGCAAGTAAGTACTGGAAAATCCGTAGATATATTCCGCATGGATAAGTAAACCGTCCTTCTCTCTGCCTTCGGAACAAGAAGTCTCACAAGAATATCCCGGGTCTTTCTCGGAAATTCCGCAAATTCCTTCACGCTCATAACTCCCGCATGGTACAATTCAACTTTAGCATCCAGCGCAATAAATAGAGTAAGCACATCAGAAAATCCAAAACGCCCGTAAATACTTCCCCCGACCGTCGCCACATTTCGGAACTGAACGCCGACAATATGCTTTACAGATTCCGCCATGGCTCCGTCGGTAAATTGATTTAAGCCTTTGTGAGTTTCCAGCGCTCTCAAGGAAACCATAGCGCCGATCCGATATTCCTCCGGCGTCTCTTCAATCTGATCCAGTCCGAGTTCACACAGATCAATGGCGGTTCCCTTATTGCCGTTCTGCATTTTCAGCCACAGCATGCCGCCAAGCACCACATTGCTTTTTTTCTGGCAAAGGGTATAGGCTTCCTCCAGACTCTGAGGCCGGACATATTGGTTGAATGAAAGCATCTTTATCTCTCCCCCCGAATAAGTTTTACGCTTCCCCTTTCGGAAGCACCACATTCAGAATAATTGCTACAAAAGTCGCCGGTACGATTCCTGAACCACCGAAAATGAGAGCTACAAAATTCGGAAGTCCTGAAAGCACCGCGCTGTTTGCGCCGATACCGTAGCCAAGCCCCAGCGCCACCGATACGATGGTCATATTTCTGGCTGTCAGCGGCTCCTTTGTAACGAGCTGAATACCACTCATAACAATCGATGAAAACATAATAACCGCAGCGCCGCCAAGGACGGACTGAGGCATAATGGATATAAGCGCCGCCAACTTCGGAAACAGACCGCAGAGAATTAAAAAGACAGCGCCGCAGGATAAAGCAAAACGGTTGACAATTTTTGTCATAGCGACAAGTCCCACATTCTGGCTGAAAGAGGTATTCGGAAGAACACCGAAAAGAGCGGCAAAAGTCGAGCCAAGACCGTCACACATAACGCCACCGGCCAGCTCAGAATCCGTCGCCTCACGTCCCATACCGCCTTCAATACAGCCGGAAATATCGCCCACTGTCTCAACGGCCGTCACAATAAACATAATCATCACCGGTAAGATCGCCCGCAGATCAAAGACCGGTTTTACCGGCATGATTTCCGGAATGGCGAACCAGGATGCCTGAGCCACCTTATCCCAGTTTAACACCCAGGCCTTTGTATATTCTACGCCGTCGGCAGTCACCGCCGTTGTCGGCAGCGCCATTCCAAGTATGGCACAAATAATATACCCGATAATAATACCAATTAAAATACAAGAAGAGCTTGCCAGTCCCTTCGCCCCGTGTTTTAATGCCAAAATAATAATCATAACCACAAGAGCAATGAGCAGATTTTCAGCGGAACCATAATCCTTTGCAGAGGAACCGCCACCAAAGGAGCCGACACCGACGCTGATGAGAGACAGACCTATAGCCAGTACGACTGTACCGGTAACGACTGCCGGGAAGAACCTTCGGAGCGGCTTTAAAAATGCACCGAGTACCGTCTCAAAAATACCTCCGATCAGACTGGCGCCCATGATTGCACCGTAGGCCAGAACGCCGCCGCCCATAATATTAACAACACTTTGAAAAACACCAATGAAACCGGAGCTTGTCCCCATGATGATCGGCACCTTACCGCCGACAGGTCCGATGGCAAAAAGCTGAACCAGAGTGACGATACCTGCAACCAGCATGGCATTCTGGAGAAGCGCCACCTGAATGGAAGCAAATTCCTCCGTACCGCAGGCTGCAGTAATGATAAGAATTGGGGTCAGGTTGCCGACAAACATGGCCAGTACATGCTGGAGTCCCAGCGGTATAGCCTGTTTTAACGGAATCCTGCCTTCAAATTGATATGGACTGCTCATCGCCGCCCTTGAACTGGAATGATTCTCGTTCATGTTATCCTCCTGTAAAATTTTTTCTGCACAACATTATAACAGAAAACCATACAGAAGTACAAAAAAAAGAAAAATTTTTTTCTTTAAAACAAAATTTCTTTAAAATAGCAGGCAGCCACGACCTCCAGAACACTTCCGGCAATACACCGAGCCTTATCGGAGATGGTAAAGCAATTGGCCAGCTCTTCTCGTCTCGGGTCGATATCGGCAATCTTAAAGCCCCTTGGAATCGGATAGCCGTCCCGTAAAAGCCCCCGAATAATGCCGGAAATCGTGGCTTTCACAGAAAGCATCCGCCCCCCTGGCCTTTCAATCTTTGCAATCTCATCCCCCGCCGAGACAATATCTCCGATACGGCATCCGCGGCGAAAAACCCCCGCCGCTTCGGCATGAATGACCCTCTCTGACGTATAGCCGCCGATATTTCCCGGAACCCCTGTATCTGGCAGGGCATGACCGGACCGGAGTATCCGTCCCAGATTATGCCCCCGCATAGTTTCGATGACCATATCCACATCCTTCCCCGCCTCAAATCCAGGACCGAGGGCCACCGTCAAAGGGGCCATTGCCCGATGAGTTCCCAGATTTCTTTTTGCAAGAATTCCGTCGACAACCACAGATGGCGAAAGTCTTTCGATGGCCTTACCCTTCGCATCCACCAGAACCGGAACATGACCTTTCTTCCAAACTACTTCCGCCTCTTCCACACCTTGAATCCGGACGCCCTTCATGCCTTCCACCACCGCCTCTCCGTCATAGACGGCTTCACTGACGGCAACCTGCCGCCGAATGGCCGATGGATATTCGGCCTCCAACACAAGGACCGGCAATCCAGCCGACCAGAGACGGTGAATCGTTCCTGTGGCAATATCGCCGCCGCCGCGGACAATAATCCATTGCTTTCCCATATTATCCGTTACTCCTTTCCAGATAAACTTCTACAACGCCGCCGCAGACCATCCCTTCATCCTCCGCGGTCTGTCCGGTCATATCCAGCCGGACAAGCTGACGCTCCGGCGCTGAACCGGACAACATGAGCCGTCCCTTCTGAATGACCTCACTCTCCATACAGCCGCCGCCGATGGTTCCCACTGTGCGGCCATCCCGGTAAATAAGCATTTTTGTTCCAGCCTCCCTCGGTGCAGAGCCTTTCCGCGACACAATGACCGCCAGCACCGAAGTTTCTCTGTTCTCCAGCAAAGCCTCTAAAATCTCGCCCGCATATCCGGCGCTGCGCCGGGCGCTGTTTTTCACCTGAATAATCTCAGCCATAATCGAAACGGCGATTTCATCCGGCGTCTGAGCGCCGATGGACAAACCAATTGGCGTATGCACCTGCTTAAGAATCTCCCGACCGATTCCTTTTTCCGCCAGTTGTTCTTTCACCATAGCGACCCGCCGATGACTTCCCATCATCCCGACATAAGCATTCGTTTTCTTCACCGCCTGCTCCAGACAAAGAGTATCGTAACGGTGTCCTCTTGTGACAATGACAAAATAGGTTCCCGTACTGCCCTCAATGTTATCCAACCCCCGCTCAAAGCTGTCGCAAAGA
>ENA-ORNG01001073-ORNG01001073.1-human-gut-metagenome-genome-assembly--contig:-NODE-1073-length-20901-cov-3.325290_pt1 | contig 20901 bp, 19 predicted proteins | sample MGYA00242113_ERZ509018 | MGnify/ENA primary metagenome ERZ509018 (study PRJEB26280, sample SAMEA2338711) | human gut metagenome | biome: human gut; feature: human-associated habitat; material: faeces... | reverse complement strand
GGCTGGGGCAGCCATGGCGGTGAAGCTGCCGGAATCGTCACAGACAATTATCTGGCGGCTGACGGTATCGATAATGTTATCCGTGTTCTTGAGGATCTGGAGGATGAAAAATTTTCCAATCTATCCTTTATCGAATTAAACTCCTGCGACGGCGGCTGTGTCGGCGGTGTTCTCACCGTAGAAAACCCATATGTTGCCCAAGCAAAGCTGAAAAAGCTGAACCGCCATCTGCCTGAGATTGTGACCCGGGCTCCGGCAGACCTGACGGCGGATGAAATCAACTGGAGCCAGGATGTTGAATATCTGCCGGTATACCGGCTCGGTACTTCCATGAAAGAAAGCATTATGATGATGAACCGGGTAGAAAGGCTCTGCCAGAAGTTTCCTGGACTGGACTGCGGCGCCTGCGGCGCGCCAACCTGTAAGGCGCTGGCCGAAGATATCGTCCGGGGAAAAGCAAACGAAACCTATTGTATTCATATATTAAAGGATCAGATTCATGCCCTGACCCGCAGTATGAATTCTCTGGTCAACAGCGCTTCCGCCTATGAAGTGAAGGGAAACGATTATCGGTACATATTTAAACAGTATCTTAAAACACTACTTTATGATATTTCTCTTTTGGACAACGCGCTGAACCTTAATAAAGAAGAGAAGGATGGATAACTATGACCGTACAGGATTTGATTAACTTGAATCTTTTTCAATTAAAAAATGCCGGTGATGATCTCGAAAGGGACATCACCGGGCCCTTTTGCTGCGATTTATTAAGCGTCGCCATGGGTAAGGCACCCGCCGGCTGTGCCTGGGTCACTGTCATGGCCAACATCAATACTCTGGCAGTCGCCTCTTTAACCGACGCTGCCTGTGTCATTTTAGCCGAGGATGCCTCTTTAGACGACGCTGTCCTCGCCAAGGCAAAAATGCAGGGAATCACCCTGTTTGCTACCGGGCTCCCGATTTTTGACGCAGCTCTGAGTATTTATGAGAAATTGAATCCATGATGCGCCTTACTTATGACCTGCACATCCACTCCTGCCTCTCTCCCTGCGGAGATAATGACATGACGCCCGCCAATCTTGCCGGTATGGCGGCGGTCAAAGGACTGGATATCATTGCTGTCACCGATCACAATTCCTGCAAAAACTGTGAGCCGTCCATGAAAATGGCTGAAAACTACGGTGTAATCGCTTTACCCGGCATGGAATTGTGTACGGAGGAAGAAGTCCATGTCGTCTGTCTTTTTCCTGATTTATACGCAGCCATGGATTTTGACAATTATGTCTACGATAAAATGATGAAGATCCCCAACAAAGAAAAAATATTCGGCGAACAGCTTCTGTACAATGACATGGATGAAATTATCGGAAAGGAACCGAATCTTTTACTCTGCAATACGTCTATCCGTTTTGACCAGGTATTCGGCCTTACAGAGGAACGGGGCGGCATTATGATTCCCGCCCATATTGACAAGGCTGCCAACAGCCTTATTGCCAATCTGGGCTTTATTCCACCGGATAGCCAATTCACCTGCGCGGAAATAAAGAATCCGAACAGTCTGCCAGGGCTTTTAAAAACCCACGGCTATTTAAATCAATGCCGGATCATCAGTAATTCGGACGCCCATTATCTAGAGCATATCAATGAGCCGGACCTCACCATAGATGTTGCAGGCACTTCTGCGGCCGATATCATCAACGCATTAAAATTAAAAAAATAACCTGTTGACAAGTCAACAGGTTTTCTATATAATATGTTAGACATCTAACTGTTTGGTGTCTAACATATTTTTTGCGTAAAAAGGTCCTTAGAACCTTTTCTTTGTTTAAAGGAGGAATTTTTTATGCCCCATACAACAGATATCGGCTTTCAGCTTCATCATTTATCAAATTTACTGAAAAGACGAATGGAACACTCCGCCCTCTCTTTGCATATGGATGATAATGTCACCCGAAATAATGGCTGGATTCTGAATTACCTGGCGCATCATTCAGAACGGGATATTTATCAGAAGGATATCGAAAATGATTTTGGCATCCGCCGTTCCACAGTATCAAAGGTCATTCGTCTGATGGAGGAAAAGGGCCTGCTCTGCCGCGAAGCGGTCCCCAATGACGCACGTCTGAAAAAATTGACTCTGACACCGGAGGGTAAAAAAATCCAAGCCGCCATTGAAAGAGAACAGCAAAAAACGGAACAGCTTCTTCGTCAGGCTGTCTCCGAAGAGGAACTCGAGATTTTCTTTCAGGTCATGGAAAAATTTAGAAAAAGTATTCAATAATTTATTACAGACAGGAGGTCTCTTATGATTAAACACTTAATGAAAAGCATCCGGGAATATAAGAAACATTCTATCCTGGCGCCGCTCTTTGTCACCGGCGAAGTTATTTTTGAAGTCATCATCCCATTCCTGATGTCCAAGCTTATTGATTCTGGTATTGATGCCGGGGACATGAACTATATTGTCCGAACCGGTATCATACTGATCCTATGCGCCCTTGTTTCCTTATCTCTCGGTTTTCTCTCCGGCCGCAGCGCAGCCATTGCCTCCGCCGGATTTGCAAAAAACCTTCGTAAGGATATGTACTACAACGTGCAGAACTTTTCATTTTCCAATATTGATAAGTTCTCCACCGCCAGTATCGTCACCCGTCTGACAACGGATGTGACCAACGTGCAGAACGCCTATCAGATGATCATACGGACAGCCGTCCGTTCTCCGATCATGATGATTGCCGCCATGGTCATGGCTTTCAATGTTGCCGGAAAACTGGCTTTTGTCTTTCTGGCCTGCATTCCTATCTTAGGTATCGGCCTTTATTTCATCATGACACGGACCCATCCGATTTTCGAGCGGGTATTTAAAACCTATGATAAATTAAACAATGTGGTTCAGGAAAACCTGCATGGTATCCGGGTTGTTAAATCCTTTGTCCGTGAAACCTACGAAATGAAAAAATTCAAGGATATTTCTCAGGATATTTATAATGATTTCAGTCATGCGGAGAAGAATCTTGCTTTTAATATGCCGCTGATGCAGTTCTGCGTTTATGGCAGTATGCTGTTTATTTCCTGGTTTGGCGCCCGGATGATCGTGGCTTCCGGCAATAATTCTGCGATAGGTTTAAGCACCGGAGGCCTTATGAGCCTTTTTGTATACCTGATGCAAATTCTCATGAGCCTAATGATGCTCTCCATGGTATTTGTTATGATCACCATGTCCAAGGCTTCCACCGAGCGTATTGTGGAAATCATGGGTGAAACATCGGATATTACTTCACCGGAACAGCCGATCATGACCATTGCCGACGGTTCCATTGATTTTGAAAATGTCAGCTTCAGCTACTCCAAAGACCCGAATAAGGTCTGTTTGAAAAATATTGACCTGCACATCGCTTCCGGCGAGACAATCGGTGTGATTGGCGGTACCGGCTCGGGTAAATCCAGCCTTGTCCAGCTTATCCCCCGTCTTTATGACGCCACCGTCGGAACGATCCGGGTAGGCAATGTCAATGTCCGGGATTATGATTTAGAGGCGCTCCGCGATAACGTTTCCATGGTTCTCCAGAAAAACGTTCTTTTCTCAGGAACGATTAAGGAAAATCTCCGTTGGGGCAATGCCCAGGCTACAGATGAGGAACTCATCCACGCCTGCAAACTTGCCCAGGCCGACGACTTTATCCGTACCTTTCCAGAAGGCTATGACACATATATTGAACAGGGCGGCAGCAACGTTTCCGGCGGTCAAAAGCAGCGTCTCTGTATTGCCCGGGCTCTGCTCAAGAAACCAAAAATACTTATTATGGATGACTCTACCAGCGCCGTGGACACAAAGACCGACGCTCTGATTCAGCAGGCATTCCTGACAGAAATTCCGGAAACAACAAAGATTATCATTGCTCAGCGTATCTCTTCTGTGGAACACGCGGATAAAATCATTGTCATGGATAACGGTGAAATCAATGCCATAGGAAACCACGAAGAGCTTCTATCATCCAACCCGATTTATCAGGAAGTTTACGCATCCCAGGTGAAAGGAGGAAATGACCATGAATAAACGACCGAAAGTATCTTCAAACACAGTAAAGCGTCTGCTCTCCTATATTTTTCATTACAAGCTGCGTTTTTTCTTTGTACTTATTTGTATATTAATCAGCGCCCTGACCAACGTTGCATCCTCTTTATATATAGAAACGCTGATTGACGACTATATTTCGCCGCTTTTGCTGGATGCAAATCCGGTATTTGACGCCCTTTTAAGGTCCATCCTTACAATGGCCTGCGTTTACGCTGTGGGAATCATCTGTTCTCTGCTTTATAATCGTTTGATGGTTACAATCGCCCAGGGGGTTTTAAAGGACATCCGTGACACGATGTTTTCCCATATGCAGACACTGCCGATCCGGTATTTTGATACCCACACCCATGGCGACATCATGAGCCATTACACCAACGATACGGATACTCTGCGCCAGATGATTTCCCAGAGTATTCCTCAGATGTTTTCATCACTGATCACAGTCATCGCCGTTTTCTGCGCCATGCTCTCTGTCAATGTCTGGCTGACCCTGGTCATTGTGGTCTGCATCACCTTTATTTTAAATATCACTAAATTTGTAGCCGGAAGGAGTAGTACCTACTTTATCCGCCAGCAGGCTTCCATCGGTGATGTCAACGGTTATATCGAGGAAATGATGAACGGCCAAAAGGTCATTAAGGTTTTCTGCCATGAAGAAGCTGCAAAAGACGTCTTCAATGAAAAAAATGACAATCTCTGCGGGGATGCGACGGCAGCCAATATGTTTGCTAATGTCCTCATGCCGATTATGAATAACCTCGGACACCTTCAATATGTTCTCGTTGCCATTATCGGCGGCGCCCTGGCCTTAAACGGCGTCAGCGGCCTGACCCTTGGCGCCATTGCCTCTTTCCTTCAGCTGACCAAATCCTTTAATGGTCCTATCAGCCAAATTTCTCAACAGTTAAACGCTGTCATTATGGCTCTGGCCGGCGCGGAACGTATTTTCAAGCTCATGGATGAGGTTTCCGAAGAGGACGACGGCGAAGTCACACTTGTCAACGTCCGCTATAAAAACGGTGAATTGGAGGAAGTTGAGCATCGAACCGAGCTTTGGGCATGGAAGGTTCCAAATGACGACGGCAGCTTCCGTTATGAAGAATTGAAAGGTGAGGTCCGTTTTTATGATGTGGACTTCGGATATACGGAGGAAAAAATTGTTCTCCACAATATCACCCTTTACGCCGAACCCGGACAAAAGGTGGCTTTTGTCGGAGCTACCGGCGCCGGCAAAACAACGATCACAAACCTGATTAACCGATTCTATGATATTGCCGACGGTAAGATTCGTTACGACGGCATCAATATCAATAAGATAAAAAAAGCGGATCTTCGCCGTTCTCTCGGTATCGTTTTGCAGGATGTCAATCTCTTTACAGGAACGGTCATGGAAAACATTCGTTACGGCAATCTCGAAGCCACCGATGAAGAATGTATCGCAGCCGCTAAACTGGCCAATGCGGACAGCTTTATCCGCCGACTTCCTCAGGGATACGACACAATCCTCTCCGGCGACGGCTCCGGTCTGTCTCAAGGCCAGCGTCAGTTGATTTCCATTGCCCGGGCGGCCGTGGCTGACCCGCCGGTCATGATTCTCGATGAGGCAACCTCCTCCATCGATACCCGGACCGAAGCCATCGTCCAAAAGGGTATGGACCGGCTCATGCTTGGCCGTACCGTATTCGTCATTGCCCATCGTCTCTCCACCGTCCAGAATTCGGATGTTATTATGGTTCTGGAGCAGGGCAACATTATTGAGCGCGGACCGCATGACGATCTGATCGCCCAAAAGGGTAAATACTATCAGCTCTATACAGGAGCCTTCGAACTCGAATAATAAAAAACACCTCTGGTGAAGTTTAAAATGCTTCCCAGAGGTGTTTTTATATCTGATACAGGGTAATCATCAGGGGCATGGTCACGATACAGAATAAGGTCGTCACAACGTTAATGGCGCTGGCATAGTCTGCATCCTTGCCATAGACCTGAGCCATCTGTGTAACCGTGGACGCCGCCGGAGTTGTCATAGCTAATAAAGTTATCATAAGAAGCGTCGCACCTTCCGCAACCACTCCGGTAATACCGCTGAATTTTAAAAACGCAACGCCGATGACAGGATAAATCAGGAGACGCATCAAGGTGATAAACCACAGCCGTCGATAGGATAAAAGTTTCTTAAAGTCCATGCTTCCAATGATCATTCCCGTGACGATCATGGCCGACGGACCGATCATAACTCCGACCGAATCGATGGCGTCCAGCGCCGGGGCCGGAAGTGTCACTCCTGACACAAAACAGATCCCCCCGGCCAGAACAGCCAAAATATTAATATTCATAAAAATTTTTCGTAAATCAATACGCTTATCTTCGCAAAGCATCATCCGCCCATGGCTCCACAGCAAGATGGTCTGGACAGACAAGTATCCGGCAGAATAAATGACCCATTCTTTGCCGAAAATCGCGGTAACAATAGGAATAATCAAATTTCCCGAATTTGAATAAATAATCGATGTTTTTTCGACCACATCCAATCCCAGCGGCCTTTCCAGAAGCTTCGTCAGAAGAATCATGATCATATGTAAAATGAGCGCCGTCACCGCCGCCAATATAAGACTTTTTAAAATCTGCGGCGTGTAGGTCATCTGAAAAGCTGAAAATATGGCACAGGGCGTGATCAGATACAGGGATATGATCGATATACTCCGGCTGTCCTCTGCACGAATCACCTTTGCCCGGACTAGGACAGCGCCCATGACCATTATTATAAACAGCGATAATATCTTTTTTGCCAGTATAAACCCAACCAAGCCTGTTATTCCTCCGCCGTCTCGTTTACATTTTGTCGTACTACCGGCGCGTATTCGTAAGGTTCAAAGAAACGCCGTTCATATTCTTCTTTCAATTCTTTACGGAATTTCGGATGGGCAATCTTAATCAACGCCCGGGCTCTTTCCTTCAAAGTCTTTCCCTTAAGAAGCGCGATACCGTATTCGGTAATCACATAATGGACATCATTTCGTGAGGTGGTCACTGCCGCGCCCTGATCCAAAAACGGTACGATACGGCTAACCGTCCCGCCTTTAGCCGTAGAAAGCATGGCAATAATACTCCGTCCGCCATTACTCATCGCCGCGCCGCGCACAAAATCCACCTGCCCGCCGACACCGCTGAACTGCCTCAAGCCGATACTTTCACTGGCAACCTGCCCCATCAAATCGACCTGAATACAACTGTTAATAGAAACCACATTGTCATTCTTTGCGATCGTTACCGGGTCATTTACATAATCCACCGGATTCATAGAAATTTCTGGATTATCGTCAATGAAATCATAAAGACGCCGGGTTCCCATGACAAAGGTAATAACGCTCCGCCCCGGCTCCACTTTTTTACGCTTATTATTAATAATACCCTCCAACATCAAATCGACAATACCGTCCGAAGCCATCTCTGTATGAAGTCCCAAATCCTTTCTGTCCCACAGAAACGGAAGAACCGACTCCGGAATTGAACCGATACCAAGCTGAAGACAATCGCCGTCTTTTATCAGCGTCGAACAATATTTACCAATCTTTTGTTCCAAAATACTTACTTTCGCTGGCTGCTGCTCCAGTATCGGCTGGGAATGTTCCACAATAAAATCAATGTCGCGGACATGAATCAGATTACCGCCGAAGGTTCTCGGCATAAACTCATTCACCTGAGCAATAACAATCTTAGCACTGTCGGCCACTGGCTTCGTATAATCGCTGGACGTTCCGAAGGAACAGAAGCCATGCTTATCCGGAAGACTTACCATGACAAGCGCCACATCCACCGGCAGTTCTGTACGGAAAAGCTTGGGAATTTCATGGAAAAAACCCGGACTGTAGTTGGCATAGCCTTGAGCTACCGCCTCACGCGTTCCGGCGCCAAGAAAAAAACCGTTAAAAATAAAATGGCCTTTCATCTCAGGTCGCGTGTACTTACCTTCTCCCAAAGAAACAAGATGACAAATTTCTACATTTTCATACATCTCGTAATTTTCCACCAATGTATCAATCAAATAGGTCGGCTCACCGGCCGCATGTCCCGTCACCACTCGATCTCCGCTTTTAATATAACCAATCGCTTCCTTCGCGGATACCACCTTCGAATCATAAATATCTTTCCAATCTTGAATATTCATACGCTTTACCCCCCTATTACTTATTATTATATTTCACCCCAAAATCAAACACAAGAAAAAACTTCGGCGATTCCACAATGTTCAAAAAAAATACAGCCAAACAATTAAACTGTCTGACTGTAGTCTTTTTATCGTCTGTCGGCTTTTGCCCGCAATGTGGACAGATTGTCCAGCGCCTTATTTAAGGTTTCATCCTGTTTCGCAAAATGAAATCTTATAAGGTGATTGACATTTTCTTTGAAAAAACTGGATCCGGGCACAGCACCGACGCCAACCTCTCTGGCCAGCCATTCACAGAACTGAACATCATCCGTCACACCGAATTCAGATACATCCATTAAAACATAATAAGCGCCCTGGGGTTCGGTAAAGGTAAAGCCCAGATTTTTAAGGCCGCCCACAAAAAGATTTTTCATATGGGTATAATGAGCCTGAAGCTTTCTGTAGTAATCGTCACCGAAGTTCAATCCGACAACGGCCGCTTCCATTAACGGCGCTGCCGCCCCCACTGTCAGGAAATCATGAACCTTTTTCACCCGGTCCGTGATCTCCGGCGGAGCAATGACATAGCCTAAACGCCATCCGGTAATGGAATAGGTTTTTGAAAGGGAATTACAGACAATGGTCCGCTCCCGCATTCCCGGCAGTGACGCCAGATATGTATGCCGGTTTGGTTCATAAATAATATGCTCGTATACCTCATCGGTAATGACATAGGCGTCATATTTCTTTGCCAGTCCGGCAATAATCTCCAACTCTTCCCGGGTAAATACCTTACCGCAGGGATTTGACGGATTGCATAAAATCATAATCCTAGCTCCCTGTTTAAAGGCCGCCTCCAGCACGTCCCCGTCGAAGATAAATCCGGGCGGTGTCAGAGGCACATAAATTGGCTCCGCACCGGAAAGGATGGTATCCGCGCCATAGTTTTCGTAAAAAGGTGAAAAAATAACGACCTTATCTCCCGGATCCGCCACGGCCATCATGGCCGCCATCATCGCTTCCGTACTGCCGCAGGTGACAACGATTTCTCTGTCCGGATCGACCTGCATCCCTGAAAAATGGGTGATTTTCTGTGCCAGAGCCTCTCTGAAATTCTGGGCGCCCCAGGTCAAAGCATATTGATGAGGCCCCTCTTTTGCCACCTCAGCCAGCCGATCCGTGATCGCCTTCGGCGGTTCGAAATCCGGAAATCCCTGGGATAAGTTTACCGCGCCATATTTATTGGAAATTCGGGTCATCCGGCGGATAACCGAGTCTGTAAAATTTGCTGTCCGCTTACTTAATGTCTTCATACTTCCATGCCAACCTTTTCATGACAAGCCTCCATGGCAAATTTCTATGCCAGATAAGACTTATGATTATTTAAAATTCCTTTTTCATCCAGTGAAAATTTCACCTGACGCATGGTTTTTAAAACTAATTCCGGTGTTTCCTTAAGGAAATACGGACGTTTGCTCAAACCAATGCCGTGTTCTCCGGAGGTCAGACCGCCGAGAACATAAGCATGATGATACAAAGCCGCCATATTTTCGTGAAGCTCTCTTGCCCAGGTTTCATCATCCCTGTCACCCCGCACAACACACAGATGAACATTTCCGTCTCCCGCATGACCGAAACGGATAAGCTGCATACCGCTCTTTCTTTCCTGCTCACCGACAAACCGGATAAAAGCGTCCACCTTACTGATCGGAACGACCAGATCCACCGGTTCCTGCTCGGAAACGGCTTCCACCGCTTTCACAAGAGCCCCCCGCATTTTCCAGATTCGAGCCGATTCCTCCGGATCATCCAGAACAATAAATTCCATCGCTCCGTTTTCAAGGGCGAGTTTTCTTGCCTTTTCAATATGTAAATCCACTTCCTCCGGTTCTCCGTCGAAGGTGAGTATAATATAGGCTCCGGCCTCCGGACACGGGAAGGTTGTTCCTGTAAAATCCTCACCGAGCTTTGCCACGCCCCGTTCCACAAATTCCACTGCCGTCGGCCCCACATTGCCCTTTAAGAGAGCAAGAACACTGGAAGTACCCGTCTGAATATCCGGATACGGCACGAGAACACTTAAAGATATCCGCGGCTTTGGAATCAGCTTCAAAATACATTTCGTAATGACCGCCAAAGTCCCCTCCGAACCGATGATCAGATTTTTCAGCGACAGACCGCTGGCATCCTTTACATTTTTACTTCCCACGGTAATCACATCTCCGTTGGCTAAAACTATCTCCAGTCCCCGCACATAATCCCGGGTCACACCATATTTTACCGCCCGCATACCGCCCGCATTGGTACTGATATTCCCGCCGATGGAGGACTGCTTTTCTCCCGGATTCGGCGGGTAGAAAAGGCCCCGTTCTTCCACATATTTCTGAAAGTCCTCCAGAAATATCCCCGGTTCTGCAACAGCCGTCATCGTATCCTCATCCAATTCGAGAATTCGCTTCATCAGGGACATATCTAAAACGATCCCTCCTCTGTCCGGCACCGTGGAGCCGACCAGGTTGGTTCCTGCGCCCCTCGGCGTCACCGGGATATTATTTTCCCAGGCATATTTCATAATCTGGCTGACCTCCTCGGTGGATACGGGGAAAACCACCGTATCCGCCCGGCCTTTCAGCCTTCCGAGAACATCGCTCTGATATTTTTCGTCAATATTTTCGGTAATACACCGTTCACTGTCTTTAATAATGTCACGTATTGCTGTCATTCTGATCACTCCCATGCCGGTACAAAGAACCCTTTAAATACATCCTGGAAAATCTGTTTTGTTGAATCAGACTGGAATGCCTCTACAATTCGTTTGTAAACCGGATTATCTTTATCTTCACTGCGCACTGCAATAAGGCAGAAATAACTGTCATCGTCGTAATCCTTTTCAAAGAAAATGCCGTCCTCCTGTGGGTCAAGACCGCAGTCCAGCGCATAGTTGCCGTTGATGACCGCCGCAGTCACATCCGGCAGCATAGAGTATATATTTGAAGCGTCCGCTTCGACAAATTCCACCTTAACATTGTAAGTTTCAATGTCGGAAATTTCCGGATTCGTACCGGCATCATCCTTTAATTTAATGATTCCTGCCGACTCCAAAAGCTTTAATGCACGTCCGCCGTTGGAGGCATCTCCAGGAATGGCTATGGTATCGCCGTCCTTTAACTCAGAAACATCATTGATCTTATCCGAATACAGATTCATGGCAATGACAAAGGTATCGCCGACGGCGCTGATATCATAGCCCTGCGTCTCAACTTCATTGTTAAAATAAGCGTGATGCTGGAAAGCGTTTATCTCAATATCTCCGCTGTCCAAAGCCGCATTCGGCAATGAAAAATCAGAAAACTGCACTAATTCAATATTGATTCCCTCATCCTTTAATTCTTCCGCGATCGGATTCCATATTTCTTCATAAATAGCCCCTGTCAGACCAACCCGGACTGTCACCGGCTCCTGAGTGCCGCAGGCCGTCAGCCCCAATACCAGTGCCGCTGTCAATGCGCAAGTGCGTAAAATATTTTTTTCCATGTTCATTTCCTCCTAATTCTATCAATGTAAATTTTTCTTTTCTATAATCGTTCCGATATACTGAATTACCGAAACAAAGATAACTAAAATGATCACGGTCACATAAGTGACATCCACCTGATTTCTGTCGTGGCCATAACGAATAGCAAAATCTCCGAGACCTCCGGCCCCGACAGCGCCGGCCATGGCCACCAGACCAATCAGGCTGATTATTGTAATCGTTGTTCCTCTGGCTATGCCGGGAATACTTTCTTTTATATATACCTGAAATACCATTTCCGGTGCAGAACAGCCCATAGCCTTTGCCGCCTCAATCAGTCCCGGATCCACCTCGGCAAAAGCATTTTCAATCTGCCTGGTAAAAAATGGCGTGGCCCCAAATACCAGGGGAACAATGGCTCCCGTGACTCCGATGGCCGTTCCCACGATCAAACGGCTCAGCGGCATCAAACCTGTCAAAAGAATAATAAAGGGTATGGAACGGAAAAAGTTGATACATTTATCCAGTACCTGAAAAACTCCCCCATTCTCACAAATGCCCCCACGTTTTGTGACCGTTAGAATGATACCGAAAAACATTCCTAAAATAAAAATCAATACGCCGGACCACAGGGTCATGATTAGAGTTTCCTGAATACTTTTTACAAGAGTATCTGGCTTATCAAGTAAATTCGGCATAATTTTTTCGAGTAACTCAAGCATCTAAAATCACCTCCACCCAAATCTGTTTATTTTTCAGATATGTAATGGCCTTCTCAATGGATTCCTTTTCGCCGCTGACGATGGCCATCAGCCCGCCGATGGGATTTTCGTCAATAAGTTCAATATTTCCGAAAATAATATTCATATCCAAATCATATTGCCTGGACATATAAGATACCAGAGCCTCCGAGGCATCCTGCTTTAAATACCTAAGCCTCAAAATACACTGTCCTTTTTTGAGTACCGTCAACGGATGTTTTTCCTCAACCAATTCATAGATTCTGGAAAGATTTGTCGTACTGTCCACAAAGTTTTTTGTGATCGACTGCTTCGGCGAAGCAAAAATTTCAAACACGCTGCCCTGTTCTACGACCCGACCGTCTTCCATGACAGCCACTTCATCACATATGTCTTTGACCACCTGCATTTCATGAGTAATAATCACAATCGTAATACCCATTTCTTCATTAACCTTTTTCAGCAGCCTCAAAATAGATTTTGTCGTCTGAGGATCCAGCGCACTGGTGGACTCATCACTGAGCAGAACCTTCGGGTCATTAGCCAGCGCTCGGGCTATGGCAACCCTTTGCTTTTGTCCGCCAGAAAGCTGGGACGGATATGCTTTTTTATACTCTGTCAGACCGACCAGTTCCAGAAGCTGATGAATTTTTTGTTCCTTTTCCACCTTGGTAAGCTTGCTTTTTCTTAACGGAAATGCCACATTTTCATAAACCGTTCGAGACTTAAACAAATTAAACTGCTGAAATATCATACCGATATTTTTCCGCTGTGCTCTCAGCTCCGCTTCGGACAATCCGGTCAATTCCACATTATCTACATATACCCTGCCCTCGGTCGGCCGCTCCAAAAGATTAATACATCGAACCAATGTCGATTTCCCGGCTCCGGAAAACCCGATAATTCCATAAACCTTTCCCTTTTCAATCTCCAGATTTACATTCTTAACCGCCGCAATCGTACGTCCTCCGGAAACAAAGGTTTTGCTTACATTTTCAAATCGAATCATCATGAATCTCCTTATATTCCCATAAAGTATATATGATTAGTATGTTATATGAGGAATAAAAAACAGGTGCCAGATTTCTTCACCTGTTTTTTAATATATTCTTAGTATAGCAATGTTTATCAAAAAGTGTTAATATATAAAATCAATATTCGGTTATAGGTTTATCCTATAGCAACCGTTCCTGATACGCTTCCAGTTCCCGGATATACACCTCCCCAATCGGACTGATGCCTGAACCCTTGCGTTTAATATAACCAATCCGCATTTTTTCCGTTTCCACAAGAGGCACAGCTTTATAATCCGAACCATTCAGCTCTTCACAGATAATGCCGGAACAAAGAGTATAGGCATTCAATCCCACCATCAGATTCAAAAGGGTTGCCCGGTCATTGGCATGAATGATCTGCTTATAATCATAGGTGCTTTTCATTTCCTCGGCAAAGTAAAAGGCACCGTTCTTCCCCTGGTCAAAGGCCAGACATGGATAATCCTGCAATTCCTCCATCGATATCCGCTCCTGATCTGCCAGCGGATGGCCGCTCCAGAGATAAACATAGGTTTCGCATTGGAAAAGCTCTGTAAATTCCAAGCCGTTTTCCTTAAAAATCTTTCGCATAACCTGCTCGTTATAATCATTGAGATACAAAACGCCCAGCTCACTCTTAAAGAACTTCACATTTTCAATGACTTCCCATGTCCTCGTCTCATGAATGGCAAACTCGTATTCGTCCATGCCGATCTGCTTTACCATTTCCACAAAGGCCTTCACCGCAAAGGTATAATGCTGCATGGAAACACTAAATTTCTTTTTTGCTTTTTTTTCAATATACCGGTTTTCCAACAGTCGGTATTGCTCGGCCACCTGCCGGGCATAGCCTAAAAATTCTTCACCCTCCGGTGTAATGACAATCCCCCGGTTGGAGCGGACAAAAAGATTAATGCCTATTTCCTGCTCCAGCTCTTTCACCGTCGCTGACAGACTCGGCTGAGATATAAACAGCTTCTTTGCCGCCTCATTCATCGAACCGCTGTCTGCAATGGTAATTACCTGATGTAATTGCTGTAACGTCATTATTTTCCAGTCCCTCGCTACAATATATTAATACTTTTTAAAATAAGCCTTCGTTTCCCTGGCCACCACGCCGCTTAAAGCAATGAGGGCGATCAGGTTCGGAAAAGCCATCAACGCGTTAAATATATCCGCAATATTCCATACCGCCTCCACGGTCATATATGGTCCGATAAATACAGCCAGAATATACAGCCAGCGGTAGCTCATAACTACATTTTTATTTCTGTTAAATAGATATTCTACACAGCGTTCACCGTAATAATCCCATCCGAGGATCGTGGTGAATGCAAAAAATATAAGACACAGCATCAGCACACAGGAAGATACGACCGCCGGAAATGGAAGTCCCATCTGGAAAGCGGCGCTTGTAATCTCAACACCCTCCAGGCCTTCAATCTGCCACGCACCGGTCAATACGATGGAAATCCCCGTCATGCTGCAAATAATCACCGTATCGATAAAGGTTCCTGTCATAGATACAAGCCCCTGACGCACCGGCTCCTTTGTCTGCGCTGCCGCCGCCGCAATCGGCGCGCTTCCGAGCCCCGATTCATTTGAAAAAATACCTCGGGCAATCCCCTTCTGCATGGCCAGGACCATTGTCCCCACAGCGCCGCCGACCAGGGCGCTGCCTGTAAATGCCGTTTTTACGATCAGGGCGATCGCCATTGGAACCTTTGTCACATTCGTTATAAGAATAATCAACGCAAAGACCACATAGAGAATCGCCATAAAAGGAACAACAATTTCCGAAACCTTTGCAATACGCTTAATGCCGCCCAAAATAACCAGTCCGACGACCACCGTAAGTACGAGACAGGTAATGATTGTAACCCACGAATATGTATTTCCAAAGAGCGTCAATGTCAACTGCATATCCGGATCAAAAAAATTCTTTGTTGCCGAGGCGATACCGTTTACCTGGGTAAATGTACCGATTCCCAAAAGACCGACACAGGCTCCGAAAAAGGCAAATATTTTACCGAGCCATCGAAATTTTTTACCCATACCGTTTTCAATGTAATAAAACGGTCCGCCAAGAACATGGCCCTCTGCGTCGATGGTCCGGTACTTGATGGCCAAAAGCCCCTCCGCATATTTGGTCGCCATACCAAACAGAGCCGCAACAACCATCCAGAATAAAGCTCCCGGTCCGCCGGCAGCAATCGCTGTGGCCACACCGACAATATTGCCTGTACCAATGGTTGCCGAGAGAGCTGTACACAGGGCGCCAAAACTGCTGACTTCTCCGGTGCCGTCCTCTTCGTTCTTCACCATAAACTTCAATGCTTTCCCCAAATGTCTGATTTGAAGTAAGCCCAGCAGAATAGTCAGATAAATGCCTGTCGCCAGAATGATTATAATTAACGGCAGGCCCCATACGGCATCATCGATCCACTTGATCAATTCGTTGATTTGTTGTAACATTTTTTCTTCCTCCATCCTTTTGCCTGAGAGAATTGCAGCGGGCTGCTGCTTACACCTTCGGCGCTCAAAAAAATTTGAGTCTCTCCTGAGTTGGCTTTAACGCCATCTATAAGAATAGCATAAAGAAAAATGACATACAAGAATGTTTTGCCAATTATTTACACGATCAGACGTTTTTCAGGCTCTGTTCCAGATCTGCAATAATGTCCTCCACGTTTTCCAATCCTACGGACAGACGGATCAGTCCCGGATTAACACCGGCGGCGATTAACTGCTCATCGGTGAGCTGCCGATGCGTCGCACTGGCCGGATGAAGGACACAAGTACGGATATCCGCCACATGCACCTCATTGGAAGCCAACTTCAGCCCGTCCATAAAACGAACCGCCGCCGCCTTTCCACCTTTAATGGTTATAGAGATAACGCCGCAAGTTCCCTTCGGCAAATACTTCTTCGCCAATTCATGATATTTATCCCCCGGAAGGGCCGCATAGCTGACCGACTCAATCTTATCGGAAGCCTGCAAAAACTTTGCCACCTTCAGAGCATTTTCACAATACCGTTCCATACGAATCGGCAGTGTTTCCAGACCAAGATTCAGCAAAAATGCGGAATGTGCCGCCGGATAAGCTCCGAAATCGCGCATAAGCTGCATCCGGGCCTTAATAATATAGGCCATTTCTCCAAAATCTTTTGTATAAATCACGCCATGATAGGATTCGTCCGGCTCCGTAAATTCAGGAAATTTACCGTTGGCCCAGTTAAATTTACCGCTGTCGACAATGACGCCGCCGATCTGCAGAGCATGTCCGTCCATATATTTCGATGTGGAATGAATAACGATATCTGCTCCAAATTCAATGGGTTTACAGAGAATCGGTGTGGCAAAGGTATTGTCGATAATGAGCGGCACGTCATTTTTATGGGCAATCCCTGCAAATTTTTCAATGTCCAAAACAGCCAGCGCCGGATTCGCCAGCGTTTCGCCAAATACACAGCGGGTATTTGGTTTGAAAGCCTTCTGAATCGTTTCCTCGTCAGCCTCCGCATCCACAAAAATACATTCAATACCTAGCTTTTTCAAGGTCACAGCAAAAAGATTGACCGTACCTCCATAAATCGTTGATGTGCTGATAAAACTGTCTCCCGCATTACAGAGATTAAGAATTGAAAACAGAGAGGCCGCCTGTCCGGAAGATGTGCACATGGCCCCGACACCGCCCTCCAAATCCGCAATCTTTTTCTCCACCGCATCCACCGTTGGATTCGCAAAACGGGAATACATATATTCCGTCGGCATGTCAAACAATTGTCCGATATGCTCTGTAGAATCAAATACATATGTCGTACTCTGCACGATCGGCACTACTCTCGGTTCTCCATTTTTCGGGGTATAACCCGAATGTAAACATTTCGTTTCATCTCTCATTACTTTATTCCTCCGTTTTCTGCAATTTTTTCTTTAAGCTCTGCATCAAATACTCCCTGACGAAGCATTTCGATTTCCATTTTATAAGGCGGCCAGGATTTTTTCGGCCGGCTAGCATCAGGGATATAAGGCGTTTCCAAAATCTTCGGTATATTTTCAAAATCTTTATGATGAACGATTCGATTCAATGCCTCGAAGCCAATATGACCAAAGCCAATATTTTCATGTCGATCCTTGCCCGCCCCCGGCGCATTTTTACTATCATTTATATGAAATACCGCAATCTGGTCTTTTCCCAGAAGCCTATCAAATTTTTCCATTACTCCGTCAAAATCATGGATAACATCATATCCCGCATCACTTGTATGACAGGTGTCAAAACAAACCCTTAATTTATCATTAAAAACAACTTTATCATAAATCCAGGCCAGTTCCTCAAAGCTCCGGCCAATTTCACTGCCCTTGCCCGCCATAGTCTCCAGAGTCACATATACTTTCGAATCCCGCGCCAAAACTTCATTCAACGCTTCGGCAATCTTGGCAATCCCGGCTTCGGCCCCGGCGCCCACATGGGTTCCTGGATGAACGATTAACACCCGGCTGCCCATAGCTTCGGCCCGGCTCAATTCCAAATTCATAAAATTTACAGCCAATTCAAAGGTTTCCGGCTTTATCGTATTCGCCATATTAATAATATACGGCGCATGGATGACAATTTCATCAATCCCGTACTCCCGCATATAACGCCAGCCTTCGTCAATGCGAAGCTCGCTGATATCTTTACGTTTTGTATTCTGGGGCGCTCCCGTATACACCATAAACGTATTGGCGCCATAGGATACGGCTTCCTTCGCCGAGCCTAAAAACATTTCTTTTCCACTCATCCCTACATGGGATCCTATTTTCAACATAAATTCTCCTTTTCCTATTCGCTGGCGGGCGACGCCCCCGCCGTCTGTCTGACTCTCCGTCTATCGCGCTCGCCGATAGGTAATGCCATCCTCCAGCTCGATGTTGCGGCAGGCAAACAATTCATCTACTGTTAAAAAAGTATAACCCATACGTCTTAATTCGTCAATAATTCCGGCGGCTCCCGCAAGCCCGTCATCCGAAATATCGTGCATCAATATGATGTCCCCATCCCTCACATTTTCCGCCGTCTCCCGTATCATTTCCTCCGCAGATTTTCCCATCCAGTCTTCTGTATCCACCGACCACAAAATCATTGGACAGTCCAGCCAGTTTTCCAATGCCTGATTCAGCTTTCCGAAGGGCGGTCTCAATAATAGCCTCTCAGCTCCGATGACCGTCTCAATAACCTTTCTGGATTTTTCAATTTCTTCCTTTTGCCGCGCCTCTGACAAACAAGATAAATCAACATGGCTGTACGTATGCATGCCGATCTGATGTCCCTCTTCATACATTCTCCGGACAATTTCCGAGTTTTCCTCCACCTGAGCCCCGATTATAAAAAAGGTGGCATGAACCCCTTTCTCATTCAACATATCCAAAAGCGGCTCTGTCTTTCCCTCTTTCGGTCCGTCATCAAAGGTCAACGCCACCAATTTTTCACTGTCGTCATAAATATCAAAGGTAGCGCTTTCTGACATCACCACCACACTTCTCACTCCCGATACGATCAAAGATATTAAAATCATACCCAAAGCCGCCGCCAATACCCGGAATTCCTTCATCCAACTGCCCCTTTATATTCTTCAAACTAACATATGCAGTCCGATTCCACTCCATGCCTGCGACTTTTCCCTTCTCCCATCGGTTCCGTGCTTGTATCATCCCCGGTCTTTTTCCCGCTGTTCTGCTTTTTCAATAAAATCCAGCATATCCCTAAGCTCATTTTGAGCCATTTTCGTATAAGCCGCCAGCTCGCGAAGCGACGGCTCCTGACCATTTTCTTCCATTAAATGTCTTCTTGCCTCATTGACCAGCGTCACCTTACCGACAACCGTATTCTCCACATCATCCTCACCGGCCATCGTCTGGATATAACTTTTCATTGCCGCTTCCACATTCTCAACAATTTCCTTTTCCACCAAAACAGCCGCCATAGCTCTGTCCACCTCCGAACCTTTGCCCGCTCCCGTCTGATGCCCATTCTTCATATCTCTCCCACATAATTCAGACAGCTTCATAAATAACGCCATATTGCCTTCCTGCACCACATCCGGGAAATCCTCCGGAGCCACTGACAGCCTCTTCGCCTGTTCCAGAATTTTTCCCATCCAACTCTCGGATATCTGGCTAATTACTGACGCATCCCCTTTTAAAAGCTCCTCGTAAAGCCTCTGAAGCGCCTCCTGTGCATACACAGAAAGTCCCTCGATTTCCTCCATATACAAGCGCAAAGCCTGAGAATCCGGCAATTCTGCATCCTCTGTCTCTTCTGAACCTTCAGAATCCTCCGTCTCCACCAACTTTAACAAATACTCCAACACCATTTCCTTCTGAGCTTCATTCAACTCCATTTTATCAAAATAACGCAGAATCTCTTCTCTGGATAATGGCTCTGCAGCCGCCCTTACAATTTCCGATACCTCCCGCACCGTCTCCGTAAATATATTTTGATCCAACATACAATAACCACCCTTTTTCTCAAAATACTCATTATCGCTAAGTGTTCACAGTATATCACAAAAAATCTGTTCGGAACAAGAGTATTCGATTTGATTCCTTACATTAATTTATAAAAGAATAACATAAAAATGGAGCCAATTTACTTAAAATCGACTCCACATTTTCCCTTTCTCTTTTTTCGTACTGTTTTTCCATTGTTTCTTTGTCCATCCATTCTTGAATATATTGCTTTGACCAAAGCTTTGATTAAAAAGAATCCTCTCCGGAATCATCCACACTTCCGGGAGCAAAGAACTTGATTTCGGTCGGCCAGAGGGGCCTTCCAGATATGCTTATTTTAACATAATCGCCGTATATGGTTCAATCATCATCCATCGAGGAATTTTGACAAGAAATGCCCCTATATATCCAAACAAAAAAAATGTCATGGAAAGCTTTTTTCTTTCCATGACATTCTTATTGTTTGTTATATGAGCCTATTCATAGCTGTAAGGCTGAGGTTCCTCAGAAAACTCTTCGCTTGAAGTTTCATTTTCACTTTCAAAAATGGATTCCGTTTCAGTCTCACTCTCTTCCAAGGATTCATCCACAAAACTTTCCTCCGTTTCAGGAAGTGTTTCTGTCTCGGTTTCAGATTCTAATTCTGTTTCATCCTCAGACTCCAGCTCGTGATCCAGACGATTTATGTTGATGACATAGGTCTGGGTATTTCCTGCCGGCGCTGTCACAAGAATTTCAAAATAATTCTCACCAATATCTAAGGTTAAGTCTTCCGGCGCTGTCACAACACTGTCCTCTTCCATCGGAATCACAGAACAAATAAACATTTCCATGTCTACGCCAACCTCCACATGATACTCGTAGACATCTGGGTCAAAGATTTCTTCCA
>ENA-ORNG01001068-ORNG01001068.1-human-gut-metagenome-genome-assembly--contig:-NODE-1068-length-20965-cov-3.952654_pt1 | contig 20965 bp, 18 predicted proteins | sample MGYA00242113_ERZ509018 | MGnify/ENA primary metagenome ERZ509018 (study PRJEB26280, sample SAMEA2338711) | human gut metagenome | biome: human gut; feature: human-associated habitat; material: faeces... | reverse complement strand
AAAAAATACAAAAAGCTCCTGAACGCGGGGATTATATCCTCTGCCCTGCTTCTCACAACATGGGGATTGAATAAATTGATTTTTCTGCGTGCAGGAATAAAAGATATGCTGTTCTGTGAAAACAAGCATCAGTATTCATGGCGATTTGGAAATATATTTTACACAAAAAAAGGCAGCGGCTCGCCCATTCTTTTAATTCATGAATTAAAATGTACAGCGTCAGCCGCCGAATGGAAATTTTTGATCAACCAACTATCCAAAGAGCATACCGTATACGCTCTCGATTTGATTGGCTGCGGTCGTTCTGAAAAACCTAAAATGACTTATACAAATTACATCTATGTCCAACTGATCAACAATTTCATTAAGGATGTGATCGGGACCCGCACAGATGTTATTACCAGCGGTTCTTCTTCAAGCATTGCTATTATGGGCTGTTACAGCGAACCGGAGCTATATCATCACATTATGATGGTAAATCCTTTATCAATGAAAGAGATGGCAAAATATCCAAAAGCCAACCATAAAACATTAAAAACTTTAATTGAGCTTCCATTAATCGGAACAACCATCTATAATATGATTACCTCTTACCGGAGCATATTTAAGGATTATAAAAATAAAATACTCTATCCGGATATGAATATACAAAAGCAAGTTGACACAATGTATGAAGCCAGTCATCTTGGAGGTCCATCGGCCAGATATCTCTATGCCAGTGAACGAAGCCACTTCACCAATATAAATATACTTCATGCATTGAAGAAATTAAATCATTCTATTTGTATCATTGGCGGTAAAGATGAGAAAAATATTCAGGAAACATTGGAGGACTATGTATACTGCAATCCTTCTATTGAAACTGAGTTGATGGATAATTGTATGCAGTACCCGCACATCGAACAACCTGAAGCTTTTTCCTCACTCTGTTCTATCTATTTATAATGACTTATAACGGTTCCTTTGAAGGCTTGCCTGCTTTGCGCGGGTAAGTCTTTTTTGTACTTTTTATCTTTTCAATGACGACCAGAGAACGTTCCATATCCGTATCCGCCAGGTTATAGGCCAAACATTCGCTAATATTTCCTCCAAGAAGAGTCACCGCCCTGCGTGAAGACTCGAGTTCTTCCTGTATCTTTCCTGATTTATACGGGATAAAATATCCTCCGATCTGGATAAATGGAATACAATATTCGGATAATGTGGATAAGTTCGCCACAGCCCGGGACACACACAAATCAAACTGTTCCCGATATAGAGGATTTCGGCCAAAATCCTCGGCTCGCCCATGAATTGTTTCAATATCTTTTAATTCAAGTGTCTCTATAACCCCATTTAAAAAATTAATCCGCTTATTCAGAGAATCCAAAAGCACGATTTTTAACTCAGGAAAGGCAATTTTTAAAGGAATTCCCGGAAAACCTGCGCCTGTTCCCACATCGATAATTTTTAATGGCCGATTTAAATCAACGGCCTGAACCAATGAAAGACTGTCCACAAAATGTTTATCGATTACTTCATCATATTCAGTAATCGCTGTCAGATTCATCACCTTATTTGTTTCTACCAACATTTCATAATAGGTCTGAAACTGATACATTTGTTTCTCATTCAGATGAATATTTAATTTTTCTAATGCCCTCTCAAACTTATTCATACCGATTCCTTTCGATGTGCCCGGTTAAACTGCTCCATATAAATCAACAATACGGAAATATCCGCCGGCGTTACTCCGGAAATCCTGGAAGCCTGTCCCACGGAATGGGGACGAACCGCCGACAGCTTCTGCCGTGCCTCAATTCTCAGACCGCTAATATCATTATAATCCAATGCCTCCGGAATCAATTTCACTTCCATCTTCTTGAACTGTTCCACTTGTTTCAGTTGTCGGGTTATGTACCCCTCATACTTTACATTAATATTAACCTGCTCTATAACTCCCGCCGACAGGACTTCACGTTCCTTGTCCAACACAGCCAAAGCTTCATAGGAAAGTTCCGGCCGACGGATTAATTCCGCCAAAGAAACCGCCGTTTTAAGCGGCGTACTATGATGAGCTTCAAGAAAAGCCTGAACTTCCTTTGAACCGCCGACCATAACGCGATTTACCCTGTCGGTTTCCTTTTCAATCATTGCTTTTTTTTCTAAAAGAGCCTCATAACGTTCATCCGATATGAGACCAACCTGATGTCCAATCGGCGTTAAACGCAGATCCGCATTATCCTGACGCAAAAGCAACCGATATTCGGCTCTCGATGTCATCATCCGATAAGGTTCATGGGTTTCCTTTGTCACTAAATCATCAATTAAAACACCAATATAGGCTTCTGAGCGCTTTAAAACGATCTGTTCCCTCCCGAGAAGCTTCATAGAAGCGTTAATGCCGGCCATTAATCCTTGTGCCGCAGCCTCCTCATAACCAGAGCTTCCATTAAACTGTCCGCCGGAAAAGAGCCCCTCTACCTGTTTAAATTCCAGAGTAGCCTTAAGCTGAGTAGCCGGTATGCAGTCATACTCGATAGCATAGGCATTTCTCACAATCCGGGCATTTTCCAGTCCCGGTACTGTCCGGTACATCCGATACTGAACATCCTCCGGCAGCGAACTGGACATACCTCCAATATACATTTCATTTGTGTAATTTCCTTCCGGTTCGATAAATACCTGATGCCGGTTCTTATCCGCAAATTTAACAACCTTATCCTCAATCGAAGGACAATAACGCGGGCCCACGCCTTCGATCACTCCCGCATAAATCGGGGAACGATCAAGATTTGAACGGATAATCTCGTGGGTTTCCTCATTCGTATAGGTCAGCCAGCAAGATACCTGTTCCTTTTGTACATCCTCCGGATTGGTCGTAAAGGAAAATGGTACAACTGTTTCATCGCCAAACTGCTCTTCCATTTTACTAAAATCAATACTCCGCTTGTCAATACGTGCCGGAGTTCCTGTTTTAAAACGTATAAGATCGATCCCCAAACGTTTTAAGCTTTCTGATAGATGGGTTGCCGCCTGAAGACCGTTTGGACCTGTATAAGTAATGGATTCACCGCACAGACATCTGGCCTTTAAATAAACGCCTGTGGCGAGAATAGCCGCCTTACACGGATAAATTCCGCCTGTATGAGTAACGACTCCGGATACATGACCGTCCTCTGTTAATATGTCAATAATTTCTGCCTGTTTTACCGTCAGATTTTCCTGATTTTCCAATGTTCTGCGCATAAACTCCGTATAGTCATGCTTATCCGCCTGAGCCCTTAATGAATGCACTGCAGGCCCCTTGGACTTGTTAAGCATTTTTGACTGAATAAAGGTCGCATCAATCGTTTTTCCCATCTGACCGCCAAGGGCGTCTATTTCCCGGACAAGATGCCCCTTTGAACTTCCTCCGATGTTCGGATTACACGGCATCAGCGCGATACTTTCCACACTGACTGTAAATACAATCGTCTTCAAGCCAAGCCTTGCACAAGCCAGAGCCGCCTCACAGCCCGCATGTCCGGCGCCAATGACTGCAATATCATAATTTTCATAAGTATAAGACATAAAAGGCCTCCTATTTACCCATACAAAAATCGCTGAATATCGTATTAATAAGGTCTTCACCAACAGATTCTCCCATAATCCTTCCGAGAGCCTCATAAGCATTCATTAAATCAATAGAGAAAAAGTCCTCCGGCATATCGTCCTCAATACTTTGAAGCACCATTTTTAAACTATCCACAGCCTCCTGAATCGCCGCTTTATGACGGACATTTGTTATATAAATCTGATCATTAAAGGTCAGCTTACCCTCAAAAAACATCTTCTTAATCAATTCTGAGAATACTTCCAATCCTCGCTGCTCCTTCACAGAAACTTCTATAACTGGGTGTTTCGTCTTTTTTTCAATTTCAGATTTTGTTGTTTTCAAATTCAAATCGATTTTATTTAAAAGTATAATCGTTTTCTTATTCTGGATCAATTCCAGAATTTCCAGATCATTTTCATCCATAGACGTAGAACCGTCTGCAATATAAATGATCAAATCAGCCTCGGACGCATATTTCTTTGCCTTCTCAACGCCGATTTTCTCAACTGTATCACTTGTATCACGTATACCTGCAGTGTCAATGACATTTAACATAATACCGCCAACCTGGATGATTTCTTCCAGGGTATCTCTCGTTGTTCCCGCAATATCCGTAACAATAGCTCTTTCTTCCCCTGAAAGATAATTCAATAAAGAAGATTTTCCCGCATTTGGTTTGCCAAGAATAACCGTTTTAATTCCCTCTTTTAAGAGGCGTCCGTCATCACAGGACTGAAGCAATTTCTCCAATATGCTCAAATTTTCATTAATCTGTTTTTTTAAGGTAGTTCCATAATCATCAGCATGAATATGTTCAGGATCATCTAAGGCGGCTTCGATAAATGCAATACTTCCGATCACGCTTTTTCTCACTTCTTTAATCTGATTTAAAAGATTTCCATGAAGCTGTTGAACCGAACTATTTAACGCGTATTCATTTTTTGAATGAATGATATCAATGACAGCCTCAGCCTGAGACAAATCAATTCGCCCATTTAAAAACGCTCGTTTTGTAAATTCCCCCGGTTCTGCCGGCCGGGCGCCATATTTAATCACAGCTTCCAGAATTTTTCTCATGACAACGACACCGCCATGGCAGTCAATTTCCACCACATCCTCAGTCGTATAGCTGTTCGGAGCCTTCATGACCAACACAAGAACTTCATCAATCATTTGATCTCCGTCATATATATATCCGTAATTTATCGTGTGAGATGACACTTTTTTTAAAGATTTTTTTCCTTTTGGACTCCGGTAAAGCTTATCCACAATTTCTATGGCAGAAGTCCCGCTCAACCGGACCTTTCCAATACCTGACGGCGTCATTCCTGTTGAGACTGCGGCAATGGTATCTGTAATCATGACCAACTTCCTTTCTGAATTTTTTCAAAAATTACCCCCGTCTTTCATTCAAAGACGGGGGCAATTGGAATAAATCATACTTCTTCAGACGTTACTGAAAAGGCATTTTTTTCTTTGTAATTTCTATTATAGTCTCTGCGATATTCTCTGCCTTCCCGACGCTTTAACGTGATAACCACCTTGCGATAAGGTTCATCGCCCTCACTATGGGTTTCCACATAACGGTCATTTTGAAGGGCCGAATGAATAATCCGCCGCTCATAAGGATTCATCGGCTCCAGTGTTACTGGCCGGCGGGTTCTCTTTACTTTATAAGATAAATTCTTTGCCAAATTTTCCAGAGTCTGTTTCCGACGATCTCTATAATCCTCTGTGTCCACCTTGACTTTAATATAAGCATCACTTTCCTTATTTACAACAAGGCTGACCAGATATTGAAGAGAGTCTAGAGTCTGTCCTCTTTTTCCGATTAAAATTCCCATCTCATCACCGGAAAAATCAATATTCATTGTCCGATTCTCTTCATTATAATCAATTTCTGATTTGACTTCCATATTCATAGCAGCAAACAGTTTATCTAAAAATTCGTATGTATCATCCAGGAGATTACTTTTTTTACGAACTTTAATGACTGCATCCTGTTTTCCAATTAAACCGAGAAAACCACTGCTTCCTTTTTCAACCACTTCATATTCAATTTTATCACTGGTTGTTTCCAATTGGATCAATGCATTTGTAATCGCATCGTCCACGGTTTTTCCTGTAACTTCTATATAATCCATCCTTTATCCCTCCAATAAAAACAGCAGATCAATCGTCGTTTTTGCTCTTATCCAACATATGGGCAATCGATGAAATACTGTCGCCATTTAACGGCGCATCTTTATCTACAGGTTTATAGTTTTTAGGCGTATATTCCTTTTTTGAACGATTCGCCTTCGCAATATCGCTCATAGACTGATAATTCTTATTTTCTGCCTGAGAAGCTGAAGCTCCGCCATTCATCACTTTTTCAGTCAATGAAGGCTTTCCTTTTCTTTCCGCCACTTTTTTCGCATTTTCCTTAACCAGCTCATCGATATCTTTATTATTAAAGAATCGGTTGACAATAACGATCGACAATGTACGGAATACGGAGTTGCATACCCAGTAAAGGCCAACGCCGGCTGGTAATGTAAAACAAATCCATACGGAGAATAACGGCATAATCATATTCACCATTTTCATCGACTGAGCCATGTCATTTTCCTGCGCCGCCGTATTGTTCGTCTTTGGCGTTGTAATTTTAACGCTGACATACTGACTGACACCTGCTAAAATCGGAATTAAAATTCCAGGAAAAATCCCTGCCACACCCTGGGATAAATGCACCGGCGCGTCCATAACGTTTAAGCCGCCAGGCATAGAATTAATATTAATAATCGTGTCCTTTACGCTGTGAATGGCCTGTACCACATCCGGATTGGAAGCAAAAGCATTTGCCACCGTATCCCAGCCTGTTGTTTTCACACCATTTAAAGCATCGATAATTTTTTCAACATCATTAAAATCAAATTTGCTGACAGCGATACCTAATTCTTTAATAAGCCCATCCATGATTTCTGCGCCGCCGGTTGTTTGACGGATCGGATCAGCGATCGTCAGAAACAGAGCATGAATCGAATTAACATAGGACGGAATATTATAAATAATCCGGTACAATGCCAACAGAATCGGAAAAGAAATTAATAACGGAAGGCATCCTGAAGACGGACTGGCCCCATATTTCTGGTAAACCTCCATCGTCTCAGCCTGCATACGCCGCTGTGAAACCTGGTCTGTCTTTCCTTTATATTTTTTGTTAATTTTCTGAATTTCAGGTGTTACCAGAGACGATACTCTTGTATAACGCTGCTGTTTAATCGTCAACGGCAGCATGAGAAGATTGGCAATCAAAGTAAACAATATGATTGTCAACGCAACATTTGGTACCCCCACCAAATCAAGAAGCTCATAAATCGCATTCATGATTAGACCAAATATCGATGCAAATGGTCCTAGGATACCTGTGACTTTTGAAAGAACAATTACATCCATGTTCTATTTCCTCCTTAAATCAGGGAACCGGGTCATAGCCACCCTTATGAAACGGGTGACATCTCAGTATTCTTCTTATAGCCAAATAACTTCCTTTCAACGCTCCATACTTTTCCAGCGCTTCAATCGCATACTGGGAACACGTCGGCACATAAATACAAGATGGCGCCTTTAGTGGAGAAATATATTTTCTGTAAAAACGAATACATCCTATCAACACTTTTTTCATTGTATATCGCTGTCCTTCAATAAATCCAGTTTTTTCGACAACTGACTGAGACTTTTTCTAATATCATAATAATCCGCTTTTTTTGCCGCAACTCTGGCAATGACAACAATATCATACCCCGTCTTATAGAATTCCTCACTCAAACGGTAATTTTCACGAATAAGCCTTGCCAGATGATGTCTTACAATACTGTTCCCTACCTTTTTACTGACAGAAATCCCTAAATGATTTCTATTTAGACCGTTTTCCATCTTGTATACAACGAGATAACGATTTGCACAGGATGTTCCCTTTTCATAAACGGCCCGGAATTGCTGATTCTTTTTCAATGATTCCGAAAATTTCATTATTCATTACCTAAAGATTTTCCTAAAGAAAAAGGCCACATATTTGCGGCCTAAGCTGATAATTTATGTCTACCTTTAGCTCTTCTTGCTGCTAAAACCTTTCTGCCATTAGCAGTGCTCATTCTCTTTCTGAAACCATGAACTTTACTTCTCTGTCTCTTTTTAGGCTGAAATGTCATTTTCATCTGTAAACACCTCCCTTTATGAAAAATGAGATAAAATATCTACTCTATTATAGTCATTTCACCAAATCTCGTCAAGCAAAACCTTTTTATTTTTTTGCAATTGTGGATAACTTGATTATCAACACAATTATCCCCACATTTACATAAATCTATCCACATAATGTGAATAACTTGTGGATAACTGTTTATAAATATCTTTGATTTTGCCAAAATCCATTATTTTCAATGAAAAATACATGTTAATAATGTGATTAACTTATATTTATTTTATTAACATTTACATAACAGTTCCATATATATATGACTTTATGTTAATTTATAAATATATTTTGTCCACAATGTTATCCACAATTTTAATGTTGATATCTCTTCACTTTTGTAATAAAATATATATGTGAATTTATGCTCAGGGGGATTATAATATTGTGTTACCTTTAATAAAAGAAAAATGGAATGATATTCTTGAACAAATGAAAATTGAAAATGACATAAGCGAAGTTGCTTTTACCACCTGGGTCAAATATTTCAAGCCGTATCGGGTTGAAGGCAACATGATTACTGTATCCATCGAGAAAGAAAATCTTGTTTTGGATCCAGACTGGTTTTCAAAGAAATATCGTATGCCTCTGATTATTACGATTGCTGAAGTACTTGAAACCGAATTTGACGTCCAATTTATCATTCCTGATATGTCAACAAACGATTCCGATGAAAAATACACCGAACCGGATGCTTCATCATTAATGAATGCTCATCTGAATCCGAGATATACATTTGAAACCTTTGTCGTTGGAAAAAATAATGATATTGCCCATGCCACCGCCCTGGCTGTCGCAGAAGATCCGGGTACCTACGGAAATCCGCTGTTTATTTATGGAGGCGCCGGCCTTGGAAAGACTCATCTGCTTCATTCCATTGCACATTATGTTTTAACGAAACATCCGGATTATCGTATCATTTATGTGACATCCGAGGAGTTTACGAACGAACTTGTACACTCGATTCAGCATAAACAAATTGAAAATTTTAAAAACAAATACAGAAATATTGACATGCTGCTGATCGACGATATTCAGTTTATTGTAAATAAAGAAAGTACTCAGGAAGAATTCTTCCATACCTTTACTACCTTATATGAATCTAAAAAACAGATTGTCATATCCTCCGATAAGCCACCGAAGGATATTAACGGCCTGGAAGACCGTTTGATTACCCGGTTTAAAGCCGGTCTGACGGTTGACGTCCAGCCTCCGAATTACGAAACCCGTATGGCAATTCTCAAAAAACGGGCGGAACTGGACAATATTCAGGTTGATGATGAATCTTTAAATTATATTGCTACAAACATAAAATCCAGTATCCGTGAACTGGAAGGCGCATTAAAGCAAATTTATAACTTCTCAAGGCTCCGAAAAAAAATGATAAACTTTGAACTGGCCAAAGAAGCCCTTGACAATATCATATCGCCGGAGGAAAAACGTCCTGTGACCTGCGAACTTATTATTGCTACAGTCGCTGAACATTATAATATCTCTCCGGAGGATATAAAAAGTAGTAAACGAAATAAGGAAATCGCTTATCCACGGCAGATTTGTATGTACCTCTGCCGCAAGATGACTGCGGATTCCTTACAGGCCGTCGGCAATTCCCTCGGCAAAAAAGACCATACAACCATCATCCACGGCGAGAAAAAAATATCTGATGATTTAAAGCATGATGAAAATCTGAAAAATACCATCGATATATTAATAAAGAAGATAAACCCTCCAACTTGATTGTGGATAACTTCTTTACAATTTGTGGATGAACAGTGAGTTGACAGTGAGTTCAAAGGGGATAACTATCCCTGGCTCTTTTCAGGCTCAAACTCATTAGATTTTATGATGTGGATAATTTAAGAGTTATCCTTATCCTTTTCAGCCTGTTTTAACAGAGTTATCCAACCCAAAACATTCAGGAAAATTCAGGGGTTTTGAGGCATATCCACATATCCACAACACCTACTACTACAACTACTATAAAATTATTATTTATATATTTATATGCGGCTGCCCGGAAGTTATTCACAATATTTCGGTTGGCTTGAGAAAGGTTGATTTTTAACATGAAAATTATCTGTAGCAAATCCGAACTCCTTCAAGGCGTCAATACTGTGCTGAAAGCAGTTCCTACAAAAACCACGATGCCTATTTTAGAATGTATATTAATCGATACTACCGATGGACAGATTAAACTGACGGCCAATGATATGGAATTAGGTATCGAAACAAAAATTAAGGGTGACATTCTTGATAAAGGAAAAATCGCATTGGAAGCAAAATTATTTTCAGAAATTGTCCGTAAGCTTCCTGATAGCGAGGTATCTATTCAGACAGATGATAATTTCAGAGCTTTGATTAAATGTGAAAAAGCCAAATTTAATATTGCCGGTAAATCCGGTGATGATTTTTCTTATCTGCCAGAAATAGAAAGAAATCAAAGAGTTGTTTTATCCCAGTTTTCCTTGAAGGAAATTATCCGACAAACTATTTTTTCAATTGCAGATAATGAAAATAATCGTTTAATGACCGGTGAACTTTTTGAAATTAATGGAAACGAATTAAAAGTTGTTTCTCTGGATGGTCATCGTATCTCTATTCGTAAGATTGAATTAAAAGAAAAATATAATCATATCAAAGTTGTTGTGCCAGGTAAAACATTGAACGAAGTCAGTAAAATTTTAGCTGGTGGTATTGAAGATTATGTCAATATTTATTTTACTGGCCGGCATATTTTATTTGAATTTGATGATACGATCGTTGTTTCACGACTCATTGAAGGCGAATATTTCCGAATTGAACAGATGCTTTCTAGTGATTATGAAACAAAAATTTCGATAAATAAAAAAGAACTGCAGAGCTGTATTGAACGTGCGTCTCTGCTCGTTAAAGAGGGCGATAAAAAACCGATCATTATGAATATTTTGGACGAATCTATGGAATTAAAAATTAATTCATTTATTGGTTCCATGAACGAGGATATTAATATTATAAAGACAGGTAAGGACTTAATGATCGGCTTTAATCCGAAATTTATCCTTGATGCCCTCCGTGTCATTGACGATGAAAATATTGACATTTATATGATTAATCCGAAAGCCCCTTGTTTTATTCGGGATGAAGAACAGAAATATATTTATTTGATTCTTCCGGTAAACTTTAATCCGGGAGTATAGGAGAAAATATGGAAGTTATCAAATTAAAAGATGAATTTATCAAACTTGGACAGGCATTGAAAGCCGCCGGCTGTGTAGAATCGGGACTGGAAGCAAAAATAGTGATTAAAGAAGGACAGGTAACTGTCAATGGCGAGGTTGAATATCAGAGGGGAAAGAAGCTTCATGAAGGTGATATTGTAACCTTTGACGGTGAAATAATAAAGATTGAAAAATAATGATTATAAAATCTCTTGAATTACTTGATTATCGAAATTATGAAAATCTTCAGATGAGTTTCGATGAAGGAATTAATATTCTTTATGGTGATAATGCTCAAGGAAAAACAAATATTTTGGAATCCATTTATGTCTGTGCCACGACAAAATCTCATCGGGGCAGCAAAGATAAAGAAATGATTCGTTTTGGCAATGAGGATTCTCATATCCGCATGTATGTGGAGAAAGACAAAATCGAACACAAAATAGACATTCATTTGAAGAAAAATAAAACAAAGGGTGCGGCTGTTGACGGTATTCCTATAAAAAAATCCAGCGAGCTGATGGGAATGATCAATGTCGTTTTCTTTTCACCGGAAGATCTGGCTATTATCAAAAGCGGTCCGGCTGAACGAAGACATTTTATTGATATGGAGCTGTGTCAGTTAAATAAAGTTTATCTTCACGATATATCCAGCTATAATAAGGTGGTCAATCAGAGAAATAATCTGCTGAAACAGACACATTATCAGGAATCTTTGAAGAGCACGCTGGATGTTTGGGATGAACAGCTTGTTCGTTATGGTATTCGTGTAATTAAAGAACGGGAGAAATTTATTGAAACATTAAATGCGTTAATTTACCCAATTCATAAAAAGCTGAGTGGAGAGAAAGAAAATCTAAATATTCGATATGAACCGAGTATTGATGCTAAACATTTTGAAGAACAATTATTTTTGCGCCGTGAAAATGATTTGAGACTGAAATCAACAACGATCGGACCCCACAGAGATGATATGGGATTTTATATTGATGATATGAATGTCCGTAGATTTGGTTCTCAGGGACAGCAGAGAACGGCGGCCCTGTCATTGAAACTGGCAGAAATTGATTTGGTTAAATTGATGATTAAAGATACGCCGATTTTATTATTAGACGATGTTTTGTCTGAACTGGATAGTTTCAGGCAAAACTATTTGTTGGAAAGCATCCGTCAGATACAGACAATTATAACATGTACCGGATTGGATGAATTTATTCAAAATCGATTTAATATAGACAAAGTATTTAGAGTAAAAGATGGGTCAATTGTAAACCAGCAGGAGGTTAAAGATGAGTGATAATTATAGTGCGGATCAAATTCAGATTTTGGAAGGCCTGGAAGCGGTTCGAAAAAGACCTGGTATGTATATCGGAAGCACTTCCTCAAAAGGCCTCCATCACCTTGTCTATGAGATTGTTGACAATGCGGTTGATGAAGCTTTGGCGGGATATTGTGATACGATTACCGTTACGGTAAATAAAGATAATTCAGTAACTGTCGTTGATAATGGACGGGGTATTCCGGTAGATATTCAGGAGAAAGCCGGAAGACCGGCTGTGGAAGTTGTATTTACGATTCTTCATGCTGGCGGAAAATTCGGTGGTGGAGGATATAAGGTTTCCGGTGGCCTTCATGGTGTTGGGGCTTCGGTTGTTAATGCTCTTTCAGAGTGGTTGGAGGTTGTCGTTTACAAAGAAGGAAAGAAGTATAAACAGCGGTATGAACGGGGAAAGGTTATTGAAGACCTGCAGATGATCGGAGATACACAGAAGCGAGGAACAAAGGTTACCTTTAAACCAGATGCCCTGATTTTTGAAGAAACGGTATTTGATTTTGAAATTTTAAAGGAACGTTTGCGAGAGACGGCCTTCCTGACAAAAGGTATCAAGATTATTTTAATTGATGAACGGGAAGAACAGCCGGTGGAACGGATTTTCCACTATGAAGGCGGCATTAAAGAATATGTGGAATATTTGAATCGTCCCCATGATGTTTTGTATCCGGAGATTATTTATTGTGAAGGTACAAAGGATAATGTTTATGTCGAAGTGGCCATGCAGCATAATAATTCCTATACGGAAAGCTGCTATAGTTTTGTTAATAATATTATTACGCCGGAGGGCGGTACTCATTTGATTGGATTCCGTAATGCTTTGACAAAAACATTCAATGATTATGCCAGAAAAAATAAGCTTCTTAAAGACAGTGAGCCGAATCTTTCCGGTGAAGATATTCGGGAAGGTTTGACAACGATTATAAGTATTAAAATCGGAGAGCCCCAGTTTGAAGGACAGACAAAGCAGAAGCTGGGAAACAGCGAAGCCAGAGGCGCGGTGGACAGTATTGTCAGTGATCGTCTCATGATTTTCCTAGAACAGAATCCGAATGTGGGGAAAATCATTGCTGAAAAAGCGGTTTTAGCCCAGAGAGCCCGGGATGCTGCCAGAAAAGCTAGAGATTTAACCCGTCGTAAGACGGCTCTGGAGACGATGAGTCTTCCTGGAAAGCTGGCTGATTGTTCGGATAAGGATCCGGTCAACTGTGAAATTTATATTGTAGAGGGAGATTCTGCCGGTGGTTCTGCAAAAACAGCCCGTTCACGGGCAACCCAGGCGATTTTGCCTCTTCGCGGAAAAATTCTTAACGTGGAAAAATCCCGGTTGGATAAAATTTTGGTCAATAACGAAATTAAAGCAATGATCACGGCCTTTGGCACAGGTATCCATGAGGAATTTGATATTTCAAAGCTCAGGTATCATAAAATTATTATTATGACCGATGCCGATGTGGACGGCGCTCATATCGCAACTTTATTATTAACCTTCTTTTATCGTTTTATGCCTGAACTTATCCGACAGGGCTATGTATATCTGGCACAGCCTCCGTTGTATAAGGTGGAGAAAAATAAAAAGGTCTGGTACGCCTATGATGATAATGAGTTAAATAGTATTCTCACAGAAATCGGACGTGATCAGAATAATCGGATTCAGCGTTATAAAGGTCTTGGCGAGATGGATCCGGAGCAGTTATGGGAAACGACGATGGATCCGGATAGACGGATTCTTTTGAAGGTGACGATGGATGATGCAAAGCTGGCGGCTCTGAATGATACATTTAATGTATTGATGGGAGATAAAGTAGAGCCGCGGCGGGAATTTATCGAGACCCATGCGAAATATGCACGGAATCTTGATATTTAATAGATGGAGGAAATAGTGAATGGATGATTTAAGTAATGTTTTTGATAAGGTTCAGGAAGTGGATCTTCAGGAAACAATGGAACAATCTTATATCGAATATGCCATGAGTGTTATCGCCTCCAGAGCATTACCGGATGTAAGAGACGGGCTAAAGCCTGTGCAAAGACGCATATTATATGCAATGATCGAGTTGAATAATGGACCGGATAAGCCGCACCGTAAATGTGCGCGTATTGTCGGGGATACTATGGGTAAATATCACCCTCATGGTGATTCGTCCATTTATGGGGCCCTTGTAAATTTAGCTCAGGAATGGTCAACCAGATATCCTTTGGTTGACGGTCATGGAAATTTTGGTTCGGTTGACGGCGATGGCGCGGCAGCCATGCGTTATACGGAAGCGAGATTGAGTAAAATTTCCATGGAAATGCTTGCGGACATTAACAAAGATACGGTTGATTTCGGACCGAACTTTGATGAGACGGAAAAGGAACCGATTGTTCTGCCTTCGCGTTTTCCGAATCTTTTGGTCAATGGTACAACGGGTATTGCCGTCGGTATGGCGACGAATATTCCGCCCCATAATCTTCGGGAAACGATTGACGGTGTCTTAAAGATAATTGAAAACAGAACTGAAAATGACAGAGATACGGAAATCGAAGAAATTCTGGATATTGTTAAGGGGCCGGATTTTCCAACCGGCGCTATGATTCTTGGAAAAAATGGCATTAATGAGGCTTATCGTACTGGTCGTGGCAAGATTAAAGTGCGTGCAGTGACTGAAATTGAGCCGATGGGAAATGGACGTCAGAGAATTGTCGTAACTGAGCTTCCTTATATGGTCAATAAAGCAAAATTAATTGAAAAAATCGCAGAATTGGTTCGCGATAAACGAGTGGATGGTATCTCTGATTTGAGGGATGAATCCAGCCGTGAAGGTATGCGGGTTGTTATTGAGCTGAAAAAAGATGCCAATCCAAATATTATTTTGAACCATTTGTATAAGCATACTCAGCTTCAAGATACCTTTGGTGTGATTCTTCTTGCATTGGTGAATAATGAACCGATGATTTTAAATTTGAAACAGATACTTGAATTGTATTTAAAACATCAGGAAGAGGTTATCACACGTCGTTCAAAGTACGAATTAAATAAGGCGGAGGAACGGGCACATATTTTAGAAGGCTTGTTAATTGCCCTGGATAATATTGATGAAGTCATTCAGATTATCCGTTCTTCTAAAAATGTGTCAGAAGCCAAGGAAAAATTAATTCAGAGCTTTGGATTAACGGATGTTCAGGCCCAGGCGATTGTGGATATGCGTCTTCGTGCCTTGACTGGCTTGGAGCGGGAAAAGTTGGAAAGTGAGTATGCAGAGCTGGAAGCTAAAATTGCTGAATTAAAAGCGATTCTTGGTGATGAAAAGAAGCTTCTTGGCGTAATTCGTGATGAAATCACAGTGATACGAAACAAGTATGGTGATGATAGAAGAACTGCGATTGGTATTGATGACGATGAAATTACGGTCGAGGATTTGATTAAAAAAGAAAGTACAGTCATTACGATGACAAAGCTTGGATATATCAAACGGATGACGGTAGATAATTTCCGCAGTCAGAATCGGGGAGGCAAGGGCATTAAGGGAATGTCTACGCTGGATGATGATTATATCGAAGATCTTCTGATGACAAGTACGCATCATTATATTATGTTCTTTACAAATAAGGGGAAGGCTTATCGGATTAAGGCTTATCAGATTCCGGAATCTTCCAGAATAGCCCGGGGAACAGCGATTGTAAATATTCTTCAATTGGAGTCGGGAGAAAAAATTACGGCGATGATACCGATTCGAGATTTTGCTCAGGACGATTACTTGTTTATGGCTACGAAAAAAGGCATTGTAAAGAAAACTTCCATTAAGGAATATGATAATATCCGGAAGACAGGTATTATTTCTATTAATTTAAAAGAAGATGACGAATTAATTGAAGTTAAGGTAACAAATAATGAGAATGATATTTTCCTGGTAACAAGACATGGAAAATGTATTCGATTTAATGAAAATGATGTACGTCCGACAGGCCGTACGTCGATGGGTGTTATTGGCATGACCCTGGATGAAGATGATGAGATTATCGGTATGCAGTTGGACAGCCAAGGAGATTCTTTATTGATTGCTTCTGAAAAGGGTATAGGCAAACGGACTGCTTTGAGTGAATTTAATTGTCAGCATCGGGGCGGTAAGGGAGTTCTTTGTTATAATATTACAGAAAAAACAGGTAACGTCATTGGAGCAAAGGCCGTTAATGACAGTCATGAAATTATGATGATAACTTCCGGAGGAATTATTATTCGTATGCCGGTCAATGGTATTTCAAAAATTGGACGTTATACTTCCGGTGTAAAGCTGATGGATATTGATGTGGAAAACGATATCCGGGTTGCAAGTATTGCAAAGGTCAGAGAAGCTGATGAAGAGACGGGTGGCGAAGAAGAATGAAGATAACCTATATTCATCATAGCTGTTTCGTTATTGAGATTGAAGATTGTATTTTTATTTTTGATTATTATAAGGGTGAATTGCCGAAATTTGATAAGGATAAACGGATAATATTTTTTGTAAGTCATGGTCATAATGATCATTTTAATCCGAATATCTATCAATATGCGGAATATAATCCTTATGTTACCTATGTACTTTCGGATGATGTGCGTCACAGCCTGAGCTTTGCGGTTAGACTCGGAACCGGTGGAGAAAATACCATTTTTGTGGATAATGATCAATTATTGTATTTAAATGTGGATAACCGGGGAATCTCTAAAAAAGAAGGAGGTTCCCGGGACATAAAAATAGAGACATTGAAATCTACCGATGAAGGTGTGGCATTTCTTATTGAATATGCTGGAAGGTCTATTTATTTTGCCGGGGATCTGAACTGGTGGTCCTGGATTGGTGAGAGTGAGGCGGACAGGGAACGCCGGGAAAGAGAATATAAGCATGAAATGAGTAAAATAAATAGACGTCATTTTGACGTGGCTTTTGTGGTTCTTGACCCGCGTCAGGAAGAGCATTACTGGTGGGGAATGAATGAATTTATGCGTACTGCAAATGCAGATGTTGTTTTTCCGATACATTTTTGGAAGGATTATAAATTGATTCAAAAATTTAAGGATGGCGAATCTTCACAGGATTATAAGAATAAAATTATGTCTATTTATGAAGAAGGACAGGTTTTTGAAATTTCAGATATACGAGGGGAAGAAAAATGACGACAATATTAGCAATTTCAGTAGCATTGATTATGGGGTTATTAATGACCCGTATATTAAGACCATTAAAATTGCCGGATGTAACAGCATATTTAATTGCCGGTGTTTTAATTGGACCGTATGTTCTCGGTCGTTTGAATATACAGGGAGTTGGTTTTATATCGACCAGCGATGTTGAGCAGTATGCGTTAATTTCTAGTGTGGCGTTGGGGTTCATAGCCTTTACAATCGGTAATGAGTTTCGTTTATCCCAATTGAAAAACATTGGACGTCAGGCCATGGTTGTGGGTATTGCTGAAGGGCTGGTTGCTTCCGTGTGTGTTAATATATCCATGTTTGTGCTTCACATTTTTCTGGGAGATAAGTTGCCAGTGACTACAGCGATTCTTTTGGGCGCTATTGCAACGGCTACAGCTCCGGCGGCTACATTAATGGTTGTTCGTCAGTATAAAGCTAAAGGAAAGTTAACAGATATTCTTCTTCCTGTTGTGGCTTTGGATGATGCGGTGGCTCTTATGGTTTTTGCCGTTTCATTTGGTGTGGCTATGGCTTTGAGAGATGGAGCATTTAATATAACATCCATTTTGGTTGAACCGATTCTGGAAATTATTCTTTCGTTGATTGTCGGAGCATTTATGGGGTGGCTATTAACCCAGTTAGAAACTCTGTTTAATTCTAACAGTAACCGTTTGTCATTAACAATCGCTTTTGTTTTTTTGACTGTCGGTATTTCTATGCTGGAATTTGATATCGGCGGCATACATATTGCATTTTCGTCGCTTTTAGTCTGCATGATGCTTGGAACTATTTTTTGTAATATATGTCCGTTATCGGAAGATTTAATGGAGAAATCCGATAGATGGACGGCGCCTCTATTTGCATTATTTTTTGTAATCAGCGGCGCTGAATTGGAGCTAAGTGTCTTTTCAGATATAAGTATTGTTATTATCGGCGTTGTGTATATTGTATTTCGTTGTATCGGAAAATATCTGGGTGCCTGGTCCAGTTCAAAGGCAGCCGGCTGCGATCCTACCGTTCAAAAATATCTTGGAATTACTCTTTTCCCACAGGCTGGAGTGGCCTTGGGAATGTGTATTACAGCCGCTGCAAAATTTGGCGCTGAAGGAGCCATGATCCGAAATATTATTCTTTTTTCTGTGTTGGTTTATGAGCTTGTGGGGCCTTCTATGACAAAGTGGGCTTTAAAGAGAACAGGAGACATACAGCCGAAGAGCGCCGAGGTTATCAATCGAAGAGCTATGAAGCTGCAGGAAGCAGAGGTTAAAAAGAAGGCCGTAAAATAGAATAAGATACCATGGGGGCTGCTGTAGATAATATGGCGGCCCTCATTGATTTTTATTGAAATATACATTATAATTTTTTATATGTTTAAATGGAGGTTTAGAGATGAGAGATATATCTTGTCATGTAATTAGTGATACGATTCGAGATATGTGTATTCAGGCAACACACTTTTTATCAGATGATATGGAAAGAGCTATGAATCAGGCGATCGAAACGGAAAAATCCCCTTTGGGTAAGCAGGTATTAAAACAGCTTGAAGATAATCTAAAAATTGCGGGAGAAGAAATGATTCCAATTTGCCAGGATACAGGAATGGCTGTTTTATTTGTTGAAATAGGTCAGGAAGTACATATTGTGGATGGAATACTGGAGGAGGCGATCAACGAAGGTGTGCGCCGGGGATATACGGAAGGATTTTTACGAAAGTCTGTAGTCGAGGATCCGATTTTCCGTAAAAATACAAATGATAATACGCCGGCGATTATTCATTATCAGCTTATTTCTGGCGATTCTTTTAAAATAACTTTAGCGCCGAAGGGATTTGGCAGTGAAAATATGAGCCGAGTCTGTATGCTTAAACCGGCGGATGGTATTGAAGGTGTTAAGCGGACGATTCTTGAAACGGTCGATGCAGCCGGACCGAACGCCTGTCCGCCATTGGTTGTTGGCGTAGGCATCGGTGGAGATTTTGAAAAATGCGCTTTGATGGCAAAACATGCCTTGACTCGGGCAGTGGGAAGTCATTCAGATGTACCTTATGTGAAAGATTTAGAAATTGAAATGCTTGAAAAAGTAAATCAATTGGGAATTGGACCGGGAGGTCTTGGAGGCACAGTAACAGCTATGGCTGTAAATATTGAAACATATCCAACACATATCGCTGGTCTTCCTGTAGCTATAAATATATGCTGTCATGTGAACCGTCATGTGACACGGGAATTATAAAAAATTTAAGGAGAGAGCAGAATGGAAAAATATATTAATGCACCCTTAAAGGATGAAACGATCAGAGAATTAAAATCGGGAGATTATGTTTATATTACAGGAACGATTTATACAGCCAGAGATGCAGCTCATAAACGGATGTATGAAGCTATGATGGCAAATGAAGCAATTCCTATGAATTTGGAAAATAATATTATTTATTATATGGGGCCTTCACCAGCCAGAGAAGGTCGTCCGATTGGTTCAGCAGGTCCGACAACAAGCAGCCGGATGGATAAATATGCCCCAAAGCTTATGGATTGTGGATTAAAAGGAATGATTGGCAAGGGAAAACGTTCGAAAGAAGTTGTCGAAGCTATTACACGGAATAAGGCGGTTTATTTTGCTGCAGTTGGCGGCGCTGGAGCTTTATTATCAAAAGCTATTAAAAAATCTACGGTGATTGCTTATGATGATTTGGGAACAGAGGCTATAAGAAAACTTGAAGTAAAAAATCTGCCAGCCATTGTAGTTATTGATTCAGAAGGGCATAATCTTTATGAAACAGTTATAGAGGAATATCGTCATATTTGATTTGTACTATATATCAAATAAAAATTAAGAAAAAATCTATATCTTGTGGCGTGAAAAAAATTAAAAAAATGTAAAAAATACGTTGACAAGCTTGATAAATATGTATTATAATAGATAAGCACTGAAAAAGTGTGTTAAAAATTTCATAATTTTTAGCTATTCGGAGAAGTACTCAAGAGGCCGAAGAGGTGCCCCTGCTAAGGGTATAGGTCGCTAACGCGGCGCGAGGGTTCAAATCCCTCCTTCTCCGTTTCGGACATAAAAAATGTTTGAAAAAAATAAAAAAAGATGTTGACAAACTTTGAAAGATGTGTTATCCTATAAAAGTTGCACGAAAGAAAAAAGCAACATCAAAAAAAACGAACATTGACAATTAAACAATAAAACAATCCCGAAAAGTTTCAGAGAGAAACATTTTTAAGAACAGTGTCGAAAGACACTCCAAACAGTAAAAAACGGGAAGATAACAGCTAGTTGTCATTCTGTTAGGATATACTTAACAAGGAAACATCCGCTCCGCTAGGTTCGATGCTAAGGCATCTCACCAAGGGTCGGAATGTTGGTTTTCACTAAACTCGTGAAAGACCTCGTTAAGTGAAAGACACAAACATGAGAGTTTGATCCTGGCTCAGGATGAACGCTGGCGGCGTGCTTAACACAT
>ENA-ORNG01001067-ORNG01001067.1-human-gut-metagenome-genome-assembly--contig:-NODE-1067-length-20999-cov-4.110772_pt1 | contig 20999 bp, 17 predicted proteins | sample MGYA00242113_ERZ509018 | MGnify/ENA primary metagenome ERZ509018 (study PRJEB26280, sample SAMEA2338711) | human gut metagenome | biome: human gut; feature: human-associated habitat; material: faeces... | reverse complement strand
TTCTGACCGAAAAGTTGCTGTCAAAGCACTGGAGCGTGCTCAGCAGACAGGCGGACCTGCTGCCGCACTGGAGCTTGAAGATGGACGCATCATCACCGGAAAAACTTCCAACCTGCTCGGTGCGAGCGCTGCCCTTCTTGTAAACGTACTGAAGGAACTTGCCGGCATCGACCACAATGTCCATATCATCTCTCCGGAAGCAATTGAACCGATTCAGAAATTGAAAGTGGATTACCTGAACAGCAAGAACCCTCGTCTTCACACAGACGAGATCCTGATTGCACTTTCCGCAAGTGCTGCTGTCAATCCGATCGCTGAGCTTGCACTCTCCCAGCTTCCAAAACTGAAAGGATGCCAGGCTCATACTTCCGTAATGCTTTCAAGTGTTGATATCAAGACATTTAAAAAACTTGGTGTACAGCTCACAAGTGAAGCTGTGAACGAACGTCAGATTTTAAGCTAAAGACAAATCCTTACCAATACAGAAAGATATCACAAAAACCTCTCTGCGGTTTCAGGTATAACCACCTGCTGTCTGAGAGGTTTTTTTCTGCATTTCTCCCATTTTACAAAGCTTTTTCGCCTTCCTTCTTTACATTACTTCGTCAAAATCACTTCATCCCATCTTTTTTCTATGTTTTTATCAAAAAAGTATTGTAATTTTTTTCTGAATAGGTGTATACTTGGAAAGTATTTTTTTTGATAACAACTATTCACGGAGGAGGAAAGACACTATGGCAGTAAAATATGTATTTGTTACAGGCGGAGTTGTATCCGGTCTTGGAAAAGGAATTACCGCAGCGTCTCTTGGACGTCTTTTAAAAGCTCGTGGATACAAGGTGACAATGCAGAAGTTCGATCCATACATTAATATTGATCCGGGTACCATGAACCCTATTCAGCACGGAGAGGTGTTTGTAACAGACGATGGAGCTGAGACAGATCTTGACCTGGGACACTATGAGCGTTTTATTGATGAGAGCCTGACAAAGAACTCAAACGTCACCACAGGAAAGGTATACTGGTCAGTATTACAGAAAGAACGTCGTGGTGACTACGGCGGAGGAACAGTACAGGTTATCCCTCATATCACCAATGAGATAAAGAGCAGATTCTACAGGGATTTCACATCTGAGGATACCACAATCGCAATCATCGAGGTGGGCGGTACAGTCGGCGATATCGAGAGTCAGCCGTTCCTCGAGGCAATCAGACAGTTCCAGCATGAGGTGGGACACGACAATGCAATCCTGTGTCATGTGACACTGATTCCATACATCAAGGCGTCAGGAGAGCTCAAGACAAAGCCTACACAGGCAAGTGTAAAGGAGCTTCAGGGCATGGGAATCCAGCCGGATATCATTGTATGCCGTTCAGAGCATGAGCTTGATCAGAAGCTTAAGGACAAGATTGCGCTGTTTTGTAATGTACCGAATTCACACGTATTACAGAACCTTGATGTGGAGTATCTCTATGAGGCACCACTTGCCATGGAGCAGGAGAATCTTGCAAAGGTTGCATGCGAGTGCCTGAATCTCGACTGTCCTGAGCCGGATCTTGCAGACTGGAAGCAGATGGTTGAGGATCTCCGTCATCCTGATAAAGAGGTAAAGATCGCACTTGTCGGAAAATATACAGCACTTCACGATGCATACATTTCAGTTGTTGAGGCACTGAAGCATGGCGGTATTCCTGAGCATACCACAGTTGATATAAAGTGGGTTGACTCAGAGGAACTTAATGATGACAATGCAGCAGAGGTATTCAAGGGCATTCAGGGAATTATCGTTCCGGGAGGCTTTGGAGACCGTGGTGTTGAGGGCATGATTGCAGCAGCTAAGTATGCCAGGGAAAACAATATCCCATACCTGGGACTCTGCCTTGGAATGCAGGTGGCAATCATCGAGTATGCGCGCCACGTATGTATGTTCCATGATGCACACAGTATAGAGCTTGATCCAAACACTACTCATCCGGTTATCGCACTTATGCCTGACCAGAACGGAATAGAGGATATCGGAGGTACACTTAGACTTGGCTCTTATCCATGTGTACTCGACAAGACATCAAAGGCATACCAGGTATATGGTACAGAGAATATAAGCGAGCGTCATCGTCATCGTTATGAGGTCAACAATGACTACAGAACAGCTCTCACAGAGCATGGCATGAAGCTTTGTGGTACATCACCTGATGGCAGAATCGTGGAGATGATTGAGATTCCGGAGCATCCGTGGTTTATCGCCACACAGGCACATCCTGAGCTTAAGTCACGTCCGAACCGTCCACATCCGCTTTTCCATGGCTTCATAGAGGCGGCAAACAAGGTGAACAGATAATTTTTCGTTATATTTAATACAATATTTAGAAAGTGCGGTTGATTTTGACCGCACTTTTTCTTATAATAAAGTGAAGCTTCACACTTTATATATTGTGAGGAGACGGTTTCATATACAATATATTCCTCGGAAAAATAAGAAGTCTGTAATGATATTTTTCGGGGATAGGGTTTCATGGGAATGACTATAAAAATTACAGGTCAAAATTGCCTTGAAGCTTGTAATAAATAAGAAAAGAACGGAGAAAATATGGATAATCAGGGACCTAATAACTATAATTACAACAATGGCCCGGGCAATAATGGGTCCGGTGGAAACGGAAATAACGGCGGTAACAGATCTGGTGGAAACGGTGGCAGAAACAACCGTGGCGGACAAGGGATCATGGCATTTATCCTGCTGACACTCGTGGCATTGTTTGTGTATGCACTTATATCAAACAGCATATCGCATGCCAGCACACAGGAAAAGTCATACAGTGATTTCATAAAACAGCTCGACAAGGGTAATGTCAAGAGCGTGGAGTTTGATTCCTACGAGATAGACTACAAGCTTGTGGATGACGGACACAAGAATTATGACATCACATATTACACAGGCCGTGTGGCTGATGATGAGCTTGTGCCGACACTCAAAAAAGCAAAGACCTCAGAGGGCAAGTCTATTGAGATAAAGGCAGCGATACCTGATAATACATCTACATGGATTTTTAATATATTAAGCTTTATAGTTCCGCTTATTCTGCTGTGGGTGCTTTTAGCATTTGTTTCAAAGAAGATGGGCGGCAGCATGGGAATGGGAGTCGGCAAATCGACTGCCAAGGTATATGTGGAGAAGTCCACAGGTGTCACCTTCAAGGATGTTGCGGGACAGGATGAAGCCAAGGAATCTCTCCAGGAGGTTGTTGATTTCCTTCACAATCCTAAGAGATATACAGATATCGGAGCAAAGCTGCCTAAGGGTGCGCTTCTCGTGGGACCTCCGGGAACAGGTAAGACACTCCTTGCCAAGGCAGTAGCAGGAGAGGCAGGAGTACCATTTTTCTCACTTGCAGGTTCAGACTTTGTGGAGATGTTTGTCGGAGTCGGAGCTTCGAGAGTGCGTGATTTGTTCAAGGAAGCACAAAAGATGGCACCATGTATTATCTTTATCGATGAGATAGATGCAATAGGAAAGAGCCGTGCCAGCAGATACGGCGGTGGCAATGACGAGCGTGAGCAGACACTAAACCAGCTCCTTGCAGAGATGGATGGCTTTGATACATCAAAGGGATTACTTATATTAGCAGCAACTAACCGTCCTGAGGTGCTTGATAAGGCGCTTCTTCGTCCGGGACGTTTTGACAGAAGAATCATTGTTGACAAGCCTGACTTAAAGGGGCGTCTGGAGACCTTAAAGGTACACTCAAAGGATGTCAAGATGGATGAGTCGGTAGACCTCGATGCACTGGCACTTGCAACAGCAGGACTTGTTGGCTCAGATCTTGCCAACATGATTAATGAGGCTGCCATCAATGCAGTCAAAAACGGCAGACAGCTTGTAAACCAGTCAGATCTCTTTGAGGCCTTCGAGCTTGTAGCAGTCGGCGGCAAGGAAAAGAAGGACCGCGTCATGAGTGATAAAGAGAGAAAAATCGTCTCATACCATGAGGTTGGACACGCACTTGTATCAGCCCTGCAGAAAAATACAGAGCCTGTACAGAAAATTACAATCGTACCACGTACCATGGGAGCACTCGGATATACACTCCAGACACCTGAAGAGGAGAAATACCTTGAGACAAAGGATGAACTTCTCGCCAAAATCACAACATATATGGCAGGTCGTGCAGCAGAGGTGCTGGTATTTAACTCAGTCACAAGCGGAGCCGCAAATGATATAGAAAATGCCACAAAGATAGCCCGTGCTATGGTAACAATGTACGGAATGTCAGATAAATTCGGCATGATGTGCCTTGCAACAGTACAAAACCAGTACTTAGAGGGCGGAGCAGGATTAATCTGCGGAGAGAATACAGCATCGCAGATAGATGATGAGGTACTCTCAATCATCAACAGCAGCTACGCAGAGGCCATGAAGCTCCTCGATGAAAACAGAGAAATCCTCGACAGTATATCAGATTATCTCTACGAGAAGGAAACAATCACAGGTAAGGAATTCATGAAGATGTTCCGCGATATGAAGGGACTCCCAGATCCGGACGAGGAGAACAAAGAGCAGGAGGCTGCACGGAATGATGATGTACAGAAAGATGTGACATCGGCAACAAATCCACTCCTCCGTAACGCCATAGACAAGCCTGCAGATACAAATGAATCTTCCGGATATACAGCACCGGATGATACATCAAATAACTAGTAGCTTATAGGTCAATTTCGGACACAACGAGCAACCAAGCAATTTTCGCGTAGCGAAAGAGCGAAAAAAATTTCGCATAAAAAAAGCGCAGTAGAAAAGAGTTTCGCACACATAAACTGAAAAAAGCCGGAGGGTACATAGTGTGTTCAGAAGGAAAATATGAACTGCCGCGGGCTTCCAGATAAGAGAAGGGACGAAAAAGCCTTGCAAACAAAGAAAACCAAACGGAGAGAAAACCCGCGGCTGACTTCATATTTTCCTGAGGAATACACTGTGTGCCATGCCGGCAACCACACAAACTGAAGGTGCGAAACTCCACCACGCACCACGAAAAGCGCGAAACTCCACCACAACCCAAAAGAGCGAATATGGAAAAAACATTTGATATCAAAGAAGAATTAAAAAAACTCCCGGATGCCCCGGGAGTTTATATTATGCATGACAGGGATGATGTAATCATATATATCGGCAAAGCCAAAAGCCTGACGAAGCGAGTACATCAGTACTTTCAGGCGAGCCACAATGAGGGCATCAAGAAAAAACAGATGGTAGAGCATATAGATCATTTTGAGTATATAGTCACCGACTCTGAACTTGAGGCCCTTGTTTTGGAGTGCAACCTGATAAAGGAGCATACACCAAAGTACAATACTATGCTTCGTGATGACAAGACATATCCGTACATCAAGGTGACACTGGGAGAGGACTATCCGAGGGTGCTGTTTTCACGTCAGATGAAAAAGGACAAATCCCGTTACTTTGGTCCGTATACGAGTGCCTCTGCGGTGAAAAGCTCAATAGATCTGATAAACAAAATCTATAAGCTTCGCACCTGCAACCGCAGGCTGCCGCGTGATATAGGAGCAGACCGGCCGTGCCTCAACTATCATATACACCAGTGCAATGCACCATGTCAGGGGTATGTGACGAAGGAAGAGTATGCCATATCTGTAAAGGGCGCTATAGATTTCTTAAACGGCGACTACGAGCAGACATTAAAGGCTCTTAGCGATAAAATGCTAAAGGCCTCAGAGAGCATGGAGTTTGAGAAGGCGGCTGAATACAGGGATCTGATAAATAGTGTGAAACAGGTAGCACAGAAGCAGAAGATAACAAATGCCGACGGCGAGGATAAGGATATCATAGCACTTGCAAATGACGATACTGATGCAGTGGTGCAGGTATTTTTCATAAGAAACGGAAAGCTGATAGGCAGAGACCATTTCCATGTGAGGGTTGGAAGCGAGGAGGCTGCGGATGATGTGTTAAATAACTTTGTGAAGCAGTTTTATTCCGGAACACCTTTTATACCGCGCGAGGTCATGCTGCAGAGTGAGATAGAGGATATGGCTGTTTTGGAGCAGTGGCTCAGCGAAAAGCGAGGCAGGCGGGTGAATATAAAAGTGCCGCAGAAAGGCATGAAGGAAAAGCTTGTTGAGCTTGCCTACAAGAACGCACTCTTAGTGCTCAGCCAGGATAAGGAGCGGATAAAGAGAGAAGAGGGGCGCACAATAGGAGCTGTAAAGGAAATCGAGGGACTTTTGGGCTTACATGGATTAAACCGTATGGAGGCCTATGATATTTCCAATATCAACGGCTTTGAGACTGTCGGCTCCATGATAGTGTATGAGAAGGGCAAGCCTAAAAAGAGCGATTACAGAAAGTTTAAGCTTCGCACAGTTACAGGACCTGATGATTATGCGTCAATGCACGAGGTGCTCACACGCCGCTTTACACATGGCATGGAAGAACAGAAGCAGCTTGAAAAAGATGGCTCTCCACAGGAAATAGGCAGCTTCAACCGTTTTCCGGATATTATAATGATGGATGGTGGAAGAGGTCAGGTAAATATATGTCTTCAGGTGCTTTCCGAGCTGGGACTCGACATACCTGTGTGTGGCATGGTGAAGGATGATTTTCACCGCACGAGAGGTCTTTATTACAACAATGTGGAGATACCTATCGACCGCCACGGTGAAGGCTTCAAGCTCATCACGAGAATACAGGATGAGGCACACCGCTTTGCAATAGAGTTTCATAGGTCACTACGCTCAAAGAGTCAGGTACATTCGGTGCTTGATGATATTGAAGGCATAGGGCCGGCGCGCAGAAAGGCGCTCATGCGCCGCTACCAGTCGCTAGAGAAGATAAAGGAAGCAGATGTCGAAGATCTTATGCAGACAGAGACCATGAACGAGAAAGCAGCACAGGCAGTGTATGCATTTTTCCACTCTGCCACGTAGATTTTGGAGCTAATCTGTGGTATACTAAAAAACAAATATACATCAAGGGGGACCGCGAATGAATGCATTACACTCAGTATCAGTTGCAAAGGTAGCAGAATTGCTCGATCTCAACAATCTCACAAAAGAGATGAATCTAAAGGAGAGGACGATAGAGTGCTCGGACGTCAACAGACCGGCGCTTCAGCTCTCAGGATATTTTGAGCATTTTGAGGAGAGACGAATACAGATTATCGGAAATGTAGAGTATACTTATATAGAGAAGATGAGCGACAGCGAGAAAAAAGAGCGCTATAGCCGCTTCATGGAGTTTGATATACCATGTATCATCTTCTGCAGAGATTTACAGCCGGATGAGATATTTATGGAAGAGGCCAGAGAGCACGGTATTCCGGTGCTGTCAACAGGCCGCTCCACATCAAGCTTTATGGCTGAGCTCATCTATTGTCTTGGTGAGCAGCTCGCACCATGCATAACAGTGCACGGCGTGCTGGTAGATGTATACGGTGAGGGAGTTATGATCACAGGTGAGAGCGGTATAGGAAAGAGTGAGGCCGCACTCGAGCTCATCAGACGAGGCCATCGTCTCGTGACGGATGATGTGGTGGAAATCAGAAAGATCAACGAGCATACGCTCATGGGCACATCGCCTGAGATAACCAGACACTTTATAGAGCTTCGAGGCATCGGAATCATCGATGTCAAAACACTTTACGGAGTAGAGTGTGTAAAGGAAAAACAGCAGATAGATCTCGTAATCAAGCTCGAGGACTGGAAAAAGGAGGCAGATTACGACAGACTCGGCCTCGAGGAAGAATATGCCGAGTATCTCGGCAACAAGGTAGTGTGTCATTCACTGCCAATCAGACCGGGACGTAATCTGGCGGTCATCGTAGAGACAGCAGCAGTCAATCACAGACAAAAGAAGATGGGCTACAATGCAGCTCAGGAGCTGTATCGCCGCGTCCAGGAAAATCTTACAAAAAATTCGGAGGTATAATAAATCATGGCAATAGAAAAGAAAAACGCCTGGGAGAAATATCCCCAGGGACCTGAAAGAGAAAAATTATTTGCATTTGCAGAGGATTACAGAAGGTTTATATCCGGCTGCAAGACAGAGCGCGAGTGCACGGCAGCAGTTTATGCTGACGCCACAGGACACGGCTTTGTGGACCTTGATGAGCTCATAGAGACAGGAAAGAGCGTAAAGGCAGGAGATAAGATAATAGCAAACAATATGGGAAAGGGACTGGCGCTGTTTATCGTGGGCAGTAAGCCTCTTGAGAAGGGTATGAATATCCTTGGAGCTCATATTGATTCACCTAGAATGGACTTAAAGCAGGTGCCTTTATACGAGGACACAGACATGGCACTTTTCGATACACATTACTATGGCGGCATCAAGAAATATCAGTGGGTTACACTGCCGCTTGCACTTCACGGAGTCATCTGCAAAAAGGATGGCAGCACAGTGACAGTCAATATCGGAGACAAGCCAAATGATCCTGTAGTGGGTGTGAGCGATCTGCTTATTCATCTGTCAGGCGAGCAGATGGGAAAGAAGGCTTCAGAGGTCATAAAGGGCGAGAGCCTTGATGTGCTCATTGGAAGCATACCGGGACCAGAAAAGGACGATGACGACAAGGATATTAAGGAGAGAGTAAAGGCCAATATCCTCACAATACTTTCACAGGAGTACGGTGTGGACGAGGATGATTTCCTTTCAGCAGAGATAGAGGTGGTACCTGCCGGAGAGGCAAGAGACTACGGACTTGACAGAAGTATGATCATGGGTTACGGCCACGACGACAGAGTGTGCGCATATCCTTCATACAGAGCTATGCTTGAGATAGAGGGCACACCGGAATATACAAGTGTATGCCTGCTTGTGGACAAAGAGGAAATCGGCTCAGTGGGAGCCAGCGGCATGCAGTCACGCTTTTTCGAAAACTGTGTGGCAGAGGTGATGAACCTGGCAGGAGACTATAGCGAGCTTGCAGTCAGACGTGCACTGAAAAACTCAAAGGTACTCTCATCAGACGTATCAGCAGCCTTTGACCCGAACTATCCATCGGTTATGGAAAAGAAGAACTCGGCATACTTCGGAAAGGGTCTTGTGTTCAACAAATATACAGGCGCCAGAGGCAAATCAGGCTCAAACGATGCCAACGCAGAGTATGTTGCAAGGCTTAGAAATATCATGGATACAGCAGATGTTTCATTCCAGACAGCGGAGCTTGGAAAGGTAGACGAGGGAGGCGGCGGAACAATCGCATATATCCTCGCAAACTATGACATGAATGTTATTGACAGCGGTGTGCCGGTGCTCAACATGCATGCGCCATGGGAAATCATCAGCAAGGTCGATTTATATGAGGCATTCAGAGGCTACATTGCATTTTTGAAGGAAGCATAGGCTAAAGGAATATAAGATGAATCAGACATTTGTAAAAAGTGTAACAGAACAATTGCCGCAGCTTGGTCTCCTGCAGGATGAGCCGATGAAAAAACACACGACATTCCGCATAGGAGGCCCGGCAGATTACTATGCAGAGCCTGATATGAGCCAGATTTCAAAGCTTATAGAGATGGCTAAGGCATGTGATATGCCGGTTGCAGTGATAGGAAACGGAAGCAATCTGCTGGTAGGAGATAAGGGCATCAGAGGCCTTGTAATTGGTATTGGAAAAGACCTGTCCGAAATCGATGTGACAGAAGCTGTGGCGCAGCAAAGCACAGCGCAGGACCTCACAGCACAAGACAACGGTCATATCATCACAGCGGGCGCCGGGGCTATCCTTGCAGCAGTGGCGGCAAAGGCAGCGGAGGCATCGCTTTCAGGTCTTGAGTTTGCATCGGGCATCCCGGGAAGTGTTGGCGGAGCGGTAGTCATGAATGCAGGAGCCTACGGCGGAGAGATAAAGGATGTCCTAATCGATGCCACAGTGCTCACAGCAGATGGCGAGCTAAAGACTGTCACAAGGGATGAGCTTGACTTATCCTACAGGCACAGTATAGTCCCGGAAAAGGGCTATATAGTGCTGTCAGCCAGATTCAGGCTCACACCAAAGCCTAAGGATGAGATAAAGTCATATATGGCAGAGCTTCGCACAAAGAGAGTGGAGAAGCAGCCACTTGAGTACCCAAGTGCAGGCAGCACATTTAAGAGACCGGAGGGATATTTTGCAGGGAAGCTTATCATGGATGCAGGCCTTCGAGGTTACAGCGTGGGAGATGCACAGGTGTCAGAGAAGCACTGCGGCTTTGTAGTCAATAAGGGCGAAGCCACTGCAGCGGATGTCATGACACTCATAAAAGACGTGCAGGAAACAGTTTTAAAGCAGTTTGGAGTAAAGCTCGAACCGGAAGTTAAGATGATTGGAGAATTCTAGTGAAATTTGTAATAGTGACGGGCATGTCAGGTGCCGGAAAAAGCACAGCAATGAAAATGATGGAGGATATGGGATATTTCTGTATAGACAATCTGCCTATACAGCTATTAGATAAGCTCATAGATTTTTCAAACACCTTCCACAGTGATGTGTCCAAGGTGGCAGTCGGCATAGATGTGCGAAACGGCTCAGGAATTGATGCGATTCCACAGACACTCGAGCAGCTAAGGCAGAAAAATTTTCCGTATGAGATACTTTTCCTCGATGCTGAGGATGAGGTGCTTGTAAAGCGATACAAGGAGACGAGGCGAAACCATCCTCTGGCAGGCAGTGAGCGCATCAATAAGGGCATCGTGCTTGAGAGGGAAAAGCTGCAGTATTTAAAGGACAATGCTGACTATATCATAGACACAAGCCAGCTTCTCACAAGGGAGCTTAAAATTGAGCTGGAAAAGATATTTGTGCAGAATGAGGATTACAAAAATCTGTTTATCACGATACTGTCATTCGGCTTCAAGTATGGCATACCGTCAGACTCTGATATAGTTATGGATGTGAGGTTTTTGCCAAATCCCTACTATGTGGACGGACTGCGCGCGAAAACCGGCAATGATAAGGAGATACAGGACTATGTCATGCAGTTTCCGGAGGCAAATGAGTTTATCGACAAGCTTGATGATATGATAAAGTTTCTCATTCCAAACTATATCTCTGAGGGCAAGAACCAGCTTGTTATATCTATAGGCTGCACCGGAGGCAAGCACCGCTCGGTAACGCTTGCAAACGAGCTGTACAAGAGGCTTAGCGGCTGTAATGACTATGGACTTAAGATAGAGCATCGCGACATAGGAAAGGATGCATTGAGAGGTAAATAACATGTCGTTTTCCAGTGATGTAAAGGAAGAGCTGGCAAAGCAGGTATCAAAGAGCAGGCACTGTCAGCTCGCTGAGCTTGCAGGCATCATAGAGCTTTCGGGCCGTATCAATGAAAAAACAAAGGGACTTGAGCTCGACACCGAAAACCTGCTGCTTTTAAATAAATATGCCACACTTATGAAGCGTGCCTTTGGCACAGATACCACAAAGGCGCTGGATGAGCAGGATACCGGAAAAATACTTGCAGCGCTTAAAATCACGGCACAGCCTGTCAACAGACAGACCGCAGACGGACTGCTTCTTATGCAGACATGCTGCAAGAGAGCCTTTATCAGGGGAGCTTTCATGGCAGCAGGCTCGATAAGCGACCCCAACAAAGCGTACCATTTTGAGATAGTGTGTCATACGAAAGAGCAGGCAAAGCAGCTTCAGGAGCTCTTGTGCGGCTTTGATACGGATGCCAAGATAGTAGAGCGCAAGGGGCACTATGTAGTGTACATAAAGGAGGGCGCCCACATCGTGGACAGTCTCAACATCATGGAGGCATATGTGTCACTCATGAAGCTGGAAAATGTGCGCATATTAAAGGAAATGCGCAACAGTGTAAACCGTAAAGTAAACTGCGAAACCGCAAATATCAGCAAGACTGTGAATGCGGCAGTAAAGCAGATAGAGGATATCAGACTGATACAGAAAATGAGAGGACTCGATGATTTACCGGCGCAGCTTCGGGAGATGGCGCTGCTTCGGCTTGAATATCCGGATGCACCGCTAAAGGAGCTCGGAGGATATCTGGATCCGCCAATGGGTAAATCGGGAGTCAACCACAGGCTTAGAAAATTATCGGCGATTGCGGAGGAACTGAGATAGATGAAGAAAAAGCTTTTATTTGTATTTAATCCCAAATCAGGCAAGGGGCTCATAAAGGAGCATCTGGTAAATATCGTGGACATCATGACAAAGGCCGGATACAAAATCACCATTTATCCTACACAGTGTCAGGGAGATGCCATAAAAAAGGTTAGGAAAAATGCTAAGAAGTATGACCTTGTAGTGTGCAGCGGCGGAGACGGTACACTCGACGAGGTAGTGACCGGCATGGAGCAAAGCGAGGCAAATGTACCGATAGGATACATCCCTGCGGGAAGTACCAATGACTTTGCAAACTCTCTCGGCATACCCAAAAATATGGATGAGGCCGCAAGAGTTGCCGTAAACGGTACTCCATTCCCGTGTGATGTGGGAGGCTTCAACGGAGATACCTTCGTATATGTCGCAGCCTTTGGCCTTTTTACAGAGGTATCCTACCAGACCTCGCAGCAGATGAAAAATATACTGGGACACGCCGCATATATTTTAGAGGGGGCAAAGCACCTGATGGATATCACCTCGTACAGGATGAAGGTGAGCCATGACGGTGAGGTAATAGAGGATGAGTTTATATATGGAATGGTGACCAACTCCCTTTCGGTAGGAGGCTTCAAGGGCATATCAGGTCCTGACGTACTGCTTGATGACGGCCTTTTTGAGGTGACACTCATCAAGAATCCAAAAAACCCAATCGAGCTCAACAAGATACTTGCGGGTCTGGCAAACCGTGAAAATGACAATGAGCTCATCTACTCCTTCAAGACCAGTGAGCTGCATATGGAGAGTGAGGAGGAGGTACCGTGGACACTCGACGGAGAGTTTGGCGGCAGCCACACTGATCTGACCATCACTAATCTGAACAAACAGATTACCATTATGTGCTGATAAATACAAAATCGGATATAAAATAGTAATAGTACACAATTTTTTGTCTGATTGTGTTAAAAATTTAACTTTATTTTTATAAGGTTATGTAATATAATAACATTAGCATTTAATTAACAGGAGGAAAAAAATATGTTAGTATCTGCAACAGAAATGCTTAAGAAAGCAAAAGAAGGACATTACGCAGTAGGCCAGTTCAACATCAACAACCTTGAGTGGACAAAATCAATACTTTTAACAGCAGAGGAGCTTAAGAGCCCTGTAATCCTTGGTGTATCTGAGGGTGCCGGAAAGTACATGACAGGCTTCGGTACAGTAGCAGCAATGGTTAAGGCTATGCATGACGAGCTCGGTATCACAGTACCTGTAGCACTTCACCTTGATCACGGCACATACGAAGGATGCTACAAGTGCATCAAGGCCGGCTTCACATCAATCATGTTCGACGGATCTCATTATCCAATCGATGAGAACGTTGCAAAGACAAAAGAGTTAGTAACAGTTGCTCATGCAATGGGCATGTCTATCGAGGCTGAAGTTGGTTCAATCGGTGGCGAGGAAGACGGAGTTGTTGGAATGGGCGAGTGCGCTGATCCTGACGAGTGCAAGAGAGTTGCTGATCTTGGTGTAGATATGCTTGCAGCAGGAATCGGAAACATCCACGGAAAATACCCAGAAAACTGGGAAGGATTAAGCTTCGAAACATTAGATGCAATTCAGCAGTTAACAGGAGATATGCCATTAGTATTACATGGTGGTACAGGAATTCCTGATGACATGATCAAAAAAGCAATCTCTCTTGGAGTAGCTAAGATCAATGTTAATACAGAATGCCAGCTTGCATTTGCTGACGCTACACGTAAATATATCGAAGCAGGAAAAGACCTTGAAGGAAAAGGTTTCGACCCTCGTAAATTATTAGCACCAGGTGCTGAAGCTATCAAAGATATGGTAATCACAAAGATCAAATTATTCGGATCTGAAGGAAAAGCTGACGAATAAGATTTATCATTTCTTGATGAAATTGAATATTGATAATGTAAGAACTCCACAGCGTATGCTGTGGAGTTCTTTATTAATCTTCAGTTTTATCAGGTAAGATGTAGATTTTGTAGATTTCTTCAGTTGTTAGATTAATATTCTGCGAAATGCATTCGTAAAGTGATTGAATGTTGTCAGGTTCTTCTTCCAGTTCGTCAGCAATTTGAATGAAAGATTTTGATTTCTGGATTTTCTTTTTTATTAGTTGAATTAATCGGAAGGTTTCTCCTTCAGCACGCCCTTCAGCACGTGCTTTTCGCTTCTCAAGAATCTTTTCTTCCCATTCCTGCATATATTTCACTCCAATCTCTTCGCTGGATTTCACAACATTGACGTGATTCTTAATTTCCTGAAGGCGTGAAGTAGAGCAAGATATTTCTTCAGTAGTATGTTCCATATAGTAAAGAAGCTCCTTTAATTCAGGACTAATATCTTCTGAATTTTTACCATGCGTATTTAGAAAAATTCGCGTAGCACCATCTTCTAATGGCTGACCAGTTTCAGCACAAGTCATTTGAAAAGTATATTGATATAATCCTCTTCCAAACAGATCGAAAGGTGCAATGATAATAGAATAACAGTCTTTCATATTCGAAAAATCTACTTCTCCAGGATCTAATAATTTGGAGTCAATCAGAGCCTGATAAAAACGACTTCTATGAGGAAGATTTTTCGTATTTTCTTTTTGAGCTTCTACATTATAAACAGCATCGGTTTCATCCTCTGCCCATACGTCAAGTCGCACCTGTCGTTTTAGAGGCGAAGTCCGACTTTCGTGTTCAGATTGTGGACGGCCTTTGATGGAGATATCTTCTCCAAGAATAATAGATAATATATTCTCAAATGTCTTAGGATCTTCCATAACTTCAGCAAATAAAAAGCGGTCAAGTAAAGTTAAATCTTGCAGCGATTTTTTATTTTTACTCATAAGTTTCTCCTTTCATTGTATAAAAAAATACAGATAGTGGCAAGCACTGTTAGATAAGAAAATAAATTAATTGATACATAAACTCATGATATGATAAATATTTGATTGGGAAACAGATGAAAGAAGAAATCTCAACATACTGTAAAATATTTACATGGAATATATTAACAATTATAAATATAAATGTCAATACAAAAAGATAGACAATTAATTATGTACCAGATATACTAAAAATATCTTTTGAATAAAGATATGAAAAAGAGGGAGAGGAGGGAAAATATGCAAGCAATCAAAAAACAATGGTTCACATTACTCCTAATGATCATTCAGGCAGTTATGATCATCTTTATACAGCCAGAGATAGGATCTGTAAGTTTATGTAACCTTATGTTTATTGCAATTTTTGCAGATGACGAGAGAAATGTATTCTTAAAACTTGCTTGGGAAGATAAGTTTTACTTTTATGTGCAATGCATTGTCATGTATTTGATGACGCTGATCTTTGGACTTATCCTTGCACTGGATCATGGTTCAGGATCTATTACAGTAACAACGAAGGCATTTAATGCATTGCAGATGATCAATATTATCCTAAGGTTTATTATGACATATGGACTGATCGCACAAGAAGAAGACCGAAGAAAATTATATTTTCACAGTGTGCTAATGTTGGTATTCTTTATTCTTACAGCAATTGCATATAGCTAGATTTTACATAAGATCATAAGGAGAGTGGAATGAAACAAAATAAAAAAACAGTCATGATCATTGGATGTATCATAACAATCTGTACATTCATAGCAGCAGTTTTGATCGGCTGGAATCATATGGTCAAGATCACAAAAGGACCAAAGAATGAAAAAGAGATCGGATATTATCAATGGAATCATGATCAAATGGATTCATTTTTAGATATTACAACATTTACATATCACGGAGACCGTTATGAGACAGCTGATGGCGGTGGAGATGGAGCCATGAGTTTTGGTTATCTGGAAGCTTCTATGAAAGGCAGAAAACCAGCATTTTGGCTGAAAGAAACGATGAATCAGACAGACAAAAAGATTGTCAAAACCATTTCTTGGTGGAAAGCTGCAGCAGAACCTGTCTATGCACTTTCATCAAACAGTGGCTGTGATATGGTCTTTCTTGATCCAAGTGATAAAGCCATGATGCAGACGGTATTTTGGAAAGTAAAAGACAGACAGAAGCTGGAAGCGTATTATACAAATTTTGATAATTACAATTTTAAACTTACAGAGTCCAAAACAAATGAACGAAAGACGATTTCATCAAAAGAAGCGAAACAGTATGCCAGATTGCAGCAGATTCGAAAAGATGCTCAAAATGTTAAAAAACAATATACCATTTATGGAGAAAGCAAAGATCATATCGCATATGTCGAATTTGATATCATGACAGTTGGTGGGAAACAATATCTAGGAAAAGACGAAGAGTGGTAGGAAAACTCAAGAAAAATTCTCAGAATGTCAAGGAAACCTTGACATTCTTTTTTAATTCGACTATAGTAGTCCTAGATAGGAACACGAGGTGAAAGTGATGGATAATGTAGAGCGTCTGATGGAATTCGGACTTACAAGACACGAAGCCAGTCTTTACATTTTACTAACACTGGAAGGAAGCCTTAACGGATACGAGGCAGCCAAACAAAGCGGGATTTCAAGATCGAACGCTTACAATGCACTGGCAGGCTTGGTAGATAAAGGCGCAGCCTATATACAAGAGGAAGATACAGTTCGTTACACACCGGTAGCGATTGAAGAATTCTGCAGTAATAAGATCCGGCATCTGGAACAGAAGAAGACAGAGCTGATCGCGGAACTTCCGGGCAAACGCAAGAACGAAGGCGGATATCTGACGATCAAAGGCGAAGAACATATTTGCGATAAGATCATTGATATGCTGCTTTGTGCAGAAGAGCGTGCGTATATCTCTGTATACAATGAACGACTGGAGATGTTTCGGGAACACTTAGAGAAGATGGTAAGTGAAGGAAAGAAAGTCGTGATCATAACGAATGAACCATTTGATTTACAAGGAGCAACTGTTTATCTGACAGAATGTAAGAAAGAACAGATCCGATTGATCACGGATTCTAAAGACGTTTTAACAGGCGCGATCACAAATCGTTACGAAGCAACCAGCCTGTATTCCAGTAACAATAATCTGGTGGAAGTATTTAAAGATGCACTGGCCAATGAAATACAACTATTAAAAATGAAATAAATATACAAAAAGTATAGAAGAAAGGAACCAAACACCATGGCAAAAGTACCATTTGTAACAAAAGAACAGTTAGATGAAATCGTAAAAAAATATCCAACACCATTTCATTTATATGATGAAAAAGGAATCCGTGAAACAGCAAGAGGATTATACAAAGCATTTTCATGGAATAAAGGATTTAAAGAATATTTTGCTGTAAAAGCGACACCAAATCCAACAATCTTAAAGATTTTAAAAGAAGAAGGATGCGGAACAGACTGCTCATCTTTAACAGAACTTATGATGTCAGATCGTTGTGGATTCGATGGAAGCGAGATCATGTTCTCTTCTAACGATACACCAGCAGAAGAATTTATTCTGGCAAAACAGTTAGGTGCAACGATCAACTTAGATGACATTACACATATCGAATTCTTAAAAGAATGTGCCGGAATCCCAGAAAAGATTTCCTGCCGTTACAATCCAGGTGGAGTTTTCGCATTAGGAACAGATATCATGGATAACCCAGGAGATGCAAAATACGGAATGACAACAGAACAGATCTTTGAAGCTTTCAAACAGTTAAAAGAGCTCGGTGTCAAAGAATTCGGAATCCATTCTTTCCTTGCAAGTAACACAGTTACAAATGAATACTATCCAACACTTGCAAAACAGTTATTTGAATTAGCAGTTAAATTAAAAGAAGAAGTTGGAGTTCATATCGGATTTATCAACTTATCTGGTGGAGTCGGAATCCCTTACCTTCCAGATCAGGAAGGTAATGACATCGCTGTCATTGGTGAAGGTGTACACAAAGTATATGACGAAGTATTAGTACCAGCCGAAATGGGAGATGTGAAGATCTTTACCGAACTTGGACGTTACATGCTTGCACCAAACGGACATTTAGTAACAAAAGCAATCCATGAAAAACATACACATAAAGAATACATTGGTGTTGATGCATGTGCAGTCAACTTAATGAGACCTGCAATGTATGGGGCGTACCATCACATCACAGTTATGGGTAAAGAAAACGAACCAGCAGATCATGTATATGATATTACAGGATCTCTTTGTGAAAATAACGATAAATTTGCGATCGATCGTAAATTACCAAAGATCGACATGGGAGATCTGTTAGTGATTCATGATACAGGAGCACACGGATTTGCAATGGGATATAACTATAATGGTAAATTAAAATCTGCAGAAATCTTATTAAAAGAGGATGGAACAACAGAAATGATCCGTCGTGCAGAAACACCAGAAGATTATTTTGCAACGATCAAAGGATTTAATTTCTAAGAAAAATTAACAGATCAATATGAGATGTTCCAAAGCAGGGCAAGTATAGGAAATTCTATACTTGCCTTTTTCATATATTACGAGTAAATTATATACAAGAAACAAAATGATACACGGCAAAACAGCATTTCAAAAGACGAAAGGCATTTATAGACAGGAGAAATAACATGAATTTATTTGACATCGTAGGACCAGTGATGGTCGGACCGTCGAGCTCTCATACAGCAGGTGCTGTAAGGATCGGACAGGTATCAAGGCACCTGCTCGGAGAATCGGTAAAAGAAGCTAAAATACTATTACATGGATCATTTCTTGCAACAGGAAAAGGACATGGTACAGACAAAGCATTAGTGGCAGGATTACTTGGCATGGCAGCCGATGACATTCGGATTCCAGACAGTTTTGACATTGCAAAAGAATCAGGAGTGAAATTTGAGATTGGAAAGATTCAATTAAAAAATGCACATCCAAACAGTGTAAAATTATTACTTGTCGGAGAATCAGGAAGAAATCTTGAGATTGTAGCCTGTTCCTTAGGCGGTGGACGAATTAAGATCTGCACGATTGATGGACTGGAAGCAAACTTTAGCGGGGAGTATACAACATTAGTCGTACACAATGACGACCAGCCAGGACATGTAGCAGAAGTAACATCAATGCTTGCTCATAAATCGGTTAATATCGCAACGATGCAATTATACCGTGATCACAGAGGTGGAAGTGCAGTCATGGTCATTGAATGTGACAAAGAAATACCAGAAGAAGGTCTGAACTTTTTGGAACGTCTGGAAGGAATCCAGAAAGTTACATATCTTGCTAAGATGAAGGAGGACTAGAGTATGGGATTTGCATCCGTAGAAGAGATAGAAACGAGAGCAAAAGAACAGGAATGTCAATTATGGGAAACAATTTTACATGATGATATGACAGAACGACAGGTAGACCGCCTAGAGTCTATCGGGAAAATGAGCAGTATGTATCTTGCAATGAAAGATGCCAATGAAAGTTACGATAAAGACTTAAAGTCACAAAGCGGTCTTTCTGGCGGCGACGGTGAAAAGATGATGGAAGAGGTTAGAAAAATGCAGAATCTGACCGGTGAATTTGTCGGGACCGTCATGGCAAATGCTTTAAAAATGGGCGAATCAAATGCCTGTATGAAACGTATCGTAGCAGCACCGACAGCCGGAGCATGTGGGGTGCTTCCAGCAGTATTGATCACATATGAACAATTTCATAAAGTACCAGAAGCAAAGATGCTAGAAGGAATGTATATTGCGGCAGGAGTCGGACAAGTTATCGCAGAACGTGCCTGTATCGCAGGGGCACAAGGAGGATGTCAGGCAGAGATCGGTTCTGCCTCCTGTATGGCAGCAACAGCTATTACGTACATTCGTGGCGGCAGCACAAAGCAGATCTTTGATGCAGGAGCATTTGCCTTGAAATCATTATTGGGATTGGTATGTGATCCATTAGGTGGTTTGGTAGAAGTACCATGTATCAAGAGAAATGTCATTGGATCTGTCAATGCAATCACAGCCTCAGATATGGCAATGGCAGGCATTGAAAGCAAGGTTCCATTGGATGAAGTGATCGATGCAATGGCAGAAGTCGGAGACCTCTTGCCATGTTCTTTAAAGGAAACCAGTCAGGCAGGTCTTGCCCAGACAGAAACAGGCAAAAAATACATGCCGGAATCATAAAATATTTGTAAGTAAAGGAAGGAAAACAATGATAGAAGTATGTTGTGGAAGCTTCGAAGATGCCATGATGGCAAGCGAATGCGGAATCAAAAGAGTAGAATTAAACAGTGCATTAAGTTTAGGTGGATTAACACCATCTTTAGGAAGCTTGATCATGATCAAACAATACAGCGATATTGAGATCGTATCTATGGTAAGAGCCAGAGCAGGGGGATTCTGCTATACAAATTACCAGTATGAACAGATGCTTGAGAATCTTAAGCTACTATTAGCATATGGGACAGATGGAGTATCTTTCGGTTTCTTAAATGAAGACCGAACAATCGATAAGAACCGTTGTCAGGAATTCTTGGAAAATGTAAAAAATGAAGGACGCAAAGCAACATTCCATAGAGCATTTGACTGCACAAGAGATCCATATGAGGCAATCGAAACACTGATCGATCTAGGATTTGATCGATTACTGACAAGTGGACAGGAAGCAACCGCAGAAGAAGGAATTCATCTGTTAGCAGATCTTCAGAAAAAATATGGGAACCAGATTGAGATTATCGCAGGATGTGGAGTCAACGAAAACAACGCCCAGAAGATCATGGACAAAACAGGAATCAAACAATTACACAGCACATGCAGAGGCTGGGGAGTCGATGCGACTGGAATGGGAGAGAGAGTATCATTCCAGGTATCCGATGAAGATGGAGATCGGTATCGAAGTGTTTCTGTAGATAGAATAAAGAAATTTGTAGAGATCTGTGGATAAATTTTTAATTTGTAGTTGGCCAACTGTAGATTTCGAGTATATGATAAAAAATAAATAAACGATCGGAAGA
>ENA-ORNG01001066-ORNG01001066.1-human-gut-metagenome-genome-assembly--contig:-NODE-1066-length-21006-cov-7.677867_pt1 | contig 21006 bp, 30 predicted proteins | sample MGYA00242113_ERZ509018 | MGnify/ENA primary metagenome ERZ509018 (study PRJEB26280, sample SAMEA2338711) | human gut metagenome | biome: human gut; feature: human-associated habitat; material: faeces... | reverse complement strand
GGGCAGCCCACCGCATCCGGTGCGCTGCCCCGCTTTCTCTTGCATGCCGGCCTTCTTCGGCCAGGGATGGCATGCTCACATGTTGTCCACAAAAAAGCTCTGTATGGCCGCCACTGCGGCTTCTTCATCCTTGCCCTCGACAGTGACTGTAACTTTGCTTCCGCACTGCATGTCAAGACCCATCACTGCGCGCATTTCCTGAAGCGCGGCAGTCTTTGCGCCGTTGATCAGGCGCACCTTGCTGGAGAAGCGGGCGGCTTCTCGCATCAGGTTGCTCATGGGCCGGATCTGCATCGCGTTTTCGTTGGTCAACACGTAGCTGAACTGTTTCATGAGCATACACTCCTCTCCATCACATGACGGCCGCCCGGGCACAGCCTTTTGCCCGTTACCCGTCGCCTGTATTATAGCCCATCGCTCCCCCGCATGCAATCCGGGCGCCTCTATGCCCCTCAAACCGGGAAAAAAGCGACGAAATCCCCACTTGTGTTTTTGTCATTCCGGCCGAGTGTTTTTCTTTTTCTTAACGCCGCAATGGGCATCCGCTTCCGAAATCTGCCGAAAAAACGGGCTGATTTTGCACAAGACCGCCGATTTTTGCAGGAAGGCGGATTCCTTTGCCCTTTTCAGGGAGAAAGAAGCGGGAAAGGCCCGCATCTTTGCGCCCCAGTTCGGGCACGGCGCTTCCCCGTCAGCCGGCAAAAAGCCGCAAAAAAGAATCCTCTCCCGTTCGCATGCGGGGAGGATTCCCTGTCCTGACCGTCTTACTCAAAGGTGAGATACTCGGTCATGATATAGCCGCGTGTCCCATCGGGCATGACCACGCACGACCAGTCGTTTCCATAGTCCGCCACACGCAGGCGCATGTCCGTGCGGACGCGGCCGATGATCTCGCCATTGCGGCTTGATTCATCGCGAAGGTTTACCCTGTCTGTATGGACGAATGCGGTCAGATGCGTGGTGCTGGCAGGCGCGTTGAGCTGAGAAAGCCTTACAAAGCCCGTCCGGTCACCCAGTGCACCGGTCACATCCAGAGAGGGGCTGTCTCCCGCCAGCACATAGGCCCAGTCTTCAAACTTGCCCAGCATATACACGCGCGTGCCGGATGCGACGGTCTCCACCTCTTCCGCTCCATCGTCAGGCTCTGTGCGCAGCACGATCTCCTCAACGGCTGTCGCACGCTGGGGAATCCTGTCGGAAACGGGTTCATCCGGCTGTGTCAGCACGCGGATCTCGTCCTTGGGAATATAGCCGGACATGCCGCCCAGCTGCACCTGCACATAATCCGTCTGCGTGTAGGAAAGAATACGGGCCTGCGCGCCGCTGCACAGCGCGCCAATCATCTCACTCTGGGCGTCCGGCTCTGCGAGCACGACGGATGGAAGATCCCCGTCGTCCACCTGGGCCACGCCGATGCTCTCCCCGGTCTGGGTCAGGGAGAGATCCGACAGAGCGATGTAGCCGAAGTCTCCGCAGTCATAAGCGCCTGCGCCGCCCTCATACGTGCGCACATAGGCATAATCCCCGCACTCGGCCAGCAGCTCCACCTTCATTCCCTGGCCCAGGGTCATGTAGGGTTTGCTTGAGTCGCCCATCACGCTGAGCAAGAGCGCGTCTCCCCGTGTCTGCATCAGCAGGGGATAATAAGGCACGACGCTGCGCGGCTGGCTTCCCAGCGCATAGAGGTTGTCCGCCTGATTATAGCGGATCCATCCCGATACGCCGCCCACGCGCACCCTGCGCCACTCCCCCTCCTTGCGGCCAAAAAGGCTGAAGCAGGCCGTGCCGTTGCTGATGGCCATGATCTCATCGGCCCGGTCGTTGGGCGCGTCATATAAGAGGGTCTTTGTGTCCGACTTGCCGCTGGAGATGATGGAGACCTTGAGGTCGCCCACATCGGTCAGCACATCCAAAGGCACATAGCCAAACACCCTTTCCGCCCCCGTGTTTGCAGCGATATAGGCCCAGTCATTCAAAATCCCCACCAGGGAAACGGCGGCGCCGTTTTCAAGGGTCGCAACCGTTTCGCTCTGCAGATCCGTCTGCTCATGCAGATCCACGCTGTCCATCCACAGGCCGGTGAGATCCACCTCCGCCGCGCGGCAGTTGCCAAAGCCGCTGTTCTCTCCATAGCGCTCGATGACCTGCTGCGCGGTGATCAGGTATTCGCTGGCCATATAACCGGTCATGCCGCCGATCTCCACGCGGACATATTCCTCGTTTTCCACACCCAGTACCTGAACCTCTGCCCCGGTGTAATACAGGCCGAGGATCGCGCCGTTTCTGGTGGGTTCCGCGCGCAGATTCAATCTTTCCGGATAGATCTTGTCCGTCTCCTGATTATCCACAAACAGGCTTTCACACAATCCTGCCGCCGACATGGCCAGAATCAAAATCGCGGCAAACAGGGCTCCCAAGCTTTTTTTCATTGCGTTCACACTCCTCTTTGTGTCCTTCTTTACAATATAATAACGGAGTTTTCACTCCTTTTCATCCCGAAATGGGAAAAAATGCCTTTTCTCTTCCCGCCTGCGCGGCTTCATCACGCGCAGCGCGCCCGGCAGGATTTCATAACGCGCCTCCTGCATGCGCACCAGCTTGCCGTCAATGTTGACCGTCATGCCGGGTGAGCGCAGCGTCACGCTTCGCGCATGCACAACGCGCGCCACCGGCAGGCACACATGCACGCCCAGCATAAACAGCGGCAGAAGCAGGGGAATCAGCAGGCGGGGCACCGTCCTGACCAGCACGACGTCAAACAGGCCGTCGCTCACGCTGGCCCGCGGGGCCACGCGCATGCCGCCCCCGATGCACTGGCCGTTTGCAATTTCCACAATCGTCACGCGCTCCCGGCGGAAGGCGCCGCCATCCACCGAGATCTCCATCTCAAACGCCCTGTAACGGCCGAGCACCGAGAGCACCGCCCGGTGGTAGGCCTTTTCCCCCGGATAGACCGGCTTGAGTTCTTCCGTTTTCCTGAGCACTTCCACATCAAAGCCCGATCCGGAGACATTGAGGAACACGCGCCCATTGATAAGGCCGCAGTCGATCTGCCGGGGCGTGCCGTCCAGTTGTGCCTCAAAGGCGTGCAGCGGATCTTGGGGGAGCCTCAGGGCGCGGGCAAAATCATTGCCCGTGCCGCACGGCACAAGATACAGCGTAACGGGCAGGCCGGCCAGTTCACCGGCAATTTCACTGAGCGTTCCATCCCCTCCGACGACGGCAACGCTGCCGCATCCCCTGCGGATCGCGCCGCGTACCTGAAGCGCGGCATCCTCGTTTTCCTTTGTTGTGAGGATCAGGCATTCTTCTCCCCTCGCTTCAAGAAGCAGGCGGATCTTTTCCGTCAGCCCGGCATTGTCTCCTCCTCCGGCCACGGGGTTGACGATGATGGCAAACATGGCGCGGCCTCCTCCTGCGGTTGCATTTTTTCTCCGCCTCCCTGTGCCTGCCGCAGGCGGGCAAACGCGCCGGGCATCACAAAGCGCACGGGGTCAATCTGGATGGGGCCCGGCATCTTCCTGAAAACCGCAAACTTGATGGGCACCCCCAGAGCGGTAAACTTTTTCTCGTGTTCGCTGATGTAATTGGGCTCAAAGCCGGAGGCATGCAGATCGTTTGTCAGATAATGCAGAGCAAAACCACATGCCTGAAAATAAGAAAGCGAATCGGTAAAGAGCGCCGTGTCATCCGTCTTAAACCAGATTTCCCCACCGTCTACCAGGAACTCGCGGTACTGCATCAGCTGGCGCGGATGCGTCAGGCGGCGCTTTGCATATTTGGGGCGCTTTGTCCACGGATTGCAGAAATGGATGTAAATGCGCTCCACGCGGTCCTCCGGAGCAAAGACTTTTTCAATGCAGGCAATATCATAACGCGCAATGATCACATTGCGAACCGGCGTGCCGCCAAACGCCGCTGCAATGTTGCGCCTTGTGTCGCCCAGCACATTGCACGTGATGTCGATGGCCACATAGTTGATGGAAGGGTGATCCGCCACCATCACAGCGGTGGAGACGCCCTTGCCGCAGCCAAGCTCCAGGTAAAGCGGCTGGTCCTTCTCAAACTGTGCGCGCCATGTTCCCCGAAAGCGCTCCGCCTCATCGGTGAAATACGGGCAGGCTTCCAATTCGGGCCGGGCCCACTTTTTTGTGCGCATATGCACGGGAAAACACCCCTTTAAAATGCATCGGTTCTTATGCAGCGGTCTTACAGCCTCTTCTCATAGCAGAGCCAGCGGTTGTCCCAGGCCTCCGCCTCTGCGCAGATCTCAAACCCCAGCTTGGCATACGACCGCTGTGCGGGCGTATTGTGCGCCCCCACGAGAAAGCGAACCGCCTCGCATCCCTGCGCCTTCACCTGCTCCATGGCGTAGGCAAGCATCTGCCTGGCAAGGCCCCTGCCCTGCATATCCTTGGCCACACCCAGGCGGCCGAACTGGGCCCAGTGCGTCACATCCGGATACCAGGGCGCCAGATCCGTAAGTTCGTCCGATTCCTCATGGACGATGGCCGAAACAATCCGCCCTTCGCTGTCCCGCATGACGAATACCTGACTGTGTGCCAGATCCTCCTCCACCTGAGCGCGGCTGGGATATTCCTCGTTCCATGTGCCATACGGCGCATCCACCAGCGAGTGATAGAGCGCATAGATTTCCTCCGCATCCCGCGCATCGGCGCGGCCGATTGTGAACCCGTTCATCCTGCTATACTCCTCTTCTCTTTCTTGCCCGAGCCGTCTCTTTTGCCGCCTTATTCAACCGGCCGCCTGCGCTCGCCTGTTTTCTCATCGTGGGTGACAAGATGCGTCACCCCGGCCGGCGCCTCCGGCAGATACTCGGCCAGAAATGCGGGAAAGATTTTGTATTCCCGAAGCCTGTCCACCGAAAGCCAGTGCATCCGTTCCGGCATACCGCCGTTTATCGTCCCGTGGGGATCAAGCCGGCGTGTTCCCCGCGGTTTCATCAGAAAATATAAGGCGATTTCATGGCAGACGGGATAGGGAGAAAGCGTGCCCGTTCCCCTGAAAATGTTTTCATGGATAAACGCAAGCCTCTGCGCCTCATAACGCACGCCCGTCTCCTCATAGACCTCCCGCTCGGCGGCTTCGCGCGCCGTTTCGCCCGCCCGCACCGCGCCGCCGACTGAATAATAATAGTCGTCCCGGTCATTGCCCGCATAGAGGACAAACCCTTCCTCCACAATGATGCCGCATGCGCGGTAGCGAAACCAGACGCCGTCTTCCCGAAAAGCGCAGTCCTTGCCGCTCATCTCATCCCTCCCAGGCCGTCTCAAGTCCGTGGCGATGATATCACAAAAGCAAAAGAGCTGTCAAGGAATCCGCCTTCCTGCCCGTGTCTGCCGGAAAGGGCACTCCCCTTTTATTGAGAAGGTATGGAAGGGCAGATGCGCGGTCCTTCCAGCGGTCATTCCCGGATTTCTTTCAGTATAGCATATCTTTTTATGTCTGACAATGTGCAGAAAAACAGCGTCCGCCAGAGGTCCGCCGCGCGGCCTGAGCGATCCACAGAGCCCGCAGCATGGCATCCAGGCGGGAAGACCCTTTGTCCGGGCGGTCTTTCTGCTATTTTCCTTTGGCTCCGCGTTCATTAATGGATAATCCATGCTCCTCTGTAGACTGGCAAATGGAACCAGCAAAAGGGGGGGCTTTTGATCGCCTTCCGAGTATACGTAAACCGTCCCATCAGCAGATTGCGCTATGCTGATTCCATAATCCACTCGATTCGTGTAATTCCGGACTTCCAAATCCAAAACCGTTCTAGAGCTACTCAAAGTCAGCGCAAGGGGATAATAGATTATCTTTCTTAAATCGATGTCCATTCGCTTCCTTCGCTTTGGGTATCCTCCTGAAGAAGATCTTCGTTGCTTTGTAGGGGACAATTTCCCGGTCATCCGCTCTACCCTCATTCCAACTTGTGCCCGGCCATGCCATGTCGTCCGTCCCCCGTGATAGAACAGCTTGAACATGAAGCACCTGGAGGCGACCGTTGAGGATACCTCCATTGCTGGCTGACTTCATTCAGTCCAGAGCCTGCAAACCAATTTATGCAAAGCGCTTGACATTGCCGATTTTACAACCTTTTTATTCAATACCCAAGGACACAGAAAAATGATTGATGAGAGAACAAAATTATTTGCACATTGATTTCCGTATATCCCAATTCCGCTATAAGAGCCGCCGTTAATGTATTTGGATTTTGCATGGGAATGTTATTGACCTATTGCATAACATAAGAAATGAAAACAAGCGTTTATTCACATTCGTTTGCCTACGGCTGAACAATATTTTTGATAAATGCTTGACTGTAAACCTTGTTTATAGCTTATTCTTAAGATAAAATAGAGTTGCTTGAAAGGAGTGCATAACATGAAAATAAAAGACGTAGAAGAACGAACAGGTTTATCCCGTTCTAATATCCGTTTTTATGAAAAGGAAAAACTCATTGAGCCTTCAAGAAATGAAAGTAATGGTTATAGGGATTATTCTGAAAATGATGTGGAAAATATAAAGAAGATTGCATATCTACGTACATTGGGAATTTCTATTGAGGATATACGAAGTATTATATCCGAAAAAGTAACATTGCAGGAAACGCTTGAGAAGCAGAATGAAGTATTAAAAAGTCAGATTACTGATTTGAATAAGGCGAAACTCATGTGCGAAAAAATGCTGGATGAAGAAAGTATTAGTTATGAAAATTTACAGGTAGAACAATATGTAACAGATTTGCATGACTATTGGAAAAATAATCAAACTGTTTTCAAACTGGATTCCGTCAGCTTTTTGTATATATGGGGAAGTATGCTTACTTGGATAATGATTACCGTACTATGCTTGATTATTGGGGCTTTGTTTTACTCTAAGCTGCCGACAGAAATTCCGGTACAATGGAGTAAAGGAGTGGCAACATCCTTGGTTAATAAAAACTGGATTTTAATTTGCCCGGTTATATGTATCATAATCCGTTATTTATTAAAACCTTTTATCTATGTGAAATTGCAGATGAACAATTATTATGGAGAAATTATAACAGAGTATTTGACAAATTATATGTGTTTTATTGTGTTGTCAGTAGAAATTTTCTCCATACTTTTTACTTTCAGAGTGGTAAAAAGTGTTGTTGTACTGTTATTTGTGAACACGGTAGTTTTTATTGGATTGTTAGTAGTTGGTTTGGTAAAAATGGATTTGAGAGGAAAAGAAATTTTATGATTCAGATTTCAAATTTAACTAAAAAATATGGTGAAACAGTTGTTTTTTCGGACTTAAACTATACGTTTGAAAATACTTGTATTTATGGATTTGTTGGAAGAAATGGAGCTGGAAAGACTACTCTTTTGAATATACTTTCAAATTATGACAAAAATTATACATGAGTTATCTCAATCGACGGAAAAAAGATGAACAAGGTTGATTATCTTGAAATACCGGTTGCCTATGCAATGGATCAACCAAGTTTTTTTAATGAGTTGACGATATATGAAAATCTTCTTTTGATTGCTTCAAGTAGAAAGATTAAAAAACAAGAGGCCTTCGATAAAATCGAGAGGATTTTAGATGGATTGGGATTAAAAAAGTATGAGAACTATTCTCCGTCAGAACTTTCAAAAGGTACAATGCAACGGCTAAATAATGCTTGTGCAATTATACAAATATCTCCCGTTTTTCAAAAACACGATTCTGAGTATGAAAGCAGAGTGCTTCCGAGTCTAGACTCGGGAGCACTCTGCTTTCAAAATATACTGTTTTTCGCTTCGCGACCGCATGCTCCATTTGACGCAGAGTATGCGACCCAACACCGGGCTGTTAATACAGCTTCGCACCCGCCGGAATGTGATCGTCCACCATCAGAAGATGGAGCTTTTCAACGCCTTCCTCGTGGTGTACGGCAGAAATCAGCATACCGCAGGAGTCAATCCCCATCATCGGTCTTGGCGGAAGATTGGTAATAGCGATACAGGTCTTGCCGACAAGCTCCTCCGGCTCGTAATAGGCGTGAATACCGCTTAAAATCGTCCTATTTTCGCCTGAGCCATCGTCTAAGGTAAACTTCAGCAGCTTCTTGGACTTCGGTACGGCTTCGCAGGCAAGCACCTTGACTGCCCGGAAATCGGACTTAGAGAAAGTCTCAAAATCTACGAAATCCTTGAACAACGGCTCGATCTCTACTTTGGAGAAATCTATCTTTTCCGGCTCGGTTTTTGGCGCTTCGGACTCGGTTTTGTTTACACCATTTTCGTCCTTTACACCATTCAAGGGTTTCATTGTCGGGACGAAAGCAACCATCTTTTCAATCTCTCCTAAACCTCCTCATATCTCATAACAGGTCTAAACGGGGTTTCTGCCTGAATCGCTATATCCCTATAAATTCGTGCTGTTTTTCGGTGGATTGGAGTATAAATTGGTGTAAATGGTGTAGAAGCTTTTATCCTCACTCAAGAAATGCCACTTATTCGTTGGACACTTTATTATACTCGCTTTTGAAATATGAGTCAAGACCTTCAAACTCAGACTGCCTAAGCTCCTTCGTCACATCGGTATAGATATTGAGCGTTGTTGAAATATCCTTATGACCAAGCGTGTCTTGAATGACCTTGACATTTACGCCCGCTTCGCACATTCTCGTCGTAAATGTATGTCTTAATGAATGGCAGCTAAAATGCGGAAGCAGCACTTCGGGATTTTCGTTTTTCAAAAACTGCTCATCGTTACAGTCACGGATTATGCGGCGGATCGCTTTATTGAGCGTTCCCTGATGTTGTGGATTTCCGAAGCGATTGATAAAGATAAAATCTGTGTATCCGTCAATAGTAGCGATACAATGAAGATCGAGCAGCTCCTGCCTTTCCTTTTCCATTATAATTGCCTCTTTCACAAAACTGAGCATTGGCACTTTTCTCTTTCCAGCCGGAGTTTTCGGCGTATTGACATTAAAATAGCAGCCTTTTTTGCTTCCATCGGTGCGGTGGTCATAGTAAACCAAAGTATGATTTACATCAATAACACCATTCTCCAGATCAACATCACACCATCTTAATCCGGTAAGTTCTCCGACTCGAAGCCCTGTCCCTACCAAAACCGCAAAGATCGGATACCAATATTGTGCAGCGGGTGTATTTTTCAAATAGCTTAAAAACAGCTCCTGTTCGGGACGGGTTAAAGCTCTGCGCTTTTCTGTCTTGAAGCAATGTGCTTGCTTTAACTCTCTAAGTACATTATCTGACGGATTATTCCTTATATAATCATCGTCAACAGCCATATCCAAAATCTGATGTAAAACCGTATGGATACTGTCAATGGTCGAAGGCTTTAACTGGCGCTCGTCTGTAAGGTAATTATAAAACCTCTTTATGTCTGTTTTTTTCAATGATGAGACTGTCTTTGAGCCTATTTGATGACGGACAAAGGTTTCATACATATATTTATAATTCTCAAAGGTGTTGTTCTTCAGCCCTCGCTTCAGTTCCTTCCAAAGCTCATAGACCTCATTGACCGTCGTATATCGGGCTTCGGTTTTAATGCCATCGCTCTTATCTTTTTTAATTTGTTCTTCCTTGTAGCGCAATTCATCAAGCGTCTTGGCATATACGCAAAACCTCTTATGATTGCTGTCAGTCCATCGGAATTGATAAGTTCCGTCAGCCCTTTGCGATTCGCCTGTCCGAAGCACGGCTCTCGACTTGTCTTTTCTTTTTGTTCTCGGCATAATTCTCTCTCCTCCTATATGCGAAACTGCTTATCAAGATAATCAATGAACGCTTCTCGGATCACACAGATTTGTGTGCCGTTATTTACCGTGAAAGGACAATTCCCTTGTGAAATGATTTGGCGGATTTTTGCCCTTCCGATTCCGGTGTATGCGGCAGCTTCTTCAACGGTTAAAATCGTTTTCGTCCAAAACTGTGTGTTTTCCGACCTCTTTTGGAGTTCACTTCTGTAAGCTAAAAATTTTTCGTCCATACAACCTCCATCATATTGAATACATTTGCTCAATGTATTCATCAAAAATCCTGCGCTTAATCATTCTCCGATTGCCTACCCACAGCACAAACGGACAATCGGCAAGGCTCGTCATTTCATAAAGCTTATCCCTACCTATTCCCGTATACTCTGCCGCTTCTTCTATCGTCAAATAAGGTTTTACCCAAATTGGAACAGCAGCCACACGCCTGTTGGAACTGCCTGTTTCAGTCAGTTTGTTATCCATTCGCTCGTCCTCCTCTCAAACGGAATACTGTGTTTCGAGATAATCCTCGAATTGTTTTCTTTTAATCAGCCGCTTTGTTCCATTCCATAGGACAAAGGGACAGTTTTTTTGATTTGAAATTTCTTTGATTTTAGATACGCCTATTCCTGAGTATTCGGCGGCTTCTTCCACTGTCAGATTCATTTTCTTCCACAACGGAACTCTCGGCATATCCGGATCGTGCTTTTTGTTGAGCATATTGCTGTACCTCCTTGCTTTTGGTAGTTACAGCATAGTCAATATCCTGCGATAAGCCAATTATGCGAATCGGCTCATCGCAGGCTTGACTTTTTCATTAAATTGAGTATTGCCGTTCTATATACTCATCAAAAGCTTTTCGTTTAATCATTCTCCGGCTGCCTATCCATAAGACAAATGGGCAATCCTCACTTTCTGTCATCTCATAAAGCTTTGCCATTCCGATACCGGAATAGGCTGCGGCTTCTTCAATCGACAGATTCGCCTTGCGCCATATAGGAATGTCAAACTTCCGTTTCTTTTCCCTGTTTTGCGACATCCCTATACCCCTTTTCCTTTGAAAGAGGTGCGTTTATCATAAATGATATAATCCCAACCTCTATCATTGCACTTATCACAAGTACCTTTACTTTTCTGAAAAGGATCAAGGCGTCTGGCAACATAGTTCGGATTGCGAAAATAGTCATTTAAGCATTTCGGACACAGGCAGCGAATGTCGCCTATCCTGTCAGTATTGTATAGCCATAGACCGAATGTTTTTTTCAAGGCTGCGTTAATCTGCCTCCAAAGGCGTTCATCATCAACAAAGCCGATATACTCTGTCAAATCATTTTTATTCACAGTCTGTATTTGCTCAAGCAACACCATTGAAGGCTTCGTCAGACCGAAATCCTCGCCTAAAATAATGTGAGATGGCAAATACCTCTTTTTTATTACACTCGTAATGGACGCAACAATAACAGTAGGCGCATTCGCATTGAAATTGTCTGCCTGAATTACCAGCACAGGTCTTACGCCCGATTGAATAGAGCCGATTCTTGTGCCGAAATCGTAGGAAAATATATCCCCACGCCTGATTTCTGTTTCCTTCATTTTATGTATAACCTCTCTGTTCATTGAGTTTAGAAAGCGCATTTCATATCCGGAATAGAAATACCCCTTCACTCATTTGGACAAAGGGGTGCGAAATGCACACCCAAAATCAGAGGTTTTCATAAAATTTTTTGAAATTTTTTATTGCGGCAGCGATTGACTTGTCTACGGAGCTATAATTTATGCCCTCCTCTTTTGCAATTTTTCTTGAACTAATCCCAAGCAAAACGGATTTAAGAAGGCGCTCCCTTTGAACAGGTTGCAGCATACTTAACGCTTGCCTTACCTTAGAAAGCTCTAACTGCCGCAGCCTTTCTTTTTCTTCCTCGATCTGTTCCTCCTCCGCTTTATCAAACGGATCAATAAACGGTGTGATAGATTTTGGATGGAACTGCTCAAAAACATCATCTTCGTATCCGTACATATCTATCGTCCTCTTACTGCGCTTTTCATATTTATCATCATTTCTATGTGATTCGCTAATCACTTCTCCCTGAGCCATTGACAGAAGGATAAAAGGCATATACCTGCTGATAATATCAGGGTACTTGTCCCACAATGCTTCTTCGGACAGCTCCGTTACAATCGCCCATTTTTCCGTTCCAGTGAAACCACTATACTCATACCGAAGGTTGATGAGTTTACAATCCTGTGCAAATAATTCTTCCTGCTCGTTTACTGTAAGTTTTTTCATTTCCGTAATCTCCTTAAATTTGGAATTTTTGATATATAAGGTCACAATCAAAAACTCCGGAGATCACGGATACCTACATAGAAACGCCTGCCATACTGTGATAGACATAAAGCTCCCTTTCCGCTTGACAAAAGCGAAAAGGTCTGCACAAAAAAAGCAGCTATAACATTCAAGCCCGAAGGCTGAAAGCTATAACTGCTTCTTCAAAACACATATTCAATTCGTTTTGCCTAAGCTACTGTATTGCCGCCAAAAAGATATTCAAGCTGCATTTGAAAATCAAGAAAATTTTTCAAAGCTTTAGGCATAATAATTGTAACAGATTTGTTTTTCCGTATCATCGGCAAAACTGCGCCAATTTTCTGCCATTTTGTTTTCAGCCTCGTTCCGTAAACGAAAGCCGTTCTTCGGGCAGCATACACAGTGTAGCATACGCAAGGTCGGACATTCAGTAGGGATTTCGTCGGACTTTAGTCGGACAAGCCTTTATTTGAAAAAATCGGGAATATCGTCGCTTTCATCAGCTTCCTTCATATTAAAAATTCCTTTGAAGCTCGGAATCGCATATCCCCACAGGGATACGCCGAGAAGCAAAATCGCTTCCCGTTTCCGGTCGTAAAAGGTACTGCGCTCCATATTCAAGAGATCGAGCAGTTCGCTCTCTGTATACCGAAACGCTGTCAGGTAGCTTTTTGATATGATCTCGTGGTACAGCCTGCCATTGTTATGATAGTCATATATTTTCGCCATAGCGGTATCAATCAGATCAACCATCCACTTGTTCTCAAACAAGGCGCTGATACGGCTCTCAAACTCCTGCTTCTCAGTATCCGGCGCAAACAGTTCCAAATAAACAAGGGCGCTGTCAAGTTCTTCCCCGTAATATACCAGCTCCTCATTCACACGGGCAGACTCGCTCAGCGTGATCCAGACCACATCACGGTACACACTGAGAAGCAATTTTGTTTTCGAGAATATATCCGATTGATTCAAATTGAGCTGCTCGTACATTTTCCGAATGCTTTTCGCAGCGAGTGTATCTTTCCGTCCCATCTGTTCTCCTCAATCCTTAAAACGGGTATCATTTGTTGGTAGATAAAAGTTCAAGTTATTTTTTGAACTCCCTTGACAAAACACGCAAGTTCAGGTATGATATATACGCAACTTACTTGCGTATTGACATTATACGAAATTAACTTGCGTTTGTCAATATAGATACGCAAGATATTTTCAAATCAGGTCGAATAATTTGGAGGTCAGATGAAATGAAATTCTGTGAGAAAGTAAAAGAAGCCCGCACGAAGGCAGGCTTAAAGCAAGATGAGCTTGCAAAAGCAATCGGCGTTTCTCTGCGGACAATATCGAATTATGAGGCTGGCACCCGCTACCCGAAAAAGAGGGAAACCTATTATAAGATGGCGGAAGTCCTGAAGGTCGATGTCAACTATCTGCTTACCGATGACGAGGAATTTCTGCTGAACGCTGAATCCAAATACGGAAGTAAAGGCGCAAGACAGGCAAAGGAGCTTATGGCAGAGGTTACGGGGCTTTTTGCAGGCGGCGAGCTTGCAGATGAGGATTTGGACGAGATGATGAAAGGCATTCAGGAAGCGTACTGGATCGCCAAAGAGAAGAATAAAAAGTACACTCCCAAAAAATACCGGAAATAACGCTTGATGTCCTCTTTTTCGGACAGTGTATTTGATAAGATATACTTACTGGCAGTAGAATGGGGGTGTTTGCTCTTGGATATTCAGACTTTAGAGATTGTCAGAAAGGCGAATCGGCTGACAAATGAGCTTGGCACAAACGATCCACATAAAATCGCACGAGAACTGGGGATAGAAGTTATCCCGTTATCGTTCAAGAAGCAGCGAGGGGCATACAAGGTTTTAATGCGTAACCGTTTTATCTTCATAAAAGACGATCTGCACCCTGTAATGGAGCGTATCGTAATGCTGCACGAGATCGGACACGACGCATTACATAGAGAAGAAGCGGTCAAGGCTGGCGGCTTCAAGGAATTTAACATTTTCGATATGCGGCAAAGCCGAATGGAATACGAGGCAAACATCTTTGCTTCCCAAATTTCCCTGCCCGATGATGAAATACTGGAATATATCGAAAACGGGTATGATATTCAGCAGATCGCACGGGCAATGCACTCAGATATAAACTTGGTCGCATTGAAAACGGACACGCTGATCGCACAGGGCTATCGTTTCCGTCATCAGGAATATCGCAATCAATTTTTGAAATAGATAACTGGAGGGTATAAAGATGTTGATGAATAATAACGAGTATCTTGATTTGGTGCAAACTATCAAACAGGAAATTCAGCAGGCGCAGTACAAAGCTACTTTAAGTGTAAATAAAGAGCTGATTATGCTGTATTACAATATCGGAAAAATCATAAACGAGCATAAATCTTGGGGCAATAAATTTATTGAAAATCTGGCGGCTGATATTAAGCTCTCGTTCCCGAACGCAAAGGGCTATTCTGTTCGCAACCTTAAATATATGTCAAAATTTGCAAGCACTTATCCTGATGAGCAATTTGTGCAGACGGTGTCTGCACAAATTCCGTGGTCGCACAATGTTGCAATTTTGGATAAGGTTAAAGGAGAAAAGCAAAGAGAGTGGTATATACGAAAGACCGCAGAAAATGGCTGGTCGCATAATGTCTTGATTCATCAGATTGAAAGCGGCTTATATGAACGGCAGGCTATTGCTGATAAGATTTCAAACTTTGAAAGTCGACTTGCTTCGCCGCAGAGTGAGCTTGCCGTACAAACAATGAAAGATCCATACATTTTTGATTTTATCCCTTTCAAGGAAGATATGGTAGAACGGGATATAGAGCAGGCTCTTGTTCAGGATGTAACGAAGCTGCTTTTAGAGTTGGGAACGGGATTTGCGTTTCTCGGCAATCAATATCATCTCAATGTCGGCGGCGATGATTTTTACATTGATCTTCTGTTCTACAACCTTAATCTTCGCTGCTATGTTGTGATTGAGCTGAAAACCGGAGAATTTAAGCCGGAATATGCTGGACAGCTTAACTTTTATCTCTCAGCCGTTGACGGGATTTTGAAAAAGGATAATGACAATCCTTCTATCGGTCTGTTGCTGTGCAAAAGCAAAAACGCATTAGTCGCTGAATATGCCTTAAAAGATATGTCAAAGCCAATCGGTGTCAGCGAATACAAAGTTACAAGTGAGCTTCCTGAAGCTTTGAGCAAACAGCTCCCGTCTGTGGAAGATATACAAAAGCATATCAAAAGAGACTAAAATATCGAAAAGCTGAAAGCCGCAGAGCTATATATCGAAGTCCTGCGGTTTTCATTCTTTTCACTACTCAATGTTATGCTAAAAAATGGGGAAATAAAATTGATAACGCTTTTATGCTCAATGCGACAATACGGAATGGCAAATTAAATGGCGAGTGAAATGGCGACAATGGCAAAGTAGATGGCGAATTAAATCCAGCTCTGCTTTATCTGAACAAGAGTGAATTAGCGGTTTATCGAACATTCCAAAGTATTAGGCATAGCACAAAGATTTAGCGGATTTGTTCTTGCTTTTGCAATCATTCCACAACCACCTGCAATGAGCCGCAAAAATCATTGCCTTCTAAAGTAAGATAGTTGTCGCCTTCGTCAAGGGTAACGGAATATGTTCCGTTTTTACTTGTATCGGCAATCATTTTTTCCTCACCCTTATCAAGCCAGTAAAGCTTCGCCGTGCCGGAATCAACCGTCAACTCGTAAGTTACAGTAAGCTCACTTCCTTTATCCCGTTCTAACGCAGTACCTCCAAAGATGTATTCTTTATCATTGAAATCCTCATAATCTGCTGTATAGGAGCCGGTATAGGTATCTTCCCCTTTGGTCTTATCGCCCTGCAAATCTTTTTCGTCCGTAAGGGCATATTTGCTGAAATGCTGGAGCATATCATTAAAGCCGTTTATAACACTATCTTTCAGGTTGTCGCCGCTGCACCCTGTAACAGCAAAAGCCAAACATAAGGAAAGCAAAACGGCAATCAGAATTTTTATTTTTTTCATATCATCACCCGCCAATCCTCGTTACAATATTCATACCGATAATTGCGATTGCGCCAACCGCATAAATACTGTTAATCACGACACATACCTGCATAAGTTTGGATTTTACTTTTCCTTTGGTATAGCTGAGAATGGAAAAGATACCTGAAAAAATCATAAAGGCGGCGTAACTGTAAACCATAATCTCCGCTACCGGGGATTCCAGCGCCCAATCAAAGGTACGCAGTGGCAGGATCGTCCACGGGACAAAGAGCATAATGGTAGAAATCGCAGTTAAAATTTTGTTTTTCATTGTAGTTATCTCCTTTCAGATGCGCCGTATCGCATACAGGATACGACAAGTGCCAAAATAGTGATTCCGACTGCAACAGGCAGCCACGGAAGCCAAGCGATTTGTGTTTCATAAACACCTTCAGCAGCTCTCCCATACGCCACCATTATCAGATAGAACGGGTAGCTCATCGGGTAGGCAAACCAGATTTTTGTGTTTATCATAAGCACGGAAGGTACAATCGAAGCCAGACCGATACCGACCGAAAAAATGGGAGATTGAATTAAAGTGGAAACCGCAAGGTATACAGCAGCCATTGGAATTGCAGCGGCATAGATACTACATACATTTTTGCAGACATATAATGGCTCAAGGATAAAATTATAATCCTGCGTATGGGTAACGATTGCCGCACAGATATAGTACGCTCCTATGGACATAACCATCTGAAATGCCGCCAACAAAATCAGGACTGTGAATTTAGCAAGACATAGTTTCGTTGTGCTAATCGGCAGGGACAGCATTTTCAAAATCCCTTTATTGGAGCGTTCCGTTTGATTCAGCAGTACCGTACAGATGACCAGCGACGCCGGGATCATAAACCAAACCATACCCATAAAGCCCTGAATGAAAAAGTTGTTTTCCGGCGTAATCGGGATTCCTCTCAGGTCGAAGTTCATATCCGCATTGATAATGCTTGGAATCCACATCATAATGACAGGGATCAGCAAGATCAATAAGATTTTGGAGCGGCGGATTTTTTTGAGTTCCACTCCGACTAATGATAAGAAATTCATTCAAAACACCTCCTTACTTGCAGATAAAGGACTTCTGCAATACCGAACACGACCGTTTCAATCCCGCAAACAGCTAAAAATAAGGCTGTACGGCTATTTTCCACTGCCGCAGAGAGCATTTGATACGGGGAAGCAAACGGGAACAGGCTCAACACAATATTATCCTGCGGAAGAATGGAAAGCGTAAATACTAAAATCACGCCAATACCAAGGGATACCCACATATTCTTACAGGCAGACGCAATAACCAGCATAAGCATTACAGTCGGCAGCGTAACTATAATTTGGAAACCTGCGGTTTTCAATATTTCGGTCAGGTCAAACACATAACTTGGAAACCAATACTTTGCACAGCCGACTAAGACTGCCATTTCTATGACCACCATTGTGGATAATACCAAAGCGGCAATTAGAAATTTTCCAAAGAACATACTACCTTGACGAATGGGCAGCACCGACATTTTCTGCATACCGTTATCGGCATATTCCGTGTGGTACATCATACAAGCGCCGCAAATGGAAATGAGAATATTCAACATCGCCATCATCTGCCAGTTCGCAGACATCAGTATGTTAATCGGATTGCCTGCGAGTGCAGTCATTTCCTCTGCTTTTACCATCATATAGACAACCGGAAAAGCTGCTGCAAGAAAGCCACCTGCCAAAAAAGCAGGAAGATAGCCTGTGCGCTTCAGCTTTTTGGATTCTATTAAGAGACTCATACCGTACCTCCTCTCCTGCGATTATCTTCATCAATCATAGCAAGGAAAGTATCTTCCAGATTATCCGTCGGGAATCCGGCGGCACGAGCGTTTGTTTTCAATTCTTCCTTTGTTCCTTCAAACAGCAGATGACCGTGATTCAGAATACCAATATCGTCAGCCATAAGTTCTACTTCAGGAAGCAAGTGAGAAGAAACCAATACCGTGCAGTCATATTTCTGCGGCAGGGAACGAATCAGGGTGCGTATCTCGTGAATACCCACCGGATCGAGCCCATTGGTCGGCTCGTCGAGAATCAGGATCGGCGGTCTGCCGATCAATGCGCCTGCTAAACCTAAACGCTGCTTCATACCAAGAGAGTATTTTTTTGCCAGTCTTTTTCTAAATTCAGTTAAGCCGACAAGCTCCAGAGCGTCATCGACACAGCTTTTTGGAAGCCCAAGAATTTTCCGTATAATTTCAAGGTTTTCCTCTCCGCTCAGATTCCCGTAAAAGGCGGGTGCTTCAATAAATGAACCAACTTCCTTCAAAATGGGAACTCGGTCTGAAGGGTATGTTTTTCCGTCAATATGAAAGCTTCCTTCTGTCGGCTGCGTCAAACCGAGAAACATTTTCATCGTTGTGGATTTTCCCGCCCCGTTCGGACCTAAAAATCCATAAACGCTTCCTTTGCGAATATGGAGATTCAGATGGGATACTGCCGTGAAATCGCCGTAGGTTTTCGTCAGATTTTGAGTTTCGATTATATTCATATTGTGAAATCTCCTTTCCTTTGTTGTCTTTAGTATAAAGGCGCAACCTTGTGTCAACCTTCTGGCTACCTTACATTTACCTTACATTTGAACTGCACTGCGAAAATGCAGGAATGATATGCTATAATATAGGAAAAGGAGAATTGCATTATGGACTATGATTACTTAAAATACAAAAAAATCCTCATCGTAGATGATGAGGCTGATCTGCGTGAAATGGTAACATCTATTTTAGATCAGGACGGTTTCAAAATAATCAAGACTGCTGGAACAGTAGCCGAAGCTCTGAAAATATGCAGGGACTGGAAGCCTGATCTTACCATTCTTGATGTAATGCTGCCCGATGGGGACGGCTTTTCTCTGTTTGAACAAATGAGGACTTTTACCGAAGTCCCAGTTCTCTTTTTAACTGCCCGTGGAGAAGATGAGGACAAGCTGAAAGGCTTAGGGCTTGGGGCTGATGATTATATGGTAAAGCCGTTCCTGCCAAAAGAATTATCCCTGCGTATCGGAATCATTCTGCGGCGGTACTACAAAGGCGAAGATCCTATCGTCCAGCTTGCCGGAAGCCAAATTGACTTTGACCGTGCCGAAGTCATAAAAGAAAATGAACATTTCCCGCTGACTGCAAAAGAACACGATATACTGCTGGCGCTCTACCGCAATGCGGGAAGAATTGTAACCATCGATCAGCTCTGCGAAGCTGCGTGGGGGGATAATCCATACGGATATGAAAACTCGCTGATGGCGCATATCCGCAGAATCCGAGAAAAAATTGAAGCTAACCCGTCAAAGCCAGTATCCCTCATTACGGTAAAAGGCTTAGGCTACAAGTTAGTATTAGCGGGGAAATGATATGAAAGATATTACGAAACTCATTCGGCGGTTTGTAGGCATATTGCTGTTAAGCACAGTCTTGGTCATCGTCCTTAACATTATTATTCTTGCTGCTATTTCCGCAAGTCAAACGGCAAATGGCAGACCGTGGACGACTGCAAAAGAAACTGCTGAAGCTTTACAGGAAACAGAAACGGGATATGTCTTATCTGGCGATATGACGGAGCGGTTAAGCGGGGAGAATGCGTGGGCTATCTATATAGATAATGACACATTAGAGGTAAAATGGCATACCCAAAATCTGCCGGATACCGTTCCTCTGCACTATACAATCTCCGACATTGCAAGCCTGACACGAGGATATATTGATGGATACCCGACCTATACGGGAGAATGTGAAAACGGATTGGTCGTTGTAGGCTATCCGAAAGACCGATATTGGAAACATATGTCTCCGAGCTGGGATTATGATTTCATCAAAAACGCCCCGTATACCGTCCTGATTGTAATCGGTGTGAATGTTTTTTTGATTTTCCTGATTTATATGATCGCCAATTCCAAGCTGCTGAAATCCGTTAAACCGATTACAAACGGCATACAGGCGCTTCCTTCAGGTGAGCCTGTTTATGTCAAGGAAAAAGGACTTTTATCCGACCTTGCCGCTAAAATCAATCAAACATCGGATATTCTCCAAAAACAGAAGCGAAACCTGCAAAGAAAGGAAACAGCAAGAGCAAACTGGATTTCCGGAGTCTCTCACGACATCCGCACACCACTTTCTATGGTAATGGGATATGCCGGACAGATTGAGGACAATAAAAGCCTGCCGGAGAGCGAAAGGAAAAAGGCACGGATTATCCGTCAGCAAAGTACAAAAATGAAAAATCTCATCAATGACCTGAATCTTGCCTCGAAGTTAGAATATAATATGCAGCCGATCCATCCAGAGCCTGTCAATCTCGTAGCAATCGCAAGGCAAAGCGTTGTTGACTTTATCAATTTAGGTATGGAAGAAAAGTATCCGATAGAATGGAATACAGATGAAGCATTGACTGCCTGTGTCATAAATGGAGATAAAGAATTGTTGCGGCGGGCAATCGGAAATCTGATTACAAATTCTCAAACGCACAATCCTGATGGCTGTACGATTTCAGTATGCGTCCGAAAAAGCGATACAGAATATAAAATCGTCGTAGAAGATAACGGCGTCGGCGTTACCGATGAAAAGTTAGAGAAACTCAGGACTACGCCCCACTATATGATGAGTGACAGCGGGACAACCGAGCCACGGCACGGCTTAGGGCTTTTGATTGTCGGACAGATCGTTTCCGCCCATAATGGTACAGTGTCTTTCGATCACGGCAAACAAGGTGGATTTGCCGTTACAATTTCTGTTCCCATTCCAAAAGATAGTCAATAAATAACAAGAAAACCGTAGGGCTTCAGCTTCAAAGTCCTACGGTTTTCTTGTAGTAAATAAGCCATTATCAAAGGTCATACACCGCTGCCCAGTTGTGCCTCCAGGATTT
>ENA-ORNG01001057-ORNG01001057.1-human-gut-metagenome-genome-assembly--contig:-NODE-1057-length-21128-cov-3.424762_pt1 | contig 21128 bp, 21 predicted proteins | sample MGYA00242113_ERZ509018 | MGnify/ENA primary metagenome ERZ509018 (study PRJEB26280, sample SAMEA2338711) | human gut metagenome | biome: human gut; feature: human-associated habitat; material: faeces... | reverse complement strand
AACCCGCCACTGGTTTTCACCCAGACGAATGCTTCCGCTGGCCGGCAGACAATTGATTTTCTGATTATAATAAAATGCCTTTGGCTTATCTGCCCATGGCGTGGCAATACACATACTCTCTGCCGGTTTTTGAAGCAGCCAGATTTCCGCATTTAAATCCCTGCCGTCTTTAAAATTCCCAAAATGGCATTGAATTTTCCTCCGGTCAAAAACCATGGAATATTTCAAATGAACCCGAGAATTTTTGAAATTGGCATTTCCATAATCTGAATGACTTCCGAGACGCAGCCGTCCCATAGTCAACGGCGCCAGAATCGTTTCCGTATGATGCCAGAGGTGGTCAAAGTCCAGCAACGAAACGCTGATCATCCCCAGATATCCCAAATCGGATATCGTAAATGCCGCTCCAAAATGCTCATTAGTAATCAGATAGTAATCCCATTCCTTAATGCGATGTTTCGGTGCCTTAATTTTCTTTCTGTCATATTGCCATACGAGACTCCGCGCCCATCCCGGCTCATTGACATGACCTTTTCCGTCCAGCAATGGCTGTATCTGCGTCACCTCATGCTGTTTCATAAAACCGCCCCTTTCTGTTGGATTTATAACATCCGGTAAATTAATTGCTTTTTCGGTACTTCCTCCCTGCTCATTTCAAAAGCCCCATAGAGTCGTTCTATCCATGCCGGCTGTAAGGGTTCACTGTGATGTACCCAGGCCAGAACCTCTCCGGCTGCCACACGATCGCCCGTCTTTTTTCCAAGGACAATGCCTGTCTCCGGCCGGATAACAGCCTCCTTAGTTTCTCTGCCGGCGCCGATTTCCATGGCCAGCCTTCCCAATTCCAGGGCACTGGCCTTCCGGACAAACCCGTCTTCCCGGGAAAATATCGGCGTTATCAAGGCCGCCTCCGGAAGCAGCTCCGGATTTTCAATCTGGGCCGTATCGCCGCCCTGAGCCTCCACCATAGCCTTTAATTTCTCCAAAGCGCTGCCGTCGGCGAGCACCGACTCCATTTTCCGCCGGCCCTGCGCCCGATCCGCCGCCAGACCGGCCTCCGCCAAAATGTTCGCCCCGCTGGTCAAAACGAGTTCCGTAAAATCCTCCGGCCCTCGGCCCCGAAGGGTAGCCACCGCCTCTTTCACTTCCAGGGCATTTCCGATGGCCATTCCCAGCGGTTCATTCATATCCGTAATCATCGCCCGGACCTTTCGTCCGCAGGCTTCGCCGAGATAAATCATCATTTTTGCAAGTTCAACAGCCTCATCTGCCGTTTTCATAAAGGCTCCATCGCCATATTTCACATCCAGCTCAATGACCTCGGCTCCGGCCGCCAGTTTTTTTGAAATAATACTGGAAGCGATCAGCGGAATGGAAGCCACCGTCCCGGTCACATCCCGAAGAGCATACAGTTTTTTATCCGCCGGCACAAGACTTTCTGTCTGCCCGATCACTGCAATACCTATGTCCTGAACCTGATTTATAAAGGCCTCCTTATCCAGATAACAGTTAAATCCCCGAATGGACTCCAGCTTGTCCAGTGTTCCTCCGGTGGAGCCAAGCCCCCGCCCCGACATCTTCGCCACCTTCGCGCCGCAGGCCGCCAGCATTGGTCCCAGGGCCAGCGTCGTTTTATCCCCCACGCCGCCGGTGGAATGCTTATCCACTTTAATCCCCGGAATGCAACTCAAATCAATCGTCTCGCCGCTCTCCATCATGGCCATCGTCAAAGCCGACGTTTCCTGTACAGTCATACCATTCAAAACAACAGCCATCAGCAGGGCGCTGACCTGATAGTCGGGAATCTCGCCCGCTATGTAATGCTGAATCCACCAGTAGATTTCCTTTTCCGTAAGCTCCTCTTTCCAGCGTTTTTTCTCAATAATATCCACAAAACGCATCTGCACCGCCTCCCTTATCCACAAATGCCCTTGATTTCCCGATAAGAATCACAGAATATCTCAGCCATGACGCTGTAACCTTCCTTTGTCGGATGAACGCCGTCCTGAAAGGCCCTTTTTATTCCTTTCTTTTCCAGATATTCCGGAAATTTGTTCTGAAAATCCACATAAGGAATCTGCTTCCGCTCACAATAATTCAGCAGCCATTCTCTGTAGCTTCGAAATAAAGCCAACGTCTCATCCATACTGAAAAAGCTATACCAGCAGCTTTTCAGCATCTCGCCGTCTACTTGAATCGGAATCCCAATCATCGGTTGAATGCCCGCCGCCAGGGCCTTTCCTATCATCATATCTATCCCTTCCCTTGTATGAGCCTGAGGAATGCCCATAAGAATATCATTGGCTCCCGCCATAATAAACACTTCCTTCGGATGGTTCCAAACCACATCATCCATAAAACGGACATTCATGCCATCCGCCGTATCCCCATTTTCCCCTTTATTTAAAATATGTATCCCCAAGGCCTGTGATGCCAGATATGGCCAGGCATACCGGCTGCTCACGCCATAACCGTAAACGATACTGTCCCCAAGACATACCAGATCAACTGTTTCCATAGCGATATCAATCCTCCGATTTTTCTTTGACTTAATTTTATTTTAGCATTAAAAAGGGGCATTGTGAAGGTTAAACTCCCCAATGCCCTTTCTGTCTATTCATTTAATAATACATAATCACCGGCGTTCCCACTTCAATATTCCAGAAAATGGAAGAACATGCATCATACGGTGTATTGATACATCCATGGGAACCGGCATTCAAATATTCCGTGCCGCCGTAAACGGAACGCCACAGGGAGTCATGAATACCCACGCCGCCGACGACCTGCATCCAGAAGTTTACCGGCGTCCGGTAATCTTCACCGACAAGAATCGTATTCTGCTGACGGCAGTTTATAAAATAAACCCCCGACGGCGTACCGTGACCCGTACTCATCGTTCCCGAAGTGATCGGCGTAGATACAAAAACTTCCCCGTTTTTGTAAAACCACATATACTGGCCGGATAGATCGATCTCAACATAAGTAAAGCCAATATCATCCGGCGAGTTTGGATCCAGATTATTGTACGGCGTCATATAATAGGCCGGATCCCGACTGGCCTTGCGTTTATTGTTGATATCCTCCATGAGCAAATTAATCTCTGTATCCACATCGGTTCCCCATCCATAGGTTCCCGGATCCAATGTGATTTCATAACCTCTGGAACTCCAAAAGCTTCTGTAGGAATTCACTGTATCGTATTTATTTGCCAATTCGCACAGATAATTGTAAGCGCCGTCTCTCGATACATAAAGCTTTCCGTCGCCATCCCTGCGCACCCAGTTCCGAATTTGCTCTTTGCCGATTTTTTCTTCATTTCCGTGGAAATTGTAGGTAATCTCGGCCTGACACAGCTCGTCAACCTTTTTCAACTCATCCTGGATTTCCGGTGATTCCATAGTTACCTCCGGCGCTTCGTAACAGCCGGCTGCTTCCAAATCGAGCTCTGTGTCCCCCTTCTCCATGGCCGCTGCGATCGCAGACCTGACTTCATCCTTTTTCAACGTATTTCCCTTAACCTCTTCCACAAGGTTCAGCCCATTCTCATCAATCGTCAATGACGCATTGGACGGCGGCGTCATCTCCTGGGTCAGACATTGAAGAGCATCAATCTTTTCATTCAGTTTTTCTGTATTCCACTCATAAAGCGCCTCAACCTCATAATCCGTTCGGCTAAACAGTCTTACCGGCCAGTACCAGCCCATTTCCTTTTCTTTCAGACGATCCACTTCATCAAAATTATAATTGAAGTCAAAATCCTTTCCATTTAAAACTTCCGTTGTTCCCTCAATCGTCACAACATCCATTTCATAATTTTCCATCGTCTGTTCCAGCGCCGCCTTTACCTCTTCCGGAGAATCATTCGACACTTCTATCCCGTTAATAAAGGTATGCGGATAAAAAACTCTGCTAAAATAAACGGAAACGCCGACATAACCCGCGGCTAAAAAAGCAAAAACACATCCGAGTACAATTAATATAATTTTTTTCTTGTTCATTTTTCTCTGTCTCTCTATTATTAACTCCAGAAACTGCCTGAACTTAATATTTCCCTTTTTGAATAGAATTAAAACTATGTTACATACTAAGTTGCATAAACCCTTCCAGGGATTTATAAAAACTATCGATTGTTTGAAAGGAGTCTACACAATGAGTAAAAATGCTTGTATCCAGTGTTCAATCAAAGAATGTAAGCATCACTGCGGCGACGAAAACTACTGTACGTTAAACCAGATTAAGGTCGGTACCCATGAGAGCCACCCGACAAAAATCGAATGTACAGACTGTGAATCCTTCGTATTCAGAGCATAAGCTCCGAAAAACGGGAAACAAGTGGGCAGCTCCATGCTGTCCACTTTTCTCTTATCAGGAAAATTCCATAAAATAGGCAGCCTCAAACACTTCTCCCGGAGCAAGGCTCTGAATCCAATCCTTTTCATGAATCTCTCCGGAGAAGCCTTCCCGGTCACACCGTCCATACCATGGCTCGATACATACAAAGGGCGCCTGTTTCCCCGGCGGCGACCATATGCCGAACAGCGGCGCCGCAAAGGTTACCGTGACATAAGGCCGTTTATCCGGCCGCATCAAATATACCCTTGTTGTCTGCTTTTCAAAAATCAGAGTATCCTTTTTAAAGGTTCCCCTCTCCAGCCGATAAAGCCCCTGCTCCAAGGGTAGCTCATATTCCTGAGGTTCATAAAGCCCCCTTCGGCTGATTGAATGATATTTGGGATTCCCCCGGCTTTCCATGTCAAAGCCTAAATAATAGTCTGTCTGGGACTGTCCTTTCTCCAGCGGGCACCGGAAAGCCGGATGACCTCCTATGGAGAAATACATCGTCTCTGAATCTTTATTGGCGACAATCCACTTCACTTCTAAAATTCTTCCCCGAAGCCGATATCGAATAGCTAAATGAAAATCAAATGGATAGCTCTTCTTTGTTTCTTCATTCGAATCCAGCACAAACCATATCTGGTCGTCCGTCTCCGCACTCTTACTGAAAATCATATCTCGCACGAAGCCATGGCGCGGCATCCGATATTCGTGTCCTTTATAGCGATAAACCTGTCCATTCAGTTCCCCCACTATTGGAAACAAAACCGGCGAACGCCGTCCCCAGTAATCCGGGTCGCCACTCCATATATATTCCGTCTTATTCACCGTGTTTTTCACAGACATAAGTTCAGCGCCCTGATTGTTTATGTAAACAACCAGATCGTCATTTCTAAGCAAATAAAAGCGTGATACTTGCTTTCTTTTAAAAAGTCCCATAATTACACCCCCGACATATACCTATGTCAACCTCTCTCCATTTTAGCATAATAAATTCAATATAACAATGCGCTTTGTCTAATTTCTATACAATTTCTCCGTCTATTATCCAATAGTTATTCATAACCTAAAGTTATCGAGACAATAAATTATATGTATTTTACTTTTGTCGCCCCCGTAACTATAATAAAGTTAAGGTTATATTATTAACGGGAAAACACCACCGGCGGATGATGCGCCACCATGTATCATCTGCCCGGGATGCCGACTTCCTTAATTGCCATTTTGGAAAAATATACCTAAGCCCTCAATACAAAAAGAAGCATCACCTCGTCTCGTCCTTGCAATAGAGTGATGCTCTTTTTTTATTTTATTTCATCTTCATTTATACTCTGATTCCTTCGGGATTCTTCAGATTTCCAGTTACCGCTCCATTCCACACCGGTATCCACATAATAGATGTAATGAAAATCCTTATGCTCTTTCAAATACTCCTTTGTAAATTCAATAAACTGGTTCATCGCATGGGTTCTCGGACGGTTTTTCAAACAAAATATACCGATATCCCAATTAAATCCTTCTTTAATTTTAACTGCTTTAATGTTCGGAAGCTGACTTTTTTCTACCAGCGGCCGCGGCAATATGGAAACACCCAAATTGAAATCCACCATTTTTAACGGAAAATCCCATTGACTGCTCTTTACCGTCACATTCGGCGTAAATCCAGCCTGCATACAAAGCTGCATAATATCATCATAAAGAAGATATTGTTCATTCATCAGGATAAAATTCTCATCCTTGATATCCCGGATGCTCAGTGTGTCCACCGCCGCATAAGCCTTGCTTTTATTCACCACTGCAACGCCCTCATCATGGGTCAGCGGAATGACCACCACATCCCGGGCAATCGGTACATTTTCCGAAAGCATACCGATTCCTAAATCCAGCCGCTCTTCCCTCAAGGCGGCATTAATATCCTTCGTGCCCTCGCCGGACACAGAGATGTGTATTCCCGGATACTTCTTTTGAAATTCACAAATTAATTCAAAATAGCATAAAAATCCAAGAATATTTGGAATACCTATTTTGATTTCCCCCTGATTTGACAACCGGACATCATCAATGACTTTATAAATGTCATAAAACTGCTGAATAATAAATACAGATTTCTGAAGCAGCGCCTGTCCGGTATCCGTCAGCTCAAAGCTTTTATTCGTCCTTTCGATCAGCACCGTATTCAGCTCCGTTTCCAAAATTCGGATACTTTTGCTCAATGCCGGCTGTGAAAGATGAAGATGCTCCGAGGCCTTACGGAAATTCTTTGTCTTAGCCAATTCCACAAAATATTCTAATTGTCGAATATCCACGGCTTCACCCCTTTATCAAATTATATAACCCTTACTTTAATCCGCTTCCCACACGGATTACAATTCCTTTGAAACCAAATCGAGAGCCGCCTCAATGACCTTATCCATATCGTAATACTGATAATTGCCAAGACGTCCGCCGAAGATCACCCTCTCTTCTTTCTCCGCTAACTTTTTATATTCCCCGAACAGAGCGTTATTCTCATCGTTATTTACCGGATAGTAAGGCTCCATCCCCACCTTCCATTCCGAAGAATATTCTCTGGAAATAACTGTCTTTTCCTGCTGACCAAACTCAAAATGCTTATGTTCGATAATACGCGTATATGGCACTTCCCTTGCCGTGTAATTTACGACGGCATTTCCCTGATAATTATCACAGTCGAGAATTTCTGTTTCAAAGCGCACAGAACGGTATTCCAACGCGCCCAATTTATAGCCATAAAATTCATCGATCATACCGGTAAACAATGTCTTTTCTGCGATATCCGGATTTTCTTTAATAAATTCGAAATAATCTGTATTGGTCTTTACCTCTATCCCTTCCAGCATTTTTTCAATGATTTTTGTATAACCGCCCATAGGAATTCCCTGGAAACGGTCGTTAAAGTAATTATTATCATAAGTAAAACGCAGAGGCAGCCGTTTGATGATAAAAGCAGGAAGCGCCGTACAATCGCGCCCCCACTGCTTCTCCGTATAGCCTTTGACAAGCTTCTCATAGACGTCGCGGCCTGCCAGTGATAAGGCCTGCTCTTCCAGATTCTTCGGCTCTTTAATGTCCAGCTCTTCAATCTGCTTTGCAATAATATCCTTTGCCTCCTGAGGCGTGCGGATATTCCACATCTTACTGAATGTATTCATATTAAAGGGCAGATTATACAACTCATCCTTATAAACAGCCACCGGAGAATTAATGTAATTATTAAACTCCGCGAACTGGTTGATGTATTCCCAGGTTGCCTTATTTGATGTATGGAAAATATGAGCGCCATATTTATGCACATTGATACCTTCAATTTCCTCACAATAAACGTTGCCGCCAATATGCTGCCGCTTATCGATCACCAGACAGCTTTTTCCTCGTTTTTTTGCCTCATAAGCAAATACAGCGCCAAACAACCCTGCCCCTACAACCAAATAATCGTATTTCACGTCCCTACCTCCATTTCAGTAAAATCTCTATCCAAAAACTTTGCAAAAAGCCTGAAGCGCCTTGATTTTCATCCGTCCGCCCGTCATATGATAGTCATCCATAATTTTTATCACTTCTTTTATTAATTGTCTGGCATTGGACGGACGGTCCACAATGAGATCCGAGCCGATAAAATGGATAAACCAGGCTGTGTAAGGCCGACTCCATTTTTTCAGAAAACCTTTCTTATACCAGAACTCTGTAATAATACGCATATTATAAACATGCTGTTTTAGCTTCCGCTCATTCACGCCGCCGTATTTATCCATCAGTGATCCCTGGCGAAAGCACTGGTAATAATGAAGCTTATCGCTAATAAATCGAATACGCTTCGCCATAGGCATGACCTGAAAGATAAATACCAGATCTTCGCCGAAGGGTATTTCCTCCGGAAATCTCAGATGATTTTTTATCAAAAAATTTCTTGAAAAGGCCCGGTTCCAGACAAAGGGATTTCCTCCCGGCTCATTAAAAAGAGCGTCCGGTTCAAACTCCGGATAATAAACATTTTTGGTGGTCAATCCCCAGACAATCCAATCCTCCGGTTCCGGTATCTCAGGAAAGGGGGTGGAGCCGAATATAACAATATCCGCACCACAATTTAAATGTTCCTCATAAATCCTTTCACAGGCATTTTTTGCAACATAGTCATCCGGATCGAGAAAGAAAATCATTTCTCCCGCAGCGGCGTCCAATCCGGCGTTTCTGGCCGAAGCCGTTCCGCCGTTTTCTTTATCAATCATCTGAATCCGACTATCCAAAGCCATATACTGGCGTAAAATGTCTGCGGAGCGGTCTTTACTGCCATCATTGACGCCGATAATCTCAATGTCCAACAGCGTCTGATTCATCAGGCTTTCCAGACAACGGCTCAAATAGTTTTCAACGTTATATATTGGTAAAATTACCGAGACCTTTGGTCTTTTAACCATGCTAATCCCCTCGCAATCTTCTTACATCCAAGCTTAAATGTATATATTATTCCGTCGTCTTTTACGCTTTGAATCCCGCCAAGGAATTTCCTCGGAAAAAAGGTAATCAATTTTCCAATTTTATAGGAATAAGAATTTTTAATCTCACGGACAGCCTTTGATGTATACCCCGGCTGATTTAAGGCTTTGCGGGTATAGTATACCGCCGGGTCCTCAACAAGTTTTTTGACGTCTTTCCATTTATAGTCTTCAAAATATTTCGGATTCATCGTACCTTTTTCAAAATCATCCTGAAATTCCATCGCCGCCCGCTCTATAAAAATATACTTGTATTTTGGCGCAAGTCTTTCAAAATTCCACATATAAGTATCATACTTGATACGCTTGCAGACAAATTCCAGCCGCCCCCGGTTGACCGGATTCGTATCTAAAAAGCGCTGCATTTCCGCATATTCATCACAGACGCAGAAAACCTTTCCAGGAGAATTGACCGAAGAACTTTCATTGTCCTGACGGTAATGAAGAAAGGCTTCTCTGGTCAGCTGTACCCTTTTTGCCAGCGCCATCACTTTAAAATTAAAGCTGGAATCCTGGAAGGATGCCCCCGGCGTCTCATTAAACCGGATATTGTTTTCTCTTATAAATTCCCGCCGGTAAATGGCTGACCAGATGGTCGGTTTCAAATTGAAAAATTCAACCATTTCCATCGGCGCTCTGAAATCCGTTGCCGGACAGAAGGTCACTCCTTCTCTGGCTTTTGAAACAATCTCAATCTTTTCATTTCGTTCCTTCGGAACGGAATAATAAAAGTAATAACCGGATTTCACCACATCGAGCTTATTTTTTTCGGCTCTTTGGTATAGTTTTTCAAACATATCCAGTTCAGCATAGTCGTCAGACTCAACAATACCGACATATTCTCCCTCAGCCAAATCAAAGCCCCGGTTCATAGAATTACCGTATCCGCTGTTTGGCTTTGTGATTACCTTCACCCGACTATCCTTCGCGGCGTATTCCTGAATAATCTCAGGCGATGAATCCGTAGAACCGTCATCGACACATATAATCTCTATATCTTTTAATGTCTGATTCACAATACTGTCCAGACACTGACGCAAATATTTCTCAACATTATAAATTGGTACAACAACCGATACCTTTGGTCTTGCCATGATTTTTCCTCCTATCTGTTCACCTGCATATATTCATCACAGACCTCATCCACCAGACCGCTTCTTCGCACCCGGCCCTTTTCCAGCCAGATGGCATGATCGCAAAGCTCACGCACGGAATGAATATCATGAGATACATAGAGCAGGGTCGTTCCGCCCTCAAGCATCTCCCGCATCCTTCCGTAACACTTCTGCTGGAACTGATAATCTCCAACCGACAAAATTTCATCAACTACAAGAATATCCGGACGCACCATCGTTGCAATGGCAAAGCCTAAACGAGCCTGCATACCGGATGAAAAGTTTTTAATAGGTACATCCAGAAACTGATGCAGCTCGGCAAAATCTACGATTTCATCAAAATGCTCCTGCATAAATTTTCTGGAATGTCCGAGCACTGTCCCATTCAGGAAAATATTTTCCCGGGCCGTCATATTATAATCGAAACCGGCGCCAAGCTCGATGAGCGGAGCGATGCTTCCGTTAATTTTTATGCTCCCTTTATACGGTTTTAAAATACCGCAGGTAGATTTCAGCAGCGTGGATTTTCCGGAGCCGTTCACGCCGATGAGTCCCCAGGACTCTCCCCGCTTTACTTTCAGATTCACATCCTGAAGCGCAAGAAATTCCTGAAACATCAATTCCCGCCGGATGAGCTTTATAAAATATTCCTTTAAATCGCTAATTTTTTCCGACGCCAGATTAAACCGTATCGTTAAATTATCAATATCAACTATATAATCCTGTTCCATCTTACGCGCTCCTACAAATATAAGATAAATTTATCCTGGCTCCTTTTAAATACAAATAAGCCCAACGCCAGCATAACAAAGGCCCAGATCCATCCGCCGACAAATACCCTCATCGTCGGGAAGCAGCCGTACAGAACCAAATCTCTGAAATGCTCCACATAGTACCAGGCCGGATTCACCCATTCGACAATTGTCCTCAGCCACTGAGGAAGCAGGTCGATCGGATAAAACAGCGGCGTAATATACTGCCATGCTACCAGAAATGCCCCATAAATATATTGAATGTCCCGGAAAAAGACATTGGCCGCCGACAGAAAAAATCCCATACCGCAGGCAAAAATATAAACCTGAATCACAAGGATCGGCGTTGCCAGCAGATACGGCGTAAACGCGGAACGTGTTACGATCATAACAAGAACCAGCGCCCCCAGAGAGAATACAAAGTCTACCATTGTACTTGTCACCTTCGACAGGGTAAAAATGTATTTTGGCACATAAATCTTCTTAATCAATGCCCCATTATCCAACACCGAATACATCGCCATTGTCGTTGAATTCCGGATAAAATCAAACACAGCCTGTCCAGATAATAAATATACCGGAAAATTCTCAATTCCAGCCCGGAACATATGGGAAAATACGGCCACCATAACCAACATGATCAGCAGAGGATTTAATATACTCCACAGGTAGCCAAGAAAGCTTCTCCGGTATTTTAATTTTAAATCCCGCACAACCAGCTCTCTCAATAAATCCTTGTATCGAAAAAGTGTGTTCACGCGTTCCATCATCAGATTCATACTGGGAATCTCCTTATACGTATTTTAGTAAGAATTTCTGCGGTGCTTAAAGGCTATCACGGCCGCCGGGAAGGTCAAAAAGCCGGTATAGCGCATAAACCACACTGCCTTATTTTTCACGCTATGCCATGCCCCTGGATTACGCCGCCGCATATGGGCATCCAGAGCCATCGCCTCTTTTCGTTTTCCGCTCCCCAGCGGAAAGCTGATATAAATTTTCATCTGACTGCCGATCATCCAACCGATAATTTCATTGATATATTGTCTCTGGGCTTCGCTTAACTTCGCGTCCATACGCTCCACATATTTTTCCAGGCGCAGCAAAACATGCAGATGATTTTTTAAGTTCGCCTGCATTTTTTTAATCGACATACTTTGATTTGGCAGCCCCAAACGATACCGATATACCGATGGTTCGAGGAAAATCAATGTATCCACATAAGGCATCGGAAAGGTGATATACTCCATATCCACGTAAAACATATGCTCATCGATCTTCACCTTCATCTTCCGAAGAAGCTCTGTTTTAATGGTCATGGCGTGCATCGGCACCGTAACCTTCCCCACAACCTCTTCTAAATGATAAATCCGTCCGTATTCAACTTTTTCAAAAGGATATTCCTGAAGCTTTGCTGGTCTCCGAGTCGTATGATCCACCATCGTATAATTACTTCCAACCACATCCACATCCAGCCGCTTCAACATTTTTACTAACCGGCGGAAATTTTCCGTATCTACCCAGTCATCACCGTCAAGGACCTTGAAATATTTTCCTGCGGCTTCCTCAATCCCTTTATTGATAGTCGAACCATGTCCGCCGTTCTCCTTCGTGATCACGCGAAAGAGCCGGGGATATTCCGCCTCGTACTGTTTTCCGATCTCCTCCGTCCTGTCCATGGAACCGTCATTAATAATAAGGACTTCCATATCCTCCATAATGTCCGGATGAATCAACGAATTCAGCCCCTCCTCCAGATAAGCTTCCACGTTATAGCTCGGCACGACAACCGTTAATATCTTTTCACTCATAATGGGTTCTCTTTCCTGAATTTTCTATTATATCCTTTTTATTCTAAAGCTTTTACGCAGGTTTGTCAACGGATGACTCGCCCCGACGGATTCCACTGCAGCCCAAATTTAAAAATCCCCGCAATAAATCCGCAGCCATAGGAAACATGCAGTAAAAGGTGGATCACCATCAGTCGAAGGCGAAGCATAATTCCATCCGGATTATCCTCTATCTTCAATGTGAAGGATGCCCCCGCGTCCATTAGTCCATAAAGTCCTATCACTCCGGCATAATATTTCCGGAAGCTCCGGCTAAAACAACTGAGCAGTCCGCCAATGACTAAAAACAAAACAAACAGCATCGGCACAAGGTGAGATATTCTCGCCGGCTTATGATGCTTTTTTATAACCGCAACCTTCCACAGACCATAACCAAAGTACTGCTTAATCAATCCCGAATACGTATCTCTCGGATAATAGGTACTGTAAATTTTACTGGATATAAAAATCTTTCCTCCGGCCTCACAGATTTTAAAATTAAAATCATCATCCTCATTTAAAATAAGGTTCTCGTCGAACAAACCGACCTTTTCCGCCGTCGACTTCTTAAAAGCCCCAAAAGAAACGGTGTCGCTATAGCCTTCATAATTTTTAATATGCTGCTTTCCGCCGCCCAGGGCAAAAGGTGAGTCGTAGGCCGCCGCCACCGCCCGCTGAATCGGATTTTTCCCCTTCACCGCTGTCGGGCCGCCCACATTTTCAGCTCCGGTCTTCAGCAAATATTCGATACATTTTGAAATATAATCCTCGGCAAATTCCGTATGGGCATCCAGCCGGACAATATATTCTCCCTTAGCGGCCCGGATACCGATATTTACTCCGCAGGAAATCGTTCCTCTCGGATTTTTCAACATATGAATATGGTCATAGCGAACCTCATACTCGCCAATGATCGCTTCCGTATCGTCCGTCGACGGCCCTACGGCCAGCAAAACCTCATGCCTGTCCCGCGGATAATCCTGCCTGAGTACCGAATCCAGACAGGCCCGGATATATTTATGCTCATTCCGCACCGGAATTACCACTGAAACAAAGGGCAGCCTCGCGCCTTCCATGCCAGCACCTCCATCCTCGATCCATCTGCCGTTTCCGACATATATTTCCATTTATTATACTTATATTATTCCATCAAGTCAAACCGAATTATGCGTCCGTCTTATTTAACAAGATTATCGGTGTGCAAATAAAATGTATTGCCTATATCAATACATTGTAGTATAATGAACACAGAAAAAGGAACACTACTTCTATGAAAGGAGCTGTTGTTATGGCAAAATCAGCAAGCGTGTATGCAAGAATTGACCCTGTATTAAAGGAACAGGCAGAAACGATACTATCTGCTCTTGGCATTCCCACTTCCAATGCAATTGATATGTTTTTCAAACAGATTGTTTTAAAAAAAGGACTTCCTTTTGAAGTCAAACTTCCGTATGAAAAACCAGTTTGTATCGGTCCTCTTAGTGAAGAAGAACTGAATGCAGAACTTGAAAAAGGATATGCAGATATACAGGCAGGACGTACAAAACCATTGGAGCAGGCGATTGCAGAAATGCGAAGAGATTTTAAGATATGAAATTTGAAGTTGAATTATCCGAAAAGGCAGATAGGGATTTAAGAAACATTTTCTTTTATATTGCCATAGATTTATGTGCGCCCGATACTGCCGAAAAGCAAGTGAGGCGATTATGGGACGCTATGCGTTCTCTTGACGAAATGCCAGAACGATACCGTCGTTATGAAGATGAGCCGTGGCATAGTCATGGTATGCGTGTTCTTCCTGTGGACAATTTTGTTGTTTTATATATTCCCGATTTGGAAGAAAAAAAAAGTACGCATTATCAGCGTGATGTATAGTGGGAGTGATATAAACGAACAGTTAAAGAAGATTTAAAAGATAAAGAAAATTTCTATTCGTTAGACCAGAGATTTGCCTCCGACTCCCTTCAGATTCCACCTCACGATGGACACCCTTGTCCTTGGCTGTATCCTTCCTACTACTAAGGCGAATTGGGAACTTTCACCCGTTAGAAACGTGCGCCGCAAGGCGCACAACAAAAAAGCACCGGATGCCTTAAACCTAGACTTACCGGTGCTTTTCCATCGTCGAAGCGACGTGATTCGAACACGCGACCTCTGCGTCCCGAACGCAGCGCTCTACCAAACTGAGCCACGCTTCGATGTGCTATATTATTCTAACGCTTTTCTTTAAAAAAATCAACATATTTTTTTATTTTTTGAAAAAACTTTTTGCTCCTTTTGGAACTTCACATTTTTTCCATTTAAAATTAACATTTTTTTCACATCATCCCCACATTTTTTTCACAAGCCCTGGATATACTATAACCATCAAAAGAAATTTTGATAGATTTTTTTCATAACGCCATCCGCAAGGATGGCCCCTCCCCCTTTTTCAATGATAATAAATATTGAAGAAAGCCGCAGGACGCGGCTTTTTTCAGTTTCAGGACTTCTCGCCAGTTCTACCCTTTCCCATTCTAAAAACTCAGCGGCTTCGCCACCGTTCCGGCCTGCACATATTCCTGTTTTATAGCCTCTACCTGACGAAGAATATCCTCCTTTGCCGATGCCTGGAAAACAGAGAGTATATGCTCGTCACCCATAGCCTGATACAGAAACAGAATATCCGGTATCTCTTTATGGGACCAGAGGGAATAGGTCAACAGATTATTTCCCGCTTTGTCCTGCAAAAGAAATCCGTCAAGCGGCTTGTCGCCAAAATTTTGAAGCTGCATATCCGCATACCAGCCGGTATACTTGGACCCCCTTGCATGATCTGTATGGACAATCTGACATGCACACCAAAACCGGTAGACTTCCTCCGGATCCACTGTACCTGAATTTTTTGTCACAAGGACCTGAATATGGCTCTGATTTTCCATTTCCTGACAAGTCAGTTCCTCATAGCATTCAGGAACGACACCACAGCCCAATTCATTAAGCTTCTGCATCCATCCGAGAAATACCGGGTCCACATCGCACCGCTCCGCAGATACTAAATAGCCGTTCTCGCTTGCAAACCCCGTCAGCTTTTTGGCAAAATCGTGAATATTCTCAGCGAAATCCGCCGCCTCCTTCTTTAACAGCTGATAATTTGACATGATATTATCCATCCTGCAGTTTTCCTGGAGAAGGCGCATGGCAAAGACCGTATCATATTTCCGTTTCGGAAGATTGGCAATATCATCATTAATAAAAGAAATATTGTGTACATCCAGTCTGGCCGCCAGCTCCCTGGCCGCCTTGATTGCATTTTTGCTCCTATCCACCGCCGTAATATGGGATTCCGGGAATGCCATGGCAAGAAAACAGCTAATCACGCCGCACTCGCATCCCGCATCCAGAATTTCTTTTCCAAAAACATCATGATTCTCCACAATCCAATTGCAAATCTGCCGGTAATTATCCGCCTGATAGCCACCGTTAAAAAGAAGAGCTTTGTCCAGAGACTCGTTTTTCATCTCGTAAAATTCACTGAGATAATCTGCATTTTCTTCAAATTCCCGAATCTTCCGATAAAGATCCGAAAGCATCCTCCGCCCTACCGTCTCGCCATATTTTGAACTGAACTGAAAATAAAGAAGCTTACTTTCCTTCGGAGGGTTCATATCCAGCTGGCGCAGATAACTGAGCCCTATATCTTTTTTCTCTCTCATAGCTTACACCTTCCCCCATTAGTCATAATCGAACCGAATACGAAGCTCTCCATCGGCAAATGACCACCCTGTCATTTTTCTTCTGCGCACCTTATCCGGCAAATGGAAACGCCGCGTCTGATTACGCACGACAAGAATCAAGTCCTCCCCCTCTTTGGAGACGTCAATTTCATCCCTGAGCGCATATGGAAGCCTGACAATAAACAGTCGTGTTCCCTGCTCATCCTCCATTCGAAATGCCTGTTCACAGCCAAATACCCTTTCCGGAGGGACTTCCCCATAGAGTTCATCGCCAACCGACTTTAACATCTCAATTCCGCGAAGCTCATCCTCCTGGAGCATCAATTTAAAAACCTTGCAGTCACCGAAGCTTTGCCCGGCAAGCTTCAGACTTTCCGCTTGCATGTCCGTCCATCCTGCAAAATACCCCCGCATCGCTTCTTCCGGATAAATCTTGTTTACATAAACAGCATCCACGCCAAAATCATATTCATTAATCCATGTATAGCTGCGCCGGGCCTCGTCCATCACAATACGCTCCGGTGTAGTCACAATACGCATGCTGGCAGTCTCTCTGTTCCTGAGAATTTTTTGCAGCTGCGCAAGACGTTTGACCAGTTTGTCAAACTCCTCAAACACCGCATCCCTCGGTTTCGGCGCCTGGGTCTTTCGGGATATAAATCCTCCCAGCGCATGATTCATGCTGCGCACCGAAGGCAGCAATTTATCCGCCAGAACACTGAGTCGCTCAGGATATCGAAGCAGCGACAATGTTTCCCCCGTCGGCGCACAATCGACAATGATCACATCATAGTCCCCGCTTTCATATGCGTCAAGAATTTTCAACAGAGAAAATAATTCATCCAGTCCCGGAAACATTAAAACCTCATCCGTCTCGATGCCTCCGTTGGCCTTTCCTGAAATAATCTGCTTCAGATATTCTCTCAGATTGCCCCAGGCTTTTGCACTTTCCGCCACTGGATCTATTTCCAACGCCTTCAGTCCGTCAAAAACAGTGGTCGGTTCAAAGCCCAGCTTCATATCCAGAGAATCTGCCAGACTGTGGGCCTGGTCTGTACTCATAATAAGAACCTTTTTCCCGGAAAGGGCAATATTTACAGCCGTGGCGGCTGCAATGCTTGTTTTTCCCACACCGCCTTTTCCGGTATAGATCAGAATTCTCATGGCTGCTTCACATCCCTTCCGGCCTCTCCCACGGCATCCTCCACTTTAAAACTTATCCCCAGTTGGTCTTCTGCGAAATGAATATCCGTAATCAGCGCTCCTTTCAGCGTATTTGGAAGAGGAATACGCCGATTATAATTATTTACTTTTATATCTAAATCCATCTCATGTGCAATGACTTTAATATCCTCTGCTCTCGCCCCGGGAAGCTTTACCTTCAGACAATATCCGCCGTCAATGACATCATAGGTCTCTTTTTCTCTCTGCACATTTACTTCAAAAAGGTTTGGTATCCTTAACACATCGCCGGCCAGGAACTGCACAGCGTCCTCACCGCGGACTTCCTTTGGATACCATGGGATCTTTGTTATCGGCACCTCCGCGAATACACTTTCAAGCTCATCCACATACTTCTTTTGTATGTCCCGCCACCGATTCATAAAATCGCTGCCTGTATCCTCGGGCAAAATACGATTAATAAAAACTCCGTCAACCTGATAGTCATATAAATTTAAATACATAAAATTCCGTTTTGTCTCTTCAACAACCATTTTCTCCGGCACACATACAAGCCGGACACTGCATATCTTTGGATCCTTCAAAAGCTCTTGAAGCAGAACCATCTGTCCATGCATTTCTTCAATTTCATTCATCGCCTCATGGGACGGAAGAGTTACTTTATATTTCATCTTTGAGACCGGCGCCAGTACCCGCACCATCATCTTGCCCACAGGAAAAAATTTTTCCATATACCAGGTCAGCAGCTCTGGCAATTTAAGAAGAGACAAGGTTTCTCCTGTCGGCGCGCAGTCTACAATAATCCGGTCATACTCGCCATCCTCATAAATATTTTTAATTTTTAACAGTGAAAACAAATTTTCAAACCCGGGGATCATAAAATTATCCCCCAGATTAGCGAAAGCTGCTCCCCCGCTGCCCATCAATGAGGAAATCGCCTTGTTAGCATTCGGGAACTCCTCTTTCATGATCATATCCGGGTCAAGCTCCAGCAAAAACAAATTGTCCCTTACCTGCTTTGTATACCGTCCAACCTCTATCTGAAAAATATCCCCAAGATTATGAGCCATATCCGCGCTGACAAGCAATGTCTTTTTACCTTCATCTGCCGAAGCAATGGCGTGAGCAGCCGCCACGCTGGTTTTTCCCACGCCGCCCTTGCCGGTAAAAATAATAATTCTGCCCACTCAAATTCCTCCAATGCAAAAAATGAGTCACACCAAAGACCCGCTCTGATGTGACCCATTATATTATCGTCGATTAACCCTGTCTGAACGATACGCCAATCTCACCATGCGGATGTCTCCACCCCTTAACGATCTTATCATGAGAAAGAACTCTGCAGGTTCCACATTCAAGGCATCCGAGATATGAGAAGCTGAACTTTCCATCAATGTATTTATAGCATTCCGCCGGACAAGCCAGAACAAGCTTGCGAATCTCCGCTTCATCCTTATACTCAAGGTCCACATCGATATGAGAGTTTTCTTCATCTGTATGGAACACGTCAAGACCTAACTTCGCTTCAACACTCAATTTCTTCATACTAGAACGCCTCCATTATATTTGTGATCATATCTACGAGTTCCCTGGCGCTGGTCTTCTTAGCAATAGACTCAATAATATACATAACAAGTCCCGTATCTATCTGACCATCCACTGTAAACATCTTCGCTGCAATATCATCAGCCATCTCCGGAAGGTCTTCAAAAATACCTCTGCAGGTGAGCAATGTAGGGAAGCCCTTGCATGCTTCCATATCCTTCATAACAAAGCTATTCTTAAGCGCCTTCTCATATTCTGAAAGTGCTGCCGCACTAAAATCACCGGTTTCATGAGCTTTAATCAACGTCTCAGCTGCAAGACGTCCCGATTCGATGGCAAAATCCATACCTCTGACCGTAAAGCCAAGATTAATACACATACCTGCCGCATCGCCGGTAACAAGAACGCCATCTCTATAGAGCTCAGGAATCATATGAATACCCTCTTCAGGCACCAGATGTCCGGAATACTCGATAGTTTCACCGCCCTCAATAAACGGTGCAACCGCCGGATGCTCTTTAAACCGGTCGAGCATCTGAGGAACAGATACGTCGGAATGTCCGATATCACTCAGTGTGGCAACAATACCTACGGATACAGTATCCTTATTTGTGTAGATAAATCCACCGCCAAAGCCGCCAACGGTAGGATCACCGGCTGAAAGCCACGCCGTACCTTCACCGGCTTTCAGTCCGAAACGCTCGTTGATGATCTCTTCACTGAGTTTGATCGTTTCCTTAGCTCCCACAGCAACCTGTCCAGGCTCAAGCTCCTTCTTCATGCCAATCTGCTGTGCAAGCAGTGAGTTTACGCCGTCAGCCAGAATAACTGCTTCCGCATACATTTCTTCTCCGTCAGATTCGATGCCGACAACCTTGCCGTCCTCGACAAGAATATTGTCTACAAGAATACCTGTGATAATCTCCGCACCGGCTTCTTCTGCCTTTTCAGCCAGCCACTGATCAAATTTGGCACGAAGTACCGTATAAGACGCATTCCCCGGTTTGGAACTTAATTTTGCCGAACCATATCCGATATCCAGAGATCCGTCCGCTGTCATAAGAGAAATTTTCTCATGTTTGATAATTCTCTCGATCGGAGCTTCTTCTTTGAAATTTGGAATAATTTTTTCAAGACTATGTCCATAGAGACGTCCGCCCGTCATATTCTTTGCGCCGCAGTAATCTCCCCGTTCAATAACGATTACAGAAAGACCTGCATTGGCAAGAACAATCGCTGCAGAACATCCGGCAAGTCCGCCACCCACGATGATAACGTCGGCGTCAAATTCTCTCTCGCTCATTTATATCCTCCTTATTGTTTAAAAGCCAAAGGTAAATATTTACAAATTTTATTTTCGTCCCCAGACAAGCACACACGCTCCCCACATCCTGGTCTTGTGCCCTGTCGCCTTTAAGCCGATTTCGCGGTACAGGTCTTCAAGCTCTCCCCGATGCAGGAACCTCTGTGTCGACTCATACAGCCACATATATTCCCGCCGGTACTTCCGACCACCACCAAGCATCGGCATGACATAACGGAAATACATCGTATAAAAGGGCCGTATAATCGGGATGTCAGGGACAAAGGAATCCAGACAATATATATAACCGCCGGGTTTGACAACTCTTCGCATTTCCCTCAGAACCTGTGCATAATCCGTTGTATTTCGAAGGCCAAAAGAAATGCTCGCCGCCGTGAAACTATTGTCCTTATAGGGCAGTTTCATGGCATTGCCCTGTCTGAAACGGACATTTCGTCTGCCGCCGCGCTTACTCTCCGCCACGTCAAGCATGGCCGGTGAAAAATCTATTCCCTTTCAGGTCATGCCTTGCGTCCGCAATTTTCAGCGCAATATCTCCGGTTCCGCAGCAGACATCCAATATATGCGTTCCCTGCGGAGTGTTTGTAATAATTTTGTTCGTAAGCGTTTTTTTCCAGCGTTTTTGCAATCCCAGACTTATTCTATTATTGGCGCTGTCATAGCCTTCTGAAATGCTTTGAAACACACGATAAACACGCTGTTCTTTCGAATACTCAGCCATGTAAAACCTCCAGAATAAAGCCTGCCACAAAAGCCGCTGTATACGCTCCATTCAGTATAATGTTCGTCATGGCAATCCCTTTCATGACGGCGACGCGC
>ENA-ORNG01001054-ORNG01001054.1-human-gut-metagenome-genome-assembly--contig:-NODE-1054-length-21162-cov-4.539963_pt1 | contig 21162 bp, 21 predicted proteins | sample MGYA00242113_ERZ509018 | MGnify/ENA primary metagenome ERZ509018 (study PRJEB26280, sample SAMEA2338711) | human gut metagenome | biome: human gut; feature: human-associated habitat; material: faeces... | reverse complement strand
TTAAAGCGGCACGCGAGCTGGGTTCAGAACGTCGTGAGACAGTTCGGTCCCTATCCATCGTGGGCGCAGGACACATGAGAGGAGCTGCTCCTAGTACGAGAGGACCGGAGTGGACGCATCCCTGGTGCAACAGTTGTCGTGCCAACGGCACAGCTGGGAAGCGAAATGCGGAAGGGATAAACGCTGAAGGCATCTAAGCGTGAAGCCCACCTCAAGAAGAAGTGTCCCATTCGAAAGAAGTAAGACCCCTGGGAGACTACCAGGAGATAGGTCACCGGTGGAAGTGCGGCAACGCATGGAGCTTGGTGATACTAATCGGTCGAGGACTTGATCCAAAGGCAGGAGAGAGAGAAAGAGACCAGAGGGCAAAAGAGAAGGTTTGACAAGATGGAGAAGATCTGGATGTGCGGTTTTGAGGGTACGCGCGAGAAGAAGAAAGCGCGGTGCGTGCGGAGACCCTGGGAAGAGGGAGGAAGCACGAAGCCCTGAGAGAATTCCGGTGACTATGGCGAAAGGGATCCACCTGTTCCCATACCGAACACAGAAGTTAAGCCTTTCAGCGCCGAGGGTACTTGCTTGGAGACGAGCCGGGAGAGTAGGTCGTTGCCGGATTCCATTTGTCCCCCCAGACATAGTCTGGGGGGTTTTGAATCATGCAAAATAATCATGAGAAGGCGCTTGGATTTAGCATAAATCGGATTATAGTACAGATAAGAAGAAATCAACCAGGATGCAGTGAGGGGAAACACAGGAATGAGAGAGGTTATACAGGAACTCTGGCAGAATCTTCGGGCATTGGCCAAGTGGATTCTTTTTGCTGGAATAACAGGCGCTCTTGTTGGCCTTTTAGGAGTGGTCTTTGGAAAATGCATGGCCGCTGCGACGGATTTTCGGGCAAACCACGATTGGGTCATCTGGTTTCTTCCGGCAGGGGGCATGGTCATTATCGCCCTGTATCATCTGTTTAAAGTGTATAATCCCAGAGGGACTAACCTGATCCTCGCGGCTATTCATGCCGAAGAGGAAATCCCTCTTCATATGGCGCCTCTGATTTCCATTTCAACGGTTATCACCCATCTCGTCGGGGGTTCGGCGGGCAGAGAGGGAGCGGCCTTGCAGCTGGGAGGGAGCATAGGGAATCAGCTGGGAAAATGGTTCCGGTTTGATGACAAGGATAAACGGGTTGTGGTGATGTGCGGAATGAGCGCCGCTTTTTCCGCGCTGTTTGGCACGCCCCTGGCTGCGGCGATCTTTCCCATGGAGGTCGTCAGCGTTGGAATTATGCATTATGCGGCGTTGGTTCCATGCGTGTTTGCTTCCCTGGTGGCCAAACGTATTGCGGTCTTTTTACATATGGAAGCAGAGGCGTTTGCCGTGCCCGAAATTCCGGAGATCACGGCGGCGAATGTGGGATGGGCTGTTCTTTTGGCGGTGCTGTGCGGGATGCTCAGCACGGTATTCTGCATCATGCTGCACAAAACCAGCGGACTATTTAAAAAGCATTTCAAAAATGCCTATGTTCAGATCATAGCCGGAGGCATTCTGATCCTGGTGATGACGCTGTCTCTGGGGACGCGGGATTATATGGGGGCGGGAATCCCGGTGATTGAACGCGCCTTGAGCGGGAATGTGAGACCCGAGGCCTTTCTTCTCAAGATGATTCTCACGGCCGTTACGTTGGGATGCGGATTTAAGGGGGGAGAGATTGTCCCGTCGTTGTTCGTCGGGGGGACGTTTGGTGCGCTTTTTGGTCAGATGATGGGGCTGCCTACGGCTTTATGCGGGGCCTGCGGAATGGCGGCGGTTTTCTGCGGCGTAACCAACTGCCCGATCAGCACGATGCTGATCAGTTTTGAGATGTTTGGATTTGATGGCATGATGTATTATGCGATCGTGATTGCAGTCAGCTATATGACATCCGGATATTACGGATTATATCATGATCAGCGGATTATGTATTCCAAGGTGAAGACGGAATTTATCAACCGAAGAAGCCAGTGAATGCAGGGTGAGCAGGCAAGTCATGACGCTATCGGGAGAAGCCAGCAGGTGTTTTTCCATAACAGGGCTCAGGAAATACAGGATCGCAAAAGTGGTCATCTGACAGATATGTCCGATTGCCACTTTTTTGAATTTTCACAATTCCGGATCGCTGACTGGGGGGTTTTGCTGTTTAAATACATTGTTTCATTGGCCTTGGGAGTTTTGATTTTTAAACACGCATGATATAATAAAGATGGAGACGCAATGGATTACAATCATTTATTATCGGCTTTTACAATAGATTAAGATAGAATTAGGGTGTGAATTGAAAAAATGAAGAGGCGCGCGATGAGACAGACAGCAAATGAATATTTCAAAAAACATAAGTTCTACGTCATGGTCTGGCTAACATTTACCTTCGGGGTTGCTTTTTTTGCTCCTCTCAAGTCTTTTCAGCTTAAGTGGCTGATTGACGCTCAGAGCGAGCAAGAAGCTCTCAAATGGATCATTCTTGTCTTTGTAATCACCATTGTCAGTTTTTTGCTGGAGACAACTTGCAGGCGTATCTATACCCATATGGCCTGTGAGGCCGTCGATGAGATGCGCAAGTCCATCATGAAAAGTACTTTGAATCGGCGGTATATCGAGTATCGTGAAGAAAAGGATGCCGCCTATATTTCCCTGTTGACAACCGATTGCCGAATTTTATATGATGATTACTATATGTCATTGTTTGAGCTGGTGTTTTGGGGCGGAATTATGCTGGTGGCTTTGCTAATGTTTGTATATTTGAATCCGATATTGTTATTGGTTACGATTATGGTCAGTGTGCCACCCATCGTTTTTCCGCATTTTATGAATACAACCCTTCGAAATTCCAGATCTGCTTTTTCGGCGGAAATGGAACAGTACACCAATCATATCAAGGAACTGTTATCAGGGTTCGAAGTGATCCGCAATTTTTTGTGTATCGAAGTGTATTTACAGAAGCACCGGAAGTCTTCGGAAAAAGTCAGGGGTTATGAAGAGAAATACCAGCAGAACTTAAACACGGTCGTTATGTCAACGTCATTGATGAGCAATTTGATTTTTGCCATCATGCTCTTGGTGGGCATCTTTATGGTGTATAATGGAAACATCACGCTTGGCACAATGACAACTGCAACGAGCCTTGTTAATTTTGTTATCTCGCCTTGCCATCGGATCACACAGGCTTATGCGAAACTAAAAGCGACTAAAAGCATTCGAGAGAAATTTGAATTCATATTGAACCGCGAAACAGAGGAAATCAGCGGCGCAGGAACATGTACGGAAGCGATCGGCGGCTTATATTGCAAAGATCTATGCTTTGCATATCCCAATCATTCGTCGGCCACACTGAACGGTATACGGTTTTCCTTAAATCCAAATGAGAAAATCGCGGTTGTTGGGGAAAGCGGATGCGGGAAATCAACTTTTGCAAAGATTCTTAATCAGTATGATACAACCTATTCCGGCAGCATTTGGTTTGGAAAGCGCGAACTCAGAGAGATGGATCCTGTTTTTTTGTATACGAAAGTAGGATACATGGCTCAAGATACGTATCTATTTAATGATACGATTCGAAATAACATTTGCCTTTATACCCAATATGATGATGCCGAACTTGAAGCAGCCCTCCTTGTGGCAGGGTTAAAAGAATTTTTAGATACACTTCCAGAGGGCCTGGATACCATCGTTGGCGAAAATGGAAATCTTATTTCGGGCGGACAGAGACAGAGAATCGGCATTGCACGACTTGTAATCCGGAAATATGAGCTGATTATTGCTGATGAAATTACAGCAAATTTGGATGTGGAGACGACGGAACAAGTGATGAGCAATCTTTTGAAACTTCCGTGCTCTATGATTGTCATCACGCACAATACAAGCGCAAAGTTTATGAAACAGTTTCATGCCGTCTATGAGATGGAACAGGGACATATGATCAGGAAGGCATAGGGATGAATGGAAGATAGGTCCACATGCTTTTTTATATGGAAAAAGGATGGCGATTCATAAAATAGCCCCTTTGGGGTGTATCGTATCTCAACGCAGGCTAGAGAATTTCGGGATCTTCAATGGAGCTTTCCTGATGTACTGAATCATTTTTACCGATTGAGACCAGCGTTGGAATGACTTCGAAGTGAATCATTCTGCGTTTGCGGTTCTCGAAAATAGAGAATATTTCCTGTTCCCAATTTTCAGGCCGATATCATTTTGTGGACACTCAAAAGGAATTATGCTATAATGGAATGGATAGTAAACGCATAATCTCAGGAGGGATTCTTAATGGAGCGTTTTAAAAAAGTTTATCAGCAAGGTGCTATAGATGTGGTTGAAATTTGGGTTGATACAGAAACAGGGGTCAATTATGTGTTTCATAGAAACGGAAATGCGGCAGGGTTTACACCCCTGCTTGATAAAGAGGGAAAACCCATAGTAACTGTGTGACCTCTCATTGGTCGGGGAGTATCTCGGTACAGCTTCAAAAGCGCAGTGTGGTGAGCTGCTTCATCCGGCATAAGGACGGAACAGTCACCTGCCCGATGGGCAGGGAGCTGTTCAGGCATCGTGCGCGTAAGCACGGAATCATGTACGGAAGCCGGGAAGCATGCCGTACATGCCCGAACCGCTGTACGGACTCCAGGAACACGAAGACGGTCAGCATCGGGCACAACACAAACATCATGGCTGTTCACAGGTATGGAAATCTCGCCTATCCGCTTCAGCAGCTTCCGCCAGGCTTTCAGCCTCACAACAGCTTGGGAAGGGCGCAAAAGCCGGCACAGGTTCGGGTCGTGATTCGACGGAATCCGGAGGATGTGCAGAGGCGCAAGGAGCTGGTTGAGCAACCGTTTGGAACCGTCAAATGGTACGACGGAGCGCATTACTTCCTTTGCCGGGGGAAGGAAAAGGTGAGCGCCGAAATGGCGCTCACCTTCCTCACCTATATTCTATGCCGCTTTCTCAACCTATTGGGCACCGGCGTACTTGTCGCATACTTCAACAAAAGAAAACAGGAAAAACAGGGGCTGAAAGGCCCTTGTTTTTTGACTTTTGGACAATTTATATCAAAAATGGGCAATAAAAAAGTCCGAAAACTATAATTTCCGGACAAATTGTGGTCAGACCGTCCGAAAAGGCATGAAAGGGCGTGTTGCAGAAAGCAACTTCTGCGGCACGCCCATTTTGCGAACAAATCAAGAGAAAAACGGCTGCATAGCGTCAAAAAGCAACCAGCCAAAGCGAAAAGAGGTATAAGAAACCAGGGCTGTCGAAAAGCAGACCCGCATGTGAATAGCTTTTCAATTTTTGCGTGAACTACGAAACCAGTTTGAGCGACACTCGCGTTTTGAGCCGGTTGTATTCCCGCTTCATCCATAGCTTTTTCAGGTCAAACGCCAGGGCCAGGAAAAACAGCTCCGTGCGAATATTGCCTTTGCCTCTGGTGAGAAAGCGGCGAAACCCAAAGTCGTTTTTAAGCAGCGCAAACGCGCCTTCCACCTGAATAGAGCGGCACACACGCAGTTGAATGCCGCGCTTGGATGAAATATTGCGTGTAGCCTGTTCGCGCTTTTCCCAGAAGGTTCTTTGCAAAACAACTTCCTTGGGCTGATTGGGGTCTTTTGCCCGACAGCATTGCGCGCGGCAGGGACAACCGGCGCAGTCCTCGCAGCGATACCATGCGGTGGTTACAAATTGGCCATTTCGCTGCTCCGTCATTTCACGCCAGAGCTTCAGTTTTCGCCCCTGCGTACAGATGAAACAGTCATCGTCATGACAATAGGCCATGTTTTCGATCCGACCGATCTGTCTTTTGAATTTCTTTGTCTTCTTCTGGTCGTAGTTGGTGGGCTTGATGAAACAAACCTGTCCGTTCTGCGCCAGATACAGGTAGTTTTCCTGACTTTCATATCCCGCGTCCGCGACGCACTCTTCATAGGGCTTTCCATGCTTCTCCGCCAGTTTTCGCATCATGGGACGGAACGTCTTTGCGTCGCTGCGGTCTGGGAACACCTCCAGACCCGTGATGTATTCGCTGTTGACCGCGATCTGGACGTTATACCCGGGTTTGAGCTGCCCATTGCGCATGTGATCTTCCTTCATCCGCATGAAGGTCGCGTCCGGATCTGTTTTGGAATAGCTGTTGCGGCCCTCGCCCATGATGGCCAGCTTCCGTTCGTATGCTTTCCAGCGTTCCAGCAGCGTCCATTGTTCTTCCCATTCGCGCTGCTGCGGACTTTTGCGTTTGCCGCTTCCGTGTACGAAAAGGATATGCCGCCGTTCTTCCTCCAGCCTGGAACCGATGGCGGAAGCGCTCTTCAGCCCTGTTCGTTTTTCCAGTTCCGCCTTTACCTTCGCTAGATGCTTTTGGATGGGCTTGCGCCACACAAAGGTGTACCGGCCAGCAGCGCTTTCCAGCTTTGTTCCGTCGATGTATACCGTTTGGTGGTCTGTTTCGCCCATGTCCTCCAGCTTCTTCACAAACTGATAGAACAGGTCCTCCACCACTTCCCGGCAGCGGCCCGTGCGGAAACGTGCAAACGTCGTGTGATCCGGCGCTTTTTGATCCTCCAGCAGCCATCTGAAGTCGATCCGATATTGACAGGCTTCCTCCAGCTTCCGGCTGGAATAGATCCCACACAGATATCCATGTACCATGACCTTGAACAACACCCGTGGATCCGCTGCCGATTTTCTCCCTCTGGGCGAATACGCTTTGTACAGTTTCCCGTACTCCAGTTCCTCAAGCTGTGCGCTTAGCAGGCGGACAGGCGCGTTCTGTGGTATGGTGATTTCCGAATTCAGCGCAAAAACCAGTTGACCGTGTCGCTCAAATACCTTATACTGGTCTTGCTTTTGATAGGTTTCTACCACACCTTTATCTTAAGCGAAAAGACGAGGTTTGGATACCCTTTTGAGGTTCCTTGCCTCGTCTTTTTTTGCTCGGGGTGTTTTGCAACGCGCCCTCCCATTTTGTTTGTTACCAATTGCGGGCAATCGCATATGCGTCGGAGATCTGATCAAGAGTGATCCATTCGGAGAAATACTTGACAATGCGGGCACCGCTGTCATTGGCAATGTTTCCTTCGACACGCTTTACTTGTCTGCCATTGACATCGACAATCAAGCCGACGTGGCTCATATTATCGCTTCCGCGTTTATAGTATAGCCAGTCGCCTTTCTTTATCGTGCAGGAAGAAAGATTCGTTGTTACTGTACCGTTACTCATCATCCATTGATACGCAGACCAGGTGCTGGTATTGTCGCCGTTGGATGTGTTGCAAGGCAGGTTTGAACTGGGATTCGGCAGCCCGGCCATGATTGCCATATTGAGCAGGAAAGCCTGACACCATTCCCCGTAACTGGAGGTATATTCAAACGCGTCAGCACCAGTCTGCCCAGCAAAAGATTTTGCAATATTGCAATAACGTTCAGCGAAAGTACTGCCCGCGGAAGCAGATTCGATATAATCACCATGAATCCAGGCTTCGCCGCCCACGGCTTGTGGAGTATGCGGTTTACCGAAACGGATTTTTCGCCAATCGCCAGATGTGCCCGTGATATAGAACATGCTATTAGCTTTCCATTTTCCCAACCTTCTGCTGGAAGTTGAAGCGGTCTCACGGATATTTACGATTCCCGAAACTGTAGATTTAATTTTAGCATAGCCGCTTGTGGGAGCGCTTCCGCCATTATCCGTCGAAACATAGTTTGTGGCGATGTATCCATTACCGCTCCACTTGGAACCAGTACAGCGATACCAGGTATAACCGCTCCCGTTGTAAGTTTCGCCGGCATAATAGGTAACCTGATCACCTGTGTTTACATGGGCAAGAATCGTAGAGGTCGTATTGGGTTGTGAACGAACTCTTACGTTGGTACCTTGGATTACACCGACAGTAGGCGTACCATTGCCGCTACTGCTGCCGTTAGGATCTGTCGAGGACAGGAACTGAGACATGATGTAGCCAGAGTAACCGTTATAGCTGGCGCTGTGCCACGTTGCGTTGTAATAGCTGGCCTCAACAGCTTTGCCGTATCCAACGCGAACGAGAATCGTTCCTGAGCTAGAGGGGGTTTTCCGAAGATTGACCGTTTCGTTGGTCGGAATATTGTCAACATACATTGTTGCCATTTTGGTTTCTCCTTTTATGATGATTTGGCATTCAGTATGCTGGCCAGCTTTTCTTCCTGCCACTTAGAGTGTATAGTAGAATTCGGCTTGATGGAAGTGAAAAATTCATGCTAAATTCGTAAAGCTCTCGCAGACAACAAGATCAATATTAACATAAAGAACCGATTGTATTTCGTATAACAGATTTATTGAAGAAGGCGTGATGAGCTCCGAAAATCGCTCTCAGTTTCTCTATCTTATTCTATATTGCGCTATGGACTTATTGGGCGTAGATGTACTCGCATACACTTCAAGGCAAGAAATCAGAAACACAGGGATTGAAAGGCTTTTGGGCATATCGAAAAAACGCTGCTGAGTCTTTTTCCCTAATTTGTACCGGTATTCTCCCCGCTTTTTGAATCTCACAGACGGGAAACAGCGTAAGGAAGCCTTGCTAGGCAAAGTCCGAATACGATCAACATGTCGTTGTGTTCGGTTTAACCTTGGAGGGGCGTTGTCTCCAAACCACTTACAAAGGACTTTTGACAGTTCGTAACGGGGAAGATATCCTTGATTTTGCCGCTTTAGATGAGGTGTCGTTAGACTATCTGAAAAAACGTGAAAACCTACAGGCCCCAATAAAGACAGAAGGATTTGAATGCCTCCGTGAAGTGCTGCATATACAGAAGGAAGAAGGTATGGTATAAAAGAAAAAGCGGTGAGCGCATGAGCTATATACAAAGCATTGCATCGGAGCAGACGTGGCTTCTGCCCTACAGCATCGACGAGCTGGTGGAAGAAAACAACCCCGTGCGGCTGATCCGTGCGTATGTTTACAGCCTGCCCATGGAAGAGCTGGGCTTTGTGCGCGCCGTGCCCGCGGGAACAGGCCGTCCCGGCTATGATCCTCGCGAATTACTAGGGCTCTACATCTACGGCTATCTAAACCGGATCCGCTCCTCAAGGCGGCTCATGGTGGAATGCCGGAGAAATGTGGAGCTGTTTTATCTGCTGAATATGCTGCGGCCTGATTTCAGGACGATTGCGGATTTCCGCAAGGACAACCGCCAGGCGATTAAGGCGGTCTTCAAGGATTTTGTGAAGGCGTGCGCGGATCTGAATCTGCTGGGGAGACGCTCGTTTGCTGTGGACGGCACGAGGATTCGCGCCAGCAACAGTAAGAAGAAGTCCTTTACACCGCAGATTCTGGAGAAGAAGCTCGACTATCTGCGGGAGCAGGAAAGCAGGATCGAGGAATATCTTCAAAAGATGGATCAAACGTACGAAGAAGAACAGCAGCATGTGCGAATCCTGGAGCTGGATATTCGTCCCAGGGACATGCCGGAAAAGCTCAGGCAGGTCAGGGAGCGGATCGGGAAATACGAGGGTTACCAAAGGCGCATGGAGGAGACTGGAGAGGATCAGATTCTTGAGACCGATCCGGAGTGCAGGACGCTTCGCACCAAGGAGGGACTGCTGCCCGCCTACAACATCCAGACGGTGGTGGACGGGAAAAACCACATCATTGCCTCTTTTGAGACGACGGTGGCCAACACGGACCAGAGCCTGCTCAGCCGGATGGCAGAGCAGACCAAAGAGGAACTTGAAATCGAGACGGCGGAATTCATCGCGGACAAGGGCTATGAAAGCCGGGAAGACATCGAAAGGTGCATCATGCACGGCACAATTCCCAATGTTGGCTTTAAGTACGACAAGGATGAGCGCCTCTTCGATCTGGAATATATCCCCGCCGAAATTGACGAGAAAACCCGTTGCTCCCCCAAAAACGAGGATATTCGAAAGTGCCTGCACGCAGGCGTGCTGCCTCAATGCTATGAGAATACGACGATTTCTGTACAGGTTCAGGAGCGTAATGTAATCAGCTGTTTTATCCGACATGAGGATGGAACGGTGACATGCCCCATCGGCAGGCAGCTGTTCAAACAGCATGAGCGAAAATACGGCACAGTATATAAGAGCCAGGAGGCCTGCCGCACCTGCCCCAATCGTTGCACCGATTCTCCCAAAGCGAAAGAGGTGCAGATCGGTCACAACTCAGTGTATGTACCGGTGTACATGTACGGGAATCCTCAGTTTCCGCTTCAGAAGATCCCGGATGTGGAGCAACATTCGCCCTATAACCATTTCGGAAGGCGAAAACAAAAAGAGGCGCGCGTAAAGCTCGCCCTCCGGCGCAACCCGGAGGACATGCAGCGGAGAAAGGAGCTGGCTGAGCATCCCTTCGGGACGGTGAAGTGGTATGACGGCGCACACTATTTCCTGTGCCGGGGAAAGGAGAAGGTGAGCGCCAAATGGCCCTCAGCTTCCTCGCTTATAATCTACGCCGTGCCATCAATCTGTTGGGCGCAGGCGATCTTGTCGCGCACTTTAATTCCCGAAATCGGAAAAACAGGGGCTGAAAGGCCCTTGTTTTTTGCTTTTTGGAAGACATTTAGAATAAAATGAACAATAAAAAAGTCTGAAAACTGTAGTTTTCAGACAAATTGTGGTGGAGGTGAGGAGAATCGAACTCCTGTCCGAAAAAGCGACAGTCAGGCTTTCTCCGAGCGCAGTCTGTGATTTAAATTTCCCTCATCCAGACGCCCGCAGACAGGCTTAAGGACTCGGTAGCTTCATGATGTGTCCATGCGGCAAAGCTTAGGCATGAACATGGCCCGCTAGATGACGCCGGATTCCGGTGCAGCGGGATCACCGGGCCGACGCGCCGCCTAATTAGGCAGCGAGAGCGTATTCGCTATTGTCAGTTCATTTTAGATTCCCGGTTTTATCGTGGCCCGGGGCCACGGCTCGCTTACCGAACCACCCACAATCCCGTCGAAACCAGTACACCCCCATAAAAGGAAAACCTATACGCTATTCACCACGGTTTTTAGAACGCAGAGCCCGCTGGATATCACGCTTAGCATCCCGCGCGGCAAGATCCTCTCGCTTATCATGAAGCTTTTTGCCTTTGCACAGACCCAACTCCATTTTAAAACGCCCATCCTTTAAATATACCTGGAGCGGAATGAGGGAATATCCCATCTTGCCTACCTCCTGCGCCAGGTGACGGATTTGGCTTTTGTGCAGCAGCAGCTTCTTTTGCCTGAGCGGATCGGTATTGAAACGATTGCCCTGTTCATACGGGCTGATGTGCATGCCGCAAACAAGCACTTCGCCATCCCTGACGACGGCGAAACTCTCCTTAAGATTCATACGCCCCTGGCGCATGCTCTTGACCTCGGTGCCCTTGAGCTCCATGCCGCACTCCACGCGCTCCTCGACGAAGTAATCATGGAACGCTTTTTTATTCTGAGCCATGGGCTTGATGCCCTTTGCGCGCGCCATACGATTTCCTCCTGTCAAGCTGCTTGATACAGTATAGCATAAAAAGGCGGAGTAATGCAAGAATGGAATCCATTTCACGCACGAAGGACGGCGAACGCCCATGTCAGACGAAATCCTCATCATGAAGAACGCCGATGACCTTGCCGCAGGCGCGGATCCCCTCCGCCATGGGAATGGGCGCATAGGCCGGATTGAGGGAGAGCAATTCCCCCGTGCCCAGCACTTTGACATACCCGGCGCCTTCCATGATGAACACACCGACATCCCCCGGCTGAGGAATCGCATCGGAGACAATGAGAATATCGCGGTCATGATATTGGGGCTCCATGCTGTCACCACAGACGGGGACCCCAAAGGAGGCGCCGCGGGGAAGCGCATCCCTGCGGACATGCGCCATACGGAATGCATCGGGGCCGAGATAAGCGCCCAGACCCGCGGCCGCGGGCTGCTCAGAAATGCGGAAAGGGATGCCGGGATCCGGCTCGGGATCACGCCCGGCATTCATCTGGGACAGCTCATCGAGCACCAGGCGGACAAGGCGCTGGCCGGAAGGATCCAAGGAGCGATACTTTTCGACATACTTAAATTCACGGGGAGAGATGGTGGGCCGGGAAACGGGCCGGGCAATGCCCAGAAGTTCATCCACAGAGGTATGAAAAAGCGCCGCAATCTGGCGAAGACGCTGAATGTCAGGCTGACGTTTTCCGGTTTCATAACCGCAATAGGCGCTGGGAGTGATGCCAAGCGACTGTGCGGCCTGATACTGCGTAAGGCCGGCATGCAGGCGGGCCTGCCTGAGATGGAGGGCAAAATTCATGGAGATCACCTCGTAATCGGGAAAGCAGGAAGGAGAGAAAGGGGATGGAAGATAAAGATATCATATCAGCTTATTGGCGAATTGTCAAGTTTTTGGGTTGACGAATGGACGAATTGAGAATATAATGGGAGACAGAATTCACGAATTGCCATGTTTTTTGAATGAAAGGAGAAGAAAAATGGCGTTTTGCTGTGTGCTGTATCTGAAAGAGGAATGCGACGGATGCGGGATTTGTGAGGACAGAGGAAGATCCCATGCAACGCTGCGATGAAGAGGAGCACTGAAAAAGGCGGAACAGGAGAAGCTGGGGAAAGGATGAACGGACACGGAGGGGAAATGGAGCATGAAGGAAAAGGAGAAGAAGGCGCTTTTGCGTGTGCGCGCTCAGGTGAGAATTGTGCGCGAACTGGGAGAAAGGCTGAAAGCGCTTGATCCGGAAGCGGCGCACGGCGCTCTGATGGACGGAATGCCCCGCGCCAGGGGAGGCTTGCCGGGAGGGCTGGACACGCTGATCGCCAGGCGCGATTCTTTGAAGCGGATCATCGAACGGGAAAGTGAACTGATGCGCCGGTATGACGACGAAGCAAGAAAGAGCCTGGATCAGATGCGGCCCGATCTATATACATTCTGTGTGCTGTATTACCTCGGTGGGCTGGACATCGACGAAGTGGCGCAGGCATTGGAGCGCAGTGAACGACAGTGCATGCGATACAGGAAGGAGATTGAGACGGAGGACGGGAAACGGAAAAGGACGGCGCCGGCGGATGACGCGAAATGACGTGAAATGTCGAAAAATGTCATCTTGCCAAAGGGAATGAACGTGTGATATGATATCATCAGCAAAAGAGAAGGAAGCCACTCGCCAAGAGACGGCTCAGATGACCGGCAAAAGGGCTTTCTCCTCCGGAAGGGGGAGAAAAAAGAAGCTTTTTCTCAAAAAAGGCCTCTTACAAAAAATCATGCCGACAAGCTGAGCCGCTTCACACAGGGAGCGGCTTTTTTCATGCTCTTTTGCCCCCAAAGTGCGGCGCTGCCGCACAAATCAGGAAGCGGACAGGCCGCTTACGGCACAGACGTGCTCCATGGAGAGGCGTCAAGCCGAAGCGCGGCGGCCCGCTCTTTTTTATGGAAAGGAGGAAGCATGTGGCAAAGATGACGGAGGCCATGAAGGCGGAAGCCGTGCGCGCCTACTTTGAGGAAGGAGAAGAGGCCGAGCGAATTGCCGAACGCATGGGCGTGCAGACGTGGCAGGTCAGATCCGTGCTAAGCAACCCCAAACGGCTTGAGCCCTACCGCAGGCGCGCGGAAGCAGCCAAGCTGCGCGCGCAGATCTGCGTAAGCGAGAGCGCTGAGGAAGCGGCCCGAAAACAGGCACAGCTGCTGCGGGAGGAAGACAGCCGGTCTTCCGTCAGCCAGAGAGCAGCCAAGGACATCCTTGACCGCGCGGGCATACGCACGCCCAGAGAGACGAGGCAGGAGATTACCATCACATTTGCGGCCGGGGCGCCGAAACTGGGGATGCCCAGAACCATGGAGGAATCCGATGGAGATTGAACTGGATTACAGACCGACGCAAAAACAAAGGCGCTTTCACGCCAGCGAGGCGGATGAGGTGCTCTATGGCGGGGCGGCAGGGGGAGGAAAGAGCTACGCCATCTGCTGGGACGCATGCCTGCGCTGCCTGCGATACCCCGGCACGCATGCCTATCTGTTCAGGCGGACGTATCCGGAACTGGAGATGACGCTTGTACGCACGATGCAGGCCATTGTGCCCTCCGCGCTGGGGCGATACACGGCCAGCACACATGAGATGCGATTTGCCAACGGCAGTGTAGCCCACTTTTGCCACCTGAGCAACGAGGGGGAAGGCCTGCTCAAATACCAGGGAGCGGAGATCCACTGGCTGTATTTTGATGAGCTGACGCACTTTACAAAGCCCATGTACGACTACCTGCGCACAAGGCTGCGAGCGGAAAAAAAGCTGGGCATCACACCGTGTGTGCGGTGCGCAAGCAACCCTGGCGGGCCGGGACATGCGTGGGTGAAGACGCGGTTTGTAGACGGCACCAGGGCAGGAGAACGGGTGGCGGAAATCCCGGTGGAGAGCGATCTGCTGGGCAGAGCGGGCATTCGCCGGATTGAATACATCCCCGCAACGGCGATGGATAACCCGCATATCACGCGGGACTACATCATTGAGCTGGAGCAGAAGCCGCGCGCCCTGCGCGAAGCGCTGCTGCTGGGGAAATGGGACGCCTTTGACGGGCAGGCATTTCCCGAATTCACGGATGATCCGGCGCATTACGATGACGGACGGTATACGCATGTGATCCGCCCCTTCGCTGTTCCCCTGCACTGGCCGCGCTATGTGAGCTTTGACCACGGATACACGCGGCCTTTTTCATTCGGCGTCTGGGCGGTGGACGAAGAAGGGCGCGTATACCGCTACAAGGAGCTCTATGGCTGTGTGCCGGGAGAGGCCAACACGGGCATCATGCGCCCGCCCGGCGAGATCGCAGAAATGCTGGCTGGACTGATGGAGCCGGAATTTCAAGAAGGGCTGCACATCACGGGGATCGCGGATCCAGCCATCTGGGACAGGAGCCGGGGCACAAGCGTGGAAGAGCAGATCCGCCAGGTCTTCTCCGGCGTTGTCTTCCGCAAGGGGGACAACACACGCCTGCCGGGAAAGATGCAGCTGCACGAACGCCTCAAATTTGGGGAAGACGGCAGGCCGATGCTCTATGTGTTCGCTAATTGCCGGGATTTCATCCGCACCATCCCCTCACTGGTCTACGACGCCAGGCGGCCGGAGGACATTGACACGGCAGGAGAAGACCACATCTACGACGAGACACGTTACTTTCTGATGAGCCGGCCGATTGCACCGAGGCATACCCGGCCCAGGACACGGAAGGAGTTCAATCCGCTTGCTTAGGAAAAGCGACGGCATACGGAGAAAACGGAAAGCACAGCATTTTGGACGAAATTCGGGAAAATTTGATTTAGGAGAAAGGAGAGGACGGAACACAAATGCTCAGGAGGGAGGGCCGAACGCGGAAACAGGCAGGCGATGCCCAGCTTGCGCCGCGGGAAGGCACGGTGATTTACGAGCAGCCGCTGAGCGCACGAGAAAAGGAATTGGTGCATCGCGCATACGCGCTGTTTGACTTCTTTTACGATAAACTGCGCGAGGATCACGAACAGATGCGTCTGGCGCGCGCGATGCGCCAGCGCCGGCATGAGGAACAGAGCGCGACGTCGCCCAGCAGCAACACGCTCAACTCCTGTGTGGACAACATGATCGCCGACCAGACGGACAACATGCCTGAAGCGGTGATGGTTCCCGAACGCGAGGAGACCGCGGCCAGCGCGGAAGAAATGAGCGATGTGGTGAGCTTTGTGCTCTACCATGCGGGATGGCCGGGCAAATACCAGGCGCTGATGGAGGATGCCGTGGTGACGGGCACGGGGGTGGCGCAGGTTTACTGGGACGACGACATGGAAGAAGGCGAGGGCATGGTGAACGTGCTTGCCTGGCACCCGGAGGACTTTTACCCCGACCCGATGTATGAGAATATTCAGGATGGGCGCGGATGCTTCAAGGTGACGCACACGACCGTGGCCTGGGTGCAGGAGCATTACCCGCAGGCACGGGGGTATATAGGTTCGGATCCCTATGCCATGCAGGGAGAGGGGGCGCTGCTTGAAGCGCCGGACGGGGATGAAAAGACGACGCTGATCGAATTCTGGTACAAGCGATATGACGCGCGCAGGCGCCGCACGCACGTGCACATGGCGCAGATGGCGGGACATGCCCTGCTTTACAGCACGGAGACGGGATTTGGCACGGAGGAAAGCGGCTATCAGGACGGTGTTTATGCGCACGGGCAGTATCCCTTTATCCTCTACAAGTACCGCGATGTTTGGAAAAAACCGTTCGGCACGGGACTGATTCATGATTACGCGGGAACGCAGCAGGCCATCGACCGATATGCCAAATACATCGACGACAATGCCAGAGAGAGCAGCGTACAGCGCCACTTTGTGCGCCGGGGAAGCGGCATCAACGTGGAAGACGTGGCCGACATGCGCAGGACGATCATTGAATGGGACGGAAACGACATCCGAGAGGTGATGCAGACCGTCCAGGCACAGCCGCTCAACGGACAGATTTACCAGATGATGCAGTACATGGCGGACACGATGAAGCAGGATCGGACTTGGACAAACAACCGACGGGAGAGAGAAGCAGCTCGGGGTGGTTTATTTGGAGCCAGGAGGCGAATGTGGACTCAAACTCCACGTGATCATCAAATACCAAGATGCGCTGGATAAAGCGGCGGATGGTTCTGCGAGTTGACGCGGGATCTGGATCGGACGTGGAAATGGAAGAAGCCTGGTCAAAGTATGCATCGATCATCGGGGCAGTCAGGTCGGGCGGCGGAGCGCTCAGCTCGGCGAGAAGATCCATGCGGGCTTGCTTTTGCTCGATCTCTTTGGACAGGCGCGCGAGCACGGATGCCGGCAGAACGCCCGCGCTCATGTTGGCGATCAGAGCGTCGATCTCCTTTTGCAGCTTGCGGATCTCGCGTGCACGCTGCGGCGCCTTCTGCGCTGCGGTGCGTGCACGGCCGGCCAGATGGTACTGCACGGCATCGGAGAGCTGCGCACGGACCTGAGGCGTCAAGATGGTGTTGACATAGGTACAGGCGGCTTCTTCCAGATCCTGCGCTGTGATGGACTTGGATCCGCAGCGGTTTTTGCAGACGTAATAGGCATACAGCTTACCCTTGCGCATGATGCCGCCGCCATTCATTTTTGCGCCGCACGCGCCGCAACAGGTGATCCCTGAACACAGATAGACGCGCGCGGAGGCCGTTGCAGGCCGTTGTTTTTTCAGGAGCACCGCTTTTGCCTCCTCATAGAGCTCGGGAGAGATGATGGCAGGATGGTGGTTTTCCTGCCTGTAGAGCACGCCGTCCACGTGCATTTCAAAGATGCCCGCATACACGGGGAGCAGCAGCATATCGGTGATGGTGCGCGATGTGATCGTCGCCCCCAGGTGGCCGCGGATGCCCCGCGCTTCCATCTCGCGGACGATCGGGCCATATGGCTCGCCGCGGAGTACCGCGTCATAGAGCTTTTTGATGTAGTAGGCCTCTTCCTCGACAAGGGCATAGCCGCCCTTGCCGTCGTGCCGATAACCAAACGGCGCGATGCCGCCGGAACTCTTGCCGGATTTTGCACGCACGGTTTTGCCTTTTTTGATCTCGGTGGAGAGGTTGAGCGAGTAATACTCGGCCATCGCCTGCATCAGCGATTCCAGGATCACCGCTTCGGGGCCGGTGCCGAAATCCTGCGCGACGGCGATCAGACGCGCGCCGCGATCCTGAATGATCTTTTGATAGACGGCCGCATCATACCGGTTGCGCGCAAAACGGTCCGCCTTATGCACGAGCACATAGTCTACCGGCGTCTTGCGCAGATCGGCAATCATCTGCTGGAATGCGGGGCGGTTGTCGTTGGTGCCGGATCGGGCGCGATCCACATACTGGCGGATGATGCGGATGCCATGCGAGGCGGCGTATGCCGCCATGGCATCCTGCTGGGCCTCGATGGAGGACTCATGCTGCATGGAGGAGGAGAAGCGCGCATAGGTGTAAGCGGTTTGCATGGAATCTCCTTTCAAAACCGTCCGCGCGGACGGTTTTCACCGAACTCTAACAAAATGAGGGGCGATTTGTTAGAGTTTGTTAGAGCTTTTGTTAGACCTTTTGGGCTTTGGAAACGACGCAATATATACTTTTTTTTATTAAAATTGATTTTATAAATAGAATCACTTACAAAATTACAAAAAACACAGGGGCGAAAATGGCAAAAAAACGGCGTAACGAATCGAATCAATGCCAAAATGTCAATAAATATGTTATTGATTAGCGCGCGTGCGTGCCCAAACGCGGCCACACGTGTTGTAATTTTGTAAGCGTTTATCCTTACATATTAAAAGATGAAAGAATAAAAGAAATAAATCCGCCCAAACCTCTAACAAGGGTCTAACAAAACGGCCTTTGATTTTGTTAGAGTTACGCCTGTTTTTGTTAGAGCTGCGTGAGCGGGCGGCCTTGCGCATTTTCGAGCCTGCCGGAAGCCGGCGTGGGGAAACGCCGCACGCAGCGTTGCGACAGGCTGCGCCGGACGGGATATTTTATTATTGAAAAATAGTTAAAAATCGAATATAATATAAGAAAAAGGGGAAAAACAGGGAGGGAAAAAACATGCAGATTGAAGACGAAAAGGCGTTCTGGGGAAAGATTCGGTGGGCCATCTGCCGCGCGGCCACGCGCTATCTCAGCCCGGAATGCACCAGAATGCTTCTTTCCTACGTTTTCAGCGATCTGGAAGCCATGATCAAAGACGACTTCGTACTCTGGCAGGCAGTTGAATCAGCGCTTCCGGAAGAGGCTGAACTCTTTCCAACCGGGCGGTATAGCTTTGAGGAAATGCACGCGGGAGACATGATAATGATTCGCCTGTCCAGTATGCGTGAGCACATGCTTGCGTTAGAGAAGGAAGAAAAGCCTGACCATCGTAGCAGTGAAGAAAGCCCGAATCGGCTATGAACGCACTGTCCGCCTCGATTTCCCAGACGGGTGTGTCCGGCGGGACGAGCAGCCGAAGCCATCCATTAACGATTTAGAATGCTTAAAAAGTCTTCTTCAGACAGAATATCAATAGCAAAGCCGCGTGATTTGAAATCCAGAATGAGTTTCAGCTTTTTGCCGATCGTCGCGCCAGGGAGAAGGGTATCCTTGTCATAGGTTCCAACAACACAGACGTTAATTTTTTTTGAAGCGGCTGATTTGCAGACCCCACCCATCTCTGTAACCGCCTTTTGCGCCATTTCTCTTGTTGTGCATTTAAGATTGCCCGTAAAAAGGACGTTTTTCCCTGCAAAATAATCACATGAACCGTGACAGAGCTCCACCGGATCGGGCAAGGAGGCGGGAGAATAGAGAGCTCTGCGACGCGAAGATCTGGACTTTGGAGAATGCGCAGAATCGGATGACGGATCGAAACCATTTGTGAGCGTACTGTATACAGGGAGATCAAAAAACGCAAGAACTTCATCCAGATCAGAAAGATCGTAATGCTCCTGAATTGCGATCATGACAGCGGCAGTTGCTTCGGCATCGGCCAAGGCGTTATGTGCCTGTTCCAGCTGGACGCCAAGGAATTCCGCCACATCTGCAAGCTTGTAGCTATCCAAGTTGAGCGCTCTTTTTGCAATGCGATAAGCATCGGCATAGAAGATTTCCGGAATTTGCAGACCGGCATTGAACAACGCTTTTTCAATGGAATAAATATCTGTTTCTGCTCTGTATGCAACGAGCGGAATATCCGATAACCGGGCTGAGAGATCGGGCCACAGGTCTGCGAACGTGGGTGCATGCTGAACGGTCTCTTCGGTAATGTGGTGAATCTGTACGCAAAAAGGTTCGAATGGATCGAGAGGACGGACAAGGGAATAAAGCCGGTCGACAATTTTGTTATTTGAAACCCAGACAATGCCAATGGAACAAATGGAGCCTTTTTCCCTTGGATTTGCCAATTCCACGTCGACGACTGCATACATCAAGGAAACCTCCCTACTTTAGTGCGCCAATCGCATTTTTTCCATAAAAAATGCGTCCATTCAGTAAATTCCAGTGGTACATACATCCCCAACAACGGCGGCCCCATTCTCCGGGATCCTCTTCGTATGAACATTTCAGGGAATCCGAGCAGCGCAGAAAATCATGACAGCAGCCGAAACTGTCCACGGATTTAGCAGCATCTTCCCAGGCTGCGTTAATCATAGGAGCCAGACAGGCGATTTCTTCGGGATGATGAAGCGTGAAGCGCATATAGCCTGTGGACATGGCCTTGAATTCAAGGCCATAATCGGGTAGAACCTCAGGGGGCTCAGAATAATCCTGCAACAGTTCGATATACATGCCCTTTGTATTTGTGAGCAAACGGATGACAGGCTTTTCAAAAAACAGCACCGAGAGAGAACCATTCTTGTTTTTCCGTTCAGACAGGTGATAGGGGTGCTTCAGGCACTGCTGGACACTGCTGAATAGTTTTTGTAAGAGTATCTCACTCATTTTGTATTTTCTACTTTCCGACGCACAAGCGTCTTATTTTTTTGTCTTCGGTTTCGGCCTGAACGGCAAAATCACGCCTCTTCCCGGGCAGCGGCATTCTGCTGCCTGAAAGCGTTGAGCGTGGTTTCCATCACAGTGCGCTGCTCCGGTGTCAGATCGGCAAAGGGATCTGACGAGTGAGGAACCGACAGAGAATGCGGTTTGGAGCGTTCGAGCGTATCGGTCAAGCCGAGCAGATAGTCGGAGGATAAATTCAAGATGGTGCAAAGGTTTGCAAACATATCAAGCGAAGGTTCGCTTCTGCATTTGATCCAAGCACTGAAAACGGCCGGAGAAACGCGGAGTTGTGCGGCAATCTCCTTTTGCTGGATATGCCGTGCCTCTAGTATGCCCTTTAAACGTTCGGCAAATATCACTGCCATAGCAATACCTCAAATTCTATTCTATATTAAAATTGTAATTCAAAAAAAATTTCAATTCCACTAACTCAAAATTATTTTGAAAATTTATTGACATTCAAAATAATTTTGACTATAATGAAGGCTGCAAATCAAAATAATTTTGAATTGAAAGGGGGATACAGATGAGCCAATTTGCAGAGCGATTGAAAACGCTTCGTGAGCGGACAGGAATGAGTGCGGCGGACATAGCGCGGACAGTTGGCATATCGGATCAGTTGTATTGGACAATGGAAAATGGCAAGAACTGTAAAACCTTTGAGAAGC
>ENA-ORNG01001049-ORNG01001049.1-human-gut-metagenome-genome-assembly--contig:-NODE-1049-length-21236-cov-3.496813_pt1 | contig 21236 bp, 21 predicted proteins | sample MGYA00242113_ERZ509018 | MGnify/ENA primary metagenome ERZ509018 (study PRJEB26280, sample SAMEA2338711) | human gut metagenome | biome: human gut; feature: human-associated habitat; material: faeces... | reverse complement strand
CCGCTGTTAATAATAAAATCTCCCGGATGTATCATGGCTACAGCCTGTTCCATTGTAACTACTTTGTTCATTTGCAAAAACCTCCTTCATAAAGTTTAAAATTTCACAATCCTTGATGATTTCATTATAACTTTGGCTTTATTGGAAAGAGAAATACCAAAAACACATGAAATCTATGTCAGGCAGACATAAATTAAACCGCTGTAAATGATGAAAAAACGCGAGAATAATGGATAAAATAGCGGTTTTAACATAAATTTTCAGAATCTAAAAGGAGAATTTTCGGTATAAATTGGAAAAAAAATCAAATTGACAAAACTTAAACAATCAGACATACTAAAGTTAAAGTAGACCAACCGGGAAAGCAGAGGGGGCAATTTTAGAGGTTTTGATGTCATAAAGGGGGAAGACATATGGAGTATAGGCAGTTATATTATTTTGTATGTATTGCCAGAGAAAAGAGTTTTTCTCAGGCTGCAGAAAAAATTAGAGTTTCCCAGTCATCTCTAAGCCGGACAGTCCAGTGTATTGAAGACGAGTATAATGTTCAGTTGATTAACCGGACGACTCGAAGCTTTAAATTGACGCCTGCCGGCAGAAAGCTGCTGGAACGGGGAGAGCGGGTCATTAAGGAATTTGAGGACCTCCAGGAATATCTGAAAAGCTACAGTGCGGATGATGTGGGGGAAATACGGCTGGGAATTCCGTCGGTATTGAATACGATTATGGCGCCCCGATTTATGCCGGATTTTAATAAACGTTATCCGGAGGTAAAGCTTACTTTTACGGTGGAAGGCAGTAATCTGATTCGTAAAGAAATATTGGAAGGGATGCTGGATGTGGGGCTGGTCATTCGTCCCTTCGATGAGAACCGATTTGATGCCTGGGATATCATCAGCGACCGAATGGCCGTGATGGTTCCGGAGTCCCACGCCCTGGCAAGGCGCAGAAAAATATACATCGAAGAGTTGAAGGACGAGTCGTTTATTTTATTGGATGGCACCTATCAGCTGCTTGAAAATGTACTGACGATGTGCCACAACGCAGGGTATGAGCCGAATATTATTCATTGCAGTCCGAGCTGGGATTATATTGCCGCCCTCGTTTCTCTGTGCCAGGGGATTTCTATTCTGCCAAGACCTATCGCCCCTTATGTGGGCAAAGGGGTTGCAGCCATACCTCTACAGGGTGAGCTGGCCAGGTGGGAGGTGGTGGCCGTCACGAAGAAAGGTACAAAGGTTTCGGCCAATGTAAAAAATTTAATTAAATATCTGGTTAAAGCCTATAAATGAAACGATGCAAAATCGCCGCTGTTATGATGACAGACGGCGGTTTTTTTGTGGTATTTATGCGTTTTGAACATAAAAGGTATGCGATTTTAATATTTCACTTTATCTGAACCGAAGGATATACTTTAAGCAACAGTTTACATTCGAAGGAGGTATACCATGAGAATCTTAGTATGTGTGAAGCAAGTGCCGGATACAACGGAGATTAAGATTGACCCTGTGACGAATACACTTATTCGGGCGGGGGTGCCGAGTATTGTCAATCCGTTTGACGCCTGTGCGTTGGAGGTTGCGGCGAGAATCAAGGATGTTACTCCGGATACGGAAATTACGGTGTTGTGTATGGGACCAATGCAGGCAAAGGAGGCGTTAACGGAGTGTTTGTCCGTGGGGGCGGATAAAGCTTATCTTTGTAGTGACAGGGCTTTCGGCGGCTCGGATACACTGGCGACAAGCTATATTTTAGCCAGTACGATTACAGCGATTGAGGAAAAGGAAGGCAAATTTGATTTGATATTAAGTGGTAAACAGGCCATTGACGGCGATACGGGACAGGTCGGACCGGAAATTGCCGCGCATATGGGACTGGCCCAGGTGACATATGCTTCCGAGGTCAGCGCTCACGGGGAGGATATCATTGTCAAAAGGGAAAGCGACCAGGGATACGACATCATTTCGGTCAAAAAGCCGGCGGTGGTGACTGTGGTAAAAACAGCCTTTGAGCCGAGGTTCCCGACGCTAAAAAGTAAAATGGCAGCCCGGAAGACGCCAATCCAGATAATTACGGCAGAGGATATTCCAAATATTGATTTGAGCCGGTGCGGTCTGAAAGGTTCTCCGACAAAGGTAAAGAAGACCTTTACACCAGTGAGAAATAAAACCTGTGTGAAAATCGCGGGAGAAGAGGCGGCAGTATCCGCAGCGAAGCTGGCCAGCCTGTTAAAGGACGCAAAGATGCTGTAAGGAGGTTGAGGTTATGCAGTTTGAGGAATATAACAATCTTTGGGTGTTTGTGGAAACCGAGGAAAATGCGGTCAAACCGGTGGGATACGAGCTTTTGGCGCCGGGACGAGCGCTGGCGGATAAAATGGGCGGAAAGCTTGTGGCAGTTGTCATCGGCGGTAAGGTGAAGGAGATTGCTGAAAAAGCGGTGGATTATGGGGCTGATGAAGTGATTCTTGTGGAGGGTGAGGAATATTTTAATTATTCGACAGACGCCTATAGCTATGCGATGAAGACATTAGTCGAAAAATATAAACCATCGACGATATTAATCGGTGCGACCAATAATGGACGGGATCTGGGGCCGAAAATGGCCTGTGATTTGAATACGGGATTAACAGCCGACTGCACAATGTTAGATTATGATGCAGAAACGGGAAATATGATCTGGACCCGTCCGGCCTTTGGAGGCAATCTGATGGCGATGATCTTGTGTCCGGACCACCGGCCTCAGCTCGGAACTGTTCGTCCGGGGATTTTTAAGAAACCGGAACCGGTGACCGGTCGGGTAGGGACTGTGATCTGTGAGGATATTCATATCGCTCCGGATCAGATTCGGACAAAATTGCTGGATCGGATTAAAGAGGTGGCCGAGGCAGTAAATCTGGAGGAAGCGGAAATTATCGTTTCCGGCGGCCGGGGCGTGGGTTCTCCGGAGGGTTTTGAAATCATTCGGAAGTTGGCCGAAGCGCTGAATGCGACGGTGGGAGCCTCCCGTGCGGTGGTAGATGCGGGATGGATTCCTCATGCGCACCAGGTTGGTCAGACAGGAAAGACGGTATCTCCAAGACTTTACATTGCCTGCGGTATTTCGGGAGCTATTCAGCATGCCGCGGGAATCACCGGTTCAGACTGTATCGTGGCGATTAACAAGGATGAAGAGGCGCCAATCTTTGATGTGGCCGATTATGGGATTGTGGGAGATCTGTTTACAGTCATTCCGGAATTAATTAAGGAAATTCATGCGCTTAAGGCATAAATCCTATGTTTTTTTAGTATTTCACTTTAAAAAAAGCAGACGATATAATTAAATTGTGAAAAATAAAACAGGTGCGAAGGAGGAAAACACATGGGTTACAAGTTTACAGAAGAACAGAAAGATATTCAGGCAATGGTTCGTGATTTTACAAAGAAAGAAGTAGAGCCAAGAGGCCGGGAGATGGACCAGAACGGATGGTGCCATGAGCTTTATCAGAAGTACATTGAGACAGGACTTCAATCCACGCCGATTCCTGAAGAATACGGCGGCGCCGGACTCGGCGATGTGGAATGTGCCATCATTACGCATGAATTGGCTAAAGGGGATGCCGGTTTTGCAATGGCCATGGAGATTAGCTGGGTATGTACGGATATGATTTTAAAACACGGCAGCGAAGCTCAGAAACAGAAATATTTATCCGGTGTGGTTGACGAAATTTCGAAGGGGAATCTGCATACACAGATTGATAAAAAGGGGTATGACGAGCTGACGACGATTGCGGAAAGCACAAGAGCGAAAAAACAGGCCGATGGCAGCTATGTGATTAACGGAAGTAAAGCGTGGATTACCAACTCCGGTATTGCAGATTATTATGTTATTATGGCTGTGACAGATCCGGAAAAGGGAGCCAACGGTATTTCAGCCTTTATCGTAGATAAGGGAACGCCGGGCTTAATCGTTGATGCGGAAGAAGATAAAATGGGTATGCGCAGTTCCGATACCCACGGCTTGACCTTCGACGACTTAAAGGTTCCTGCACAAGCTCTGCTTGACAAAGAGGGCATGGGCTTTAAGATGGCGATGGAAGGTCTGGACGGCGGCCGCGTAAGCTGTACGGCAATCTCCACCGGTATTGCAGAGCATGCTTTAGATATCGCAAAAAATTACGCGCTGGAACGGGTTGCCTTTGGAAAACCGATTGCAAAACATCAGGCTGTTGCGTTTAAGATTGCCGATATGGCTATGTATATTGAAGCGATGAAGCTGATGCTCTATGATGTGGCTGAAATGAAGGCCAGCGGCATCCGCTGCTCCGTTCAGGCTGCTGAAGCTAAATTATTTGCCGCATCCCATACGACGACAATCTGTCTGGATGCCATCCAGATTTTGGGAGGTAACGGATACAGTAAGGAATACAATGTTGAACGTCTCATGCGGGATAATAAGCTGATGGAAATTGGCGAAGGAACGAATGAAGTACAGCGCATCGTTATCAGCGGAGCTATTCTTAAAAAATAATGAATTAAAGGGAAAATGGGATTCAAAATAAAAAATTTACGAGAGGAGGAAACAAAGATATGGCTGAAGAAATTAAAAAATTTACAGGCCCGGAGCTGAAGGTTGGCATGACAGCCAGCCGGACAAAAACAATGACCAAAGAGGATATTGAATACTTTGGTAAAGTTTCCACAGATACAAATCCGATGCATTTTGACGAGGCTTATGCGGCAAATACCCAGTTTGGGAAATGTATTGCCCATGGCGTCATCAGCCTGAGTTTATGCGGAGCTGTTCTCGGAATGCAGCTTCCGGGGCTTGGAACGATCCATATGGGTCAGGAAGTTACTTTCTTAAAACCGGTATATCCGGGGGATGTGATTACCGCTCACTGCGAAATCATTGATATCCAGTACAAAGAGAAGAAAGACTTCTATATTGTTAAAGTAAAACAGCAGGTTACAAACCAGAATGGCGAAGTTGTAACCGAAGGCATTGCTACATGTATGCCACCTAAAAATTGAGTTCTTAACCGAATGCTTGCCCTTAAATAAATAAAAAGTATTGTAAAACTTATATATAAGCCTCCCGACTTATATAAAAGTATATCCTCCGATATCGGTCGCACCAATCCGGTATCGGAGGTGTTTTTTTGTGTCAAAACTGTGATAAATACGGTTTTACATTGCTTTTTGAAGGTTCATGTACTATAATGGATGGGATATAATGGATGATTCTATAAAAAAAATTATACAGAGGTGAATTATGGGAAATAATAAGAACAGTCGAAAAAGAAAAAAAAGAAACCGACATACCGTCGGGAAAATTTTGGCGGTCATTCAAATTATTTTATCGATTGTGTTTATGGCAGTCCTTTTAATGTTGAACGTACTGCCGTTGAAGTATTTGGCGATTATATTTGGTATTTTGATGTTTCTTGATGCTTTTGCGCTGGGCTCCCAGTATACACGGAGTGCCCATGTGATCGGTAAGGTCGATTGCGTCTTGATGCTCGTTCTTCTAGTTTTGGCCAATGTTTATTTGATCCGGACGAATGCAACACTGCTCAGTATTACAAATAATGATTATAAAATTGACAGGATTGCCATTGCCGTATTGAATGATGATGCGGCGCAGACGCTTCAGGAGGCAGCAAATTATGATTTTGGCGCCCAGGTCATCAGCGGAAGCGATAAGGTATCTCAGGCGATCACTGAGGCGGAAGGAGAAGTCGGTCAGGAGTTAAGCTGCTATAATTATGAAGACCCATATGCGATGGTTCAGGACTTATATAATGGCAGCGTTCAGGCGATTATTTATAATACGGCCTATGACTCGTCCCTGACAGAACAGTTCCCGACATTTTCAACGGATATTCGGGAGCTGAAGCATATTGAAATTAAAACAAAGGTAGAAAACGTTTCCGGAGATAAGATGGATGTCACAAAAAATCCATTTACTATTTTTATTAGCGGCATTGATACGGAGGGAAGTATCGCAACGACAAGCCGTAGTGATGTAAACATGCTTGTGACGGTAAATCCGGATACAAATCAGATATTGATGACGTCGATTCCGCGCGATTATTATGTATATCTTCCGGGAATTTCCGGTGATTCCCGGGACAAGCTGACCCATGCCGGCCTTTACGGACCTCAGTGTTCGATGGATACATTGTCCCAGCTTTTTGGTGTCAGTGTGGATTATTATGCAAAGGTGAATTTCACGACGCTCAGAGATATGGTCAATGCCCTTGGCGGCGTAGATTTGGATTCGGTCTATGAATTTACAACTATTAGCGGCGAATATTTTGTTCAGGGTATGAATTACGGCGTGGACGGCTCCTCGGCCCTGGCCTTCGCCAGAGAACGTTATAATCTGCCGAATGGTGATAATGACCGCGTCATGAATCAGCAGATCGTTTTAAAAGCCATTATTAATAAGTGCCTGTCACCGGCAATTCTTACCGGTTATATGGGCATTATGGATAGCCTTTCCGACAGCTTTGAGACGAGTCTCAGCCAGCAGCAGATTTCCAGTCTGGTGCGTATGCAGTTAAACGACGGCGACGGATGGAATATTCTGTCCTCCAGAGTTGTAGGTACAGGAAATGATACAGATTATACATGCTATTCTTCCGGTGACCAGATTCTTTACGTAATGCTTCCGGATGAGAATAGTGTGGCAGCGGCGGCCGACTTTATTAACCGGGTGAAGAATGGTGAAGTCATCAGCCAGGATGAAATTACTGCGAGTATGAATTAATTCAGACTGCGGAGAAAGGGATTAGGCGATGGATTCCTTAAAAAAAGAGAAACAATCGTTAATTAATAAAATCTTTTTAATCATCGTAGACGCGTTGAGCGTGGTCCTGTGTTCCTTTCTGGGCCTGCTCATGCGTTTTGAAATGGATGTGAGCCATATACCGGGACCTTACGTGATGGCGGTGGAACGGATGATTCCTGCCTTTATCGTGGCAACGTTGATGATTTTCTGGGCTTTCAAGCTTTATCATACGCTTTGGCGCTTTGCCAACTCCAGGGAGCTTGTCGGGATCGTCGGAGCGGTGGCGGCTTCTACGATTTTTACGATAATATACAGCTATTTTACCTACAATGCAGTGCCGAGAAGCTTTTTTGCGATTTACTTTATCTGTCTTTTGGCCTGCGTCTGTATTACCCGGTATTCGTCGATTATTATACGGACGATGGTGGAAAGCCGGAATCACGGCCGGCATGCCCGAAATACAATGATTATCGGCGCTGGTGAAGCGGGCAATATGGTCATGAAAGAGCTGATTATGAGCAATTATCTGGATGCCCGGATTAAGTGTTTTATCGATGATGATAAGCATAAGCAGAATAATTATATTCACGGAGTCAAGGTTGTCGGCGGCAGGGATAAGATTCTTGAATCTGTGGAAAAATATGATATCAATGAAATTATTATTGCCATGCCGAGTATCAGCAAAAAGACGACGAAGGAAATCGTGGATATATGCAAGGATACGGATTGTGAGCTGAAAATCCTGCCGGGTGTTTACCAGTTTGTGACGGGCGATTTGGATTTGTCCATGATTCGTAATGTGCAGATTGAGGACCTTCTTGGACGGGAAACGGTGGATGTGGACGTCCAGTCCGTTATGAGCTATGTGTCTAAGAAGTGTGTGCTTGTCACCGGCGGCGGCGGTTCCATCGGAAGTGAGCTGTGCCGTCAGATTGCGGCCAATCATCCGCGGCGATTGATTATTCTGGATATTTATGAGAATAATGCCTACGACGTGCAGCAGGAATTGAAGCAGCAGTATCCCTATCTGGACTTGATTGTATTGATTGGTTCGGTGCGTAACACAAACCGGGTGAATTCGATTTTTGAACAGTACCGGCCGGACATTGTTTATCACGCGGCGGCCCATAAGCATGTGCCGCTGATGGAGGACAGTCCGAATGAAGCCATTAAAAATAACGTCTTTGGCACCTATAAGGTGGCTACAGCGGCGGATAGGTACGGGGCCAAACGATTCGTGCTGATTTCTACGGATAAGGCGGTGAACCCGACAAATATTATGGGCGCCAGCAAGCGGATGTGTGAAATGATCGTTCAAACCTTTAATAACCGTTCGGCCACAGATTTTGTGGCGGTACGCTTCGGCAACGTGCTGGGGAGCAACGGCAGTGTTATTCCTTTGTTTAAAAAGCAGATTGAAGCCGGAGGACCGGTGACGGTGACCCATCCGGATGTGGTGCGTTATTTTATGACCATTCCGGAGGCGGTGAGCCTGGTTCTTGAAGCGGGGGCGACGGCAAAGGGTGGCGAGATTTTTGTCCTGGATATGGGTGAGCCCGTTCGGATTGATGATTTGGCGAGAAATCTGATTCGTCTTTCCGGATACACAGTCGGTGAGGATATCGAGATTGAATATACCGGGCTGAGGCCGGGAGAAAAGCTGTTTGAGGAGTTATTAATGAATGAAGAGGGACTCCAGCAGACGGCAAATAAAATGATTTATGTAGGGAAACCGATTGAGTTTGATGAAGATGAATTTCTTCAAAGGCTGGAAAAGCTTTATACTTATGCTTATGACGAGACAAGTCAGATGAAGGCGCTGGTGGCGAAAATCGTTCCGACCTATCACATTCGTGAGGAGGATAAAAAACGGGACGCTTTGAAAACCAAACGCATGACGCCGATTGGAGATTCGGAGGTTGGTCAGTATGAGCCTTTCCGGCAGAGTAAAACATTGAAAAGAGATGAGACTTAATGAATATTCCTTTTTCACCGCCGGATATCGGCGGAGAAGAGATTAAAGAAGTCGTAGATACATTAAAAAGCGGATGGATTACTACCGGTCCGAAAACAAAGCTGTTTGAGAAAAAGATTGCAGATTTTTGCCGGACAAGCCGGGCTGTATGCTTAAGCTCGGCGACGGCCTGTATGGAAACGACGCTTCGCATTCTCGGTGTGGGACCGGGGGATGAGGTTATCACGACGGCCTATACCTACACAGCGACAGCCAGCGTGGTTTGTCATGTGGGGGCAAGGCTGGTGCTGGTGGATACGGCCGCGGATTCCTTTCAGATGGATTATGACCGGCTGGAGGCGGCAGTGACGGAACGGACGAAGGTAATCATCCCGGTAGAGCTGGGCGGCGTAGTCTGTGATTACGACCGTCTTTTTCAGATTGTGGAAAATAAGCGCCGGTTGTTTACGCCGAATAATGAGATTCAGGAGCGTATCGGAAGGGTTATTTTGATGGCCGATGCGGCCCACGGCTTCGGCGCGGTGCGTCAGGGGAAAATGTGCGGAGAGATTGCAGATTTCACCTGTTTTTCCTTTCATGCGGTGAAAAACCTGACGACGGCGGAGGGTGGCGCAGTGACCTGGAAGGATATTCCGGGAATCGACAATGAAGAATTATATAAGCAGTATATGCTCATGTCTCTGCACGGCCAGTCCAAGGATGCACTGGCGAAAACCAAACTGGGAGCCTGGGAGTACGACATTATCGAACCTTATTATAAGTGTAATATGACAGATATTATGGCTTCCATCGGTTTGGCTCAGATGAAGCGTTATCCGGATATATTGAAGCGCCGGAGAGAAATTATAGAAACCTATGACCGGGCCCTGGATGAATTTCCAGTGACTCGTCTCGTTCATTTTGAAGGTGACAACGCATCCAGCGGCCATCTTTACCTTGTGCGTTTGACAAGAAAAGACAGAGAATTTACAAATCGGTTTATCGAGGCTATGGCGGAGGAAGGTGTGGCCGTAAATGTTCATTATAAACCGCTGCCTATGCTGTCGGCCTATAAAAATATGGGCTTTCATATTGAAGATTATCCGAATGCCTTCCATGTTTTTGAAAATGAATTGACGTTGCCGCTCCACACCTGTCTGACGGATGAACAGGCAGCGTATGTTGTGGAAACCTTTAAGAAAGTTTGGATGGATTTATGCTGAGAAAATGGGAAGATTTGCCGAAACGTATGCAAAATGATGCGGTTCGGCCCTATTATGAAAAATTAAAGAAAAAAGAAAAAAGCCTTTTTTTAAAACGGTGTCTGGATGTGGCGCTTTCGGCCGTCCTTCTTGTTTTATTGACGCCGGCGCTTCTTGTGCTGGCGGCGGCGGTGCGCCTGGATTCTCCGGGACCGGCCTTGTTCCGGCAGGTCCGGGTGACCCAGTATGGCCGGCAGTTTAGGATTTTTAAATTTCGGACCATGGTAAATCATGCCGATCGGATGGGGACTCAGGTGACAGCCAGTGGCGATACCCGTATTACCCGTCTGGGCGCTGTAATGCGTCACTATCGCCTGGACGAGCTGCCCCAGTTGATTAATATTTTGTTGGGAGATATGAGCTTTGTCGGGACGCGGCCGGAGGTGGTCAAATATGTCCGGAAATATACGGATGAGATGACGGCCACACTGCTTTTGCCGGCCGGCGTCACATCGGAGGTTTCTATCCAGTATAAAGATGAAGAAAAGCTTCTTGCCGGGGTGGAGGATGTGGATAAGGCTTATATCGAAATGGTTTTGCCGGAAAAGATGGAATATAATTTGAAAAGTGTTCGTGAATTCAGTTTATTGCACGAACTGAGAATTATGGCAGATACGCTTATTGCCGTATTTCGGTAGTTTGCCATAGTGCTGTGTTTTCGTAAAAATGGAGGAAGGAAAATGATTTTTGGAGTCATTGTGGCCGGAGGGGTGGGCTCCCGTCTGGGAGCGGATATGCCGAAACAGTTTTTAAATCTGGCGGGCCGGCCGATCATTATGCATACTCTGGGCACCTTTTTAAAATGTCCTGAGCTGGAACAGATTTATCTGGGGGTTCATCCGGAATGGATGGATTATATGGCCGGGCTTGTTGAGAGGTATGTTTCAGGGGCGGAGCTGCCCCGGGTTCATCTGGTAGCGGGAGGCGCTGAACGCAATGAAACCATTATGAATGTGATTCGGCAGATCGAAGCAGATTTTGGGGAGAATGGGCCCCACTATATTATCACACAGGATGGCGTCCGGCCTTTTGTGTCTCGGCGGTTAATCGCAGATCATATAAAAGCGGTCGTCAAATATGATGCGGTAGATACGGCGATTCCGGCGGTGGACACGATTGTCTTGTCTGAGGATGGGAAGTTTATATCCGATATTCCTGAACGAAAATACTTATATCAAAGCCAGACGCCGCAAAGCTTTCGAATGGATTTGATCAAACAGCTTTATATGGAACTCACACCGGAGGAGAAAAGTATTCTGACGGATGCCTGTAAAATATGTACGGTACGTCGGGTTCCGGTACATATCGTGGCCGGGGAAGCTTCAAATATGAAAATTACAACGGCGGAGGACTACCAAATTGCACAAATAATGGCCGAAAATTGGGAATCGGACACAAAAAGTTCGTAATTTCCGTTAGTATTTACTATTGTAATGCCACATGGCGTCGTGTATAATGTTTTGAAGAAATTTGGAAGGAACAGGAGATATGCAGAGGAAAAGCACGTTTGAGGATTTTGAAAAGTTAATGAATCATACGCCTTCAAATCCACCGGAAGAGGAAGTTGAATCAAAGCAGGCTTCTCCAAACATTAAGCGTCGGTCTCTGAAGCGGGGGGCTCCGGGGGCTGAGCGTCAGGAACTGGAGTTTGATGCAGAATTTGTACGCAGGCGTCAAGGTCCGCGGATTCCAGCCAACGGTTCAGAGCTTTTTGAGGAGACAGACCGGGATGATGAAGTGGAAAGTGATGATAAAGTCTATGAGGCGCCGAGACCGGTATATTCCCATCGGGACGATCGTCGGATTGATGAGGAAGCGGCGGAAGCGCGTTACCGCCAGCGGGAAGCGCGGCTTCGAAGGAAGGCAGAAAAACGCCGGAGAAACCGGCACCTGGGAGGAAAAATTCTCGTTCTTCTTCAATTGATTCTATCCGTTATATTTATGGGACTGATTTTTAAATTAGATGTCCTCCCGGAGAGATATTTTATTGCAGTGAGCATTATTCTGCTATTATTGGCGCTCATATGCTTTTTATTACAGTTTCGTCGCCGGGCCCATTGGGTGGGAAAGACGATATCGATTATTATATCCATTGTTATGATTTTCGGCAGTATTTACGTGGGAAAGACGTTGCATACGTTGAACAATGTGACGGCTGTCAAAAATTACCAGACGGATAAAATTGTCATTGCTGTTCTTGCCGACGATCCGGCAGAGTCTCTGGGAGACGCGAAGGATTACAAATTCGGTATTACAGCGACGCTTGACCGCTCTAAAATTGATTTGGCAATTACACAGATGAACAATAACCTGGGCTCTGAGATTAATGTAGCCGAATTTAATTCCTATTCGGAACAGGTTCAGGCATTATATAGTGGTAAGATTGGCGCGATGATTTATAATCAGGCGCTGGATGAGCTGATTGAGGAGAATAATCCGGGATTTATAGAGAAAGTAAAGATTATTGATAATTTCAGTGTGGAAACGGAAGTTTATATGGAAGATATTCCGGATCTTCCGATTACAAAACAGCCTTTCATCGTATTTCTGAGTGGCATGGACGTCTATGGTGACATGGATGAAACGAGTCGGAGCGACGTGAATATGATAGCCTGTGTGAATCCAACAGCAAAGCAGGTGCTGCTGATAAGTATACCGCGGGATGCCTATGTGGAAATTCCAGGCATAACCTATGGTGAAAAGGATAAGCTGACCCATGCGGGCATGTATGGAATTCAGTATTCCATCGCTTCAGTGGAAAATATTTTCGATATAGATATCAGTTATTATGTACGTATCAATTTCACCTCGCTCATTACGATGGTGGACGCCCTCGGCGGAATTGATGTAAATTCCGAGTGTGCATTTTCAACCTATTATAAACAATATAATGAGGAGACGGATACGTGGAGCTATTACGAATATGCAAAGGGAATCAATCATCTGGACGGCATTCACGCCCTGGCCTTTGCCCGGGAACGTATGAATCTGGTCGGCGGAGATTACCAGCGGGGAAGAAATCAACAGGCAGTCATTGAGGCCCTTTTGGAGAAGATTAAATCTCCGGCGTTCCTGACCGGATATACAGGACTTCTTTCCAGTCTGGAGGGCAAGATGGATACAAATCTGACATCCCAGCAGATTGCCAGTCTTGTGAAGATGCAGTTGAATGACGGCGCCGATTGGAATATTGTATCAGCCAGCGTTTACGGCATATCCTCCAGCGAATATTGTGCGTCCTATGCCGGTTCGCCGCTGGACGTAGAGGTGCTGGATGATGACTCTATCCTGGCTGTGAAGGAAATTATTGAACAGCTTATGGCCGGCGAAATTATCTCCGAGCCGCGGGTTACGGATATCCAGGAAGTCTATGAAGTTGATGAGAGTGACGCGGAGGATGATTATTACATCAACAATCATGCGGACGATTATGAATATGACGATTACTACTGGGAAAATGGCGGTGATCTGGCGGAGGACTACTACGAAACCTTCAGCGATTCGGGTGATAGCCAGGAGAATTAAAAATTAGATATATTGGAATAAAAAAAGAGGCTGTTGCATCAATGTTTAGGAAATCATCGATGTGGCAGTCTCCTTTTGCCTTTTTATCGGAAAATGATGGGCTATTGACAAAAAACAGTTACATAGTATAATTATGATAGAAAAAAATAAAAAAGCAATCAATTAAATGGGGGATGCATATATTGAATGTAACACAAAATGATATTGATGTCTATTTGACTGAAGTAAAAGAGGCAATTCAAAATAATAGGTATAGAATAGAACGGAATTCTCGTCGGCAGGATAATATAAACTTGTTTTTGAACTATGTTATCGATGAAATAATGGCTAAAGATATACTGCTAGGGCTGACGGCAACTGATTTTTGTGAAATACTACAAAATGAGCACAAAGGATTTGAGCATGAATTATTATATGTTTTTGGCAAAGATGTAGAACTTTTAGAAAGAATGGGTAATGCAAGGAAAATAGTGTCTTTATACATAAAATTTAACAAGTTGGATAACAGTTATGTAATTGTGGTACCCTTACATGAACAGAAATATCCGATAAAATACTTTTTTAAATAGTTATTTGATGGGAGGAATTATTATGAAAGAGAAGGGAAGGCTTGATTTTTGTACCGTATGCAGGAAGGAAGCAGAGTATACCCTAAAAAAAAGAGATATTATAAAAACCATAAAAAATAGGGAATACACATTTAATATTACGGTAGCTGTATGTAATGAATGTGGAGAAGAAATGAGCCTTCCAGGATTGATTGATAAAAATATTCAGGAAGTTGATGAGCAGTATAGAACTTACGAATGTATTGTTTCTGTCGAAGACATTGAGAAACTTATGAAGATTTATAAAATTGGAAAGGCTCCGTTATCTCTTGCACTTGGATTTGGAGAAGTGACAATTACGAGATATCTTTCTGGTCAGATTCCATCGAAGGAGTATTCTGATATCCTGAGAATGGCCTTGTCTTCTCCTGCTTTTATGAAAAAGAAGCTTCATGAAAATAAAGAAAAAATTGCTTCAGCTGCTTATAACAAAGCAATAGAAGCTGCCACGCAACTGGAAACGCTCTTTTCAGTTTCGGATAAAATGCTGAGGGTCATTTCGTATGTTTTTAAAAAGCTCGAAGAGGTTACGCCGCTTATGCTTCAAAAATTACTTTACTTTATTCAGGGTATGTCTTATGCTTTGAATAAAAAACCGATGTTTTGCGAAAATTGTCAGGCGTGGGTTCACGGACCGGTATATCCGGAAGTATACGATATGTTTAGGAACTTCAAATATAATCCTATTGAAGATGCGCGATTTGCAATTTTTGAAGGGAGGGAAGAAGAACTTACAGGAGACGAAAGTAAGGTGATCGATTTGGTAGTCAATACTTTTGGAGAATATGGTGGAAAAATGTTGGAAAGAATCACTCATGAAGAAGCGCCATGGAAATTGGCCAGAAAGGGGTATGCTGATAATATTCCCTCTAGCGAACCTATTTTGATGGAAAATATAGAAGCATATTACACTGAAAAGAATGAGGAATATGATTTTTCATCTGAGGATGGCTTGAGAAGTTATATCAGGGATATTCTTCAATAAGTGGTTTTTCCAGTAATTATTTGAATAAAGTGTACTAAATAAAGTAGTCTCGCTCCTGAAACAAAAAACAGGGGTGAGGCTATATGTTTTTCTGCATTGATTTTTAAACGAGAGTGAAAAGTTTAAAAACTGATGTTATAATCAATATATATTGACGCGCGGGACGTGTCCATGTGGTATATATATTACAAAATATGGCATTTATGCCCTAAATTTATGTCGGTTTTTTGTGCTATTTATCCAAAGTTGTAAAAAAAGAAAAAATCGTGTCACAAAATGGCGTTGAAACTGGATATATAAGTGAGAGTCATTCGAGGGGCACCGGTGAATTCATGTAAAGAAGGAGGGGAGATACAGATGGCAGGCAGGTTAAAAGCCGGTGACAGACTCTCAGGAACGGAAAAAGAACAAGTAAAAAGAAATGCTTCAATTCCAAAAGAGTTGGACAACAGCGCTGGCAGATCATCAGAATCTCTATCTCCGACTGATAAAGAAGGGGGTTGGAAAGTCGCGGAAATTATATCTTTAGATAAAGAAGATGTTCCGAAAGACTTCGACCTGATGCGGGAAAGCTTAATTGTAAAAGCGGTAGACAGGTTTCTTGAGGAGGATGCCGGCGGAGTTTCCGATGGTGAGGATATCCCTCGTACATTTTCACAGGATTATGAAGCGCGCAAACAAAAGATGCTGCAAACGGCTTTCGAGTGGGACGAAAGTAAGTCCATGACCAAACCAAAACGCCGTTTTCGTATTCCGGCCGCCGCCGCGGCAGCGGCAGCTGTGCTGGTAGTTACTGCCAGTCTCAGTGTTACCCAGGCGGACGCAATGCCCGAACCCATCCGCGTCCTTGTGATGCAGGTGCAATCCCTCTTTAGCAGTGCATCTGTGGACGACCAAATCCAGTATGCGGATAATCAGGCCACAGATTTCCCGACGGAAATAGAGACTGTTTATGAGCCGACAATGGTGCTGGATGGGTATGAGGAGAGTGAGCGGATAGTTCAAAAAAAGCTATATGCGATATATTATATTAATGAGATTGAATGTGAATATAATTTTCAGCAACGTCCAATTGATATCCGGATGGGTTATAATACCGAGAATACAGCATATGATGAAGTTGAAATAAATGGAAATAAAGGAATATCATATGTAAATAAAGGGAAAAGTCATCTTGAATGGCAACAAGGAGGATATACTTTTACTTTATCAGGTCCTTTTGAGGTGGAACTTCTTAAAGAGTTGGCAGCATCGGTAAAACCAATAGAGGATTAAAAATGTTGTGTCAAAAGTATATGAAAAAAATTGTATTAATGTTGGTATTAACGTTTGCATTTTGTTTCTCGGCGAATGTTTATGCTGAGGAACCAGCGGACAATAATGATTATTCCAATGAAGTAGTTCCTGGGTACGAGAAGACTTCGCGATGGAGCTATACAGATAGTGTATATGCGGGATTATCATTAAACACGTCAGGATATGCTACGGTAAGTTGCAGTGTTAGTGGATATCAGGGAACAACGACTAAGATTATTGTCTATACCTATCTCCAGGAACTTGTAGATGGTGAATGGGTCAATGTGAATTCAGTATCCCATACAACAAATAATTGGCATGCAGAAAATGAGGATTACTTATCTCCGGCAGTCCCATGGGGACATGATTATCGAACCCGTAACAGCATCTATGTGTACTCGGGGAATTCTTATGAGAACATTGTATTTTACAGCAATGTTCATCATTATCATTCTGTGGGCGATACATCGAACTGCATAAATTAAAAAAATAAAAAGCTGACAACAGTTCGGGAATCGGAAATGAGTACACATAATCAACGATTTTAAATGAATAAAAACACTTAGAAACAGAAACAAAAAAATCCTTGTGTGTCGCTGAGTTTAAGTGAAAAAATCAATGTAGGCGTGCTGCCGGTTTTTTACCGGCAGCGGCCTGAAAAGAAGGGTGAATATGAAATTACTGGATTTTTTATATCCGCCGAGATGTCCTCTGTGCGGAGAACTTTTGGCATTGAATGAGGGACTGGCACATCGGGCTTGTTATAAAACATTGGTTTGGGTGCGGGAACCGAGATGCAAACGGTGCGGCAAGCCACTAACGCCGGTGGCCGGAGAGGGACAGGAATTGTGTATGGATTGTCTGCGCAGCCGTCATCGGCATGGAAATAGCTTCGATCAGGGACGGGCCCTATGGCTTTACAGCGGTAATATCCAGCAATCGGTTTTGGATTATAAATATAAAGGAATGAAAAGCTATACGGAATTTTATGCGGAAGAGGCCGTGAGGGCGTGCGGGCGATGGATTGGGCGGAAAAATCCCCAGGTATTGATTCCCGTACCACTGCACCCAAGGAAAAAACGCATCCGGGGTTTTAATCAGGCGGAGCTGCTGGCCAGAGCTATAGGAAGGCGTATGGATTTGCCGGTGAACCGTAATATTTTGCTGCGAAAGCGTTGGACGGAACCGCAGAAGGGTGTTTCCGGTCAGGCGCGTCGACATAATCTGGCAAAATCCATGGAGATTCGATATTTGCCGGAAAAGCTTCATCGGGTCATGCTGATTGACGATATTTATACAACAGGAAGTACCATGGAAGCCTGCGCCGGTATTTTAAGGCAAAATGGTGTGGAAGAAATATATTTTTTGACGCTCTGTATCGGAAATGGCAGGGGATAAGAGCGGTTTTTCAGCGCTTTTTCGGCGTGAAAGCAGGATTTTTTTAAAATAGAGTTGACGGCCGCCATAGATTTGTTATATAATGAATGGGCTATGGAAGCGGTCTTTTTTTTATGCCTAAAATTAAAGACCATTGAAAAAAATATAAGTGGAGGTGGAAGTTGTGCGCGTTAGAATCACATTGGCATGTACAGAATGTAAGCAGCGTAATTACAACCTGACGAAAGAGAAGAAAGCTCATCCGGACAGAATGGAAACTAAGAAATACTGCAGATTCTGTAAGAAACACACATTACACAAAGAAACCAAGTAATTAGCGATCAACAGGGAGAGATACTATGGGAGACATGGAAAAAGCAAAAAAACCTGGGAAGCTCAGTCAGATCAAAGCCGAATTTAAGAAAGTCATTTGGCCGGACCAGGGGACAGTCCGTAAAGAAACGACTGCTGTCGTCGCTGTCTCTGTATTATTGGGCTTAGTAATCGCGTTACTTGACATCGTTCTCCGTTACGGAGTCGATTTTCTCATTTCGCTGTAGGAAAGGTGAAATTATGGCAGAAGCAAAATGGTATGTAGTACATACCTATTCAGGCTATGAAAACAAAGTGAAGGCAAACATCGAGAAATCCATTCAGAATTTACATCTGGAGGACCAGATTTTAGATGTTCAGGTGCCGATGCAGAACGTTGTGGAAGTGAAGAACGGTCAGAAAAAGAATGTTCAGAAAAAACTCTTTCCGGGTTATGTATTGCTCCATATGATCATGAACGATGAAACCTGGTACGTTGTGCGTAACACCCGCGGTGTTACCGGATTTGTCGGACCGGAGTCGAAGCCAGTGCCTTTGACGGAGGCTGAGATGGCTCCGCTTGGCATCAACAGTGAAAAAGTTCAGATTGATTATGAAATCGGCGATACCGTAAGGGTAGTTTCCGGTGCATGGGAAGAGACTGTGGGTATTATCCGCGGTATCAACCAGGCGAAATCGACGGTGACCATCGGAGTAGAGATGTTCGGCCGTGAGACGTCGGTGGAAATCAGCGTCTTTGATATTCGAAAAATGTAAAACAAAAAGCCTGCATGTGTAAGCGGGCTGTGGGAGGGACATTCCCGCAATTACCACAATATTCAGGAGGTATGCTATTATGGCAAAGAAAGTCACAGGATATATTAAATTACAGATTCCTGCTGGAAAGGCAACACCAGCGCCACCAGTTGGTCCTGCTTTGGGTCAGCACGGTGTTAATATCGTACAGTTTACAAAAGAGTTTAATGCAAGAACTGCAGACAAGGGTGATCTCATCATCCCTGTTGTTATTACGGTTTACAATGATAGAAGCTTTAGCTTCATCACAAAAACTCCACCGGCCGCAGTTCTGTTAAAGAAGGCTTGTAAGATTCAGTCTGGTTCCGCAGTGCCGAATAAGACAAAAGTTGCTACGATTTCTAAAGAAGAAATTCAGAAAATTGCTGAAATGAAGATGCCAGACTTAAATGCCGGCAGCCTTGAAGCTGCTATGAGCATGATTGCTGGTACCGCACGCAGCATGGGAATCACCGTTGAGGAATGAAACCCATTTGCAACTTAATGAAATGGAGCCGTTAGGCGAACATACTCGTTTTTATTTAAGCAGTGGGAGGGTAGCTCCCGATAATACCACAAGGAGGATTTTTAATCATGAAAAAAGGTAAGAGATATGTAGAGTCTGCAAAATTGGTAGACCGTACAAATCTTTATGATGTTGATGAAGCAGTAAGTATTTTAAAGAAAACAGCAAGCGCTAAATTTGATGAGACAATTGAAGCGCACATCCGTCTGGGTGTTGATGGACGTCACGCTGACCAGCAGGTTCGCGGCGCCGTTGTTCTGCCTCACGGAACAGGTAAAACGGTTCGCGTTCTTGTATTTGCTAAAGGCGACAAGGTTGCTGAAGCAGAAGCAGCAGGAGCAGATTTTGTAGGCGGCGACGAACTCGTTCCAAGAATCCAGAAAGAAGGATGGCTGGATTTCGATGTTGTTGTTGCTACACCGGATATGATGGGTGTTGTTGGTCGTCTGGGCCGTGTACTTGGACCGAAAGGTTTAATGCCAAACCCGAAGGCTGGTACCGTAACTATGGATGTTACCAAAGCCGTTAAAGAGATCAAAGCAGGTAAGATTGAGTATCGTCTTGACAAAACAAACATTATCCACGTGCCAATCGGAAAAGCTTCTTTTACTGAGGAGCAGTTAAGCGACAACTTCCAGACGCTGATCGGTGCAATCAACAAAGCAAAACCGGCTACTCTGAAGGGACAGTACCTGAAGAGCGTTACTCTGGCTCCTACTATGGGACCTGGAGTTAAGGTTAATACTTTGAAGCTTGCATAATAAATGAAATACTGAGAACCCCCGGGGCTGTAATGGCTCCGGGGGTTCTTTGCGTTGAAAAACGGACGCAGGGGAAAAGCGAATTCCGATTCCTTAAGAAAGAGCTTTATTTCAATGGGAAATAATTGAAAAAGATCAAAATAGTGTTAGAACATGAAAATTAAGATCAAGTATTCTGCCGGAAATGTTAGTATAATGCTAAGTAGAAAGCAAACGAAAACAACAGAGCCCGCGTGCGCTTATGGAACGGCGGGGGATGGAAAGGGAGGTTTTTATGCAGTATTTTGAGAAACAGGGAAATGCGCTGATTTTCCGGCAGGATGGGGAGACGGTCCGGGTGGAGCCGTGGCAGAAGGACAGTCTTCGGGTGAGAGGTACGCTTCTTTCGGAGATAGAAGAGGGAAGCATTGCACTGCTTGATCCGGAACCGGTGGAAGCGGAAATTGAGCTGGTGGACGAGCTGAAAGCGACGATCAAAAACGGTAAAATCCAGGCGGTTCTCGAGCTTCAGCCGTGGGGACAGAAGCTGCGGATTACGTTCCTGAATCAGAAGGGCGAGGTGCTGCTCTCCGAGATCGCAAACGGCGGAGCGCTCTGCCTGCGCGCACACGATTACCGTGCATTAAAGGGAGGCGCTTATCAGCTGAAAGTATCCTTTGATTCCAACCCGGATGAGAAGATTTATGGTATGGGACAGTATCAGCAGGAGAGAATGAACCTGAAGGGATGCAACCTGGAACTGGCGCACCGTAATTCGCAGGCGAGCATTCCGTTTTATGTATCGAGCCTTGGCTACGGCTTCCTGTGGCACAATGCAGCGGTCGGTGAGGTTCATTTCGGAACGAACACAACGGAATGGCTGGCACGCACCACAAAGCAGCTCGACTACTGGGTAACCGCAGGCGATACCCCGGCAGAAATTGAAGAGCACTTTGCAGATGCCATTGGTAAAGTTCCGATGATGCCGGAGTACGGCCTTGGCTTCTGGCAGTGCAAGCTGCGCTACTACAATCAGGAGCAGGTTCTGAACGTGGCGCGCGAGTACAAAAAACGCGGCATTC